>Ga0187890_10002260_pt1 | contig 13496 bp, 9 predicted proteins | sample June2016WEW_21_1_FD_133005 | JGI IMG/M metagenome (GOLD analysis project Ga0187890, IMG submission 133005) | Peatland microbial communities from SPRUCE experiment site at the Marcell Experimental Forest, Minnesota, USA - June2016WEW_21_10 | ecosystem: Environmental > Terrestrial > Soil >... | reverse complement strand
GGAATAGCGTTTCAGCCGAACGACATCCTGGGCCAGTACGACATCGTCTGGGACACCAGTGGCATGTTCAATACGTGGCTGGCAACCATGGTTCCCTGGGCCAGCGCTAACGGGGTGCAGTCGCTTGCGATTTTTTTTTCGGCGCCTTTGTTCTACTACTCGTCGAATCAGAGCGACGATAATGAAGCCACCGAGGCTGCGGGGACGGCCATGGCGAACCTGGCAGCTACGGATTCGGCGGCCACCTACAAGATGCTGGGGAAGTGGTTCGCGGAGTCTCTGGAAGGCACTGCCCACCTGAGCGGCAACGCTCACATGGGGCGGTGAGTCAGGGCATTTCATCCGGTCCTCCACGCCGTTGTAAAATAAACCAAGATGACCGACATCGACACCGACACACGAGAACAGCAGGAAGGCCGGCCGTTCCCCCTTCCGCCCGCCTCCTTCGAATTCCTGGCCGAATCCCTCCGGCTGCAGGCCGAAATGCAACTCGGCTTGATGCGTCTCGGCTCGGAAGAGCAACCTCCGGCCGATCTGGACCTTGCCCGCCACACCATCGATCTCATGGCCATGCTCAAGGAAAAGACGCGCGGCAACCTCACCCTGGAAGAACAACGACTGCTGGAGAATTCGCTCACCTTACTGCGGTTCCGGTACGTGCAAGTGGCCGACGAAGCCAAGAAGAAGACTGCCTGAATGGCGGAGTGTGCCGTCAGGATCACCGTACTTGGCTCCGGCACCAGCACGGGTGTGCCCACCATCGGCTGCCATTGCGACGTATGCACTTCCGCCGATCCGCGCGACAAGCGCCTGCGCCCGTCCATCCTGGTGAGTTACGGCGGCCACCACGTGCTGATCGACGCCACGCCGGATTTTCGCGCGCAGGCCCTGCGCACGGGTTTCGAACGCCTGGACGCCATCCTGTTCACCCACGAGCATGCCGACCATATCATGGGCCTGGACGACGTGCGGCCCTTCAATTTCCATCAGCGGGCCCGCATTCCTATCTATGCTTCGGAGCGCACCATGGCCGCCATCCACGGCGCATTCCGCTACGTCTTCGACGGCGACGAAAAGGGCACAGCCATTCCGCAACTGGACTCCCACACGCTGAACGGCGCCTCGTTCGACCTGTTCGGCCTGGAATTCACGCCCATCCCGCTACTGCACGGTAAGGCGGCGATCTACGGCTTCCGCTTCGGCAACGCCGCTTATCTCACCGACCATAGCGAGATTCCCGAGGACTCTCTCGACCGGTTGTGCGGCCTGGATGTACTGTTCCTGGACGCGCTGCGTTACAAGCCGCATCCCACGCACTCCACCGTGGACCGTTCCATCGCGACGGCCAACCGCCTCGCGGCCCGGCGCGTCTTCTTCACCCACATCTGCCACGACCTGGCGCACGCGCGCACCGAGGCACGCCTGCCACCGCACATCCGCCTGGCCTATGACGGGCTCGAAGTCGAAGTGGAGGGCGCGCGTGCCTAGCCGGCTGTTGTGGGGCAGGCTCCCAGCCTGCGCGGGTCCCCCGGACCCGTTCTTTGTTCGAAAGGTCGAGCCGCTGTCAAGCGAAGGTGGCGGCCTGGGAGGCGCAGCCTAGACCCCATGCGTGTCTATCGCAGTCTCGACGAGGTCCCGCCGGATTTCGGTCCCTCGGCTCTGACCATCGGTAATTTCGATGGCGTGCATGCGGGGCACCGCAGAATTCTGCGGCGCGTGAAAGAGGTCGCCCTGGAACGCGGGCTCAAAGCCTCCGCGCTGACCTTCCACCCGCATCCCAGCAAAGTGGTAGCTCCCGCGCGCGCCCCCCGCCTGATGAACTCACCCGACGAACGCACCGCGCTGATGGGGGAAGAGGGCATCGAGCAGGTGTTCATCATGCCGTTTGACCGGCACGTGGCGCATCTCACCCCCGAGCAGTTCGTCGAGCAGGTGCTGGTGCGAAAGTTGGGAGTGCGCGCCGTGGTGCTGGGTCACGATTTTTGCTTCGGCTACAAGCAGGCTGGCAACGTGCGCGTGCTCGGTGAATTGGGCCGCAAACACGGCTTCACCACGGAAGAGGTCAAAGCCGTCACCGTGCGCGGCCGGCTGGTCAGCAGCACCGGACTGCGGCAGTTGATCGAAGCGGGCCGGGTCTCGCAGGCGGCGCGCCTGCTCGAGCGGCCTTACGCGCTGGAGGGCGAAGTAGTGGCCGGCCGCGGCGTGGGATCGAAACAAACCGTGCCCACGCTGAATCTGGCGGCGAACACCGAAGTGCTGCCGGCTACCGGCGTCTACGTGACGCGCACACACTCGCTCGACGGCCGGCGCGAGTGGCCGTCGGTCACCAACGTCGGCTACCGGCCCACATTTGGCGACAGCCCGGAGATTTCCATCGAGACCTTTCTCCTGGAGCCGCTCGACGCAGCCCCCCCGCGCCATATCCGCGTGGAGTTCCTGTGGCGTGTGCGCGACGAGCGTCATTTCCCGGACCCGCAAGCGCTAAAACAGCAGATTCTGCGCGATGTAGGAGTAGCCCAGGCCTACTTCCGGCGACGGAAGAAATGGACATGCCGGTCGGATTCTCCGATCGATTCGCGCCGCAATATGTCATAATAGAGTGTAACGATTCATTATTTGCCCCTGTACGGCAATATCGCGTTACCACTTTATTCCCCAATTGAAGGAGATCGTAATGAAAATGTCCGAGGGTAAGTTGAAACACCTGAAGGCGCTATCGAACCATGCCGGCGTCATCGCGGCGGCGGCCATGGATCAGCGCGGCAGCTTGCAGAAGTCCCTGGCGTCGGCGCGCGGCGTGGATAAGAAAGAGATCACGCACGAAATGATGAGCGAGTTTAAGACTGCCGTCACCAAGGTGCTGACACCGCATGCCAGCGCCATCCTGCTGGACCCCGAATTCGGCCTGGAAGCGCGCCTGGCGCGCAGCAAGAACGCCGGCCTGCTGCTGGCCTATGAGCTGAGCGGATACGACAACACCCAGCCCGGCCGCCTGCCCGACCTGCTGCCCCACGTTTCGGTGAAGCGCATCGTGGATTGGGGCGCGGACGCCGTCAAGATCCTGATCTACTACACGCCCTTCGAGGACGCCAAGATCAACGACATCAAGCACGCCTTCATCGAGCGCATCGGCGCGGAGTGCGAGACTTACGACATCCCGTTCTTCCTGGAGTTCGTGGGCTACGATCCCAAGGGCGGCGACGAGAAGGGCTTCGAGTACGCCAAGGCCAAACCTGAGATCGTCAGGAAGAGCATGGAGGAGTTTTCCAAGCCACAGTATTTCGTGGATATGCTGAAGGTGGAAGTGCCCATCAACGCGGAGTTCGTGGAGGGCAGCGCAGTATATAAAGGGCAAACCGCGTACACCCAGGCGGAAGCGAAGGCGCATTTCCGCACAGCCGCCGAAGTCGCCAAGAAGCCCTTCATCTATCTGAGCGCGGGCGTCAGCAACGCGCAGTTCGTGGAATCGCTGCGCATGGCCACCGAAGCCGGCACGGATTTCTCCGGCGTGCTGTGCGGCCGCGCCACCTGGAAAGAAGGCATCCCGGTGTACGCCAAGAGCGGCGTGAAAGCGCTGGAAGACTGGCTGTCGAAGGAAGGCGTGAAGAACATCAACGCCGTGAACGACGCCATCAAGTCGGCCACGCCGTGGTACGCCAAACTGGGCGCGCCGGTGCCGGCGTAAAGACCGCCGATCGCCCATAACGAGGACCTACTGCCGGACCAACGTAGGTATCGTGGCCCTGCGGCCGTTACCGCGGTTTGAGCTTGAACACCGCGCCGCCCGGCTTCTCCCCGCCGGAGAAAGCGGTCCCGTCGTCTGCCGCCTGGCGTGGCCGATTCGTTGCATGGGGTTTCTTGTATACCAAGGCCGCTATTGGTGGTTTGCCGATCTGCCGGCTGGCACTAATCCTGCCAGCCTTGACATTTCAGTTACTTTGGTTCGAAACATGTTCCTCTCCTATGTAATTGCCGGTTTTCGAGCGGTCGCTTTGGCTGCACGGACGCAGTCGACCCGATCCACTTGATGCGCGTAAAGAAAAGCTCAAGTTCGCCCGCAGAAACATCCGGTGCGCCTGGGCGAGAAGCGCGGACTCTATGGCAACACCCGGAAGGGTACGTTGCTCGAAAGCGTGCCGCTGGGCGTCACTACCTGAACTCTTCCCGTGCTCGCGCCGGCGGGCACTTTGGTCAAGATCAAGGAACTCGCAACCACCTCGAAGACAGCCGCGGTCCCGTCAAAGCTGACGCTGATCGCACCGGTCAGATTGGTCCCCAGAATCTCGACGAACCTTCCCACCACGCCGGAGGTGGGCCGTGTTTCCACAAACGGTCCCAGACCTACAGACAGGCTGAAGACCGTGCCACTGCCGAAGGCCCCGCCAGACGTCGTCGTCCCGTAGAAGTCCCCATTGGTACCCTGGACAAGGGCCGCCTGAGACCCCTCGCCGTCTGCGCAGTAGCTTTGGGCGCAGAAGCTGTATAGCGTCGTCAGCGTGCCGGTGGGGGTGATTTTGAAGATCGTAGAACTGGTTGTCCCGTACAGGTTCCCGGCGGTGGCCTGGACGAGCCCCGCGTATGGGTTTTCGCCGTCAGTGCAATTGACTTGGGCGCAGAAGCCGTATAAGATCGTCAGCGCGCCACTCGGGGTGATTTTGAAGACCGTTCCACTACCGTAGGGGTGGGAGCCGTTGTTGAACCCGCCATAGACGGTTGTCCCGTAGAAGTCCCCATTGGCGGACTGGACCAGCCCCGCGTACGGGAGGGCGCCGTCATTCGGATTGCCAGTGCCCCCAAAGGCGTATAGGTTCGCAAAGGAGGTGCCGCTCGGGGTGATTTTGAAGACCGTGCCACAGCCTGAGGAGGCACACCCGGCGATTGGCAGGGAGCCGCCCCCGCCCCAAACCGTTGTCCCGTAGAAGTCCCCATTGGTGGCCTGCACCAGCCCACCGCGGGGGTCCCAGCCGCCGTAACCGCACCCGTTTGTGTCGCAGAAGTTGTAAGCGTTGTCAGCGCGCCGCTCGGTGTGATTTTGAAGACCGTTCCACCGAGGCCCCCGGCCCCGCCACCACCCGTTGTCCCGTAGAGGTCCCCATTGGGGGCCTGGACCAGCCCCGCGTACGGCTGTGCGCCGTCCGTCGGAGATCCCGCGAAGAAGTGTAGCGTCGTCCGCGTGCCGCTCGGGGTGATTTTGAAGACCGTCCCACAGCCATAGGGGGCACAGTTGACCCCGCCATAGAACGTTGTCCCGTAGAAGTCCCCATTGGTGGCCTGGACCAGCCCCGCGAAAGGGTTGGCACCGTCCGTCGGAGATCCCGCAAAGCTGTTTAGCGTCGTCAGCCTGCCGCTCGGGGTGATCCTGAAGACTGTCCCACAGCCTCCACCACAGTAGCTCCCGGCACCGCCATTAGGCGTTGTCCCGTAGAAGTCCCCATTGGTGGCCTGGACCAGCCCCGCGACAGGGGCGCTTCCGTCCGTGCACGACCCGCCGCCGGAGCAGAAGCTGTGCAGCGTGGTGAATGTCTGCGCGGGTAAGGCGACGGCTGTCGTCACGCACAGCACAACAACAGCGCACGTCCGCATCCCCCAGTTCATACCCAAGAACGCGTTAGCGATTCGTTGCATCGATTCTCTCCTTCTTGTATGGCAAGGCCGTCCCCGGCGGTTTGCGTCATCAGGTTTGCCGGCGGGCGCGAATCCCGCCGCTGCTAACGTTCGCGCTCCTTTTGTTCCGATCATAACTATTCTCCTTTGCAACGAAGACTCGCACAATTCCGCCGTTACTGCGGTTTAAGCTCGAACACGACGCCAGTAAGCTCCCTCCCGCCAGAGCTGGTAGTCCCATAGAGGTTGCCTGCCGGGTCGCGGATCACACCTGCGTAAGGGCTTCCCCCATCGGCGCCACCGGTAAAGCTGTATAGAACCGTCTCATTGCCGGCCGCATCCACTTCGAACACCACGCCAAAGCCCGGTGTGCCGCCGCCGACGGTGGTCCCATAAAGGTTGCCCGCAGAGTCGCGAATCAACCCGGCTTGGGGGTAAGCGCCATCGGCCCCGCCTTTGAAGTTGTGCAGCACAATCTCGTGCCCGGCCGCATCCACCTCGAACACCACACCGCTGTTCGCACTGCCGCCTCCGTCAGTGGTCCCGAACAGGTGGCCCGCGGGGCCGGCGATCACACCTGCCTTGGGGTAGAACCCATCGGGCGCACCCGCGAAGCTGTGCAGCACCGTCTCCTGGCCGGACGCGCTCAGCTTGAACACTACCCCACAGCCCAGGTAGCAGTTGGCTGAACCGCCGCCGGTGGTAGTCCCGTAGAGATTGCCGGCCGAGTCGCGGATCACCCCGGCTTCCGGGTTGCCCCCATCGGAGCCGCCCAAGAAGCTGTACAGCGGCGTCTCGTTACCGGCCGCGTCCAGCTCGTACACCACTCCGCAGCCGGCGGGGGTATACTGCGCGGGGCATTGGACGGTGTTCCCGCCGTAGAGCGTAGTCCCGTAGAGGTTGCCGGCCGAATCGAGGATCACCCCAGCGTTAGGTTGGCCCCCATCGGACCCGCCCGTGAAGCTCCACAGCACGGTCTGATGTCCGGCAGTATCCAGTTTGAACACCACGCCCGCGTTCGCCGTGCCGCCGTAGACGGTCGTCCCGTAAAGGTTACCCGCCGCGTCGCACGTCAAACCTGCATCGGGGTTACCCCCATCGGGGCCGCCCATGAAGGGATACCGCACCGTCTCATGACCCGTGGCGTCCAGCTTGTACACCACGCCCGCGTTCGCCGGGCCGCCAAAGAGAGTGGTTCCGTAGAGGTTGCCTGTCGAGTCGCAAGCGATGACACCGGCGTGGGGATTGCTCCCATCGGCCGGGCCCGGAAAGCTGTACAACACCGTCTCACTGCCGGATGTGTCCAGCTTGAACACCGCGCCCAGGTTCGCTGAGCCGCCTGCTTGCGTGGTCCCGTAGAGGTTGCCGGCCGAATCGCGGACCACCCCTGCCCAGGGATAACTTCCATCGGGCAAGCCCGTGAAACTGTACAGCACTTTCTCCGTGAATCCGGTGGTGCCCTTTTCCAACTCGTACACTACACCCGCGTTCGCCGTGCCGCCGTTGGTGGCCGTCCCGTAGAGGTTGCCCGCCGGGTCGCGGATCAGACCCGAATTGGCGTTGGTCCCGTTGGCCCCACCGGTGAAGGTGTACAGCACCGTCTCGTGGCCGGGCGCATCCACCCTGTACACAACCCCCTCGCAAGTCCCGTAAAGGCTGCCGGCCGAATCGCGGAGCAACCCTGTCGCGGGGTAGCTCCCATCGGCTTGGCCCGTAAAGCTGTACAGAATAGTCTCATTGCCGGCCGCATCCACCTTGTACACCGTGCCATCGCCCCAGGAGCCACCGTAATAAGTAGTCCCGTAGAGGTTGCCGGCCGAGTCGCGGATCACGCCTGCTTCGGGGTAGCTCCCATCGGGCATGCCCGCGAAGGTGTACACTACCGTCTCTTTGCCACTCGTATCCAGTTTGTACACGACGCCCGAGCCGGCTGCGCCGCCCTGTTGAGTGGTGCCGTAGAGGTTGCCTGCGGGGTCGAGGATCACGCCTGCTTCGGGGTGGCCCCCATCGAGCCCGCCCGTGAAGTTGTACAGGACCATCTCATTGCCGGCAGGGTCCAGTTTGTACACCGCGCCTGCGTTCGCCGAGCCGCCAACATTGGTAGTCCCATAGAGGTTGCCTTTCGCGTCGCGGATCACGCCCGCGAAGGGGTTGCCTCCATCGGCGCCGCCCGTGAAGGTGTGCAGCACGGTCTCATGGCCGGCCGGGTCCAGCTTGTACACCACGCCGAAACCGAATCGGCCGCCATCCGCGGTCCCGTAGAAGTTGCCCGCCTCATCGCGGATCGCGCCTTGCCACGGGTCCGTCCCCGTCGCCGGGGTTGCGAAGTTGTGCACCACCGTTTCGGTTGCGGTCTGCGCCCGCGCCGGTATTGCCGCCGTGGCGGCCAACACACACACGAGCAAGCTGTAAGCCGCGAGAATACCCTTACCGCAGCCTGATAGCGCCGGCATACCGCTTACTTGGCGCTGGTGTGTCAACGATCTGTCTTGTCTTATGTTTGTCATGATTTTTCCTTTAGCCGAGATATCCTGCATACATCGCCGCGTGGCTGGCGGCGGCGTGAGCTATGTACTTGGGAAAGCAGCTATGCGGCTTCGTCCTCAACCGACGCGGGCGCCGCAGCCGCCAGTTCCGCCGGGACGGGCGTGCTTCCGAGCGCCGGGACGGCGACCCGGCTCAGCGCTGTAACAACGTCGCCATAGGCGCCAAATGCAGGGCAGCACGTCGTTCAGGAAATAGCCCTCGCAGGGCGCCGGTTGACCCGCGAAGCAGAAATGTTTATGCTTACCTTCGCTTTTCATGGTGTTTCCCCTTTCGATCTCGCGGCCCGGGCGCCGTTACAGCGCTCCGAGCCGCATGCAATGGCCAAAGGGTTAGTGCGCCGCCAAGTAGAAGTAGTAATCGGCAGTGTAAGGCACCAGCACCTGGCCGCCGACGTCGGTTGAGACGGCACAGCCGGTGGCGGGCGCGCTTCCGCCGGACGTGTTCAGGCGCTGGACGTAGGTGGCGTTCGTCAGTATGCCAAATTGCCGCGTGGGACCGTCTTGGGATCCAATCACCTGCAGCAGCAGACAGGGAATCGCACCCGTATTGGGGCAACTGGCGTCGCCACCGGCTGTGAAGCTGTCGAGCTTGTTGCCCCAGATGACGCTGCTATCGAAAGAGCTCTGCCACGTGGGACTGCCAAAGGGAACCGGTAATGGGGCAAACTGATTGGGGTTCGCGTTGGGGCTAAGGAAGTGGGTGAGTATCTGCTGCATGAAGCCGCCGAACAGAGTGACAAATAACGTAGCTTGCGGCCGCGAGGAATTGACCGTCCACGAGGCGCCCGTGCCCGACGGCAGGCACACATAGCCCTGCGTGCCGGTGGCGTTCCCCATAAGGTACGCCACGTTCCCCGCAGGCGGCGTAATGATGGGGGGTGTAATGGGCGGCGTGACCCGGCCGAATGCCAGTGCCGGCGGCGCCATCGTTCCTGCCAACAAGGTAAGGGCCAGCGCTGCCATGCAGGCCCTCGTGACGTTCGAGAGTCCAAAGACTCGCTTCGGTTGCAATCTCTTGCAGTTCATGTTCATTCTCCTGATTGATGTTTGCGGCATCCGAACGCGCCCGCAAGATTGGTCCCCGGAATCTTGACGACCACTCCCACCCTGCCGGAGGTAGGCTGTGTTTCTACAATTGGGCCAGACCTACAGTTAGACTGAAGACCGCAGAGTAGGTTGCCCCGTAAACGTGCCCATTTCTTCGCGTGTTATCCTCCTTCGATTTGCGTTTGATTTGACTGCGCTCTACCAAAATTGTGGGGCACTCCCCCTGGACCGCTGCCGACGCCATCGTCGGCCGTAGCTGCTGTCCAATAAGCGGCATTGGGCTGAATGCCCGCCCCGAGTCACGGTGCAAACGTTGCGACCAGGCCCACGTGATCGGACCCATCCGGCGGCGAAAACCCGGCCGGCGCCGGCGCGATCGCCTGGTCGTCGGTAAGCGCGGACATGCCGAGTGTAAAGAAAAGGTCGATCCGCTCTACAGGAGTCTGCGCCGGGAATGATGTCGGCAGCAGATCCTCCGAATAAAGGTTCCAGGTATTCCCAGGGTCTCCGCTGTGGAGCAGCTTCCACACATCGGTATAGCCGGCAGCCTGAATCATGTCGGCCGTCGGAGTAGGGTCGGGCGCCGCGGGATTGTCGTTCGCGTCGGAGTTGAAGTCGCCGCAGATGAGGACAGGCACCGTGGCGCTGCTCAACGTCTGGATCAACTCCTGGGCCTGCGCCTCCTGCACCGCGGTAGCGTCCGTGCCCGGTACCGTGCTCTCCAGGTGAACCATTGCCAGGATGAACTGCTTGTTTCCTACATGGACGATAGCCGAAATCCAGCCTGCGGGAATCTGCAATGTGCCAATGGTCAAGACCGAGCTGAAGACGTGCGATTGCACGTCGGAGAGGTAAAAGGGAGGCCAACGAAACTCGGCACGGACCAACAAGACGTTCCGCTCGGTGAGACGGAGAGCGCCAATCTGGTTGCCGGCCAACGCGATGTCTTCGGGTATGTTGATACCGGCGACAACATACGGGGCTCGGAGCCTGCCGAGATCCTCGACAAGATACGCGAGTTGGTCGTAGAGAGGCGTAAAGGCGTGTTGGGGATCGGGCCCGGTGCGCCAGAGCGCCACCTCCTCCAGGGCGACGATGTCCGGCTTCTGCGCAGCGATCTGTCCTGCAATCAGCGCGGCGCGTTCTCTAAGGTGGCTCGCCTGCAGTTCGGCATAGGTGAGATCCACCGCGTCCGGCAGAGGCATATAGCCGAACAGGGCTTCGACAATGAAGGTCTCGTCGGTGCCTTCATCGATGTTTTGGGTCATGATCCTGACGGTTGAAGCGTGGCTGGCTGCGGTCTGCGCCTGCGCCGGTGCTATCACGAAGGCGGCGACTGCGCAGGCGAGCCATAGCAGGCATCCCCATTGGTTTGGTTTGCCGGCAGGTGCGAATCCCACCCGCGTTGACGTTCGCGTTACTTTCGTTCGAATCATATTATTCTCCCTTCGATCAGCGTTTGATGTGAGCGCACTTACCAGAAGTCCCGGCAGGCCGAATGCTTGTCGCGGTAGCGGCCCACCGCTTTTGCCTCTCACTCCCAATGGCGCGAAACGAGCAAGAAAACCGACAACCGGCGTCAAGGAAGCGCCCGACGACCCGCGAACACTGGTTTGCCAACCGAGTCTCATCAAAGTCTTCGAAAAGCGAAACTTTTCTCCGCCGCCAGCGCCCCTGTCCCAACTGACGCTGGATTCATGTGCTTGCAGAAGGATGAGCTTGGACACCACGCCGCAGGCGCATCGGCTTAGCTGCCGCCTTCGTCCAGAACAGACTCACTGGATCTGCTCCGTCCGCGCCCCCCGGTGAAGTGCATCAGAACGGTCCTTTGCCGGTAGGGTCCAGCTTGAACAACACTCCGCAGCCGCCGGGGACAAAGCCGCTGCTGTTCAAGTCGCTGCCGTCCCCCGCGGTGCCCGATCCGCGCTTCCGAAGTCCTTTACCCGTTGGAACGCATTCGTCCGAGGCAAAAGGCCCGATCAACCGAGTGCGGAAACCGATGGCGGCGTTGCGGTCCGGGCGGCGCTTCGCGAGCGCCCGCCTGCGTCCGCCAGCCAGACTCACTTGCCAACCGCGGGCCGAGGCTGCGCTCCGCCGCCTCTTCACTAAGGCTGTTGTAAGAGGGTCAGGTCAGGTTTGAGCGTGGCCGGGTCTGGCGGCGCGGGTGGCTGTTCCTCCTGCGCCGCTCCCCCCGCACGGGGCAAGCCGAAGCGATACAAGGCGCCATCTATCCCCCCCCGTAGACGGCGCCATTGGCCACCGCCGGAGAAGAAGGACCGATGAATCCTGTGTCACCTGCGGAGGTCGCCACCCAGATCTGTTGTCCGGTTGCTGCGTTGAAGGCGCACCACTGGAAAGTACCAGGTGCTAGAGACGCCCCGCTCACGTAGACCACGCCATTGGCGACCGCAACACTCACGTTGCCTCCAATGTTGCCCTGGGCGATAGGTGCACTCCAGATCTGTTGTTCGGTTGTGGCGCTGATAGCATACAGAAACCACGTCGACGCCACATAGACGACGCCATTGGCCACCGCCGGAGTAGTTAGGAGGAAGCTAGAGTCTACGCCGGTGGAGAGGCTCCAGACCACGAATCCGGTTGTGGCGCTGATAGCGTATAGGTTGCTATCTTGCGACGCCACATAGACGTAGCCATCGGCCACCGCCGGCGAGGACCAGAAGGGTGTTTGGTTATTGGTGGGAAAGTTCCAGAGTTGTTGTCCGGTGGCGGCATTGAATGCGTAGAGGTTACCATCGTCCGACCCTACATAGACCACCCCGTTCGCCACCGCCGGCGAAGATTCGATGGAGCCACCGGTGGCCGCGGTCCAGAGTCGTTGTCCGGTGGCGGCATTGAATGCGTAGAGATTGTTATCTTGCGATCCTACGTAGACGACGCCGTTCGCCACCGCCGGCGAGGAGCTGATCGGGCCACCGGTGGGAAAGCCCCAGATCGGTTGTCCGGTGGCGGCCTTGAGAGCGTACAGGCTGCTATCTAACGACCCCACGTAAACTACCCCGTTCGCCACCGCCGGAGAGGAGGGGATTTGCCCAAAGGTGCGATAGCTCCACTTAAGCTGTCCGGTTGCGGCGTTGAGGGCGTAGAGGTTGTTGTCATCCGAGCCGAAGTACACCACGCCATTCGCAACCGCCGGGGAAGAGAAGATGCTGCCGCTGGTTTGATAGCTCCAAAACATCTGCATGCTCCCCACATTGGAGACGTTCAGCACGTTCTCCGTTGGGTTGTATCCGTGTCGCTGTGGCCCGAAATTAAACTCTGTCCAGTTCGTCTCTACGATGAACGTGGTCTGCGCCGCGAGCCCGCTATGCCGTCCCACTCCGGTGATCCAGTGCGTGCCGGGAGTGGCCGAGCCCGGGACAGTCAGACTGATGCCGCTGAATGAACCGCCGGGTTGTGCGGTGGCTAGCGCCCGGTCCGTCTTGTCAAAGTAGATATCCACGGCCTCACTGGCGCCGAATCCCGTGCCGCCCACCGTGACCTTATCGGTCGGTGGCCCCGCTGTGCGGCTTACTGTCACCGCCGGTTGAGCGAGGGCAGCCGAGGCAACCGCCGCCACGAAAACGAGAGCCGCCGCGGCGCAGAGAACCCGGTGCGCTGGTGTCCGGGTCCGGAAGAAGCGTGTCGAAATCGGCGCAGGCATTGAGATTTCCTCCTCTTGACAATTTGCGTAATCAGGTTTGCCGGCAGGTGCGAATCTCGCCAGCGCTAACGTTCGCGTTGCCATCCTCTGAATCATGTTATTTCTCCTGTGCAATTGACCCACTCAAGGGTCCGATGGGTTTGCCGGCGTCCGCCGCGCCCGAGGCTGTCACCAAGGTGGTCCTTGGCTACACTGGCATGTTACGGCGGCTAAGGCTCCCGCCCCCTCGGCACCGGCTTTTAGGTCGTTCGCACCCTCCATGGGATGAAAGGTACCGCAGCCGGACAGACGAGTCACCATCCAAATGAATAGGTATTTCGCGCTGGGTTCAGCGGATCATGCGCGCGCGCAACGCCTTGGCAACCGCTTCCGATTTCGAGTGCACCTGCAGCTTTTCGTAGATGCTCCGCATGTGCCAGGCCACGGTGGCGCGGCTGACACCGGTCTCCGTGGCGGCCGTCTTCAGGTTATGGCCGTCCACCAACAGACCCAGGAGGCGAGTTTCGTGCGGGGTTAGCGTGCGGTCGGATTTTTCCGGCGGGCGAAAGTCGCGGAACAACTCTATAACCCGCCTGGCCACCGGCGGCGACATGGGCGCGCCGCCGCCCACGGCTTCCTGCAGGCTCTCCAGCAGCCGC
>Ga0187890_10002258_pt1 | contig 13500 bp, 13 predicted proteins | sample June2016WEW_21_1_FD_133005 | JGI IMG/M metagenome (GOLD analysis project Ga0187890, IMG submission 133005) | Peatland microbial communities from SPRUCE experiment site at the Marcell Experimental Forest, Minnesota, USA - June2016WEW_21_10 | ecosystem: Environmental > Terrestrial > Soil >... | reverse complement strand
GCCGGATTGATCGCGCCCGACGAAACAACGTTCGCGTACGTGGCTGGTCGCCGCTTTGCTCCGAAGGGAAAAAATTGGGATGCCGCGGTCGCATACTGGCGCACTCTCTCCAGCGACCCCGAAGCCCGCTACGATCGCGTGATCGAAATCGACGCCGCGTCGCTTGCGCCGTTCGTCACGTGGGGTACTAATCCCGGGATGGTCGTTGCGGTGAACGCACACGTGCCGGAAGTAGCCAGCTTTGCCGCCGAGTCCGATCGTCGCGCCGTCGAACTGGCCCTCGCTTATATGGACCTGAAGCCCGGAACACCGATCGAACAGATCGCCGTCGACCGCGTCTTTATCGGTTCCTGCACAAATTCGCGCATTGAAGACTTGCGCGCGGCGGCCCGCGTCGTCAAGGGCCGTCACGTCAACTCCAAAGTTCGGGCCATGGTTGTCCCCGGTTCGCAGGCCATCAAGCACGCCGCCGAGCAGGAAGGCTTGCATCGCATCTTTGTCGAGGCCGGTTTCGAATGGCGCGAATCCGGATGCTCAATGTGCCTCGGCATGAATCCCGACATCCTGCAGCCCGGCGAACGCTGCGCTTCTACCAGCAATCGAAATTTCGAAGGGCGCCAGGGACGCGGTGGCCGCACTCATCTCGTCAGTCCCGAGATGGCCGCGGCAGCGGCAATTGAGGGACACTTTACGGATATAAGGAAGTGGAAGCTTTAGTGTGGTGACGGGGCTTTGCCCCGTCCAGCGGGGCGAAGCCCCGCTGCCACGCCAAGCCCCGATCGGAGTTCACATGCAACCATTTCGCAAACACACCGGCCTCGTCGCCCCCCTCGATCGCGTAAACGTCGACACCGATCAGATCATCCCCAAGCAGTTCCTCAAGCGCATCGAGCGCACCGGCTTCGGGCAATTTTTGTTTAATGACTGGCGCTTCTCTGGCGACGGGCAGAAGATCACTGACTTTGTTCTTCACGATCCGCGCTATCAGGGCGCGACTATCCTCGTGGCGGGCAAGAATTTTGCCTGCGGATCTTCCCGCGAGCACGCCGTCTGGGCGCTCGCCGATTTCGGGTTCCGCGTCGTGCTCGCCTCGTCGTTCGCCGACATCTTCGCCAATAACAGCCTGAAAAATGGTCTGCTGACGGTTCGTCTCAGCGACGCGCAAGTTGCGGAAATCATGCGCCGCGCGAAAGAAATCGAAGGCTACCAACTCACAGTCGATCTCGAATCCCAGCGCGTGGAAGATGGGCAAAGCTTCTCAGCCGCTTTTGCGATCGACGAATTTGCCCGCCATTGCCTATTAAACGGATTGGACGATATCGGGCTTACTCTCCAGCATGAGTCCGAAATCGCCGCCTATGAAGCGAAGCATCCCCTTCGCCAGGAAATGAAAGCGATCGCGCCGCCGGCTCCTGCTTAAGTGTGGTGCGGACACTCCTGTCCGCGAAAACAGTGTGAAAGATATGGGGATCCCCAATCATTCTCCCGCCGTTGTACACTTTTTAAGTTTCGTCCTTCGCAGATCCTGTGCCGGACTTCGCCCCAAATCGGAGGGCATTCGTGAAAAGACTGTTCGCCGCGTTTCTTCTGCTGTTGTCGCTGCTCTCGATCGCGAGCGCCCAAGCCAGCGCACCCGCGAAACAGCTCTCCATCGAAGACATTTTTGCCGAAGGCGGCCTCACCGGCCGCGCTCCCGAGACGATCAAGTGGAGTCCCGACGGGGCAAAAGTCTCTTTCGTTCAGCGCGATGACTCCGGCGAGCACGGCGAGCTTTATTACGTCGACGCCGCTACGGGCGAAAAGAAAGTCCTGGTCAGCGAAGTAAAGCTTTCCCAGCTTGCCCCGCCCACTTCCAGAATCAAGAACGAGCGCGAAAGAGAACGGGTCACGCGCTATCGCGTGGCTGCTTACAGTTGGTCTCCCGATTCCAAGCACTTGCTCTTCGATGCCCAGGGCCAGCTCTGGTATTACAGCCTCGATACTGGTACCGCCGTGCAACTCACTTCATCTCCCGATCCAAGCGAAGACCCGAAATTTTCGCCCGATGGCAAACGCCTTGTTTTCGTGCGCAAACACAACCTCTACGTGCATCCGGTCTCGGGAGAAGAAGGCGAGCGCCCTCTGATTGAGCCCGAAAAAACAAGGAATAAAGACAAAGACAAAGACAAGGACAAGAGCAAAGACGACGACATCCTGAACGGCGAAGTCGATTGGGTTTATGCCGAAGAGTTAAGCGTCCGCAGCAACTTCTTCTGGTCGCCGGATGGCCACGACATTCTCTTTCTGCAAATGGACGAAAGCCGTGTTCCCACCTATCCCATCACCGACTGGCTGCCCACCCATCCTCACGTCGAGCAGGAAAAATTTCCGCAGCCCGGCGATCCCAATCCCACGGTGCACCTGGGAGTAGTAGGCAGCGATGGCGGCGGCAAGGTGCGCTGGCTCAAACTCACCGATGACGATGACACCTACGTCCCCCGCTTCGGCTGGATTCGCGAGGAATGGGCATGGGCCGAGGTCCTGAACCGCAAGCAGGATGTCATGGACCTATATTTCATCAATACCAAGTCCGGAAAGACTCGCAAGGTCCTCACCGAATCGTCGCCGGACGCATGGGTGAACGTCAACGACGACTTCCGCATCCTGAAGACCGGCGACCGCTTTCTCTGGACCAGTTGGCGAGACGGACACACGCACATGTATCTCTACAGTTTCAACAGTGCAGACCCGCTCGCCGCCGAGGCCAAACTTGAGCGACAGCTCGAAAGCGGAGACTACGAAGTTCTCGCCATCAGCTGTATCGATGAAGCGTCGAGCACTGTCTTCTTCACGGCCAATCAAGGCGATCCTCGTGAGGAAAAGCTGTTCTCCATCCAGCTCGATGGTTCAGGCATGAAAGCAGTTTCTTCGGAATCGGGCAGCAGTTTCGCCAATTTCTCCCCCGATGGCAGGCATTATGTGGAAACTCACTCCACCACACTGACCCCGCCGCGCACTTCCATCTGCGCCGCACCCGGATCGTGCCAGAAAATCTGGGAAGCCCGCGGCATTGCCGATTACGCTCCCATCGCGCCTACACCTCTCGAGTTCAAAGCCAATGACGGCACGTTGCTCTATGGTTATCTGGTTCTCCCGCCAAACGCTGATCCGAATGCCAAAATCCCCTTAATCGTCTACATCTATGGCGGCCCGGGAGGTCAAACCGTGCAGAATGCCTGGGGAGGCACCAACGGGCTCTTCCACCAGATCCTGGCGAAGGAAGGCTTTGCCATCTTTTCCGTCGACAATCGCGGCACTCCGAATCGCGGCAGGAAATTTTCCGCCGCTATTCATGGACAATTCGGCCCCGTCGAACTGACCGACCAGCTCACCGCCCTCGACCAGTTATATGCGCAGTATCCGCAACTGGATCGCACGCGCACCGGCATGTGGGGATGGTCGAATGGCGGTTCCATGACGCTCTACGCGCTCACCCATTCTGACCGCTTCAAGGCAGGCATCTCCGTTGCGCCCATTACCAGTCAGCGCAACTATGATTCGATCTACACCGAGCGCTATATGGGCCTGGTCAAGAACAACGAAAACGCTTACGACGATTCCACCGTCAACGCCGCCAGCCGCCTGCATGGCTCCTTGCTGCTGGTCCACGGAACGAGCGACGACAACGTGCATCTCCAGAACACAATCCAGATGGTGGATGCTCTGATCAAGTCGGGCAAGCAATTTCGCCTGATGGTGTACCCCAATAAGACCCATGGCATCGGCGGCTCGGAAACCAGGGCCCAGCTCTTTCACATGATGGAAGATTTCTGGAATAAAGAATTGAAGTAGCGCTCAGCGATCGGCCGTCAGCCGTCAGAAAAAGCTCCGTCGGCGAAGACGAACTGTCTTCTCCGAGCCAAACTGTCCGAATCGGGGTTACCTGACGGCTGGGGGCTGAAAGCTAAAATTTGAAGTCTGGTTTCCCCTATGCACCGTATAACTCTTGGCGATTTCGAACTCACCATCGTCTCCGACGGCACCTATTTCCTCGACGCAGGTGCCTACTTCGGTGTCGTGCCCAAAACCATGTGGTCGAAAAAGGCGACGCCTGACGAGAAGAACCGTCTTGATGCCGGCCTGAACTCCCTGCTCATCCGGACCGGCGACAAAAATATCCTGGTCGAAACCGGCATCGGCGACAAGCTTCCCGACAAACTGGTGCAGATCTACAAACAGCCTGCGAAGTTGCTCGACAATCTGCACGCCGCCGGCCTTGCTCCCGAAGATATCGACATCGTCATCAACACCCACCTCCACTTCGACCACTGCGGATGGAATACCGTGCGCCGTGGCGATCAGTTCGCCGCAACCTTCCCCAAAGCGAAATATTATGTGCAGAAAAAAGAATGGGAGCACGGCCGCCTGCAACTGGAGCGCGACGCGATCAGCTACATGAGCCCGAATTATGATCCCCTGATCGAAAGCGGCCAGATGGAGTTACTCGACGGCGATCGCGAGATCGTGCCCGGCATCTCGGTAAAAGTCTTCCCCGGCCACACCGCCCACATGCAAGCGGTGATTGTCGAAGGCTCAGCCGCGAAGCGTGTGGGGCGGGCATTCCTGCCCGCCAATACGTCCGACAAACCGACCACCGCCTGCTACATCTCCGACCTCATCCCCACCGCTATGCACCTGGATCTGACGTGGGTAATGGCCTTCGACCTGTTTCCCTTGACCACGATCGAAAGCCGCAAGAAGTATTATGCGCAGGCAATTCCGGGGCGCTGGCTGACCGTCTTTACGCACGACGACGCGGCGCCGTGGGGATACATCGAAAAAGGGGAGCGAGGGAAGCTGGCACTCAGTGGAGTCTAGCGCCGCAGGACTACCGTTGAATACCGACGAAGAGACGTCTAGCCCTTAGTAATCTCGCCTTCATAGGAAGCGCGCGCGATACTGCAAACATGTTCGCGATGGCACATACTGATCTCATGCTACAAAGACTTTTCGTCGTGGGACTGGGCGGTCCCTCCGGCAGTGGCAAGTCCACAATCGCCCAGCGCGTGGCCACTCGTCTCGGCGGCCATGTTATTTCCATGGAAACCTATTCCATAGCCATGAACCATCTTCCGCTCAACGAGCGAGCCAAGCTCGACTACGACGCGCCGAGCGCCCTCGACGTGCAGTTGCTGGAAAATCACATTCGCGAGTACGCGCTCGGGCACGCCATCGAGTGTCCCATCTACGACTTCGCCGAGCACATGCGCGTGACCGACCGGCGCGAACACGTTCCACCGAAGCCGCTGTTGATCGTGGCCGGCATCCTCGCTTTGCATTTTGCGCAATTGCGCCCGCACTTCGACTTGTCCGTTTACTTCGAGGCTCCCGATGATGTCTTGTTCCACCGCCGCAAGGTCAGAGACATTACCGAGCGTCAGCGCTCTCTCGAATTGATCCAGTGGCAATATCAGAACCTCGTCTTACCGGCAGCCCGGCAGTACTGTCTGCCCAGCAAGCGCTATGCCGATCTGGTAATCGAAACTACAGCGGACATTGCCACCGTGGAGAAGAACCTCCACGATGCCATTCAAAAGAAGCGCGCTCTTCAAACCTCGAAATAAATCTTAGGGGAGATCTGATCAAGCCCGCGGGTTCTCCGTGCACATCCGTGCACTCCGTGGTTTTTGCTTTTCGCCGGGCAGTTAATCAGAGTGTCCTTAGCGGTCCCTACCTGGTCTGCGTGGGCAGCCTTGCCTCAAAGAACTCCTCTACACTCCCCAGTATCTCCGTCCCGCTCTTAGCTTCGTAGATCGCCTTCCGCAGGGCCGCGCCGCCGGGGATGCCGTGCGTGAACCACGATGCGAACTGCTTCATCTTGCCTTCGGCACCCTGCACTTCTTCGTCGAGCAGCATCTCAAAGTAAGTCCGAATCATCTGGTAGCGGTCGGCCTCGGTGGGCTCGTCATAAGGTCTGTTCAACCCTTGCTGATCCTGACCACGCGGACCGTACTCATCCGCTGGTGCCTGATTGCTGACGGCTGATCGCTGACGACCGACGACCGACGACTGACGGCTGACATACTGCTCAATCTGCCGGAAGATCCACGGATTCGCCGGCGCCATCCGACCGATCATTACCGCGTCGCATCCGGTCTGCGCGACCATTGCGCACGCATCCTCAGGCGACCGAATGTCTCCATTCCCAATCACCGGAATCTTCACCGCCTGCTTCACCGAAGCGATCCACTCCCAGCGCGCCGTTCCGCTATAACCCTGTACCCGCGTCCGGGCATGCAGCGCCACCGCGCCCAGACCGCAATCCTCCGCCATGCGCGCCAGTTCCACGCCCACAATCTCCTCGTCACTCCACCCTGCGCGAAACTTCACCGTAAACGGAATCTTCACCGCCCCGCGCACCGACTCGAAAATCTTCCGGATCAGCGGCAGATCGCGCAACAGCCCCGACCCGCCATTGCACCTCACAATTTTTTTCGCCGGACAGCCCAGGTTCAAGTCAACAAGATCGAAGCCCAGGTCTTCGACCAGACGTGCCGCATCAGCCAGCACCTCCGGATTACTGCCAAATAGCTGCGCCGAGATCGGATGCTCATCCTCGTAAAAGTGCAGATACTTCCCGCGTACTTTCTTGTTGCGCAAGACGCCATCCGCCGAGGTGAACTCGGTCATGATCAGTCCGCACCCGCCCAGGTTCTTGATAAAGCGGCGAAACACCGTGTCAGTAACGCCTGCCATCGGAGCGAGCACGGTCGCCGGACGAATCTCAACTCCCCCAATTCGGATAGACGAAGGAAACGCCCGAGGCCGTGTGGCGCGGACATTCTTGTCGGCGTCGCCATTGTCCGAGGTCCCGTTGCCCGGCCCTTCCTTGTACCAATACTTTCCCACGTCAGTATTCTAACGTCCTTTCGCCCCGCTGCCAGGTTATGCGAATGCGCCCGAATCGAGGCACACATGGTGCAACGACTGCGCGAAGTCCTCTTGACACGCTACATCGGCTCCATCTTGATTGCCTTGTTGTGCTTGCAAGGCCTGATTAACTTCGTCGAAACCCTGGCAAAGACTCTTGTCATCTGGATCATCAACGTTCAGCGTGTGAGTCAGATGATCGGATCAGATCGGGCTTCCTATCCTTGGGACAGGTTGGTATTTGCCGGAGTGGAAATCGCCCTCTACCTGCCAGTAGCTTATTGGCTTGCCGCGTGGCTATACCCCCCGACGTTATCTGGGGCGGCAGCACCGGAAATTAACGATGAAAACTCCACGGACGGGAGCAGGCAATCGTGATGAGACACGATCTGTTACTTGCGGCGCAGGTCCCGCTTAGAGAATACTGGGCGCCGGTAGTCGCTGCCGCACTGATGTTTGGCGGCATCAATGAGCTCGTCGCAACGGCTACCTATCCTCTCACGCGCGTAGGCGTCTGGCTCGTCAATTCTATTATCCGAAGAGGATTTCGAGACGTAATGCCGATCGGAGGTTCCTATTACTCCGGCGAGATTCCCTGGCGATTTCACGCAACCATTGCGGCCGAAAGCGTGATCGTAATCGTGTTGGGGATATTCCTGGGACTCTGGGTCCACCAAAAGTAATGATGCTTCAGACACTCCCGAGTCTGGCGACCCGATTCGCTAAAAAGCCCCCGCCGTCAGGCAGGGGCTCGATTGTGTGCAGCGCGGACACTCCGGTCCGCCAGCGCAGCCGTGTTACTTCTTGGCTGCTTCGGCCTTGGCTGCCTCTGCTTTTCCGGCATCGCTCTTCGCGTACTTGCGGCGGAAGCGCTCCACGCGCCCGGCGGTGTCCATCAGCTTTTGCTTGCCGGTGAAAAACGGGTGGCAAGCCGAGCAGATTTCAACACCGATGTCGCCCTTATGGGCCGAACGGGTCACAAATGCATTGCCGCAAGCACAGTGCACCCGCACTTCGTGATAATTGGGATGGATTGCTGGTTTCATATCGGTTCTAAATGGCCTCAATTCAATCCTTAGAGTTTACAGGAGCCAAAAAGGATTCAGCAACCCCCAGCCGCGCAAACGTCCTAAGCCTGTTCGCCTATCCCTCCTGTTGCCCCGAGGATCGAGATTTTCCTGAGGGCTGACCGCTGACCGCTGATAGCTAAAAGAAAAACGGCAGGGCCGACCCCCTGCCGTGTGCAATTCCAAAATTTCGGGCCCCGTTTATTTGCCTTTATTGACTACTTTCTTCAGTTCGTTACCGGGAGTGAATTTGGCTACTCGGCGGGCTGCAATCTTGATCGTGGCACCCGTCTGCGGGTTCCGGCCATTGCGGGCCTTGCGCTGCGAGACGGAAAATGTGCCAAATCCAATCAGTGCGACCCGGTCTCCCTTGCGAAGGGAGGAGGTTATGCTATCCACAGTAGTGTCGATCGCGGTCGTTGCCTGCGCCTTCGAAATGTTGCAGGCTCCGGCGATCCGGTCAACCAGATCAGCTTTGTTCATGCGCTCTCCTAAAATACGCCTCTCTATTTCGGTTCCCGCGCATTCGCCGGGAGGGAGCTCAAACGCGCGAGCACCGGCGAGGCTATTGTCCTCTCTAACGCAAGTTTGTCAATGGAAAACACGTGCCGGTTGCCGCTTTTAGCATGGCACGAACGCGCCATCGTGCCCCATGGCCGTGTCCCACTCATACCGCCGCCCCGGTCTGGCCCATTCCTCATTATCGTTTAGAGACTCAATTTCGCTCGCTTCCCCTCGCTTCTCCACAGCCTCCCCACGCTTCGCACAGGAAGTGCACAGCAAATCTTCGATTTCGAGTTGCAGCCGAACCTGTTTCCGGTGCACAGTCTAACTAGCGAATCATGAAATCAGTAGCCGAAATTTGCCCCCTCTGCTCGGGCTCTGGATGGAGGACCGTTCCAGGAGCGCCCGAACACGGCGTCACCCGCTGTGACTGCCAATTGCGCGCCCGCGCCGGTTCTCTCATCGCCGCCGCCCACATTCCCAAACGCTACGAGCATTGCGAGCTTTCGAACTTCACGACCGACTTCCCGGGCGTTGATCGGTCGGTCTCAATGGCCCACATCAATGCCTCGCGCTTTGTCCAGGAATTCGACCCCCGCGAAGGCAAAGGGCTCCTGCTCGTCGGTGGAATCGGCACCGGCAAGACGCATCTCGCCGTCGGCATCCTCAAGGAGTTGATCATTGCTCGCGGATCCGCCTGCCTTTTCTGCGACTATCGCGAACTCCTTAAGCAAATTCAAAATTGCTACAACGATTCTGTCCAGGCCACCGAACTCCAGGTGCTGCGCCCGGTATTTGAAGCCGAGGTGCTCGCGCTCGATGAACTCGGCGCCGTCAAGCCCAGCGAGTGGGTATGGGACACGGTCAGCCTCATCCTCAACACCCGCTATAACGACAATCGCACCACCATCATCACGACCAATTTTCCTGACGAGCCGGCCGCTTCCTCCAGTTCAGAGTTTTCGCCGCGCTCTGCCGCTTTCGCCGCCACCCGCCGTGAAACTCTCGGCGACCGTATCGGCGAGCGCATGCGCTCCCGCCTCCACGAAATGTGCCGCGTCGTAAAAATGGAAGGTCCCGACTTCCGCCAGAAGTTCAAGAGCGCCAGCTTCGGATAGGACAAGCCAGTACGGCAATTCCGAAGTCAGATTGCAGAAGTTGAGGCGATTGCGCGGACAGTCTTATCGGCGCAACGCTTTTGGGTGGCGCAGCGCTTGAGCGCTGCGGCTGACTTGCTCTGCGATTACGCGGCTTTAGCCGCTGAGGAGCGGACCTGGTACGCAAAAGGGAGCCTTTACTACTTCAAATGCACCGCCGCTTCCGTTTTCTTCGGCCCCTCCGCTTTGCCGCCTCGGACCTTCGGCACCGCATACTTCGGCCGCACCTGGTGGCAGCCCGCCTCACAATAAACCCCGCCTGCCGCCGACTCCGGCGTAGGCATAGGAGAGTTCACGGCAAACTCGCGATCCGCCTCCAGTTGACGTTCGACGTCCGCAATCAACACATGATTCTCGTTTGCGCTCAGCCACTTCTTTTTGTGGACCAGATAATCTTCCAGCCGCGCGATCGGATCCCGTTTCCTCCAATACTCAAACAACGGCTTCGGCACATACTCCGCCGCATCATGGATGGCGTGCCCCTTCATGCGCATCATCTTCGCTTCGATCAGTGTCGGCCCTTCTCCCCGCCGCGCTCGCTCGCAAGCCTCATGGCAGGCGTCATAAACCTGGCAAGCATCCGTTCCGTCCACAATCACTCCGGGAATCCTATACGCAATCGCACGCTCCGCCAGATCCTTCACGCGAAACTGCATGTCCGCCGGAGTCGAGTATCCCCACAAATTATTTTCGACCATCAGCACGAGCCCGAGCCTTTGCACGGCCGCAAAATTCAGCCCCTCATAAGTCACGCCTGTCGATTGGCCGCCGTCGCCGATATACGTCATTACCGCAATGTTCTTGCCTTGCAACCGCGCCCCCAGCGCGATGCCGGCCAGCACAGGAATCAAATCACCCAGCGTCGAGATCGGCGCAACCACATTGCGCTCCTTGATGTCGCCGAAATGCGAAGACGCGTCGCGCCCCTTCGTCGGAGAGCCCGACTTCGCCATGTACTGCATCATGATGTCGGCGGGCGAAAATCCGCGCACCAGCAGCGCGCCCTGGTTTCGAATCATGGGCCCAAGCCACTCGTCTTTGTGAAGTGCGTAAGCCGACGCGCACGAGCAAGCCTCCTGCCCCAAACCGAAATAAACGCCGCCCACAACCTTGCCCTGCTTGTAGAGATTTTCGAGCGCGGTTTCCATGCGCCGGTTGAGCAGCATCCAGCGATAGATTTCGATGCACTGCTCCCGGCTGAGATATTTCGACTCGCGAATAGGCGGCGCGGGCACGGAGAGATCGCCACTCTCCACTTCGTAGTGAAGCTCATCACCGGTGCGAACCTGGCGCAGGGTGAAGCTCGGTTTTTCGAGGCGGTAGTCGCGGATGGTGTAGGTGCGCAGATCGGCCGTCGGCTCCGCGTTTTTGGTTGGCTTCCGGCCCATCTTTTTCTTAGCCATTTCTTAGAAAGATCAGTCCGCGAACATGCTACCACCGGTGTGGCGCGGACACTCTTGTCCGCAAGAAAAGCGCTCAAGAAGCCCGACAGTTGCGGGTCGGCTACCGAAATGGAAGAATGCTGACGATGGACCCAGAATCGCCCATACTCATCAGAGACGAGGAGCCTTGTGACCGAGAGCAAGCTCGAAAAGTGAACGAAGCTGCCTTCGGGCGCTCCGATGAGGCCGACCTTATCGATAGATTGCGAGTAGAGGGAGCCGTCTTGTTATCGCTTGTCGCAGAGGTTGACGGCCAAATCATCGGCCACATTCTGTTCAGTCGGATGACGGTGGAAACGGCGCAAAAACCTGTCGCCGCCGTTTCATTGGCCCCGATGGCCGTTCTGCCGCAACATCAAGGCCGTAAGGTTGGGAGCCAACTGGTTCGCCGTGGTCTGGCTCGACTCTGCGACCGAGGCGAACATATCGTTATCGTGGTCGGACACAAGCAGTACTATCCTCGATTTGGCTTCTCTTCCGAGAAAGCCCGCAAGCTGGCCAGTCCGTTTCCTCCGGAGGCATTCATGGCGCTGGAACTCTCCGACGACGCGCTGGCGGGAATTCAAGGTGCTGTCCGCTATCCCTCCGCGTTCGGGCTGTGAGCGCGTTCGCTCCCTTTCAAAAACTGTTGCCTCAGGCCAGAAACAAGTCGTCTTCGCCATGAAGTTCGCCGTGCAGTCGCCGCAACTCGTCCGGCGCTTTCATCGGCACGCCGACGGTATTCCCCAGCAGCGCATCGATTGTCTCCACCCACAACATCTGGCTGGCGAAGACGCTGCCGAAGTTTCGCGACACCGACCGCGCCACCTCGTTCAAGTCGAGTTCCCGCGCCAGCTCTTTCTTCATGGACGTCACTGCCTTAGCCGTAATGCCGCAAGGCACGATCAGGCTGAAGTAGCTGAGATCGGTATTCACGTTCAAAGCAACACCATGCGAAGTGACGGACCGAGAAATATGCACTCCAAGCGCCGCGATCTTAGCCGAGGCCTCCGCCTCTGTCCACACGCCGGTCAGTCCCTTCACGCGTTTGGTCGGAATCCCGAAGTCGCCGCAAGTGCGAATCAAAACCTCCTCAAGCCGCCGCACATATTCCACCACGCCCAAGGTCTTCCGCCATGAAGGGAGTGAAGAGGGGAGAGCTTCGGACGCCGAGTCAGAATGCTCTTCCTGACGGCTGATGGCTGACGGCTGACGGCTGTATCCCCGCAAATCAAAAATGGGATAACCCACAATCTGTCCCGGCCCATGAAACGTTACGTCACCACCGCGATCGCATTCGAATACCTCGACGCCGCGCGCAGCGAGTTCTTCGGTTGAGACGAGCACGTTCGCCGCGCGTGCATTCCGGCCCAGCGTGATCACGGGACTGTGTTCGAGCAGCAGCAACACGTCGCCGATCCTGCCTGCTTTGCGCAGTTCAATAAGTTTCTGCTGAAGCCGCAGGCCCTCCGCGTAAGCAATCGTTCCGAGTTGGACGACCGAAATCATCTTTCCGATTGTAGCGCCGGCGCCTCGCCGGCTAAGCCTGCCCTGAGCGAAGCCGAAGGCAAGAGCACCGCGCTCTCGCCTTCAGAACCACGATTTAGAGCGACTTTTGGCCGAAAAATCAGGCCCTGCGAATCGCAAATGACTTTTTTGATTCTGCGCTTGCATCGCTAGGAGAGTTCTGGTATAACAAATCGAGTCGAGGACAAGTGACTGTGTGTCTGAGCCGTATGCTGAATCCACGCGACGGTTCTTGGCATCCAATATCGTAAGCCTCCAATTTAACCCCAGTTTTTAGCCGGGGTTCGCATTCGGGGACAAGGTTCCCTGAAGGGTTTCCGCGCAGAGCAGAACCTCCAAGCGATCTTTAATTTTTGAGTTGTCTTCCGTTTCGGCGCGTGCCGGTTTTTTGACCGCCCGCCTCAAACGGGAAAGCGTTTTCGAGTGCGCTGTAAAGAGTTCTCCAGTAAAGCGTTGCAGTCGTTGCAACCCACCTCCGGATGGAAACTCCCCAGGCTGTGTAAAACAGGTGGAAATCCTGTGATTTCAGCGGGTTGACAGCACACGTCGGAAGCAGATAGCTTTAACAAGTTTCGAGGACGCCCGGTTTTCTCTTCGGAGAGGCTAGGCGGACTGAAGGCGCACCGCTCAGGCGGGAATGCGAGTTGGTCTTTGACAAAAGGTTGAACGTGCCAGTCGTGAGATGAATGCGTCTGCTGAAAGCCTCGGCTTTTGGTAGGCGTTGTTGGAAATGTTCGGGCCAAAAAGTCTGAACGTACTCACAAATTAGGACCTTCCCCTCAGCTGGGGGAGGTTGTTGGTCTACCCAGACCAACTCAGGTTTCAAATGAGAGTTTGATCCTGGCTCAGAATCAACGCTGGCGGCGTGCCTAACACATGCAAGTCGAACGGGAAAGTGGAGCAATCCATGAGTAT
>Ga0187890_10002257_pt1 | contig 13503 bp, 13 predicted proteins | sample June2016WEW_21_1_FD_133005 | JGI IMG/M metagenome (GOLD analysis project Ga0187890, IMG submission 133005) | Peatland microbial communities from SPRUCE experiment site at the Marcell Experimental Forest, Minnesota, USA - June2016WEW_21_10 | ecosystem: Environmental > Terrestrial > Soil >... | reverse complement strand
GCTGGCGGGGGAGGGCTCGAACCTCCAACATCCGGCTCCAAAGGCCGGCGTTCTGCCGATTGAACTACCCGCCAAGGGGCACGACATCCTCACCCGTAGGATGTCACGACTCGATCAACTCGATTCGGTTGCCGAAAGGGTCGTCCACGTAGCAACGACGGATACCGGGGACCTCGTCGTCGAACCTCACCTCGTGACCGGCGACGTCGAGCGACGCACACAGGGCGTCGAGATCTTCTACCACAAGGGCGGGATGCGCCTTGCGGGCCGGGCGGAAGTCCTCGTCCACCCCGAGATGGAGCGTCACCCGGTCGTTCGAGAACCAACACCCGCCCCGGGCCGCCAGCACCGGAGGCTTGGGCCTCTCCCCGAGCCCGAGGATGTCTTGGTAAAAGGCACGCGCCTGCGCCTCTCGGCCCCGGGGCATCGCCAGCTGGACGTGGTCGAGTGCGACAAGTTGGTACCCCAAGGATCCACCTCCGAAGCGCCTGGGCCCTCCCCGGCCAGAGGCTACTTGGCGGCCGTCGCCGAAAGGCCGCTAACCTGGGAAATAGACATGGGATCGCTGATCAAGAAGCGCCGCAAGCGCATGCGCAAGAAGAAACACAAGAAGATGCTGAAGGCCACCCGCTGGCAACGGCGGGCTGCCGGGAAGTAGTCGGCAGAACCTCCTCCCGCCCCGATGGGCGGGAGTGTCGCGTGAAGGCGCCGTCGCGCCTCACCGGCCCCCGGAGTCCGACGGCACCGTCCGCACCGCCACCAACGGCGCTCGTTGGTCGTCCACGACGAGGAAGTCGTGTCCGGCGAGACCCAGACCGTCGGGCTCGCCCTCCACGAACCACGCCGAGCCGCTGCCGGCGAGACGCGGCCTGTGACCGGTCACCTGGGCCAGCCGGTCGCGCCAACGCCCGAGGATCGGAGCCACCTCGACCGCAGCGCCTTCCAGATCGTTGCCACCGGGGCCCTCGTCTCCTCGGCCACCGCGTCGGGCGCGTCGCTCGTCCCATTGCCGGTACACCGCGGCGGTGTCGACCGACAACGGCGGCAGTGCGAGGACGAACCGTCGGTCCTCGAACGGCAAGGGCTCGATCCTCTCCCCCACGCCGGTGACCCGGGCCCGGCCTCCTGTCACGCAGAAGGGAACGTCGGCTCCGAGCCCGACGGCGAGCGCGACGTCGGTGACACCGGCCCAGCGCAGCACGGCGGCGGCGTCGGCCGACCCGCCCCCGAGCCCGGCTCCGGTCGGGATGCGCTTCACGATCCGCACCGCCGCGTCACGGCGCAGAAGGACCAGGGCACGCGCCACGAGGTTGTCGGAACCCACCGGGACCCCGGTCACACCCAGTCCGCCGCGGACCTCGTCGATCACCGAGATCCCCGATCCCGACTCGAAGGTGAGCGTGTCGGCAAGGTCGATCGACACCATCTCGGCGTCGAGGAGATGGAATCCGTCCTCTCTGACCCCGGTCACCCGCAGCGAGAGGGTGAGCTTGGCGGGGGCGGTGACCTTCATCGGCCGGGCGTCGGCGACAGCCTCATGACAGCGATTGCCCGGGGGCGCATGCGGCCAGTCTCCCCCACTCCTGGACCCCCAGGGTCTCGGCGCGCGCCTCGGGGTCGACCCCGGCCGCGGTGAACGCCTCGGGGGGGACGATCCCGGCCAGCGATTGTCGCAGCATCTTCCGGCGTTGGCCGAAACCGGCTCGCACCAACTCGAAGAGCCGGTCGGCGGGGACGACGGCCGGATCGACGGCCACCACGGGACGGCGCTCGATACGCACGAGGGCCGACTCCACCGCAGGACGGGGAACGAACACCGAGGCGGGGACGCGCCCCACTACACGGGCGGTGGCGTGGTACGCCACCTTCACCGACACCGCGCCGTAGGCCTCGTCCCCCGGCTCCGCGGCGAGCCGCTCACCCACTTCGCGCTGCACCATCACGAACATCGACACGACCTTGGGAGCCTCGTCGAGGGCCCGCAGGACCACGGGGACCGCCACGTTGTAGGGGAGGTTCGCCACCATGGCCCACGACGTATCGTTCGGTGTCGACGAGGACGAGCTGAGGAGCTCGTCCCAGTCGACGGTCAAGGCGTCGGCTTCGACGACGCGCACGCCCTGGGCCTCCACCTGGGCGCGCAGCAGCGGCACCAGACCGCGATCGATCTCGACCGCGGTGACGTGCGCGCCGGTCTCGGCCAGCGCCAGGGTGAGCGCGCCCAGGCCGGCGCCGATCTCGACCACCGACGTGTCGGGCCCCACCCCCGACAACCGGGCGATGCGCCGGACCGTGTTGGGGTCGACCACGAAGTTCTGGCCCAGCGCACGGCTGGGCGCCAGGCCGTGCTCGTCGAGGAGGAGGCGGAGCTGGCGGCGAGAGAGGGTCACGCCACGAATGGTGCCGCCGCCCGCCCGTGGCGGCGACTCACCAGGTGAGGCGGACCTTGACGACGCCGACGTGCAGCGCCGCCAGCTGGGAGAACGTGGCCGGGGAGAGGTCGACCACCCGTCCGGGATTCCGGGCCTCTCGGTCGTCGACCCGGCACCGCACCGATCCCCCCGTCGAGAGGTCGGTCACCGTCACCACGGTCCCGAAGACGAGCGTCGGGCTGGCACAGGTGCCGGCCGGCGATCCGTACCACGTGGCCAGACCGATGGTGGCGTCCTGGGGGGCGGGCGGGGTCGGGGGTGGGGTCGGCTTTGCCACCACGACGTCGGGGACGGGCACGACCGGGGCCACCTTGACCGCAGGGGCGGGGGGAGGTGACGTGGTGGTGGTGGTGGTGGTGGTCGACAGCGCCATCTGGAACGACACGTTCACCATGCGCGTGGACGAACCGTCGTCGGTCACCGCGAGCGGGGCCGCCGTCGATGCCTGCGGTGCTGTCGCACCGTTGAGGTCGGCGAAGACGACGGGGACCGTCCACGGTGTGGACAGGCCCACGCCCGAGTCGCCGGCGCGGCCGCGAGAAGCACCGGCGTGGTGCTCGAGACCGTGCAACGGCGCGCGTTGCGGTGTGGCCAGCAGGAGGAGCGGCACCATAACGAGGGCGAGACAACACCCCAGCTGTACAGCGGGCCGCAACCCCCCGGCGCTGCGGGTCCTCAGATCTCCACCCTTCCTCTGCGGACTCAATGTCACCTGCGTCGGGATCAGACATGACGCTAGGTGACGTCGCGCGCACCAGCAATTCGCGGCACCTGCGGCGCGTCGCGACACTGCGCGCGCCGCGGTCTCCAGAAGCGACAGAGCGTGGCAACAGGACTACCTCTCACGAATAACTACTGGAAGAGTCCTGTGGAAAACACCTGTTTTCCGGCCCAATTTCGTCACAGAGCGCAACATGGCGGCCACATGAAATCTTGTTCAACGCGGCCGTCCCGGAGGACATCAGGTGAGCGCGAAGGCGGTGCGGGTGGCGGCGGTGGAGGTCTCGGCGAGCGATGCGGGAGACACACCTTTGACCTCCGCCAGCGCTTCACCCACCGCCACGACCCACGCAGGCCGGTTCTGCTTTCCCCGGTGCGGAACCGGAGCCAGGAACGGCGCGTCGGTCTCGACCATGAGCCGGTCGAGCGGGCACAGGACCGCCGCGTCGCGCACGTCCTGCGCACCTTTGAACGTGACGATGCCGCTGAACGACAAGAAGGCACCCATATCGAGGCATCGGCGCGCTTCTTGTGGTCCGCCTGTGAAGCAGTGCAGCACCGTGCGCGGCGGAGGGCCCTCGGCCCGCAACACGTCGAGCGTGTCGTCCCACGCCTGGCGCGAGTGCACGACCAGTGTCAGGTCGTGGCGACGTGCCAGCGCCACTTGTGCCGCGAACGCATCGCGCTGTTGGGCCCGGGGCGAATGCTCGTAGTGGTAGTCGAACCCGCACTCCCCCACCGCCACGACGAGCTCGGGGTCGGTTGCCAGGGCCGCCTCCAGGGCGAGCTCGAGCTCCTCGACGCCCGACGATGCCTCGTGGGGGTGGAGCCCCATCGTCGCCCACATGCCGAAATCGCCGGGCAGGGCCCCGCCCGGACCGCCACCACCTCCCGCGGAGATCTCGGTGCGCACCGTCCTGACCAACTCCACCGCCTGTCTCGAGGTAGGCGCGTCGGTGCCGACACACACCACGCCACCGACCCCGGCCGCGGCCGCTTCGGACAGGACCGACGCCAACTCGTCCTCCTCGGGCCGGTACCGGTCCTGGAGATGGCAGTGCGAGTCCATCCACCGGGCGCTCCCCGGCGCAGGTCCACCCACGGGGTCAGTCACGGCGCCGGGGGAACAACGGCGGGGCCTTCTCCACCGCCAGGCCACCGGGATACCCACCCCAGGTCGCGTCGGCCGGCACCCGGCGATCGTCGGGCCGGCCCTCCAGGCCGAGACGGCGCCAGATCTCGGCGCTCGTGTCGGGCATGGCCGGTGACACCAAGAGCGCCACGATCCGCAACGCCTCGAGGGCGCTGCCGAGGACCTTGTCGACGGCCGGGCCGGGCTCGGCCTTCCAGGGCTCGGTCGCCTCGAGCTCGGCGTTCGTCTCGCGGATGAGCCGCCACGTCGCCTCCAGCGCCACATGGGGCTGCCCTTCTCCCCACGCAACGGTGGCGTCCTCGACCACGGCGGCACTCACGGCCCCGAGCCGACTGTCGGGATCGGCGCTCGGTCCCACGCCGTCGCACTTGGAGCCGACCACGGTCGCCACCCGCGCCATCAGGTTCCCGAGGTTGTTGGCCAGATCGGCGTTGTACCGGGCCGTGATGCCCTCATAGGAGAAGTCCCCGTCGGCCCCGAACGGCGTGTCGCGCAGGAGGAAGTAGCGAACGGCATCGACGCCGAAGTCGTCGGTCAGCTCCCGCGGCGAGATCTGGTTGGCCTTGGACTTCGACATCTTCTCGCCCGACACGAGCAACCACCCGTGCACGAGCAACTGGGCGGGCGGATCGATACCGGCCGCCATGCACATCGCCGGCCACCACACGCAGTGGAACCTGATGATGTCCTTGCCCAGGAGATGGTGCACGACCGGCCACCACGCCTCGAAGCGGGCGGGATCGTCGCCGTACCCGACGGCGGTGAGGTAGTTGACGAGCGCGTCGTACCAGACGTAGAAGACATGGGCCGAGTCCCAGGGGACCTCGACCCCCCAGCGCGTGGACGTCCGGGTGATCGAGATGTCCTCGAGCCCCCCTTTGATGATGCCCAGCGCTTCGTTGCGCTTCGACTGGGGTCGAACGGCGTCGGGGTTGGCCTCGTACCACTCGAGGAGACGCCCCTCGAAGGCGCTCAACTTGAAGAAGTAGTTCTCCTCCTCGAGCAGCTCCACCGGCGTGCCGTGGATCGGGCAGTTGCCGTCGACGAGCTCGGACTCCTTCTTGTAGTCCTCACATGCCACGCAGTACAGGCCGCGGTAGACGTCGAGCTCGGTGAAGCCGTTGTCGTGGATCTTCTGCAGGAATTTCTGGACGGCGAGGTGATGACGGGGCTCGGTGGTCCGGATGAAGTCATCGTTGGAGATCTCGAGCCCTTCCCACGCCTCGACGAAGCGTCCCGCCATGGAGTCCACCCACTCGTTGGGCGACACGCCGTGGGCCTGCGCGGCCCGGGCGATCTTGTCCCCGTGCTCGTCGGTGCCAGTGAGGAAGAAGACGTCATCGCCCTGGAGTCGGTGCCAGCGGGCCAGCGCGTCGGCGATCACCATCGTGTAGGCGTGCCCGATATGGGGCACGTCGTTGACGTAGTAGATCGGTGTCGTCACGTAGAAGCGGGGCACCGCCGTAGCGTACCGACCGCGCACCGAGCCCCGGTCCGGGCTCGGTCGACCCCCCTGTGCGTCGTGACGCGGCCCGACCCGCTACCAGTTGGCCACGTGGCACGCCCCGTGTCCGGTCTTCTCCACGTAGCGCTGGTGGTACTCCTCGGCCGGCCAGAACGTGGTGGCGGGGACGACCTCGGTGACGATGGGGCGCCGGAACCGGTGCTGGAACTCCTCGAGCGACTCCTTGGCCAGACGCTCTTGCTCGGCATCATGGACGAAGACCGCCGAGCGGTACTGCGTCCCGACGTCGGGGCCCTGGCGGTTGGGTGTGGTGGGATCGTGGTGCCGCCAGAATTCCTCGAGCAGGTGCTCATAGGTGACCTTGGCGGGGTCGTAGGTCACGAGCACGGCCTCGGCGTGTCCCGTCGCTCCCGAGCACACCTGTTCGTAGGACGGCTGCGGTCGTGCACCACCGGTGTAGCCCGAGACGGCGTCGACCACCCCGGGGATGGCCCGGAAGAACTCCTCGACCCCCCAGAAGCACCCCGCCGCGAACGTGGCCAGGGCCAGGCCCTCGGGTGCATCCCCGGGCTCCACCGCCGGCGCCTGGGTCTTGTCCAGTCCGAATCTCGCCACCGTCACATTCCTCCTGTTCCTGTCCGGGCGCGCCACCGGGCCCGCCCATCCGAAGCGGTCAACCGCCGCTCACGGCTTCGCATTCCGACGAAGCTCCAGGGCCAGGTCATAGGCGCGCCGGCGCGAGACGGCGAGCTCCCCTGCCACCGTCGTGGCCGCGTCGCGCAGCGTGTCCCCGGCCTCGAGCCGCCGCCCCAGCGCGTCCGCCACCTCGACGTCGTCGGGCGCAGCGCCCGCCCCGGGGTCCCCGGCCAGCACCACCACGACCTCGCCCCGCACCTCGCGTGCGGAGAAGGCGGCCGAGGCTTGCGCCAGGCTCCCCCGCCACACCTCCTCGTGGAGCTTGGTCAGCTCACGAGCCACGACGACGGGCCGGTCCGGGCCGCACACCTCCAGCAGGTCTCCCAGGGTTGCCGCCAGTCGGCCGGGGGCCTCGAAGAGGATGGCGGTGCGCCCGTCGCCGGCGACGGCTTCGATCCGGCGTCGCCGGTCCCCGCCGCGCCGGGGAAGGAATCCCTCGAAGCAGAAACGGTCGGTGGGGAGCCCGCTCACCACCAGTGCCGCCAGCGCGGCGCTCGGGCCCGGGACGCACGTGACCGTGGCGCCGGCCTCCGCCGCGGCCCGCACCAGACGGCCACCGGGATCAGACACCGCCGGGGTGCCCGCATCGCTCACGACGGCGACGGTGCGGCCTTGCGCCAGATGGGCGAGGACGGCGTCGACACGGGCCATCTCGTTGTGGTCGTGCAACGACATCAGCCTGACGCCCTTCAGGCCGGCGTGGGTCAGCAAGCCACGGGTGCGACGAGTGTCCTCACAGCACACGACGTCGGCCTGCGCCAACGTCTCGAGGGCTCGGGGCGAGAGATCGCCCAGGTTCCCGATGGGCGTGGACACGAGGACCAACGTGCCCGCGCCGTGGTCAGCCTCCACCGGGATCGTGAAGCTCGAGCTTGTCGCCCACGTGAAGACCCCACCGCTCGAAGGCCCCCGCCTCGGCTTCGAGCACCATGCGGGCGCGCCAACGCGGCAAGGACATCCGCCACGGCGCCAGACCGATCACATCGACGACACAGAGCTGGCGATCGAGGAAGGCCACGTCGAGGGCGAAGCGCATCCCCAAGGTGTGGACCGACTTGGTCTTGGGCAGGATGAAGGCCCCTTCATACCCAGGGCGTCCCAACAGCCCCCGGAGCCGCTCGGAGTACGTCGCCGCGATCTCGGCATTGGCCAGGACGCTCCCGTCACGCAACACCCACGTCGTCGAGGTCACCGGGGCTCCGTGGGCTCACACGTTGAAGCGGATCTCGAGCACGTCACCGTCGGCCACCTCGTAGTCCTTGCCCTCGAGGCGGATGCGGCCCGCCGACTTGGCCGCCGCCCACGAACCGAGTTCGAGAAGCTCGTCCCAGTGAATGACCTCGGCCCGGATGAACCCCCGTTGCAGGTCCGAGTGGATCACCCCCGCGCACTCCGCGGCGCTGGCACCGGCCCTGAAGCTCCAGGCGCGTGACTCCTTGTCGCCGGTGGTGAGAAAGACCCGCCGCCCCAGGAGCAGATAGGCACTCTGGGCCACCCGGGTCAGCGCGCCGGCCCCGAGCCCGAGCCCTTCGAGGAGCTCGGCGCGCTCCTCGGGCACCAGTCGGGCGGTTTCGGCCTCGAGTTGCACACACACCCCCAGCGCCTCACCGTGCCCCTCGAGCGCGGCGGTCACGGCGCCGGCCAGCTCGTCGGAACGCTCGAGCTGGTCCTCACCCAGGTTCACCACGGCGAGCACCGGTTTGTCGGTCAGCAGGAAGATGCTCTTGAGGGCACCGCGGTCGGTCGGGTCGAGCCCGGCGCGATAGAGCGGGACACCATCGGAAAGGGGCTTCAGGGCCAACTCCATGGCACTAACCTCGCCGGCCAGGCTCTTGTCCGACTTGGCGGAACGGCGTCGCTTGTCGAGCTGGGTCTCGAGCGTCGCCATGTCGGCCAGGACCAGCTCGAGCTCGAGCGTGGCCAGAGCCTCGACCGGGTTCGTGTCGCCCGGTACCTCGGGATCCTCGAAGGCCCGGAGGACCACACACAGCGCGTCGACCTCGCGGATGCCGGCCAGGAATCGGTTGCCCAGGCCCTCGCCGGTCGACGAGCCCGGGACCAGTCCCGCGATGTCGACCACTTCCATGCCGGCCCGGACCACTTTGCGGCTGGCGCTCATCTGCGCCAGGGCATCGAGACGCGCGTCGGGGAGCGGCGCCGCCGCCACGACCGTCTCGGTGGTGGTGAACGGATGTGACGCCACCGGCGCATCGGCTCCGGTGAGAGCGTTGAACAACGACGTCTTACCCGAGTTGGGCAATCCGACGAGACCCAGCCGTTCCATTGCTCGAGACGCTATCGGCTGGTCGACCGAGCATCGTCGGGCCTCGCGGTGGATGGCCGGGGGTCCCCACGAGCAGGCTCCCTGGCCCCGGGGCGGAGACCTGTCGGCGACCAGGTAGCGTGGGCCGCTATGTCCAAGCGCACGGTCAAACGCAAGATCCGGAGCAAGAAGAAGGCGAACCACGGCAAACGACCCAACTGCGGTCGGGGCTGAGCCTCGGGTCCCAGGTGTCGAAGCCGGCGTCGCTCTCAGGGGCGACAGGCCAGGCCCTGTCCCTCCACCAGTGCCACCAGGGGCGTGGGCAGGTCCGAGATGATGCCGTCGACGCCCAGGTCGAGCAGACGGGCCATCTCGGTCTCGTCGTTGATCGTCCACACGTGGACGGCCAGCCCGTGCTCGTGGGCAGCGGTCACAAAGCGCTCGTCCACGACCACGAGGTCTCCTTGGGTGGCGGGAACCTGCAGCGCCACGTGTGACGTGGGCGGGGGCTCCTCGCCTTCGTGCACCGCCCGCCAGAACAGGGCGGTGCTGAGCGTTCCCGCCGAGATGGCGATGTCGGGAGCGAACGTGGCAAAGGCGTCCGTGGCGATGTCGAGGAACGACGCCACGATGATGCGGTCCCGGAAATCACGACCGGCCAGCTCGCGGGCCAGGAGCTCCTCGTAGGGCTCCACGGCGGGCGCGGTCTGCTTGATGTCCAGGTTGAGCGCGACATGAGGGTGATCGTCGAGGACGTCGAGCACCTCGGCCAGGGTGGCCACGCCGAACTCCGGATCCGACGGGGCCCGGCCCCGATAGGGATAGGCCTCGGGTGCGAGCCCTTGGGTCTCGTCACCCCCGGGGGCGAACCAGTAGGCGTTGTCGAGGCCACGCGCCTGCGCCAGGGTCATGGAGTGCAGGGGGCCACTGCCGTTGGTGGTCCGGTCCACGGTCCCGTCGTGACAGACCACCAGATGGCGATCCGCGGTGGCATGGACGTCGAGCTCGATCCCCGTCACTCCGAGATCGAGCGCACGTCGCAGGGCGAAGAGCGTCGACGAGGGCGCCTCCCAGGCACCGCACTGGTGTGCATAGGTGAGCACGCGACGCCCGAGCCAGGGATTCACCGAAGCGCGGTCCACAGCGCCAACGGTAACCTCTCGCCAGCCATGCTCGACCACATCCTCGTTGACCTCATCACCCAAACTCGCGCCGCGCTCGAAGATGCCCTCTTACAACGACAGGCGGTCGAAGAACGGTTTCAGGTCGACGTGTTCCTGGGGGACGTGTCGTGGGAGACGTCGTATTCGCTCCCCGGGGAGGAGAAACCCCCTCGCGTCCGGGCCGACCTGTCGCTCGACTGGCCGACGTGGAGCCAGAGCGCGTACCGGTCGTGGTCCATCGGCGAACCACCCGACGACCTCCCCGAGGTGGTCCTCGAGATCACCCTGCGCGTCCAGCGCCTGGCGGCGATGCCCGACCTCTCCGCCGTCGTCGCCTGTCTTCCCGAGGAGAGCCCTGCCATCGGCGCCGACACCCTGGTGCGCGCCGCCCCCGTTGTCGAGCAGGTGCACGAGCCCGGCAGTGGCCCCCGCTTCGCGGTGGAGACCACCTACCAGGGGACCCTTCGGCTCGACGAGGCAGCATTGAACGACGCCTCGACCCTGGCCGGGCCGGTCGGGGCCCTGGGCCGTTGGGTGGCCTCGGTGCTCGTACGCCTCGGAGACCTCGAGCTCGCCTACCTCCCGCCTGACACCGACACCGAGGGCGAGAGCCACTGACCCTCGCGGTCCCCCGGGCGAGTGCGGCCCCGGGCCCTCAGAGCAGCCCGGCCTCGCCGGCCAGCTGGCGCAGGTCGGCGCGGGGCCGGGCACCGATATGGGAGATGACCTCGGCCGCGCACAGGCCACCGAGGCGGGCACAGGTCTCGGGACCCTTCCCGTGGGTGAGCCCGTAGAGAAAGCCCGCCGCGAAGAGGTCTCCGGCGCCGGTGGTGTCGGCCACCCGTGCCACCGGATCGGCGGGAATGGCGGTCGCCCCCGAGGCGGCCACGACCACCGACCCCGCCGCGCCTCGGGTGAGCGCGGCCAGGATGCCGGTCTCCTCGGCAGCCGCGGCGGCGGCGTCGAAGGTGGACGCGCCGAAGAGCAACGTGACCTCGTCCTCGTTGGCGAACAGGACATCGACGTCTCCGTGCAGCAGCTCCAGGAACTCGCTCTGGTGCCGTTGCACGCAGAACGGGTCGGACAGGCTGAGGGCCACGAGCGAGTCCGCCTCGTGCGCCACCTGCATGGCCCGGCGCATGGCCGCCTTGGCCGGCCCGAGGTCCCAGAGATAGCCCTCGAGGTACAGGACCTGAGCCCGGGCGACGAAGTCCTCGTCGAGATCCCCCGGCTCCAACGTCGAAGCCACGCCCAGGTGTGTCGCCATCGTCCGCTCCCCGTCTTCGGTGACGTACACCAGACATCGCCCCGTGGCCCGGTCGTCGGCCGGGTCGAGGGATGGTTCGACCCGCCCGGTGGGGCCCAACACCACCCCGGCCGCGGTGATGTCGTGGAGGAACACCTCTCCCAGCTCGTCGGCGGCCACCTTGCCCACGTATCCCACGCTGCCCCCCAGCGCGGCGACACCCACGGCCGTGTTCGCCGCCGAGCCGCCCGAGACCTCGATGGCCGGCCCCATGGCCTCATAGAGGGTGGCGGCACGGGCCAGGTCGACGAGCGTCATCGACCCCTTGACCATCTCGAACCGCGCCAGGTCCTCGATGGTGGCGTCGGCGAGCACGTCGACCAGGGCAGAGCCGATGGCCACGACGTCGAAGGATGCAGGGCTCACATCTGGACCTGGGGTCGTGTCGTTCACAGTCCGGCAAGCTACCTCCTGACCCGAGACCCCAGAACCAGGGGCGGCACAAGGCCCGGGTAGCCTCGGCCCAATGACCGAGACGACCGTCACCGGACGCGATGACCCTTCCGCTCGCCACCGCCTGCCCTACAGCGTCGAGCCGCGCCGATACGCGCTACGCCTGACCCCTGACCTCGACAAGGCCACCTTCAGCGGGGAGGTCCACATCGAGGTCCTCATCCACGAGGATGTGAGCGAGATCGTCCTGCACGCGGCGGAGCTCGCCGTCGACAGCGCCCATCTCGAACCCGGAGGCGGGGAGCGCCAAACCCTCGCGGCGCGCCTCGACGAAGAGGCCGAGCGGGTGGTCCTCACGCCCGAGGCAACGCTGCACCCCGGTCCGGCGGTGATCTCTCTCGAGTTCACCGGCATCCTCAACGACAAGCTGCACGGTTTCTATCGCTCGGCGTTCACCGACGACGACGGCGTGACCCACACCATCGCTACCACCCAGTTCGAGGCCACCGACGCCCGTCGCGCCTTTCCCTGCTTCGACGAGCCCGACCGCAAAGCGGTGTTCTCGGTCAGCCTCGACGTTCCCGACGGCCTGGCGGGGTACTCCAACGGGCCCGAGGTCGATGACACACCGCTGCCCGACGGCCGTCGAAGGATCCGCTTCGGCGACACCATCCCCATGTCGACCTACCTGGTGGCGTTCGTCATCGGCCCGCTGGTGGCCACCGAGCCGGTGGACGTCCGGGGGACGCCGGTGCGCATCGTGCACGTCCCGGGCAAGGCCGACCTCACCGCATTCGCGCTCGAGGCCGCCGCGCACTCCCTGGAGTTCTTCGCGGACTGGTTCGGCATCGAATACCCCGCCGAGAAGCTCGACCTCGTCGCCATCCCGGATTTCGCCTTCGGGGCCATGGAGAACCTCGGCTGCGTCACATTTCGCGAGGCGGTCCTGCTCGTGGACCCCGCCCGGGCCTCACGGGTCGAGCTCGAGCGCGTGGCGGACGTCATCTCGCACGAGATCGCCCACATGTGGTTCGGTGATCTCGTCACGATGCGGTGGTGGAACGGCATCTGGCTCAACGAGGCCTTCGCCACCTTGATGGAGCTGCTCTGTGTCGACCACTTCAGACCACAGTGGCAGCGGTGGGTGTCCTTCGGCGTGGAGCGCGACGCCGCCATGGCGACCGACGGCCTGCATTCGACCCGGCCCGTGGAGTACCCGGTGGGACCGCCCGAAGAGGCCCAGGGGATGTTCGACGTGCTGACGTACCAGAAAGGCGCGGGCGTGCTGCGCATGCTCGAGCGCTATCTGGGTCCCGAGCGCTTCCGTGACGGTGTGCGGAAGTACCTCGACACGCACCGCCTCGGCAACACCGAGACCGAGGATCTCTGGGACGCCATCGAAGAAGCCAGCGGTGAGCCCGTGCGCGACATCATGAACAGCTGGATCCTCCAGGGCGGCTTCCCCCTCGTGACGGTCCGCAACGCCGACGACGACGCCGGTGGGGTGGTGTTGGGCCAGGAGCCCTTCCGGTATTCGAGCGCCGGTGGGCCCAGTGCCATCGGGTCCACGTGGACGGTCCCGGTCATCACCCGGACGATCGACGGCGAGGAAGCCCGGACGCTGCTCGGCGCCCAGCCCACCCGAATCGAATTGCCGCGAGCCACCCCGGAGACCGCGGTCGTGGTGAACGCGGGCGGCTCGGGCTACTACCGCGTCCGGTACGCCCCCGAGTACCACGTGGCGCTGGCGGGCCGGCTGGGCACCCTCGACGTCCTGGAACGCTTCAATCTCCTCGGTGACACCTGGGCGGTCGTCGTCGGCCAGTTGGCCGAACCGACAGACTTCCTCCTCCTGGCCGAGGCGCTCGGCGATGAGGAAGACCCCGACATCTGGTCCCAGGTCACCGCGGCG
>Ga0187890_10002255_pt1 | contig 13512 bp, 7 predicted proteins | sample June2016WEW_21_1_FD_133005 | JGI IMG/M metagenome (GOLD analysis project Ga0187890, IMG submission 133005) | Peatland microbial communities from SPRUCE experiment site at the Marcell Experimental Forest, Minnesota, USA - June2016WEW_21_10 | ecosystem: Environmental > Terrestrial > Soil >... | reverse complement strand
GGCCGCGTTCACCAAAAATGCGAGGGTGAGCGCAACGACCGAGTCGATCGTGTTGAACCGGATGGCCGTGCGAATTCCCTCGTCACCCTTTTGAATCTTGCGGGTCTGAACCAGCGCCGAATGCAGATATAGATTTTGCTGCATTACCGTCGCGCCAATAATACCAATCGCCACGTACAACATTCCGGGATGCCGAAAGCCCGGATGAAACATCGCTTTCCCCATCTCCAGAAAACTCGGCCGGGTCTGAGGAATGACAAAGATTTCGATGAAATAGCAGACGGCAATGGTAATGATCAGCAGCAGCACAACCGCCTCGATCGTGCGCATTCCGAAGCGCTGCAAGGCGAGCAGGAGCAGTACATCGACGCCCGTGATGATGACCGCCCAGAGCAACGGGATGTGAAACAGCAGGTTGAGCGCGACCGCACTCCCAAGCACTTCCGCCAGATCGCACGCGCCGATTGCGACTTCGCTCATCAACCAGTTGGGCCAGCGTGTCCATGCCGGATACCAATCTCGGCAGCATTGGGCAAGGTCTTTGCCGGTGACCACGCCCAAACGGGCGGAAATCACCTGCATAAAAATCGCCATTAGGCTGGCGAGACCGACGACCCACAGAAGTCCATACTTGAATTGCGCGCCGCCTTGCAGGTCCGTGCCCCAGTTGCCGGGGTCCATGTAGCCGACGCTGACGAGAATTGCCGGGCCAACAAACGCACGCCATTGCTTCCAGAATCCCGCCTGATGGTGCGGAACCTTGACCGAGCTGTGCACACCTTCCAGCGAAACGTGTGCCGAAGGCGCAGCGGCCGGGCTGGCGGAAGTTGAACTGGCCGTCCCGTCGACACTCGTTTTCCCGTTTGCCTTTTTCATCTCGAATGAATCTGGAGGACGCTCACATCAACTGGCGTACATGCCCACATATTAACTGTGGTTAATTATACGGGATGGGACGATGATCGGGAAACCCAAATTCTTTCCGCGGCAGAACGGCCAAGTACCATCGCGCCTGTCGCCGTTCGGATGGAAAGCGTTTTGTCGTAATTGCGTTCAAGCAGGCCCAGCTTGGCTCCAGGCCGGATGCCGCGCGCTTCCAGAAATTCCAGCAGATGCCGGTCGCGTTCGTAGATTCCGCTCACCGCATAGTTCTGTCCGGGTTCTGCCTCGGAAAGCAGGACGAGTCCGCGCCGGCGCCGGCTATCCGGACTTTCCAGTTCGCTCAGGTTGCCGTGGGGACACGGTCGTCCCCGCCCCAGCTTTGCGACCAGCCTGGCTTCGAAATTTGGCGAGACGGCGTGTTCCAGCCGCTCGGCCTCATCATGCACCTGGTACCACTCCATGCCAAAAATTTCGCTCAGCATGCGCTCGATCAGATGATGACGTTCGGTGAGTTTGCAAGCGATTCTGCGCCCGGCGGCCGTAAGCCGGACACGGCCATCGGCGTTCACGCGCACCAGTCCATCTTTCTTCAAGCGGCGCACAGCCATCGTCACGGCGGGAGGAGAGACCTTGAGCCAATGCGCAAGCGTGGCCGAAATAACAGTTTCGCCCTCGCCCTCAGCTTCAAGAATGGCTTTGAGGTAATCCTCTTTGGAAACAGTAATCACGTGACATGCATTATACGGCGGGATTAAGCGTGGTTAACGGAACGGTTGCAGAAACCATTCGATTGCAGAGGTCGCCTTTCTGACCCCTCCGTTCCGTTTGACATCACCTTCCTCTCCCCCTACCCTTGAAAGTCCACGAGAATGTCTGGAGCGATGAAAATCCTCGTTATCGGCAGCGGAGGGCGCGAGCACGCGCTCGTGTGGAAGCTCGCGCAGTCCCCGCGCGTAGGCAAGATTTATTGCGCCCCGGGGAACGGCGGTATCGCTGAAGAGGCTGAGTGCGTTGCGGTCGACGTCAAGAGCCTGGATTCGATGGTCGCACTCGCAAACCGGATCCAGCCGGACCTGACTGTCGTCGGACCCGAATTGCCGCTCATGCTCGGCGTGGTCGACGAGTTCACGCGGCGGGACTGGCGCACATTTGGTCCGACGCAGGCTGCGGCTCAACTCGAGTCCAGCAAGAGTTTTGCGAAAGAATTTTTGCAGCGCCATCACATTCCCACCGCGCATTATGCGATCTGCAATTCTCCGGAAGAAGTACGCGATGCGCTGCCGCACTTCTCGGCTCCGATTGTTGTGAAGGCCGACGGACTTGCGGCCGGCAAGGGCGTGGTCATTGCCACAAGCAAAGATGAGGCCGCGACGGTGGCAAACGAGATGCTGAGCGGCCGAATGCTGGGCGAAGCGGGCGCGCGCGTCGTGCTGGAAGAATTTCTGCAAGGTGACGAGCTTTCTTTTCTCGTCGTGAGTGATGGTGAGCGCGTCGCGCCGCTCGTGGCTGCGCAGGATCATAAACGTGTTGGTGACGGAGATACCGGTCCTAACACGGGCGGCATGGGCGCATACACGACGAAAACGATCGTCGACGATAAGATGCGCGACTGGCTGGTGACGCACATCGCGCGGCCGGTGGTCGCTGGAATGAAGGCCGAGGGTGCGGAATACAAAGGCGTGCTCTACTGCGGTCTGATGATGACGCCGCGCGGTCCGATGGTGCTGGAATTTAACTGTCGCTTCGGCGATCCGGAGACGCAGCCGATCCTTATGCGGCTGGAGACCGATTTGGTCGAAGCGATGGAAGCTTCAATTGACGGCCGCACGAGCGACGGCGACTTCAAATGGTCAAGCGATGCCGCGGTGTGTGTGGTAATGGCGTCGGGCGGTTATCCGGGAGCGTATGAATCGGGGAAAAACATAACGGGGCTGGAGGATGTTGAGAAATTGGACGGCGTGAAAGTGTTTCACGCAGGCTCCACGAAACGTGACGGCAATTTCTATACCGCTGGTGGCCGCGTGCTGGGCGTGACCGCGCGCGCAACCGAACTGCAAACGGCAGTCGATCACGCCTATGAAGCTTGCGGCAAACTTGGATTTGAAGGCGCGCACTATCGGAAGGACATTGCGGGCCGAGCGCTGAAGAAAATCTAGGCGCGGGTCTTCTGGACAACAGGAAACGTTATGACTAAGCCACTCGTCTCCATCGTGATGGGCAGTGACTCTGACCTGGAAATTATGCGCGAGTCCGGCAAGGCTCTCGAAGAATTTGGCATTGCCTACGAAATCGACGTCACCTCGGCACACCGTTCTCCCGACCGCACCGCTGACTACGCGCGCAAGGCTGCCGGGCGCGGCATTCGCGTGATCATCGCCGGCGCCGGAGGCGCCGCGCATCTGGCCGGCGTGATCGCCGCCCACACCACGCTGCCCGTCATCGGCGTGCCCATTCCTTCCACTTCGCTGCAAGGCATGGACTCGCTTCTCGCCACCGTGCAGATGCCCGCGGGCATTCCCGTAGCGACAGTCGCCATCGGCAAGCCTGGCGCCACCAACGCCGGAATCCTCGCCGCGCAGATCATCGGAGTAGCCGATGCCGGGATCGCCAAAAAGCTCGACGCCCACAAAGAGAAATTAGCCAAAGGCGTGGAGGAGAAATCGAAGAAGCTGCAGGCTTCTCTCAGAAGCTGAGAACGCGAGAATAGAATTGTGGAGACGGCTCTATAATTTCAAGTCCTTCAAATACTCCCTGAACGGCCCGCCAAGATCATCGCGCTTCAGCGCGAACTCCACCGTCGCCTTTAGGAAGCCGAGCTTATCGCCAGTATCGTGCCGCCGCCCCTCGTAAACGCATGCATATAGCTTCTCGCGCTTCAGAAGCGCGCGCAAACCGTCGGTGAGTTGCAGTTCGCCTCCCGCGCCGGGAGTGATGTTGGAGAGAGTCTCGAAGACGGTGGGCGTGAGAATGTAGCGGCCGATCACAGCAAGATTGGAAGGCGCGTCCGCGAGCGCCGGCTTCTCAACCAGATCGAGCACTTCGTAAAGCTTTCCGCCCGAGCCCGGGACTTCTTTCCCTTTGATGACGCCATAGGAAGAAATGGCCGGCCCATCCACAGGCTGAATTGCAATGACTGACTGCTGTTTCTCGTTGAACACTTCCATGAGTTGCTTGAGGACGGGAACCTTCGCGTCAATGACATCGTCGGCCAGCAGCACAGCAAAGGGCTCGTTGCCCACCAGTTCGCGGGCCGTGAGAATTGCGTGGCCGAGTCCCAGCGCTTCTTTTTGCCGCACGTAGGCGACATAGATCATGTCCGAGATCTGACGCACGATTTTGAGCAGGTCGTGCTTGCCTTTTTCTTCGAGCATTTTTTCCAGCTCGTAGCTGGTATCGAAGTGATCTTCAATGGCGCTCTTGCCGCGTCCCGTGACGATCACGATCTCGTCGCATCCGGCGGCCAGCGCCTCTTCGACGCCATACTGAATGATGGGCTTGTCGACCAGCGGAAGCATTTCCTTGGGCTGGGCTTTGGTGGCGGGCAGGAAGCGAGTGCCGAGGCCGGCGGCGGGGAACACGGCTTTGCGAACAGCGCGCACGCGGCGACGGTCATGGAGAACGCGGCGATCTTGGTCAGGCATATCGGATTGTATTGTAACTGCTGCCGGCGCCGGGCTGGGCTCGGGTGAAAATACGAGAGCGGCGGTTCTTACGTAGTAGGAGCAGGCGCTTCCTGCGCTTCCAATTCTTCCAGCAGGTCGCGGAGGGTTTGCAGAATTCCATCGGTGCTGGAGATTTTTATCGAGAACTTCAGCGTGCCGTCGGGCGCGAACTGGCTCTTTTGCTGTGAGGCAACGAAGCGGGCCAGTTTCGCGAGATCAATGGATGCGTTCTGGCTGAATTTTATGTTCATCAGTTCGCGCTTTCGCTCGATGGCAGTCGCTCCCACCCGCATTGCCTGCAGTTTGAGCGCGGCATAAGCCAGCAGGTTGCGGACTGCGTTGGGCGGCTCGCCGTAACGGTCAACAAGTTCGTTGCGGACGTCTGTCAACTGCGATTCAGTTTCGACTCCGGCGATGCGTTTGTACATCCGCAGCCGCTGGTTCTCTTCTTTCATGTAGTCGGCCGGTATGCGGATGTTGAGGCCAAGGTTGAGTTGGATCTCGGTGGCTTCGACACCAGATTCGCCTTTCATTTCGCGGACGGCGCGCTCCAGCATCTGCGTATAAAGTTCGAAACCAATGGCTTCGATGTGGCCGCTTTGTTCCCCGCCTAATAGGTTTCCGGCGCCGCGCAGTTCAAGATCGAGAGCGGCAATTTTGAATCCCGCACCCAGATCCGAAAATTCTTTCAGCGCGGCCAAGCGGCGGCGTGCGATGGGCGTTAATTCGATTTCGGCAGGCAAGAGCAGGTATGCATAGGCCCGCCGATTCGACCGTCCAACGCGCCCTCGAAGCTGGTAAAGCTCGGAGAGGCCCATGCGATCGGCTCGATTGATGACGATGGTATTGCAAAGCGGAATGTCCAGGCCGTTTTCGATGATGGTCGTCGAGACGAGAATGTCCGCTTCGTGATGCATGAATTTGAGCATCACTTTTTCCAGTTCCCCGTCGCCCATCTGCCCGTGACCAACGGTGACGCGCGCCTTCGGAGCCAGCGTTTGCAGCTTGGCGGCAATCTCCCAGATCGTGTCAATGCGGTTGTGCACAAAATAAATCTGCCCGCCGCGGTCCAGTTCCTGTTCAAGAGCCGATTGAATCAGCTTCTCATCCCAGTTTGCGACGACCGTCTGAATTGCCATGCGGTCTTTGGGAGGCGTCTCGATCACGCTCATGTCGCGCAATCCCACCAGCGACATGTGCAGCGTGCGCGGGATGGGCGTGGCCGACATCGTGAGCACGTCAACCTCAGTGCGCATCTGCTTGATGCGTTCTTTGTGCCGGACCCCAAAGCGCTGCTCCTCGTCCACCACCAGCAGCCCGAGATCGGAAAATTTGACGTCTTTCGAGAGCAGGCGGTGCGTGCCGATCAGGACGTCAACCTTGCCGACTGCAACTCTTTCCAGAATTTCCTTGATCTGCCTCGGCGTGCGGAAGCGGCTGATCATTTCGATCTTCACGGGGAAGGCCGCAAACCGCTGCTTGAAAGTCTCCCAGTGTTGAAAAGCGAGGACCGTCGTCGGCGCGAGCACTGCGACCTGCTTGTTGTCACTGATCGCTTTGAAGGCGGCGCGCATCGCGACTTCTGTTTTGCCATAGCCGACATCGCCGCACAGCAGGCGGTCCATAGGGAGTTGCGACTCCATGTCGCGCTTCACATCGGCGATGGCCTGTCCCTGATCTTCGGTCTCGTTGTATTCGAAGGCGTCTTCGAACTCTTTCATCCACTCGGTGTCGGCCGGGTACACATGACCTTGCGCGGACTGCCGCTGCGCATAGAGTTTGAGCAGCTCGTCGGTCATGTCTTTCATCGCCTTCCGGACGCGCGCTTTGGTCTTGTCCCAGGCTTGTGTCCCAAGGTGGTTGAGAACCGGCTTGGCTCCTTCCGACGACCGGTATTTCTGCACCAGATCGAGGCGGGTCAGTGGAACATAGAGGCGCGCTGCCTCGGCGTATTCGAGCAGCATGAACTCTGCCGCTCCATCGCCCTGGTTGATTTCCTTCAGACCCTGATACTGGCCGATCCCATGCTCGACGTGAACCACGTAGTCTCCGACTTGCAGATCGCGGAAGTCGGAGAGAAATGCGGAGACTTTCGATTTCTGGCGCCCGGGCCGAGCAGCCACCAGGTCGGATTCGTCGAACAGGTCACGCGCTCCGAAGACCCCAAGGTGGGCGTCGGGCAGAATGAAGCCGTCGGGGATGTACGCCTTGAGGAGCGTGGTGGTGAAAATCTCTCCGGCAAAGTATGCCGTTTCGTCGGCGTAGCTTTCGCCGCCTCGCGTGCGGCTTCCCAGACGATAACTGGTGTTGTATTCAGTGAAAATATCGGCCAGCCGCTCGACCTCTCCGGTGTTGGGGGCGGCCAGAATCACGCGCGTGCCGTCCGCGACTAATTTTTGAACCTGTTCGGTCATCACGGGCATGGCGCCATGAAAGCGCGGAGCGGGCTGGGAAAGAAATGCAGCCTCCGGCTTTGCTTCCGCTTCGGTTGCGCCTTTCCGCGCGATCGCCAGATATTCGAGGTCGGCTCCGGGCAGCGCGGCGGTCGTCTCGCGCCAGATATCGGGAGTCAGATAAAGGTCCGCGGGGCAAACCAGGTTGCCGACTCCACTACGCTCATGCAGCTCCTCGATCCGGCCCCAGGTTTTTTCGAGTTCCTGCGCCAGAGCTTCCGGCTCGTCGAGAATCACGCGCGCTTCCGGCAAAAGAGAAAAAATCGTGCGGTCGGCCCCGGCAACGGGTGCGTAGAACTCCCACCCCGGAAAGACTCCTGCGCCTGAGTCGCGCGCGGCTTGCTCAATCGCTTCGGTCGAACCAGTAATGCGTTTTCCGGAGAGCCGCGCGTTGATCGAGCCCAGCAGTTCTTCATTGATTGGAGTTTCCGTCAGCGGCAACAGCGTTGCTTCATCGACCGGATTCGACGAGCGCTGGCTCGCGGGATCAAACTTCCGCATTGACTCGATCTCGTCGCCGAAGAATTCGACGCGGATCGGTCGGTCGGACTCGGGTGAATAAACGTCGAGGATGCCGCCTCGAGCCGCGTATTGCCCGGGCATCTCGACCACATCCGTTGCTGTGTAGCCGACAGTGTTGAGGTGCTGGAGGAGCTTTTCGATGTCGAAGGTTTCGCCACGACGCAGAATTCGGGCCAGATCAGCGTAATACTCGGGCGACCGTAGCAGGATCGTGGTCGCGCTGACCGGCGAGATGACGATCGAAGCGCGGCCGGTGGCAATTTTCCAGAGCGCAGTCGCGCGCTCTTCCTGAATTTCAGGATGCGGGGAAAGATTCTGGAACGGAAGAACATCACGAGCGGGAAGGTTGACGATCGAGTCAGGGTCGGCCGCTCCAGTCAGTTCAGCGAACGACGCCAGCACGGGCAGCAGGTCCTCGGCCGCGCGGTTATCGGCAACAACCACTACAAATGGACGCTCAATCCGGCGCTGCAGCAGCACGACAATCAGGGCTTTGGCAGACGGGGATAAGCCAGTGACACTAATCCTCCCCGTGCTCTCGCGCAGATGGGAGGACGCACGCCGGAAGGCTGGGAGTTGTTCCACCTCCGCGAAAATCTCGCGGACAAACGGTAGGAGCATGCTGCTTCCAATATTAGCAGGTGGGGCGTTCGCGGATAAGACCGAATGGACGCTACTTTCGTAGCAGCGGTCTCGTCAGGCACGTCGGCCCACCGGAGCCGTTCAGGCAAAGCTCAGAGCCCGGGAACGTCCGAACGTCGAAGCCTGCTTCACGGAGATGGTCATTCGTTCGTTTGTTTTCCTCGAGCGCGATCAGCCGGTTGCTGCCCAACGAGAGGACGTTGCAGGCTAGCGAGTCACGCTCGGAGTAGTCAATCTCCAGCAGACAAAAACCGCGGTCACGCAGCAATTCGACAGTCTCCACTGCCAGCCACGGCAAATCCACAAGAATCATCTGCTCGTTGAGCATGCTCATCAGCGACATCAGGTGAAGACAGGCGGATGGTCCGGGACCATACGGAAGCGGCGCGGAAAGTACTACGACGCCTTTGGGACTAAGGAGCGCGCGAAGTTGGTCAATTCCGGCCCGGTTCGTCCGATAGCCGTGTCCCACGAGCAACGTTTGCCGGTCGAGCCATACGATGTCGCCTGCTTCGGATGTGCCGGGAGCGATGACTTCTCCAAACACAGCCGCACTCCGTGGCATGCCGGATACCGATTCAAGTCCAGAGCAATATTCCGCGTGAAGGTGGGCTTCGGGACGGCGCGTGATTTTGCCGGGATTCATCAGGATCAGGCCGAAGTCAGTAGGCAGGGACGCGTCGTGCGCATAGACCGCGTCGAGCGTGCATGCCTCGGACAATGGCAGGACAGCGACCTCGGCTCCCGCCTCAGCCAGCAGATGGCAGAGCGTTTCGTGCTCGGCCTGCGCCGTGGGAAAGTCGGGAAGATGGTGAAATCCAAGATCACGCCAGGCAGCGACGTTGACCGGCCGATCCCAGCCGGCGTTACGCGGCGGACAGACCAGCGCGCGGGCAAGGTCGGCCGTCATCGATTGCGCGGTCATTGCCTGTTCGGACGTGGAGCGGTCGGTCATCAGTTTGGTTCCGAATGCAATCATAATCGCTGGCCGCAATCTCCACGCTGGGTTCCCCTTCAAAAATGCAAAGGAAGGTGACCGCCGAACGCATTGTTGAAAAACAAAACAGTGTCAGGTTATGTGCTTTTCGCGGCTTGCATCCACCTTTTACTTGCCTAAATGACCTCCGCTGATGTTACATATCATGCGGTATTGATTCCTCAGCGTGCACGCAACCCGAATCGCCACTGAAAAACGAGTACGTCCTTCCCGCCTGCCTGCACGGCGGAAGATCCCAGGAGCCTTATGAGAACCGTTCTGCGTCTGTCGTCTTTTGTCGTCGTGTTCTTCTTGGTCGCGCAATGCGCATTTGGCCAGGGAGCAGCCACCGGCGATCTCCACATAATTGTGAAGGATCCGAAGGGGAGCGTGGTCACTAATGCCACGGTCACGGTGCGCGATGTCGCGAAGGGCTTGGAGCGCGTGGCTAGCAACGACGGCCAGGGTGGCTACAGCGTCCGGCAATTGGCGCCCGGCACCTATTCTCTGACGGTGGATGCGGCAGGCTTCGCCAAAGCGGAAGACTCGGCCGTGGCGATCTCGGTCGGTCAGATTGCCGAATTGCCGATCGGGCTGACGGTCGCGACCGGCAAGGAAATCGTAGAAGTCAGTTCGCAGGCCGAAATCATAGAAACTTCGCGCAGTTCGACCACGGACACCATCGGCGAGCGGCGCATCGACAATCTGCCGATCAACGGCCGCAACTACATTCAATTCACGCTCACCGACTCACAGATACAGCGCGACAGCTCGCCCCAGATCGGTGCCGCGCCAACTTCGGGCCTCAACATGAGCGGCCAGCGCGCCCGCTCCAACCTGGTCAATGTTGACGGTGCCGACGCCACCGACAATTCCACCGACGGCGTGCGCTCCACTGTCTCCCAGGAGGACGTGCAGGAATTCCAGATCATCACCAACAATTACGCTGCCGAATACGGCCGCGCGGCCGGAGGCGTGGTCAACATCATCACCCGCTCCGGATCGAATGATTTCCACGGCGACATGTACGGCTATCTGCGGAACCGCAACTTCCAGGCAGTGAACCCGTTCAGTACCACGTCGAATCCCGCGTATACGCGAGTCCAGGCGGGCACGGCTTTTGGCGGGGCACTCAAGAAAGACAAGACGTTCTATTTCTTTTCTTATGAAGTGACGCGTCGGCATGAGACGGGATTCTCGAGCGTCGGCCAGGACTGCAATGCTCCGAACAGCGCGACATGCTTTGGACTCAGTCAGTTACCGGGGACCAACATCTTGCTGACTCCGGGCGCCACGCCCGAAAGTCAACTCGGTTTCCTTGCGGACCCGACGGTCCAAGCGGTAGAAGCCTCCAGTCCCGCCTACGCTGCAGAAGTGGCCCAATATGTGGCTTTTGCCGGCGCCTCTTCTGGTCAAGCGATTTATGGCCAGTGGCCAACAGCTCTTACCGGGGGAATTGCGGGAATCGTCGGCTTTCCCACCACCTGCACCACACCCGGGACCTGCTTTGTTCCAACCTCTTATCAACCACTGGGACCACAGGGCGGGAATTTCCCGGTTTTTGAAGGCACCAGCCTCTACGCGTTTCGCATCGACCACAACATCAACAGCGGTAACCGCCTCACGCTGCGCGTCAACGCCAGTCCGAGTACCGTTACCGGCATCGAAGGCAGCGGTCAGGACCAACCGTTTGGCCAGAACGCTTACTCGCGTACCTCGCAAACAACCTATCGCGACGTGGCCGGCGTTGCGCAGGACACCTGGACCCTGGGCGCCAGCAAGGTGAACGAGTTCCGTTTCCAGTATGCTCGCCGCGGCCTGAATTATTTCTACAACACTCAAATCGCGGCCGGCGCTGACCCCGCCGTCAACATTCCCGGTTACGGTTATTTCGGCCGTGAGCCTTACTCCTACATCGCGCGCACCGAAACTCGCTACCAGTTCACCGACAATTTTTCCTGGAGCATCGGGCGGCACGCCATGAAGTTCGGAGGCGACTTCAATTATCTGCCGCTCAAAGCCACGTTCACGGTGAATTACGGCGGTGTTTACGATCTTGGCAGCCTTTCCCAATCCGATGCCGCGGCTTTCGGCTTTATCAACCCGGCCCCCGGCGTGCTCCCGAATTTCCCTGGCTTTTCTGCCATTCAGGCCTATGGTGCGGGCCTGCCCCAGGACTTTATCCAAGGCCTCGGAAATCCCAGCGACTCATTCCACAACATTCCGCTCGGCCTGTTCTGGCAGGATTCTTGGCGCCTGAACCACAATCTCACCGTGAACTACGGTGTGCGCTACGATCTCGAGATTCCGCCGAAGTTCACGCCGCCGCAGGGGCTTGCGCTTCCGGCCTACAACCTGCTGGGACTGCAGAAAGGCATCCAGACCGACAAGAACAACATTCAGCCACGCCTCGGTATCGCCTGGGATCCCAAGGGAGACGGCAAGACCGTCATCCGCGCGTCGTTCGGGATGTTCTACGACCATCCATTGCTGGGCCTGTACTTCCTGGGGGATGCTTCCGACGGCACAACCAGCGGCCAGTTAGTGTTTGGCGGTGGTGCCCCATGCACTGCCACCTCCACTCCCTACAGCCCCGGCAATCTCAACGCCGCTAGTATCTTCACCGGGGTGTTGGGTAATGCGAATTGCATGCCGGTGAGCCAGTTGAACTACTCCGCGAGCCAACAAAGGTTCTCCTGTCCTAGCTCCGCCACGAGCTGTGGCGTTACGTCTCCCGCGCAAACGTTATTTCTCAGCCAGAATTATCTGAACAATCCTCCGGCCCAGTTTGGCGGCTTGCCGTTTCCCTTGGCCTTTCAGCCGTTTGGTTATCCGCAGGGCAAGAATTTTGTGTACGCCTATTCGCAGCAGGCGAACCTGACCCTTGAGCGCGACCTCGGTTCCGGCTTCGCCCTTAGCCTGGCCTACAATTTCAACGGTGGCCGCCACCTGAACCGTCCCATCAACGCCAACACCATTCGTGGTGATCTTCTGGTGGCGAACTGGCAGGCGGCATACAGCGATCCGAGCTCGGCCGCGTCCAGTGGGCCGCTGGAGGTCGGGACCGGCAGTGCACCTTGCGGAATCAATCCCAACAATGGATTGCCGTGGATTACGCCAGCCTTGACCAACTTCTTCCGTCCCGGAGGCAACAACCCTTCGCTTGCCGGCTTCCTTGGAGGGGTAGCTCCTGTCTGCGTGAATACGGTGTTGCCCGCGGTCATGCAATACCTTCAGGCGATCGGCTACAGCATGAAAGGCTTCAACACGACCTGCAATCCCACCCCCTCCAACGGCTTCTCCTATACGGGTTGCGTTCCGTTCGGCGATATGGACGCGAATTACTCCAACGGCAGCTCCGTCTACCACGGCTTCACCGCTAATCTCCGCAAGCGGTTCAACAACCACTACGAATTCCTGGCCTCGTACACTTGGTCGCACGCCATCGACGACTCCACGGACTTGCAATCCACGCTGACGCCGCAGGACAGCTATTTCCCGAGTGCCGACCGGTCGACGTCACTGTTTGACCAACGCCACCGTTTCGTGTTGAGCGGCGTCTATCAGTCGGGCAAGCTAGCCGGCAACAGCTTCTCCAGCAAGTTCTTCAGCAATTGGACATTCGCCCCGCAGATTGAGCTCAGTTCAGGGCGGCCTTTCAACATCATCACCGGCAACGGTGATAACCAGCAGTTGTCGTCCCTCACCGGGCGGCCCAACACCGTGGTAAATCCAGCATGCACGGCGTTGGCCGGAAACACACCAGTCAATTCGAAATTCTCGCCCACCGGCATCCTTCAGGAGCCTTGCTATCAGGCTTTCACTCCCACCTCTTCCACACAAGCCGCCTTCCCCTTCGTCACCTTGCAGAGTCTGGACGGCAACCTCGGCCGCAATGCCGGCATTACCCCGTGGTTCGTATTTAACGATGTGCGTCTCGCCAAACGCGTCACCTTCCGCGAGCGCTACAGCATGGATTTCATCACCGACATGTTCAACATCGCGAACATCTACAACGTGGCTGCTGTGAGTCCGCTGTTCAACACTGCCGGACAAGCCACCGCCGCGTATGATCCAAGGCAGTTTCAGTTTGCGCTGAAGTTGAACTGGTAAGTTCGGCGCCGGTCTTTAGGCTTTCGGCTCCGGGTTTTCGGCTCCGCATCCTCTGGATCGGAGCCGATTTTATTTGGGATCCCGGGCGAACTTGCGGATCTCAGATTCCTGCGCTCATCCGTCTGGGGTTTTGCGCGTCGGTTTTGAGTTCACGCGCCAGCGACCCGGCAATCTTCTGCGTGATTCTCGTACTGACGGCCGCAATCAGGAAATCCTGATCTTTCGGGAAAGGCCCTCTCTCCATGCGAAAAGATTCGAGCTC
>Ga0187890_10002247_pt1 | contig 13551 bp, 4 predicted proteins | sample June2016WEW_21_1_FD_133005 | JGI IMG/M metagenome (GOLD analysis project Ga0187890, IMG submission 133005) | Peatland microbial communities from SPRUCE experiment site at the Marcell Experimental Forest, Minnesota, USA - June2016WEW_21_10 | ecosystem: Environmental > Terrestrial > Soil >... | reverse complement strand
TATTGCTGTTGGTCTGTTCAGCAGGAGGGCCGGACGCCGACACCTGCACCCAATAACTAGCGGTGGCGGACAGGGCCGGAGTGGTGAATGTGCTGTTCGTGGCGCCCGCGATCGGATTGGTAGTACTCCCGCTAAGCCCGGAATACCATTGATAGCTCAAGGCGCCGGTACCCGTGGCAGTGACACTCAACGTGGCCGTCTGATTTGGAGCAATCGGCTGGCTCGCCGGCTGCACCGAGATCGCCGGAGGAAAAACCACAGTGATCGTGGCAGTGTTGCTGTTGGTCTGTTCAGTGGGAAGGCCGGAGGCCGACACCTGTACCCAATAACTAGCGGTGGCGGACAGGGCCGGAGTGGTATAGGTTGCGCTCGTGGCGCCCGCGATCGGATTGATAGTACTCCCGCTGAGCCCCTGGTACCACTGGTAAGTGAGTGTGGCAATGCCGGTTGCGGCCACACTTAGGGTGGCTGTCTGGCCAGGGGCGATGAACTGGCTCTGAGGCTGAGTGTTGATGACGAGGGCTACCCCGGTTCCCGACAACGCGACTGAAGTTCCGGCCTGGCTCAATCCGAATGAAAGAGTTGCGCTTGCCGGTCCCGCTGCGGTCGGCACAAATTCAACGGTGACAGAGCATGAAGCGCCCGGCGCTAACGTCAGGGACGGCTGACCTGTACAGGTGTTCGTTTGCGTAAACTCACCGCTATTCGTCCCCGAAATCGAGATGGGCCCGAAAGCAAGGTTTGCGCTCCCTGTATTCGTCAACGTGACATCGGTCGGAGACACGGTTGTCGTCCCGTCATACTCTTCGCCGTAGGCGATCGATGTCTCATTCAGAGTGGGGATCCCGCTTTGCAGGAGGATTGTGACAGTGCCGTCGCCGTTGGCAACCGCTTCATCCAGCCGTCCGTCCCCATTAAAGTCGGCAATCGCGACAGACGCAGGGTTATTTCCGACGGTCGTTGGCAGCCCTGCCTGTAGCACGTAAGTACCGTCACCGTTAACTGAACCGAGAAAGGTGACAGCAGAGCCTGGTGTGCTAACCGCAGTTGCCACCAGATCCAAGTAATTGTCTCCGTTTAGATCGGCTGCCGCTAGTGAGGTTAGGTTCACTCCATAATCTATCCCCCCAGCAGACGTGTTGAAGGTTCCTTGTCCCACGCTGGTAAAGATCGTGATGGAGCCTGAGGAATCGGTAACGGCAAGATCCGGGAAGCCATTGTCGCTCAAATCGGCAGATACCAATGAGACAGGTGTTCCAACAAGTGTAATCGTGGTGGCTATTGCGGCCCCGAATGTTCCATCCCCATTGCCGGGTAAAACAATGATCCATACGTCCTGATCGCTATCGTTCCCGACAAAGGCAAGATCGAGCGTGCCGTCACTATTAAAATCGCCCGTCGCCGCCGCCAGCGGGCCTGCAGCGATGTAAGGAATGGAGCTGCTGCCGAGAGAGGTGAAGTTACCGCTCCCTTGGCCGAGCAGGAGCGTATACGTACCGGTGTTCGGATCTGCCAGCACCAAGTCAAGCTTTCCGTCTCGATTAAAGTCTCCTGCGCCAAGGAACTGGGGCGTGGTTCCCGTGCCATCGCCCAACGGTATCGTGTTCGTGAGGCTGAAGTTCCCACTACCATCCCCTTGAAGAAACGAGAGGGAGATCGACGACGAGTTGGAATTGAGAACGACCAGGTCAATCACTCCGGTGCCGGTAAAGTCTCCTGCCACTGCCATCACCGGCGATTGGCCTACAGTTACCGTGCTTCTACTTGTAAAAGTGCCATCTCCATTTCCAATGAAAATTGATACAGTTCCCGGCGAGGCGCACGTGGCGTCGCTGCCGCACTGGTTCACAACGGCAAGGTCCGGAATGCCATCATGATTGAAATCCGCAGAAACGATGAAATCGGGCTGGACACCCGCCTGCACGCTGCTCGTGGCAAAGTTGATTGAGGTTGTCGGGCTGGTAACGCTGAAGAAAGACGTGTTCGATGTCCCGCCCCCCGGGCCGGGATTGTTTACCGTAACCGCGGCAGTGGCTTGGGCCGACAAGTCCGAGGCCGGAACGACCGCTGTGAGCTGACTTGGACTCACATATGTGGTGGCAAGCGCGGCTCCATTCCAGTTCACAACCGAACTCGGGACGAATTGTGCGCCGTTGATCGTGAGAGTCAGACCGGCAGTTCCGGCAGGAGCGGCGTTTGGCGCCAGCGGCTGGGCTATCACCGGGACCGGCAGGTTGTGCATGATTGCTACACTGTTCGGAGGCGAAGGGCTAGTAGAGATCGAAGAGATCACGGAGTTTGCCGTCGTGCTGATTATCTGGACCCCGTTAAAGGCGTCGCCGGTTTCAGTCACGTAGACGGAGGAGCCGTCCGGGGTGATAGCCAACGAATATTCAGTAGACGCACCTGAGATCGCAGTCGCCACGGATGGGGTCGACGTGCTCACGACCCATGTTCCACCGCTTGCGACGTAGACCTGGCTGCCATCGGGTGTTGCCAGAATCGAGGAGCTGAAACCTGAACTGGCGTACAGTTCGGCTGAGCTTACGACGTCGCCGCTTGAAAGATCGATTCCGTCAAGAAATGTGCCGGGGTTGCTACCGCCAGAAATGGAAATTACGACATATGCGGTCGTGCTACCGGGAACAATCGATATTCCGTACAGTGTGGCCTGGTAACTAGGAAGCCCTGAAATTCGGATTATGCTTGCCACGTAAGTAGTGTTAGTGCCTATAGGAACCTCATCTATACAAGGTGTGTTGTTGTCGCCAGTGTAGCAGCTATCGGCAACATAAACATATCCATTTGCAATGGATATTCCTCCTACTCCCAGAAATGGGGTAAGGCCATTAGCCGCGGTACCAGTTATTTGTTTCGCCGTCATGGTCGGCGCTGTCGTATCAATTACCTGCAGGTAGGGGGAAACCGTGGACGGCACGTATATATATCTGCTGTCCGGGGTTATCGCCGGGTTCAAAAACGACGCTGCATTCGGACCCGGCGACAAGAGAGTCACCGGGGTAAGAACTGCGGCCGTGGCCGTGTCAATCGGGGAAATTATGACGGAATTGCTGGCGATTGAGGATGTCACTGCCCACAGATAGGAGTTGTCCGGGCTCACTGCGAGATCCACTGCGCCGGGAAGTGCAATCTGCGTCGGAATAGCAGTCTGTGTAGCTACGTCGCTCACCGTAATGCCGGTCGAGGTTGAGACGTAGGCACATGGGTAGCTCGCTGAAGTCGAAGGGCAAGCCTGCGCTCTCGCGGCCGGCACGCCGCCCAACGCCACGATGAGCAAGGCGCATATACAGCCTGCAAGACAATAGGTGCGGAAAGAAAGGCGTTCGTGCCAATTCGTGATTGCGCGTACGTCCGTATACATGGGGGACTCCTACCAAAGCCTGGTTGGCGACTGTGGAGAGCACGGGTCCAAGACAAGAGAGGAAATTGACAGCGATAGTAGCAGTGCTGCTTGGCAATGTCAAGGGAGATTTTTTGCCTTTATGGCTAAAGGCCTGGCACGGTGCAACCTTCCATAAGCCATTGTTCTTAAAGGCCAAAGAGCCAATCAAGGCATTCAGTAGAGGGGAACTGGTTATTTCATCTAAAGCTAGCGATCGGCTTCAGCGTAACGTACCGCCTTGGATGGCGTTTGCACGGATTTTTGCTTGTCGAGCCTCGTCGTTTCTTCCCGAAAGTTCATACAGTGCGGACAATTCCAACCATAGGTCGGCCCGCTGCGGCTCCATTCGGATTGCTTCCTCTTGATACGAAACAGCCCTTGGTATGTCCCCCAACGCAAAAAATCCGAGTGACCGCCCATGGGCAACGCTGAATGGGAATGTATCGTCGGCTGCGAGCGCTGAATCAGCGGACGGGGCCGTCCGATCGGCTCGGTCGAAGGCACGCAAGGCCTCGCCCGGTCGCTTATCTTCAAGCAGGGTGTACGCCAGCGCCAGGTAGATGAGGTGCGGATCGGGAGAGTCCTGCGCCGCGCGATTGAAAGCATCAATTGCCGCCGTTCTGTTTCCCTGGAACCGGTACATCTGAGCGAGTGCAGCCCATGTCCCTTCGCTGGGCTCAAGTTTGACCGCCGTCAGGTACTCCTCCGCAGCCTGAGACTGTTGTCCCGTCGCGGCCAAGGCTCTCGCGCGAATGTAATGGACGTTCGCACTTTCGGGGTAAATGGCCAAGGCATTGCCGGTTGCGGCGATTGACTCGCGGGTCCTTCCCAGCACCAAAAGAGTCGCAGCCGCATTCGCCCACTGGTTGAACCTCTGGGAGCGATTCTCCGATAGAGCTTCGGCCGGCAAGGGGGTGGTTGAGCAGTTCACCCGCGATCGCCGGATCAAGTCCTCAGCATCCGCGCCGCGCCTAACGAACACTGCGGCAACTTCATCCAGATAGACCGGAACCCAGATGTCGCTATCGCAAAACTTCTTCAGCACCGGGAAGAATTGCAATCCATCGTAACGGGCGAGAGAAACAATGATGGAATGGATCCCGCGAAGGTCGCTCTCGCGTTGCCATTCCAGCGAGTCCGGAGCCAGCCGCAGCAGCTCATCCTGACGCCGAAAGAGTTCGGGGCCAAAGGGAATGGCACGCCCGTCGATGTAGTCCGGATACTTAGGTCCGAGGCGCCAAGTGAGATAGCCACCCAAGTTATAGCTATTGAATAACTGCGACGGAACCCGCTCGCGTTCTATAAACCGGGTTGCGCCTTCGGGAAACCACCATGAGAGACCCGCGCCAAATGAGCCAGTTCCTGTGGTTCGCAGATAATCGCGATTCGAGATCAGATCCGCCGATCGCAGAATCGCAAGGAGCGCAAATGCCGAGAACAGCCCAAGGGTCAATGGTAAACGCCAGCGCCGGCTCAGTTGTGAACTCTCGAAGGCGGAGGACAGAAGACTCCCCGCCACGATTACAACCACGCAGGCGAAAAGGGACTGAAGTCTGACATGTCGAATGGCAAGATACGACGAGCCGGCCAGAAGGACCGCTATACCAAAGTGCCGACGCCACACCGCGATCAATACCGCTAAGACCGCGACCGCAAGCAGAATGAAGAACGAGCCCCCTGTTTCGCGAAGATTGAAGGCGCCGACTACAGATTCCCAGGTTATAGGTGTGGCCGCCCATTCAGTGATCCAGCGGTCATGAAGCGGCATGGCGTCATTCTGGCGAAGGAGGGCGCGATAAACTCCCCAGCCCCAGGGATTCACCAGGGTAGCGAGCAAAGTCAACGCCAACCAGAGGGCCGGTTGCACCATTCTCTCAAACGGCGCATCTCGACGAGAATCGGGATGCCGTGTTTTCATACCTTCTGCGATTGCGTAAGTCGCCACCGCGGCGAGTCCAGCAATAAAGCCCAAGTGAAGATTGACCCAGAAAACCATCAGTATTGGCAAGGCCCACATCGGTGCCGCGCCACACTCGAGTTGGCGCCAAAGAACGGCGACAAAAACAGCAAAGAAACAGAGCGTGAACATGTCAGCCCGAGGTTCAGTCCGCGCCGCTATCGACGGAATAGCCAGAATGACTAGCGCCGCCGCGATCAGAGATCCTCGCCAAAGCAAAACAACGGCGACCGTGAAGCAAGTGAACGCTCCCATCCAGGACAGAAGTGCATATCCGCCAAGTTTGAAGGCTAAGTAAAACGCAATTCCCGACAGGATCGGATAGACCCAAGGTTGCCCTTGGGCAGTATAGGAAAAGACCTCGGTTGAGGGAATCTGATGATGGACTACGATCCATCGTCCTGTGGCTAACTGCCAACCAAGGTCGTAATCGGTCAACGTTCGCAATCCGGCCAACAAGGAGTAAGCGGCCGCTATCACACTTAGGTACACACGGAGAGCCGTGGGCGACAGAGAACTGCTCCGGATGCAGTGCGCCAATCCAGCCTTCCTCAGCGGGCGCGCTACCATGCGAGTGCCCTCACGATACCAGTTTCCAAGCCATCCTTACGATCCGTCCTCATTCCCAGACGATCCAAATCTGCGCGCAGTCATGTACGGTTCATCGAACGTCGTCAATGATCCAGGATTCGCCTTCCTTTTTAAGAATAAATGTTCCCTTGGCGGACTGTAATGGCTGTTTCTTGCCCTTCAATGTGTAGGTGAAAGTCTCTTGACAGTTGGCAGTTGCAGCGCCGCCCTGAATTTTGATCGATTCCTCGGGACAGTTCAGGCTCAGACGAATTGCATTGAAATAGTCGAATGCGCCCTTCATGTTTTTCTCTTCCGCTTTTGACATTCTGGGCCACACGCGCTTCATATCCTCCAGACTTTCACTCTCGTATGCCTGTCGATACTGGTTCAGGGCTGTTTGAATAGCTGCTTGATCGGGATTAATCGAAGGAGTCGGCAGCGCCTCCACGTCCACGTGCAGCGATTGCGTAACCGCTCCCCCAGGCCCCTTGGCCGTCAGCGTATACGTCGTGGATTGTTGCGGCGTAACCTGCATCGAGCCAGCGGGGTTGACGGACCTTCCATCGATCTGGATATCCGTTGCATTTTGCGTGAGCCAGTTGAGCTGCGCCGCCTGGCCCTTTTGGATCGTTTGCTGGGCTGCGTTGAAGACAATCGTCGGGGCTGGAACAACGGGAACCGGTGTCGGATTGACTGCCGTAGTTCCACCGGGGTTTGCATTCGGAACGGGGGAACTGGGCTGTGCACCTTGTTGAGCGCCGACTATGGGCGAGGAGGCGGGCGCATTTCTGGCTGCCGTTCCAGCTCCAACGGCGCCGCCTGAACCCGCAATCTTGCCTGGTTCGATTGACTGGTTATTGAAAGGGTTCGAGCTCGGAGGCAGCGCCTTTCCCCCGGCGTTCTCCTTCAATTTATCCGGCTTGAATTGACCCTCGGCCATCGTCATATTCAGAGTGACAATCTTAGTCTCGAAGCTGGAAACAGCAAAGGCTTCTCGAAGATCGGGGTAGCCAGCCAACTTAGCCAGGACAGTGTGTTGTCCGGGAGCCAGCTTTTCCCGGCATGGCACCGCACACTGCTTCCCGTCTACGAAGATGCTCGTTCCGCCCGGCGAGTCGATCTGCACCGTACCGGAAATCAGAAGCATCGAAACGAGCGCGATGACAATTAAAGAGGCGACAGAGACAAGCGCAACCGGAACGAGGCGGGATTTCCGGACACCTGCGAGCCGTTGCCGCGCTTGTGAACTTAGATCCCCTTGGGACGGTGGACTGAGATCCGCAGCTTCGTCTGGATAGTCGGTGGCGAATTGTTCATCAGCCTCGATAGAAGAAGCCAATCGGGCCAATTCCGCCTTTCTGGCCTCGATAACCTTCTCTAACTGACTGTTTGCCTCCTCGATGGGAGAATCTCCCTGCCAACCCTTCACCAGTTCCCGGCTGCGCGTAAGAATCGAATCGAGTTCCGCAGCTCTGCGCGCGTTCGCCGCACTTGCCGTCAGAGAAGCAAGGGTTTTCTGAACGCGCTCATGATCCTTGCGCCGGCCCTCCACGCGGCGATCCAGTTTATGGAGAAGATCGGCTATTTCCTCGAAGTTCGAAAGTTGAGCGGGTACCTGGTGCGCCTTTCGGCCGCTTGCCTCGATATCGTCAAGTGTCGTTGCCGCCGTAATGTTTTCGGTAAAGCTCTCGATCTCAGAAGAGGACGTTTCCACTTGGCGAAGCAGATCTCGCGCCACTCCATCAATCCTATCGATTTCAGCAGCAACATCGGCATCGTCTAAACGGTCGGAAGCTAACATCTGCGCCTGACTGAGTTGCAGAGTGATTCCCCCCGCGCTGCGCGCCGTCAACAATGCCTTGCCGATCTGCGCCAGTTCTTGCAGTAGCTTCTGCCTCTGTTGGCGCGCCTCCTCGGTGTAGGCTGCTGCCTGGTCCACAAGACCCCGGATAAAGGGGTCCTCATTCCAGAATGCCGAAACCTCGCGCACATTCTTTTCCATATCGGCGAGGCTCGGCAGATCCTGGGTGCCTTGCATGGAGTGGACGAAGCCCGAGACTTGCGTCACGGCAGCTTCGCGGCGAAGATTGAATTCTTCGGCGAAAGCGCGGATTTTCTTGTACCTTTCCCTGATTTCCTCATCTTTCCCGTAATGTTCCAGGATGGACCGTGCGCGGTCGAGCAAAGGCTGAACGCCTGCGCTTCCCTGCGCGTCTTCGAGGGATTTGAGCAGAGTCTCAAGTTCTTCGCAGCCTTGATTCCATTCTGCGTAACGGGTTTCGAATTCGGAGGTCGCAACTGCGAGTTGCGCGGTCTCCTCCGCGTTCAACGGGCTGTCTTTGACCATTGCCGCAATCCGGTCGGCCAGCGATCGCAACTGCGAAATGGAATGCTTTCCAGCCAGGCCATCGTGAAACGAACGGATGAGCACACGTAAGTGGTCGCGAGCGCTCGTTGCCGTACCGGCAGCAAGCTGTTCATCGAGCAGAATCCGACTTTGACTTTCTCGTTCTTCCTGTTCCTGCCGCTTCTGCTCACATTCGACCCGAGTCATCGTCAAGAGCGTTTCCAGGTTCGAATCGCCGGGAAACGACTTGACTGCATTTTCCAGGAAGCTTAGAGCTTCCTCTTGCTGGCCGGAGTCAGCGAGCCGGCGGGCCCCGGCGCATATTTCGTCGACTGCGTGCTTCCGTTCCAAAAGGTCGAATTGGCGCTTGGCCAGTTGCTGCAACTTAACCAGGGAAGGCTCTTGCGGGAAACGCTGAAGCGCAACTTCGCAGGCTTGCAGAGCCGCCGCATAACTATCCTGCCCCAGCAACTTTCCTATCTCATTTGTAGCTTCTTGAAGCTCGCTCTTGATTTTTTCCTGTTCATAACCCCTGGACGCCCAGGTAATCAGCTCGCGGATATTGGAGTCGGACGGATCGATTGCCTGCGCTTCTTTGAGCGCCTTCAGTGCAGCGATGAAGTTGCGGCCGGATATCTCGCGCCGCGCCTCGTCGACAAAGTCTTGCAGTTTGGCCCTCCGTGTCCTCTCCACAAGTTCCTTCTGGATGAGAGTATCGAGAGCCAGCGCTTCAGTGTGGCCCGTTTGAATCTCCAGCACTTTGCCAACCGCGCGCTTTGCGTCGTTCAGGTCTCCTGCATAAAAAGCTGCCTGGCCCCGGCGAAGCGCCTCAACGATCTCTCGCTCGCGATCCAGCTCCTCTTTGATCGATTGGAAAAACGCATTGAGATCCGCATCGTCCGGATCCAGGCGGCGCGCCTGGTCGACGCACTCGAGGGCCTCCTCGAATTGGCGACCTGCCAATGCGACCTGCGCCTGCATGCGCAATTGCTCAATCTGCGCGGACCGTTGCTGCCGTTGCATCTCCCCGCGAACAAGCTGGAACAATTCGTTGGCGCGAGTATTCCTCCGATCGAGTTTGAGGACCTCCTGGAGTTGCTGCCGCGCTGAATCCCACTCCTTGCGTTCGATCGCGGACTGAGCCTGCGAAAGAAACTCGTCGAGCATCTCCCGCTTCATCTTCTCTTGGAGATGGGATAGATCGTAGCCGAACTCCTCGGCGGTTTGGTATCTTTCCTCAATCTTCTTGGCCATCGCCTTGGCGAGGATCGCATCAAGCGCTTCGGGGGCTTCCGGTATCAATTGGCGAATCGAGGGGACCGGTTCGTTCAGTATCTTGAAAAACGTTCCCGCTGTGTCCTCTCCCTTGAAAGGGTACTCCCCGGTCAGAAACTGATAGAGTGTGACGCCGGCGGAGTATATATCCGAGCGCCCATCCACCGGACCGCTCCCGATCTGCTCCGGGGACATATAGTAAATACTGCCGATAATCTGGCCTGTGCGAGTCAGGTTTTCGCTTTGGCCGACACGAGCGATGCCAAAGTCCACGATCTTCGCCACTCCATCCTTCAATATGAGAACGTTGCCCGGCTTGATGTCGCGATGAATGACTTTGCGTTCATGCGCGTATTGCAGGCCTCCGCACACCTGACATAGAAGGCCTATCTTCTCGACCATGTGGAGAGGCTTGTGAGAAGCGATCATCTCCGCCATGCTCGATCCCTCGAGGTATTCCATGACCATGTAAGGAAAGCCCTGGAAATCATCCAGGGTGAAGACTGTCACAATATTCTTGTGCTGAAGATTGGCGGTAGAGCGCACTTCCCGATGAAAGCGCGCAAGCAAATCTTTATCTTCGGCATAGGCGCCGTGCAGCATCTTGATGGCAACGATCCTATCCATGCTCGAGTCCACCGCCCGGTACACGATCCCCATTCCACCCTGGCCGATGACATCGAGTAACTGGTAGCGGCCTATCTGCCGAAGCGTTGGCATAGGCGCACGTCTTGCGGCATCCTCGCCCCCCTTTGGCCCGGCGGTCACCGGGATTCCCGGATCGGAGATAGACTCCAAGGGAGGCGGTGGGACGTAGGTGATCGAATCAAGGAGTGTGAGCATTTCGGCAAGGTCTTTGGGCCTTTGTTCGCGATCCTTGGCCAGCAGGCGCAGGACAAGCGCATCCAGTCCCCGCCAATTCGCCAGGTCTGGGCGAAGGGCGCTCGGGGTCCGGGGGATGGCTTTCATATGCTGCTGAGCCCAGTCGGGGTAGTTTGCGGCGTCGAAGACCTTTTGGCCGGTGAGGATCTCAAAGAGCACGCCACCCAATGCGTAGAAGTCGGTCCGGCCATCAAGTTCCGAGGCGCGGGTGCCAAGCCACTGCTCAGGCGCCGCATAGAACGGCGTGAGCAGAAGCGATCCGGTCTGCGTGTGCTGACTTAGCTCCCGGGTAGCCACGATGCCGAAGTCGACGATTTTGGGCACCCATTGGTCCCCATCGCGCGCCATCAGTATGTTTTCCGGCTTAATATCCCGATGCACCATCCCTTTGGCATGGGCCGCTCCCAGCCCCTCTGCGATGCCGCGCGTGATGGCAAGTGCGAGGGGCACATCAAAAGGCTGCGGAGCGTTGCGGAGAAAACTCCGCAAGTCGGGCCCGTCGACGAATTCCATCGGAAAGAAGAGCGTGCCATCCTCGGCTGGTTCCAGATTTCCCGCATCCACAACGTTTTTATGGCGCACTTGACGCAGCGTCCGCACCTCGCGCAGAAAGCGATCGGTAAAGGCCTCATCCCGGCTCAACTCGCTGGAAAGGAACTTCAAGGCCTGCGGTTCGTTCATCAGCGTGTGCTGGGCCAGATAGACGGCGCCCATGCCGCCTTGGCCCAATTTGCGGACGATCCTGTAGGTATTGCGGATCAGCATTCCCGGTCGCAGGTCGCGAATCTCGCTGAGCATGCCACCGTGAATGGGACATACGGTGCGACTATCGTGATAGCCGGTGTCGCAGTGCGGACAGAGTTTCATGTGTTCGCCTTACGGGGCTGCAGACAACTCCAGGGTACAATGATTGTGCCAACCCGCCATCGCCTGCGCAATCAAATGATACGCCGCCGGCGACGGATGCGACATGGCAGCCCAACACCGCAGGTCGCCGTTGACGGCTGCGAAGATACATCATCCGCACAATCCCAATAGAACTCGTTGACCGATTGACTTGCCATCCCCTCTAGCGGCTTGTGCCACCTACCGCTGTTCCTGACTGGCTGCCCGGGCGCTACTTGTTACTTGTGTACACCCGTGACATCCCACAGGTTAAACGTGAGATCTGCGCTCCCCGATGCCAGGGTGCGCCGATCCAGGCTGAAGGCCACAAAGAATTTTAGTCCATTTTGGCCTTGCAGTATGAGCTCGTCACTGGCCGAATGGTCCATTACCGGTTGGAGTGCAGCAAGAACTTGAAAAGAAAGCGGATAGCGGATTCCGTGTTGCCGACTCGAGCGAAGCCTGTATCCGTATCTGTCCACGACCAGGTTTCCAGAAGCGGTTGTGCCATACGAGCCAAGGGCCGCCGGCCTAATGCTCAACTCATGCGCAAACTTCGCCGAATTCTTCGCCGAATTGCGCGCCATAGGGAATCCGAATTCTCCTCTGTTGTCCTCTCTATGTCATTGAAAGTACATGTACTCCAGTGTTTACCATTCGGCTCTTAACCGGGGGTTGTAGGTTCAAGTCCTACCAATTCAGAGAGCAGGTTCAGGCGGCGTGAAACCCTGAAGACTCTTGCAGACCGGGTAGCGAAAGCCGAGTGCACGCGGGGTTTCATGTGGAGAATTCTGAGGGTAAGGCGTTGCTAGCGTAGACGCAGCGGACCTAAAATCCGCTGCGCTTGGACGCGATTCTAAAGCACTTACGCAAAACGCACGGTGCCGCTTTGGTGCCACTTTGTACCGCGATTTTGTGCATTCTGGTGCGACAGGGTGCAATATGGAAAACGAGTCCATCTTGTTCTTGTATAGTGACTTGTGCGACTCGGTGCAAGGCCGTGCGGGGCAGTTCTCAGAGCAATAAATAGGATTCAAAATCCGCCAACCCTTGCGGTTATGGGGGTTCGCCCCCCCTCCCGGCACCAACAAAAAGAAAGAGTTTATTACGAAAATGGCCACTTCGTTGAAGGCGGCCATTTTTGTACTTGGCTGTTCTGATGGCTGTTCGTTTTTCGCGATCGAGCCACAGAAACAGGTGGCTGTTTTTCTGGGATCCGCTCTACGACGGACTGCTGGTGCGCTGGAGAGAGGTGGCTGTATCGGGGTGACATGGTGAGCCGCATTGCCGTATGCACGGATACGGTAAACTCCGCCAAGTGCGGAGGGTGGGGCTTGTGCCTGGGGAGTGCACTGTTTGCCTTGTGAGTGTCTGGCGGCGCTCGATGTTATGAACGCCGCCAGGGAAGTTAGAAGTTGACCTTGGCGGCAAGCTGAATCTGGCGCTCAAGCCGCTGGAACAAAGGTTCGTTTCCCGCCGGGGAGACCTTCCCGATTGTAGCTGCGCTTACGGTAGCTCCAGGATTGTCAAACTGCGGCGTGTTGAAGAGGTTGAAGAACTCCGCGCGCAGTTGCAGAACCTTCGATTCGGTCAGGTGAGTATTCTTGAAGAATGAGAAATCCGCATTCTTCGTTCCCGGACCTTGAAGAGTATTGCGTCCGGAGTTGCCCCACGTCCCTGTGGCAGGATTCGCGAAGGCCGCGGTGTTGAACCATTCCGAGAGCGTGCGCGCGCATTATGCCAATGGAACAACGGATGAAATCTAACGGCAGACTGCGGGGCGCGCGACGCACTTGGTGGCTATCTTCGGAACCAGTGGAACCTTCGTAGGGACTTCGCGCCGATTGAAGGAGCTGAATCCGGCGATTCGTTGCATCTCGCGACAGCCCGACTCGCCCTTTCACGGCATCGAGGAGACGAAGCACGTGGAGACCTCGATCGTTCCCAGGATTTACGATGCCAGCATCGCCGACGCCGAGTTGGGCATCGAAACAGAAGCGGCCTACACGATGGCCAAGAGAGTGGCTCGGGAAGAAGGCTTGCTCATCGGCGTCTCCGCGGCCGCGGCGCTGGTCGGCGCATTGCAGATTGCGAGAGCGGCCGATGAGGGATCGGTTGTGGTCACCATCTTTCCCGACTCGGGAGGCAAGTATCTGAGCGAACACTTCTGGGATGAGACCGCGTAAGGCAAAGGACGAATGGTTATGGCGTTGAAGATACCGAATGCTC
>Ga0187890_10002243_pt1 | contig 13557 bp, 12 predicted proteins | sample June2016WEW_21_1_FD_133005 | JGI IMG/M metagenome (GOLD analysis project Ga0187890, IMG submission 133005) | Peatland microbial communities from SPRUCE experiment site at the Marcell Experimental Forest, Minnesota, USA - June2016WEW_21_10 | ecosystem: Environmental > Terrestrial > Soil >... | reverse complement strand
AGATCGTGATATATGTGGGCAGCTTGATGGTCAACGACCACGACCATTCGCCCGACTTGGTGTGCTTGGACGGGTTTTCCCAGTGCGCCTGCATCCTTCAGAAACCTGCGTAGCCGGGAGATCTCCTCCACATCAAGATTATGGCTGCTGGGGCGCTTGAAGAAACCTCTTTGCGATCCGACGGCAAAGGCAAACTCGTCGTTTCCGTGCGGCAGGACCTCGCCGATCTGCCCGATTAAATCAACGACGGAGTTCCAACTTAGATTGCGCGGTAGTTTGCCGCCGACGAGACTCTCAAGAAGGTCTTCATGGTCTTGACGCATATCTGCATTCATACAAAGAGGATTCCATGAGCAATGGCGAAATGCTGATCCGGTTTGCTCATCGAAATCGCGTGTTGCGTCAGGAATACGCCAGCCTACTCGGCGGGCTAAGTTGCACCGAGACGTCTGCTTGAGCGAGTGTGTTGGTGAGGAAAAACGCGTTGTAGACATCACGATGCTCTTGAAGCGTCTGGACGTCTTCTTTGCGGGACGAAATCACCATGTACTGAGCCGTCTCCCGTCTGGGGGCTTCGGAGTTTGCGCTGGACGCTGCTGTCCTCAAAGGCGCCTGGACGGATAAACCACTGCGTGACGCCGAGTGTCTTGAATTGTACAGAGTATGACCAAGCGCGTGTGTTCAAGTGAAAAGGGTGATCCTATTCAGCAGAAAACTCCTTTCGATTCCGCTTGATGGGAATTTGGAGTGCCAGCTTGAAACACCGGAGGATCGAAAGTGACAATGACAGAGCCAGTCGTATCGAGTTTTGACGCACTTGAACAGGCAGAAGACGCCATTCTCGAGTTGCGAGAAGAGGGAATTGACATGAAAGTCCTTTCGATAGTAACCACTGACACGCATCCGCTCGAGAGCGCTACGGGACACCTGACCACCCGCGAGCGCATCATGCGTTGGAGTGAGGTGGGCGCGGTTGGACGGGCACTCTGGGGCTTGTTGTTTGACTCATCCCTCTTTGTCATTCCGGACCTTGATCCTGTGTGGCTGTCGGGACCGCTTGTCTTCTGGATTGTTGCGGTTCTCGAAGGAACAGTCGTCTTTGGGGCGATAGGCGCACTGAGTGCAAGCCTCGTGAGTATCGGCAGAACAAACAGGACAGTTGTGCAAAGCGAGACTCAGGTCAGCAGCGGCAAATTCCTGCTCGTTGCGCATGAAACTCCTGCCGCGATCGCAAACACCCAGGAGATCTTTCGAGGAACAAGAGGCTCGCATACGGTTCGGTGCAAGGACGTCTACGCCAAATCAGCTTGACCTTCAACGGCGTCCGGTCCGGTTGTCTTACTCGACCGTTCAGGGGTGACAGCCGTGCGACCGTCTCAAGACGGGTTCTGGTCCCAACTCGCAATTAGCGCCAGGATACCGACGATGTGCAGTCCGCTGTACCAAACTAGCCCACAGTCCTTCTCCGCAGAGGAGACCGCAATCGCACCTGTAGTCTGCTACCCATTCGGTGCGATTACGGATCGATTGGGTTGCATGCGAACACGTATGAGCCCCATGGCCTTGCTCGCGAGGTATTTCGTCCCCGTACGGAAAGTCTGGAGAGAGATATGGCCAATGATACGTTGACCTGCGGCAAGCTTGAGAGAGTTCTCGCGGCACTTGATGCCAACTGGCAAGCCGAGATGGAAGGCCACAACACCTACCAAACCTTGGCAGACCGGGATAGCGATCCAGTACGCGCCCAGGTACTACGCCACTTGGCTGGCGCCGAATGGGAGCACGCGGAACTTTGGGCTGGGCGCATCCGCGAACTGAATGGCCCAGAATCGGTCTACAAAGGCAGTGCGCATGGGGACGCTGACTCATTGGCCAACCGCGCCGGCGGTATCCCAATGGCCCTGCGTCGATTGGAGATCGACGAAAGCCGCGACATTGCAAAATACGGCGAGCAATTAAGGGAACTGGGCGATACGGGCTCCATCGCCATTCTCGATCACGTCATCGAAGACGAAAAGGATCACTACCGGGAACTGGGATCGCTGATACGCGGCCACTATCCTGCTTCCGCCGGTTTGCCGAAGATCGACCTCAAAGCAGCTCTCAAGGAGTTATTGGCAAAGAGCGATCAGGGCCGAAAGCAGCCTGGTGCCTGGATCGGCGATGCCATCTATGGTGTCAATGACGGCCTCGGTGCAATTTTCGGCAACGTCTCGGGCGTCTCCGGCGCAACCGCGGGCGACAGCAAATATGTTCTCCTCGCGGGTCTCTCGGGCATGATCGCGAGCGCACTCTCAATGGGCTCCGGCGCCTACCTCGCCGCCAAGAGCGAGCGTGAGATCTACTACGCCGAGGTAGCACGCGAGCGCGAAGCCATCCAGATGAATGGCCCAGAAGCCCGGGAACTGCTCGCCCTCTACTATCAGGTAAAGGGCCTGCCGGAGGAAGACGCCCAACATATGGTCAGTCACATTTCGAGCGATCCAGAGCAGCTGCTGCGCGCCCTGGCCAGCGAGCGCCTCGGCTCTTCTGAGGGGGCGCTCGCTAACCCGCTCGTCTCGGCCAGTTCCGGTGCTCTCTCGACCGCTGTCGGCGCCAGCATCCCCATCCTCCCCTTCTTCTTTCTGCATGGCCTGGAAGCGGTCATCGCCGCCGCCATCATTTCTCTGGCCGCCCACTTTGCCGTTGGCGCAGCCAAATCCCTGATTACAATCCGCTCCTGGTGGTCCTCGGGTCTCGAAATGACCCTTGTCGGCGCGTTAGAGGGCACCGTAACCTACGGCATCGGTCTGCTGCTTGGCAAGGGCGGCTTCTAATGAAGAAGTGAACTGAAACACTCCTTCCCGGATAAATTTGAAATGATGCCGGGAGCAACGCAAGAAAAGCCACAGATTGCTCGGAAGCGGGGTCTGCGGCTTATCTTCTTTCGGAGCAAACAATCAACACAGGAATACTGTAGCGGCTTGCTGAATTACATTTACACCGCCACTAGTTCGTCGACCCAATAACCCTCACGATTGTAGTGCCCGTACAGGCCCGTTTCGTAATCCCGGGTGAGCAGAGACTGGTCGGTGTACTCCGGCGCAGCCTTGATGGTCTCGCGAGACAGTCTGATTGAGACTTCCTTCTCTTCCCAACTTACGTTCTCGATCCACTTTGGTGAAATCAGAACCTTCTTCCCTGGCCACCAGTTAGTTGTATCTATAACAAGGTATCGAATAGCCCATTTATCATCGATGATGAAGTCATCGACATGACCAACCTCGCCGTCGAGCGCGAGTAAATGGTAGCCTGTAACCTCGTGGGTGCTGCGAAGATGGCGATCCCACCCCATCGCTTCGGAGGCGGCCAAGCCCCATCTGCTGCGATCCCGCTCAATGTACGGATTACCTCCCCACATGTATGGGCCGCCCCAATAGTTGGGAAAGCCGTAGTATCCGTTGTATAAGCCCTCATACTGACAGGAGACTGGCTCGTCCATTCCTATGGACGGACTTTCTTCGATCTGCTTCTTGGTCAGGTGAACGGAGACCTGCTCTTCCGCTTTATCGACACTGTTCAGAGAGTACGGCGAAATCAACACCTTCCTGCCGCTAAGCCACTTTGCTGTATTCGCGACAAGGTATCGAATCGCCCAATAGCGGTCGTCGAAATAGAACTCGCTGACCGACCCGATATCACCGTCGAGACATTTGAGTGAGTAGTTTTTGATCGCCTTTATTTTGATTAGCATCATTTCTCCTTTGGGTTTGAGCTTTTCATTGAGCCGTTACTGGCAGTCTGCATAAGCCAGGCTGCGAAGGAACAGGGACTAAAAGACTTTTCGCACTCAGGCAACTGCTGCCTTGAGCGTCTCACTCTTCAATGCGATGCAATCCAATAGATCGTTCCATGATTTTCCAAACGATGCGATGCCTTCTCCGAGCAACCGGGCAGCGACCGCGTCCGTGTCGATACCCGCCTTTGCGAACTCTGCCAATATCTCGCTTGGGTTTGAAGGTAAGGCTTCACCGAACTCTTGACGGGCGGCGAGGGCCTTCAGCGTGGCCTCGGGCATGGTGTTGATGGTGGCTGGCAAAGCAAGGGCTTCGACATACAAGATGTCGGATGCGTTGGGATCCTTCGTCCCTGTGCTGGCCCAGAGAAGGCGCTGGGGGCGCGCTCCTTCGTTCAAGATGCGCTGCCACCGTTGTGAATCAAGCAGGGTGCGGCACCTTACATAGGCATCTCTGGCTATCGCGATCCCAAGCTGGTTGCGCAGAGGCTCCGGCACCTTTTCCGCCACTGCCACGTCCCAACGGCTGACAAAGAGCGAAGCCACAGAGCCAATGTCGGGATTCAGTCCGGCGGCGATGCGCCGTTCGATCCCACGCAAGTAGGCTTCAGCTGCCGCCACATATTGGCAGCCCGAGAACAGCAGAGTTACATTGACGGGCACACCTCGGAAGATCGCTTCCTCAATGGCGGGAAGACCCTCGCTGGTACCGGGAATCTTGATGAAGAGATTAGGCCGTTCCGCACGGTTGTGGAGAGCCCTGGCCGCGGCAAGCGTGCCAGCCGTGTTGTGCGCCAGCAGGGGTGAAACTTCCAGGGATACCCAGCCATCCACGCCGTCGCTCCGGTCGTAGACAGGCAGGAAGAGATCGGCGGCCTGCCTCAGGTCCTCGAGCGCTAACTCGAAGAACAGCTCCTCGCCAGACCTGCCTTCATCCAGTTTCCGCCGGATGACATCATCGTAGTCGTTGCTGTTCTTGATCGCGTGATCGAAGATGGTAGGATTTGACGTCAGTCCCGTAACTGAAAGCTCACGAATATAGCTCAGCAGTGTACCGCTTGCGAGCAGACGATGTGTGATGTTATCGAGCCAAAGGCTCTGGCCAATTCCCTGCAGTCTCTGCGTAGTTGCGTTCATGTCGCCTCTCCTCAATCGTTTTTCAAATCTCCAATGGGATGCATCTCCAATGCCCGCACTTTATCCACTCTGCGCTGGTGTCGTGGTGCTCGGCTGAAGCGTGCCTTCAGAAACGTCTCAATCAACTCCCAGGCCAGTGCCGGTCCGATCACCTGTCCGCCGAGCGAAAAGACATTCATGTCGTCGTCCTCAACGCCCTGGTGAGCAGAGAACACGTCGTGAATGAGCCCGGCGCGCACGCCGGCAACTTTGTTGGCGCAGATGGATGCGCCCACGCCGCTCCCGCAGAGTGCCACTCCGCGATCGACCGTGCCAGCGGCTACGGCTCTGGCCAGTGGAATAACGTAATCCGGATAATCGTCTCCGGGGTTAGGTTGAGTCGCACCGAAGTCAACGACCTCATGGGCAGCACCACGCAGCCGAACCGCGATCTGCTCTTTCAGAGCGAATCCTCCGTGGTCCGACGCAATCCCTACACGCACGATGCTTTCTCCTTGAGTTGGTCGAGCACATGATGAGCCTGTCTGCAGACGTTCTCCACTGTGAAGCCGTAGTGTTCCATCACGACTGCCCCGGGAGCCGATGAGCCGAAGGTATCAATCCCAATCACGGCGATCTTAGGGCCCACAAAAGACTTCCATCCCACAGGAGAACCAGCCTCAATCACCAAGAGCGGAACATAGGCCGGCAAGATCAATTCCCGGTAATCGTCCGATTGTGACGCGAAGAGGTTCGTGCTCGGCATGCTCACCACTCTTGCATGCACGCCCCCAGTCGCGAGCCGGTCGCGAGCCTCCAACGCCAGATGCACTTCCGATCCTGAAGCGATAAGGATGATGTCCGGACGTCCGGTTGTCGGAGAATCGGCGAGGATATAACCGCCCAGCGGAACTCCAGCAGGAATCCCGGGGAAGGAACCCAAGTCGAAGACAGGGAGCCCCTGACGTGTCAGGACCAGAGCAACGGGTCCCTGGTTCCTTCCAACTGCCACACGCCATGCGGCCACGGTCTCGTTGGCGTCTGCCGGCCGGAGGACAACCATACCAGGGATTGATCGCAAGCCGACCAGTTGCTCCACAGGCTGATGGGTCGGGCCGTCCTCGCCCATGCCGATGCTGTCGTGAGTGAAGATATAAATCACCGGCAGTGCGTTCATGGCCGCAAGGCGCATGGGCGGGCGCATGTAGTCGCTGAAGACGAAGAATGTGCCACCGTAGGGAATAAGGCCGCGATGCAGAGCCATACCGTTCAAGATGGCGCCCATCGCATTCTCGCGAATGCCGAAGTGCATATTGCGCCCGGCCCAATCTTCCGGCTCGAAGCTGCCAGCTCCATCAATATTTGTGTGCGTGCTCGGTCCAAGATCGGCGGAGCCACCCATCATCTCTGGCAGACGCGTGCCGAGAAGCTCAATGACCTTTCCTGAAGCGACACGGGTTGCCATTGGCCCGTCGGCTGCGGAGAATTCTGGAAGGGCTACGCCCCAATCTTCGGGCAAACGCCTGTCGATTACTCGTTGAAACTCGGCTGCCAAGTCGGAGAATTGGTTCCTATACGCCTTGTACCGGGACTCCCATTCTGCCTGCGCGGCATGCCCTCGCGTCGTTGCCTGCCGAAAATGTTTCAACGCATCTTCTGGTATGTAAAAGGAAGGTTCAACCGGCCAGCCCAGGCCTTCCTTGGTGAGGCGAACCTCTTCCACTCCGAGCGCCTCGCCGTGAGCGGCCGCAGTATCTTGATTGTGCGGACTGCCAAAGCCCAGATGAGTGCGCACTGCAATCATCGATGGCCGTTCAGTCTCCTCACGGGCATTCTTAAGCGCAAGTTCAACCGCTTCGACGTCATTGCTCTGTTCCACCCTTTGCACATGCCAGCCGAAGGCGGCGAATCGCGCCAAGCGATTTTCGGTGAATGTCAGCTCCGTGCTCCCTTCAATTGTGATGTGGTTGTCGGCATAGAGAACAATGAGCTTGCCCAAATGCTGATGACCAGCAATCGATCCGGCTTCGGAAGAGATTCCTTCCTCCAGGTCGCCGTCGCTGACCAGAACGTACGTAAAATGGTCCACTATCTGGTGCTGCGGGCGGTTGAACCGTGCCGCGAGCGCAACCTCGGCAATCGCCATGCCGACGCCATTTGCCAGACCTTGTCCCAACGGTCCCGTCGTGGCTTCGACTCCCGGAGTCTTGCCGTATTCAGGATGCCCCGGAGTGCGGCTTCCCCATTGGCGAAATCTCTTCAATTCTTCAAGCGGCAAATCGAAACCTGTAACGTGAAGCAACGCATAGAGCAGCGCGCATCCATGCCCGGCCGACAGAACAAAGCGGTCTCGGTCCGGCCAGGCGGGATCGCTCGGATTGAACTTGAGTGATCGATCCCAGAGCGTGTACGCCATGGCAGCCGACCCCATCGGTAGACCAGGATGGCCGGAGTTGGCCTTTTGCACCATGTCGACGGCCAGGAAACGCAGCGTGTTGATGCACAGCTCATCCAGTGCAGGCGGAGCGACAACTGTTGTGAGTGTTAAAGAGGGAGTCATGGCGTACGGTTTGCCTTTCACAATTCAATTTGGAGACTCAGTGCGAAGTTGCGACGCACGTAGTTGTATTAAGGGGCAAGCAAGCCTACATCTTGAGACCTGACGCCTTGCGTTCCGGGTGCTTGCATTGGCAAGTTCCTTTTGGCGCCTTAGCATCTGCATATGTATCGCTGCAGTGTGTTCTTCCGCTCGGAGCCGAACAGTTGCAAGCCTTGCATTCACATTTCCTAGCCGTTGTCATCAAACCTCCTCTTAACTCAATAGGCCCTCGCTCTTTTTAGGGCTCTGTCTAGACCCACGGTTTTGAATCGTGCAGGGCTCCGGTCGGGAGCTTCTTCGTAGACACTCTCAGCATCCCATGTGCAGATCCGCCAAACTGATCTCTTTTGGCCTAATCCGACGTATGCCCGACTCTGAAGAGAAGAACCCGATTCGCTTGACTCACGAACCTTTTTTCGGAAAATGCTTCGCATTCTCATGCCAAGATGCACTTCGGTGCTTGTCGAACCGGAGTTGGAGTATCCATCAGCAGTCGATTGGCTAATACCTGTTCACAATTGACCGGATTCTTCGTCGCGTTGTCACGGATAGTACTTATGGCGGGCTCGGGAGCATACTCTGCGCCTCAGGCATCCACTTTCTTTGAGCGATTAGCCTCACAATTATCGAATCTGTCCCAGTCAACAGCAGGCAGCAATGAACTCTAACACCCTCCGAGACACAGCGCAGGCACTTGTTGCAGACAGCAAGGGCCTGCTTGCCATGGATGAGAGCACCGGTACATGCAACAAGCGATTCGCAGAGCTCGGGATTCCGCAGACCATTGCGGCGCGACGCGATTATCGTGAGTTGATCACCACCACTCCTGGGCTCGATGAATGCATCAGTGGTGCCATTCTCTGTGACGAAACAATCCGTCAAGAGAAGAGCGACGGAACTCCTCTCATCAAAGTCCTTATCGAGGCGGGAATCATTCCTGGAATCAAAGTCGACACAGGCGCAAAGGAGTTGGCTGGGCATCCTGGAGAAACAGTCACCGAGGGCCTCGATGGATTGCGCGAACGGCTGGCCGAATACTCTCAGATGGGCGCTCGCTTTGCGAAATGGCGCGCGGTGATCGCGATTGGCCGTGGAATTCCCAGCTGGGGTTGCATGGATGCTAATGCACATGCGTTGGCACGCTATGCCGCGCTTTGCCAGGAGGCCGATCTCGTTCCAATCGTCGAGCCGGAAGTTCTGATGGTCGGCGAGCACACTCTGGAGCATTGCTCGAAGGTCACCGAAGAAATGCTGAGAATTGTCTTCAGCGCATTGTCTGTGCAGAGGGTATTGCTGGAGGGAATGATTCTAAAGCCGAACATGGTGCTTCCAGGGTCGGCTTGCAGCAAGCACGAGGAGATAGACGAAGTTGCGGACGCAACAGTCGTCTGCCTTCTGCGCTCAGTTCCGGCGGCCATTCCTGCTATTGCATTCCTTTCGGGCGGGCAAGGCGCGGCATTGGCATCTGCCCATCTGAATGCGATGAATGCGAGATTCAAGTCGCGCTTACCCTGGGCGCTGGCATTTTCATTCGCCCGCGCTATCCAGCAGCCGGCCCTGGAGCTTTGGAAGGGCCAGGAGGCCAATGTATCGGCAGCGCAGCAGGCTTTGATTCATCGCGCACACTGCAACCAGGCTGCGCGGCGTGGTGAATACTCCCAGAAGTTGGAGACGAAATGACCGGAAACAAACACAATCCCGAAGGAAATAGTAGCGACAGCGGTGAGCCTGATCCAGGACCTTATTGGAGAAGGATGCATCGTGATTGGCGATTCTGGATAGGAGCGATTTTCATGGCGGCGGCGCTCGCGGTTTACATCTTCAGTGAAAATCTGGCGTGGGTACCGCACGGCCACCAGTTTCCCTAAGTTGCAGATCCGCCACCGAGATCCCACTCACACTTGTAACCGTACCGGTCGCAGCTGGCAAGCATCTACCTCTAATCGCAAAGTGTGAGAGCCGGGTGATCAGCAATGAGCGAAGTGCCTTTGTACCCTTTGCGGTTCGATCCGATCTATCAGTATCGGCTGTGGGGTGGCAGGCGGTTGGCAAATTTGCTTTCTGCGCCGCTGCCAGAAGATGTCCCCATCGGCGAAGCATGGGTACTTAGCGACCGCAGCGATAACTCGAGCCGGGTTTCAAATGGTCCGCTGAAGGGGTGGACGATCGGTGAGTTGATGGAGGCATACCAGAGACCCCTGATGGGCAAATGGGCCTCGTGCTTCAACCGGTTCCCGTTACTGCTTAAGTTCCTCGATGCAGAAAAGATGCTTTCCGTGCAGGTGCATCCGGGCGATGCGCATCGCGATCTGATTCCAACCGGTGATACCGGAAAGACAGAAGCGTGGGTCGTCATTGATGCGCAGAAGGACAGCCTGATCTATGCAGGCCTGAAACCCGGTACAACCGAGATTGAGTTACGGGAATCGCTCGCGAATGGAACGATTGTCGATCATCTCGCGGGCATTACCCCGAAGCCTGGCGACGGCGTATTCATCCCCGCCGGCACCGTTCATTCTCTGGGCGGTGGCGTTGTTGTCTTTGAAGTTCAACAAAATAGCGATGTAACTTTTCGCCTTTACGACTGGGGCCATGTCGATCCCAAGACCGGACAGCTACGCACTCTCCAGGTCGATCAGGCTCTGGCCAGCATCGATTTTGATGGGTTTGCCGGCGGTCTTGTAGTTCCTCACGTAGAGACCACCTCGCCCGTTGAGCGAGAGAAGATCTTCGATTGCGAGCATTTCCGTCTGTATCGGTTGCTCGGACAAGCGCCGTTTCCCGTTGGCGCCGCAGATGAGCCCCACATGCTGATTTGCATCGCTGGCGCTGGCCGGATCGAGCACAATGCGCTCCCGTATAGCGTGGGCAAAGGCGACGTCTGGATATTGCCTGCCGAGGCTGGCGAATGCGTTTTTCGACCCAGTGAGGAAATAACGATGCTGGAGATTGCGATCCCCGGATAAAGCACGGACGGTTGCTTTTCGACAGGAACGGCAAAGCCACAGAGTTGGAGGCCCATGAAGAAGCTTATTGTGTTCGATCTCGATGGAACCCTGGCGCCGAGCAAGTCATCTCTGGATGAAGAGACGGCTGCATTACTGCACGATCTGTTGGGCGTCGTAAAGGTTGCTGTGATCTCTGGCGGCGCATGGCCCCAGTTCGAGAAACAACTGCTCTCTGACATCCCTCATGATGATAGCCTCGCGAATCTCTCATTGCTGCCAACCTGCGGTACGAAGTTCTTTCAATTTGAGGGTGATTGGAAACAGGTGTATTCGGAAGATCTGATGGAGGAACAGAGAGAAAAGATCATCGACTCGCTCAAAAAAGCTATGGAGGAAGCTGGTTTTCGCGCCGACAAGGTCTGGGGAGAGGTCATCGAGGATCGTGGAAGCCAGATAACATTCTCTGCATTGGGCCAGCAAGCGCCGTTGGAAGAGAAGGATAAGTGGGATGCTGATTATTCCAAGCGAAAGAAGATCACTGCCATTCTGGAAACGCTAATACCTGAATTCTCAATCCGTATGGGAGGCGCAACATCGATCGATGTCACCAAACCCGGCATCGACAAAGCGTACGGAATTGGAAAGCTGCGGGATATTCTCCAGATCTCCGTGAAGGAAATGGTCTACATCGGAGATGCACTATTTCCAGGAGGGAACGACTATCCGGCTGAACAGGCCGGAGTCGTTTCGATTTCTGTGCGGGGCCCTTCGGATACCAACCTGGTGATCAAGACAATCATTGCCTGTTTAGGCAACAAGCAAGAATGACCGGGCAAGGAGTGCGATGGGCGAGTTCAAGTTGCATCGCCTGGGAATCGTAATGGAGCCGGAACACGGCAATTCTCAGGAAGCGGAAGGCGTATTGAACCCAGCTGCGGCTCGTGGTCCAGATGGTAAACTCTATCTCTTCCCGAGGCTTGTTGCGAAAGGCAATTATTCGCGCATCGGCATTGCACGGGTCGTGTTCAATGATGCCGGCGATCCGGTCGCTGTCGAGAGGTTAGGCGTCGCGCTGGAGCCCGAAGCAGATTATGAGCACCGGCCTGATGGCAGCGGCGGCTGTGAGGATCCACGCGTCACTTATGTCAAACCACTTCAACGCTACATCATGTCGTACACAGCTTTTTCGCCATCGGGTCCGCGCATCGCATTCGCTCAGTCGGAAGATCTGCTCCACTGGAAGCGTCTTGGGCTCGCAACCTATGCTCACTGGCGCGGGATCGAATTGGGGAACGTGGATGACAAGGATGCGAGCCTTTTTCCGGTCGCAATTCCCAATTCCACCGGACAACTGGAACTGGGGATGCTTCATCGTCCGCTCTTTCCGGGCACGCGCCCGGAAGAAACCATGCGCGGCCCGGCGAAGCGCCTGATGAATCTTGAAAAGGAAAGCATATGGATTTCGTATTGCAAGGGAATGGTCAAGGCCCAGAATACTGCTCGCTTTGGCCGGTTCACCTCTCATCATCGCTTGGCGACTCCGGTCTCTCCATGGGAGAGGCTTAAGATCGGTGCCGGGACTCCGCCCATCCTGACCAGGCATGGCTGGTTGATTATCTATCACGGCGTAAGTGAAGCAGTTAACGCTGGCGCCAGCGCGCATCCTTTGTGTTACTCGGCCGGAGTAATGGTGCTTTCAATGGAGCATCCACGCGTGATCCGCTATCGCTCGATCGATCCTGTGTTGACACCGATTCTTCCGCAAGAACGCGATGGAACTGTAGCGAATGTCGTTTTTCCCACTGGTATAGACAGGCGCGACGATCTCGGCGCCCCGGATCGCTTCGATGTCTACTACGGCATGGCCGATAACCGGATCGGCGCGGCGCGTCTCGACTTGCCAGATTGTTTGCCGCCCGAAGCAGAGGCCGATTCACTGGAACCGAAGGTATAGATCCGCGTATATTGAGGAATCCAAGCTTAGAAGGCCCCTCGGCTGAGCCGAGATGAGCCACTCCTCGTTTCGATCGACACAGTCAGGAAAGGCGTCAAAATGATTGAGCCCGGATCGAACCGAGTGGAATGAACCCCGTTTCTTGACATCGTTTCGGTTTGGGCAGCGATATGATTGGGACGAATTCGTTCCCTAGGTGAAACCTTTACCGAACGCGAATAGAATCGAGTGGCAGCATCCAATTTGACAGATGCAGTAACAGGCCGGAGAGCAGACTCTAGAAAACACCAGCCATGCAGAGTTCGGAAGAATGCGAGCGATCTTCGATAGCGCCGCACCCGGCCAGAACAATAGGCGACAGCGTAATCACCGGGCACTGCGCGTAGGCAAGCACCTTGTACACAATGCTTGAGCGGGTGGCTGCGGCAAACTGCGATGCGCCTTGGGCACCCATGACAATGAGGTTGGCGCGCTGGGATCGGCCTTGGTAGAGCAACTCTTCGGTAGGGTCTCCCAGCACTGCTCTTGTTCGCACTTCGACGCTACCCTGAAACCGGACTGGAATCAAGGAGAACATTTCGCTCTCCATCTGGCCGAGGGTGCGGCCGGCGAGAACCTCGGCGCTCTCCTGCACCGGGATGACATGCTGCAGAATCAGCCTTGCGTTGTGTCTGGCCGCCAGTTCCACCGCAAAGCTAACTACCGCTCGACTGGATTCACGCGTGCCAGCAGAGCACAGGATGGTGCGATCGGAAGAGTGGCGATAGGTGCCTTCTACCACGTAGGGACCGACGATGTTGACTGGCACGGCGGCGCTGCGAAGCACAGCCTCGGCCACCGGTCCTACCAGCAGTTTGCCGATGGGACCGGGAGAGTGAGCGCCGATCACGACGCGATCGATCTTCCGGCCAACCAGGAAGGTGAGAATCTGTTCGGCGGGCGATCCGGGCCGGACCACAATCCTGCAGTGGATGCCGAGATTCCTGGCGCGTTGGGCGAACGGTTCAAGAAGATGTTTCTCGGCGTGAGCTCGGGAGTAGTGGCCTTGGCGGGGCCCGGAGCCCGGGGACGCGGCCGCGTCCGATTTGTCATAAACATGAAAGAGGAAAAGTTCCGCGCCAAACTCGGCGGCCTCGGCAACAGCAAAGCCGAAGGCCTTCTCATT
>Ga0187890_10002237_pt1 | contig 13581 bp, 10 predicted proteins | sample June2016WEW_21_1_FD_133005 | JGI IMG/M metagenome (GOLD analysis project Ga0187890, IMG submission 133005) | Peatland microbial communities from SPRUCE experiment site at the Marcell Experimental Forest, Minnesota, USA - June2016WEW_21_10 | ecosystem: Environmental > Terrestrial > Soil >... | reverse complement strand
TTCATTGACAAGGTTGCGCAGAATATATCCGACCTCATGATCTTGCAGGTGCACATGATGTAATCTAAGCCGCACGCCCAGTTCTCTTGTGGAGAGGGGGAGAGGAGATGCGCAAAGAAGCTTCAACAATTCCCCCGATGAGGAATCCTCCAACGAGGGAATCATATTTTTACCTGAAGCCGATGGTGAAGGCGTAGGGCTGAGGACCATTAACGGACCCTCCTATGGACTTCGCCGTTAATCCTATCTCCGCTTTTCTAGTTCAGCCTTTCTGAGATCATAGGCGTTTTGAGGAAGAGCTATTTTAAAAAAATTGGACAGGTTGTAATGGGGTTAATGCGACCCCAAATTTCAACAGCCTGCAGAGTCCTGACCCTGACGACCCCAGAAAACAGACTTTATATTCTGCTTGTTATGTTATGTGACTCTTATTACCACATCTAAGCTGTTTTAAGGCAAGAAATTTGAAATCTGAGATTATTGGACTCTTCATCTGGCGATGCACGGAAAAGGCGCCTTAACGCCACAGGGCGGAATCAACCTTGAAGGCCATTGTCTTGCGGAATGTGGTCGAACGGGGTCGGGCCAAGCTAATATCTCGCCATTCAAAGATCAATTTTCCAGAGAACAGACATTTTTCATGCTTAGAGGGCCGTTTTTAGCCTTGAAATCATTGCTGCAAGAAGCCCAGTGAGGGGTGAGGGGTGAGGGGTGAGGGGTGAGGGGTGAGCGGGGAGCGGGGAGCGGGGAGCGAGAAGCGAAGAGCGGGAAGGGTGAAGAGGGCATTCCCCATCATTCGGTGGGATTTCCCGGCGGTTCGGGCAGCGTGATCTTTGTATTTCCAATTTGATCGAGGCCGGCCGGTATTCCGGCCAATTCCGCAGGAATGGCAAACCGGGGCGGGGCGAGCAAATTCGGTCCGCATACCTGGCTTATCATAATGACCAGGACCTGCCCCGGACCCTGTTATCCACTCCGGGGCAGACCTTGCGTGAACATGGAGAATTGAGGGCCCCGCTACTTCAGCAACTCCCGCGCTATTATCAGCCGCTGAATCTCGCTGGTCCCTTCATAGATCGTCGTTACACGGACATCCCTGTAGAAGCGCTCTACCGGGTAGTCATTCGTATAGCCGTAACCGCCAAGCATTTGAATGGCGTCATAGCAGGCCTTGTTTGCCGCTTCGGTGGCATACACTTTACCCATTGAAGCCTCTTTGGCATAATACTTCCCCTGGTCCTTGAGGTACGCCGCGCGAAGCAGGAGCAGGCGGGCCGCATCAAGCCGGGTGTAGTTGTCGGCTATCATCCACTGGATAACCTGCTGGGAGGCGATGGGCTTATCGAACTGTATCCTTTCCTTGACGTACATGGTTGCATAATCCATGGCGGCAAGGCCGATGCCCAGGGCCATCGATCCGATCCCAATCCTGCCGCCCGCCAGTTCGGCGACAGCGATCCGGAAGCCGTCATTCAGCTTACCGAGCAGATTCCCCTTTGGCACCATGCAGTTATCGAAAACCAACTCATTGGTCGATGAGGCGTTCTGGCCCAGTTTATGTTCGTCCCTTCCAACGACAAACCCCGGAAAGCCCGGCTCCACGATGAAAGCACTGATTCCCCTGCCCTTTTTCGCCTCTCTGTCGGTAACGGCCCAAACCACGAAGCACCCGGAATATTCCGCGCTGGAAATGAAGATTTTATTTCCATTGAGGACCCAGTGATCTCCATCGAGCACGGCGGAAGTCCGCATCCCGGCCGGGTCGGACCCTGCGGTGGTCTCCGTGAGCCCGAAGGCGCCCGCAAAATACTCACCGCTGCAAATGGGGGGGATGTACTTCCTTTTCAGCTCCTCGGTCCCCACGGCCTGGATCACTTCTGCCACCATATTGTTCACCGAGGCCGTAACGGTTGTGGATGCGCATGCGCGGCCAAGTTCGGTCATCACAAGCGAGAAGACAACGGTTCCAGCGCCTGTCCCGCCGTACTCGGGGTCCACGTTTAATCCCATAAAACCGAGTTCGGCAAGTTTTTTGAGATTGGCCTTCAGAACGTCGCGGTTTTTCGTCCGGTCGATCTCGGCCGCGACAGGCTCAAGTTCGCGCTTGGCAAACTTTGCAGCGGTCTCCTGAATAATTTTCTGCTCTTCTGTGAGTTCGAAATCCATTTTGGCAATCCTTATCAATACTCATAAAAACCACGTCCGGTTTTTTTACCCAGCCATCCGGCTTCGACATATTTGCGCAGCAGCGGGCATGGCCGGTATTTTGAATCGCAAAACCCCTGGTATAGCACCTCCATAATAGCCAGACATGTGTCAAGGCCGATCAGGTCGGCCAGGGCCAGAGGACCCATCGGGTGATTCATTCCAAGCCTCATGACGGTATCAATATCCTCACGCTTTCCCACTCCATGGTAGAGCGCATATACCGCTTCGTTGATCATAGGCAGGAGAATCCGGTTGGAAATGAAACCCGGAAAGTCATTAGCGAGGGCCGGGGTCTTGCCGAACTTGATCGACAGGTCCCATGTCGTCTGAAAAGTCTCATCGGAAGTGGCAATCCCTCGAATTACCTCGACGAGCTTCATAACCGGCACCGGGTTCATGAAGTGCATGCCGATCACCTTGTCGGGCCTTTTCGTCTGAGCCGCAACCCGGCCAATAGGAATAGAGGAGGTATTGGTTGCAAGGATCACTTCCGGCCCGCAGATTGTATCCAGTTCGCGAAATACCCCGAATTTGAGAGTTTCGTTTTCGGTTGCGGCCTCGACAAGAAAATCGACAGGCGCCATGTCTTTAAGACTGATACTGGTTTTAAGCCGCCCCAGAATGGCTTCCTTGTCCGTCTGGGTCATTTTCCCTTTCTCGACATTCTTACTCAGTATATTCGTGATGTTCTTGAGACCGCGCTCGACGAATTCATCCTTGATGTCATTCATGATCACCTGAAGGCCGCTCATTGCGGCTACCTGGGCAATCCCGCTTCCCATCTGGCCTGCACCAACAACTCCAAAAGTCTTTATTTCCATTCGATCCTCTCCTTTTCCTGATGTCTACCTCTTGACCACCATGGCCACAGCTTCGCCTCCTCCGAGACACAGGGTAACAAGTCCTGTCTTTTTATCGGAACGTTTCATTTCATGGAGCAACGTGACCAGAAGGCGGCATCCGCTCGCCCCTATAGGATGGCCCATGGACACGCTGCCCCCGGCCACGTTCACTTTGGAACCATCCAGTTTCAGCTCTTTCATCACGCACACAGTCGATCCGCTGAAGGCTTCGTTGATCTCGAAAATATCGACTTTATCCGTACCGATGCCCTCTTTGTCGAGGCATTTGGGTATGGCCCAGATCGGAGCTACCAGAACGTACTTCATATCTATGCCGCTCGATGCCTGGGCGCCTATCGTGCCCATGATGTGGCAGCCCAATTCCATCGCCTTTTCCCTTGACATAATAACGGCTGCGGCGCCGCCGTCACTTATCACGGAGGCATTTCCGGCAGTCGTGACACCCCCCTCTTTGAATGCTGGTTTCATCTTCGCGAGTTTTTCGTAAGAGGTTTCCATCGGGCACTCATCCTGGCTGAAAATAACCTGCTCGCCTTTGCGGGCCGGCAACTGCACCGGGACGATCTCTTCTTTGAATTTACCGCCGGAAATGGAGGCCAGAGATCTTCTGTAGGATTCGAGGGCATAACGGTCCTGATCTTCACGCGTGACGCCATATCTTTCACAGCAAAGCTCGTTTGAAATGCCCATGTGGAAGTCATTGACAATGTCCCACAAGCCGTCGTGAACCATGTGATCGAGCAGGACGCCGTTGCCCATCCGGTAGCCGGTTCGTGCTTTTTCCAAATAGTAGGGCGCCATGCTCATGTTCTCCATCCCCCCTGCAACTACAACATCAGCATCGCCCGTCTGGATAGCCTGAGCGGCAAGCATCACCGCCTTCAAGCCCGAACCGCATACTTTGTTCACCGTGATGGCTTCCACCCCCCAAGGCATACCGGCGGCAATTGCAGCCTGTTTGGCCGGGTTCTGCCCATAGCCACACGGGAGCACCAAACCCATGATGACTTCGTTTACCCTGTCTTTGCCTATTCCCGCGCGCTTAACAGCTTCTTCGATTACGATACCACCCAGCTTTGTGGCCCCTATGGAACTGAGCGACCCATTAAAGCTCCCCAACGGAGTCCGAACGGCGCTAACGATTACGGCTTCTCGCATGGCACTCTCCTGATGATCGGTGAATAGACAACTCTTTTTTGATACAATACAGTCCTCGATAATTTAAAGGAAGGAGCGGCGGAATAACCCGCATCTGAGAAGAAAAACATTAGTTGAGCGATTCAATGGGTATCGGGGCATGGCGGGGCATCGCGTTCGCATGATTCGCAACAAGAGGTCGGATAAGCAAACAGAGCTCGATTTTAATTCCCACCGGCGCCAGATCAGATCAATCAGCAAGAAATCGCTCGTACTAAATCTCACTACCTTTCTAGCAGAAGAATTCGTTTTTGGCAAAAAGAAAATGGCCTTGCAGCCCAGTCTGGTACGGCCGTTTCGTCTCCGTTCGCAAAAGGTCCTTTTCCGATTAAACAAGGTCCGGGCCCGCTTTCTTCAATTTTTCACGAACGAACCCGATCGGCCTTGAAATAACGAATGTCTTCTCACGTGACTGCCCACCTTTGAGCAGTTTGATGTCGGATTTGGAAACACCAATAGTTTTGGCGAGAAAATCAATACATTCCCGGTTTGCCTCTCCTTCAACCGGGGGTGAGCTGATGCGTATTTTCAGCCTCTGGCGGAAAGTGCCTGAAAACTCGCTCCTCGAGGCCCTCGGTTGAATGTAAGCGCGAAGGACCGTTTCTCCCGCTTTCTCCGATAAATAAGCAAAATCTTCCGGCGCCACGTTACATTCCAATCGGTTGCAGTTTCGCTGGTTTCCGTCCGGATTTTTTGTCCTAAAAAAGTCCTTTTCCGCCCTGCCTGTACAAAGAAGAGTGAAGCTGGAACCGGTCACAGTTATTGACAGGCCGGTGAGTAAAATATATACCGTACTAAAAATAAAGTGTAGTCTCCTAAATTCGTGTGCGGGCGTGGCATTAGGGTGCGCCTGCCATTCAAACCAAACAGCCGGCGAGGTATGCGATGAGAAGAATTCTTATCCTTTCTGTAATCTTTTCCGTGTCATTTGCTGTCCCGGCATTTCTGGGGATCGCTCAGGCCAAAGCAGTGGAGTTTTCAGCCGATATGGTCATAGTGCCCAAAGGCGATGAACCATTGAAGGGCAAAATTTTTGTAAAAGGCGACAAAGTCAGGCAGGAAACCTCCGAAGAAGACGAGACTCAAATCATGATCATCCGGCCCGATAAGAAGGTGACCTGGCTGCTCACGCCTGAAGAGAAAACATATATGGAAATGCCCTATCAGTCTACGGATAAGACATTTGAAGAATGGACGGCCGACAAGGAAAAGAATGCTAAGTTTCTCGGGGAAGAAACCGTTTCCGGCATGCCTTGCAAGAAATACGAAGCCATAGAAGACGGGGAAAAGACTACCTTTTGGATTTCCACGCAATTTCCGTTTCCTATCAAGGTCGATGATTCAGAAGTGACAATGGAGTACAAGAATATCAAGTTGGGTCCGCTTGACGATTCTCTCTTCGAGCTGCCGGCGGGATACGATAAAATGGCTATGCCGATAGTTCCGCCAAAGGAGTAAGGGGCACAAGATATGGTCCTTTTACCGGTGTCGGGCAAATCGCAGTCTTACCAGGTAAACCCGTCAAAGATAATTGCCCTTGGCCTGAACTACCGCAGCCACATTGCGGAAAGCCATTCGGTCAAAGTCAGCGGGTTTACAGAGGATGTCCCGAAAGAACCCATCCTGTTCCCGAAGACCCCAAACGTGCTCATAGGGCCGGACGAACCTATCGTGATACCCTCTTTCCTGCTCGAATACGGATTCGAGGACCTTCGAACCGACTATGAAGCCGAGTTGGCGGTAATAATCGGGAAGAAGTGCAGGAATATAACCGCCGAGGAGGCGTTTGAGCATGTTTTGGGCTATACGTGCTTCAACGATGTCAGCCAGCGCAATATTCAGAACGGCGACCGTTCGGGATGGTTTCGGGGAAAATCTCTGGATACCTTCGGTCCCATCGGACCGCAGATCGTTCTACACAAAGACATCGGGGATCCTCAAGAGCTGCGCATTCAATGCCGGTTAAACGGCAGGACCGTTCAGGATGCCGGCACCGCTCAGATGATTTTCCCGGTGGACGATGTAATAGCATTCATATCAAAAAATTTTACCCTCATGCCGGGCGACATCATCGCAACCGGCACTCCGAGCGGAGTGGGACGAATCCATCATGGAGACATAGTGGAAATCGAAATAGAGAAGATCGGGGTTCTGAGCAATCCCGTGGTGGAAGAGTGGAGGAAATGACTCATCTCCCCACGGGACGCCCAAAACCGTAAAATGGCCAGTCTCCTCAAGTCTCACTTGCAATCGGCCAATTGGCTGAAAAAGTCGTTGCCTTTGTCATCGACGAGGATGAAAGCGGGGAAGTCCTCTACTTCGATCTTCCAGATGGCTTCCATACCCAGTTCGGGGTACTCCAGCACTTCGACTTTCTTGATGTTGTCCTGGGCCAGGATAGCAGCAGCCCCACCGATCGAGCCTAGATAAAAGCCACCGTGTTTCTTGCAGGCGTCAGTCACCTGTTTCGTGCGGTTACCCTTGGCGATCATGACGAGCGAGCCGCCATGAGACTGGAACAGGTCCACATAGGAATCCATGCGGCCGGCGGTTGTCGGGCCGAATGAGCCGGAAGGCATCCCCCTGGGGGTTTTGGCAGGGCCGGCGTAATAGATTGGATGATCCTTCAGATACTGAGGCAGACCCTCGCCCCTGTCGATTCTCTCCTTGAGTTTTGCATGCGCGATATCTCTGCCCACGATTATCGTTCCGGTCAGAAAAACTTGAGTCTTGATCGGATACTTCGACAGCTCGGCCAGGATTTCTTTCATCGGCTTGTTAAGATCGATCTTCACGATGCCATGGTCATGTTTTCCACGGTATTTTGCGGGTATGTATTTTTCCGGATGCGCATCGAGTTCCTCGATCCACAGGCCGTCCTTGTTGATTTTAGCCTTGATGTTCCTGTCCGCCGAACATGAAACTCCCATTGCGACCGGACACGATGCGCCGTGACGCGGCAGCCTGATGATTCTTGCACCCAGGGCAAAGTGCTTTCCGCCGTACTGAGCGCCAAATCCGAGCTTGTAGGAGGCTTTGAGGATTTTCTCCTCCATTTCCAAATCCCTGAACGCCCGGCCCCACTCGTTGCCAGTAGTGGGAAGGGTATCGAGATATCCGGTAGTCGCAAGCTTCACCGTCTTCAGACAGGCCTCAGCCGATGTGCCGCCGATTACGAAGGCTACGGTGTAAGGCGGGCATGCGGCCGTACCGAGAGACCTCATCTTTTCGACCATGAATTTTTCGAGGCTCACCGGGTTCAAAAGAGCCTTCGTTTCCTGGTAAAGCATATTCTTGTTGGCCGACCCGCCGCCTTTGGCAACGAAGAGGAACTTGTATTCCGCCCCGTCGGTCGCGTAGATGTCGATTTGAGCTGGAAGATTGCAGCCTGAATTTGTTTCTTCGTACATGGTCAGAGGGACGGTTTGAGAGTAACGCAGATTTTCTTCCGTGTAGGTTTTATAGACTCCCTTGGAAAGATATTCCTCGTCTTTTACGCCGGTCCAAACCTGCTGGCCCTTTTTGGCGACAATCGTGGCGGTCCCCGTATCCTGGCACAGCGGCAGGACAAACTTGGCGGCTACTTCCGCATTCTGAAGGAGGGCAATGGCTACGCCACGGTCATTCGGAGAGGATTCCGCATCCTCAAGGATTGCAGCCCACTGTTCGAGCTGTTTGGGACGAAGCAGAAAGGAAACCTCACGCATTGCCTGATTTGCGAGGTATTCGAGTCCTTGGGGATCTACCTTAAGAATCTGTTTCCCTTCAAAATTTGCAACAGAAACATAATCTTTGGCCAGCAGTTTGTACTTTGTGTCATCTTTTCCAAAGGGAAAAGGGTCCTGGTAGCTGAATTCGGGCATTTTCAACTCCTTTTGCAGCGGCAGGTTAAATGAGCGCGTGTTAGATTAGAAAAACTTTCACATGCCTTCGGCAATATCATATTAAAAAAAAAGATTTTGTCGAGCACGGAATTAAAACAGGTCATATTGAGGAAGCTGAAAGATCTCACGTATGAACATACCGAGCGTATCCGGCAAATACCTTCCCCAGAGCTTTATCGGAACGTCCTTAATCTCAGCCGCCGGACCGAGCCCCACGGCAAAAAGGTACTCGAGAAGAAATTCGACGTTCATAGGGATATATCCTTTGTAGGGTTTGTAGTCTCGCTGCGAGATTATCCTCTCTTCGTGGATGCTGTTGCCCAGCTCGGATTCCACCATTGCTTCAGGTGTCGACATGATCAGCTCGACTTTGATTCGCGCCTCCGCGTTTTCCAAAAGTGGTTCAATCCCCTTCTTCAGCTCGGATGCCGAAATACCGCGATTCACGTACTTTTCCCAGCTTTTCGAATCCCGGTATTTTCTGCAAACATCTTCAGGGTCCCACGGAATATCAAGAATCAGGCTGGAAGCTTCATAGCTCCCGTAAAAACTCTCCCGCTCCCCAACGCCGATGGAAGGATCGCTCCTGAGGGATCCTTCAAGCTTTGCCAGTTGTTCCTCAGTCCCCAGGATTTTGACCCCTCCCACATCGTCTATCGTAATCGAGGATCGGTCAAATCTGATGGCGCCATGACGGAAACTATCGGCAATGTTTTCTTCAGCCTCAATAAATTCCCGGTCCATCTCCTCCCGGGGAGTAATCAACTCATCGAGCGGAATACCGGACTTTTTAGCGCGGGCCCCGGCCATCGCCAGGGCTTTATTCTGAACGGTCTGAAAAATCCAGTTAGCAATCCGCCTGTTGGCTTTTTCGGCGATTCTTTTAGGTCGTTTGATTCTGTACGCGGCAATGAGCCGGCCGCCGCCGTCAATGCAAAGGACCCCGTTGAGAGGGGCTTGATAATAGAAGTACTCAGGATTTTGCCGATAGCGTCCGAACAGATATGCCATTCTGGGACTGATCTCACCGGTAATATGACATAGCGCGTCCCTCAGCTTTCCCTTGGACCCGATGCGCACCTTTCCAAATTCCCCGCAATAGAGCGTCCCGACAATTTCCCCGATCACCGTTTCAAGAGTCTCGCCCAGGACATACCCGTCGCAGATAAATATCCGCGTAAGCTGCATGGCGTCAAGAGGTTCCGGCCTTCCACAAAGCCAGCGCTCGGTAATGCCGAGCAAACCCCCTCGGTGAATGAAGGAAGTAAGGTACATTCTTATCGCTTCTTCTCTGATTACTGATTGTGAAAGGAATTCATCATAGCACGTTTCGAAAAAAGGGGCATCCCGGAGACGGAAGTCGGATATCGTTTCCAACCTGAGCTTCCATATTTTGAGTCAACCCCGGACTTTAGACGGCGGATTTTTCACCAAGCCTTGTAGCTTTGACAGAAACCGGCTATATAGCAGTATCGTAGAAGTTGATCTCCTTCTCCTGACATTCTCCACCATCCTCCTCGCATCTTGTGCGCAAAGCAGGGCGAATTTCTCCATACGGAGACCTTGATGGGTAAAATAACAGTAACTTTTCAGCCGGAATCCACTCGCACCGAGGCGAATTCAGGCGAAAAGCTGATCGATGTCGCATCCTATGCGGGCATAGACATCAGTAACCTTTGCGGGGGCCAGGGCGTATGCGGCAGATGCCGCGTACAGATTAAACGAGGCAGGTTGAATCTGTCCAGCAAGGTCATCGGAAAGCTGAGCCGCAAAGAAATCCAACAGGGTTTTACGCTTGCATGCCAGGCGGAACTCGCAGAAGATGACGTTGAGGTTCGGATACCACCTGAGTCGCGAAGCGACATTCAAATCCAGATTTCGGATTACATCGTTTCCTTCGATGCACCGACTCACGTACCCGGCCCGGATTACGGTCCCGCACCCATAGTAAGGCCCCTTTGTGAGAAATATTATCTCGAACTGCCCCCACCTACAATAGACGACAGCCTTTCCGATCTGGACCGTGTTTATCGGGCGCTTAGGAAAAAAATCCCGGAATTCCCTTACATTCAGGGGCATTTTTCATGCCTGTGGGGTCTGGCCGGCCTGCTGCGCGCAAATAAATGGAAAATAACGGCAACTGTCCATTTCCGTGATACCGACTGCCCGATGATCCGTGAAATTGAAGGCGGCAATACCACCTCGAGGAATATGGGTGTTGCAATTGACGTGGGAACCACCACTATAGCGGCCCAACTGGTCGATTTGCGCTCCGGAGCGGTCCTTGGCGTGCAGGCCAGCCATAATTCCCAGGCGCGCTATGGAGAAGATGTCATATCGCGAATGATTTTTGCCTGTGGCCAGATCGGTTTGGGGCCTTTGACCGAGGCCGTAACTTTTACGATCAACGCTCTCATTGATTCACTGGTCAGGAAGAACAGTATCAAGCACAACGATATCACTTGCCTTGTGGCTGCCGGAAATACGGTTATGAGCCATTTACTTCTCGGCCTTGAGCCGTGCAACATCCGTACTGCTCCTTATATTCCCTCCGCTACACGGTTTCCCCAGTTCCAGGCCGCAGAAGTCGGACTAAAAGCCCACCCCAAGGCCCTTTTGCATTGTATGCCCTGCGTAAGCAGCTATGTCGGCGGCGATATCACCGCAGGCGTTTACGCCTGTGGAATGCACGATCATCATGAAATTAGCGCCCTCATCGACATCGGAACTAACGGGGAAATTGTAATCGGAAATAACGAATGGCTCGTGTGCTGTTCGTCTTCCGCAGGTCCGGCATTCGAAGGCGGAGGGATCAAATGCGGTACCAAGGCTATCCTGGGAGCTATTGAAAAGATCGCTATCGATGGGGATCGCGTTCATTACGAAACCATAGGAGAACAAAAACCCATCGGGGTTTGCGGCTCCGCAATAATCGATGGAATTGCCGAACTTCTCTCCGCCGGCATAATAGACCAAAGCGGAAGATTCACGCTACTGGATAATCCCAGGGTACGGCTGGTCGATGACGTTCCCGAATTCATTGTCGCCCAGGCCGAGGAAACGGCCACAGGAGAGCCGATCGTAATCACCGAGGATGACATCAGCAATCTGATCAAGAGCAAGGGGGCCGTACTTGCGGCCGTGCGGGTGCTGCTCAAAACCCTGGACATGGATTTCAACGATCTTGAGAAAGTCTATGTTGCGGGAGGGTTTGGCGCTCACCTCAATATCGAAAAGGCGATCTTCATCGGTCTTTTGCCCGATGTTCCGAAAGAGCGAATCCGTTTTATCGGAAACAGCTCCCTTGCCGGGGCCAGATTTGCTCTGCTTTCCACTCATGTTTTCCACAGGGCCGAAGAGATCGCAAACCGCATGACTTACATAGAATTGAGCGTACATCCCGAATTCATGAACGAGTTCATAGCTGCACTGTTTCTGCCTCATACGGACGTGGAGCTTTTCCCCACCGTCACGGAGTCCCTGAGGCGAAAGCAAGACGGGTTTAAGGCCGCCGGAATCCATTTGGATTCGGCGGTCGGCGATCGCTAACCGGTTACAGGTAACGTGTTAATGGCTATTACTGCTCTACTTCTCCTGGTGGGCTTTTTGTTGCTCGTTTCGATCTGTGCATCGCTGGCCACCTACTCTTTTTTCTGGTACGAAAACGCATGGAGCGCTCAATTTGCGCCGGATCGTGGCGCAAAACCCAGATTGATGGTCCTTTCAGGCTTGCTTTCCTCCATCGTGAGCGTGACTCTTATAATGGTCTCCTATCCTTTTGGCCTGTTTCGACGCTTTTGTGAGCCGAAGGAGATCTGTGCCGCAGAACCCGTAATTATCCTCATACACGGACTTTATCATAATGCAAGCGCATGGCTGCTTTTTAGAAGCCGTTTGCGAAAGGCCGGCTTCAAAAACGTTTTCGTCATGAATTACGGGAGTTTTTTTACCTCTTTTGAAAAAACTATCAAGAAATTCGAAAATTTCGTCGCCGATGCGAGAAAGGTGGTCCCGGACCAGCCGGTATACTTGATAGGCCACAGTCTTGGAGGGCTTTTGTCCAGGGTGTATGCGGAAAGAGCGAGGGATGGAGCGATCCCCCGTGCCGTGATAACGATGGGAAGCCCGCACCAGGGATCTAAAGTCGCAGCTTTTGGCCTGGGGAAGCTGGCCTCAAGTCTGCTCTACCGTGGACCTCTTTTTACCGAACTTGAATCCGGGCCGCCCCGGCTACCGTGTTACGGGGCCGCCCTCTTTTCACCAGTCGACAATATGGTGCTTCCGCCTGAAGCCATGAAAGCTCCCTACCCAGGGTGGGTCTATTATGAAACGGACCCACTGAGCCATACTGCAATGCTCTATTCAAAATCCGTTGCAGGAAAGATCATCGAGATTCTGCAGGGCAAAGAAATCGCGTAATGACCTGTTCGCCCGTTTCTTTTCAGATTTAGTTGTTAAATTGGTGTTACGGAAAGCGTGGGTCTTCGCCGATATTCATATTACGATGCCTTGTAGAGTTGACTTACCAGGCGCCAATATGCTAATAGACTCGCAATTTTTATATCGGAGGGAAATCGCTTTGGAATCGAGTGCCGCAGAATCTCCTGCCCTGGTGCAGGAATTCATTGTCGCCAACAGACTGGGAATCCACGCGCGGGTTGCGGCCCAAATCGTAAGAGTTGCCAGCGGGTTTGAATCGGAAATATTCATCACCAAGTGCGGGATTACCGTTAGCGGCAAAAGCATACTGGATCTAATGACCCTCATCTGCCCCCATGGAAGCAAAATCCTCATCTCCGCAAAAGGTCTGGACGCAGCCGAAGCCCTCAATGCCATGGCTGCCCTTTTTCAGGCCAAATTCGGCGAACCCTGAAGACTCTTCCCTCCTCCGCAAAAATGGACTAATAAGAAGAGAATTTAGGCCTTATCCTTTTTTCAGAAAGACTTGACTACTGATGAACAACCACTCCTCATTGACTATTAAGGGGATCGGGGCCGCGCCGGGAATCGCTATCGGCAAGGCGTACCTGCTGGAACGGGGCCGAATTCCCGTTCCCCGTTACAGGCTTTTGGGCGATGAGGCCGTGGCTGATGAATGCAGGCGATTCGAAGAAGCCGTCGGCAAAGCCGAATCCGATCTGGAGGCAATAAAAAAGAGTATCAGGTCCGAATTCAGGGAACACGCGCGACTGCTCGAAGTGCAGCAGATGATTATGAGGGACCCGGCAATCTATGACGAATCCCTGCGCTATATCCAAAAGGAGCGTTCGAACGCAGAGCTTGCCGTTATAAAATCGCTCAGGAAAGCAAGAGAGCTTTTCAGCGGCCTTAATGATGAAAACGCAAGGAGCAGAATAGCCGACGTGAATGCGGCCGGAGACCGGGTCATCCGGATTCTGGCGGGGCAGAGCCATAACGACCTGGAAGGT
>Ga0187890_10002235_pt1 | contig 13584 bp, 11 predicted proteins | sample June2016WEW_21_1_FD_133005 | JGI IMG/M metagenome (GOLD analysis project Ga0187890, IMG submission 133005) | Peatland microbial communities from SPRUCE experiment site at the Marcell Experimental Forest, Minnesota, USA - June2016WEW_21_10 | ecosystem: Environmental > Terrestrial > Soil >... | reverse complement strand
TGCGAGCAGGTTTGCCCGGTAGGTGCGACCGTACATACTCCCGAGGGCCTGAACGCGATGGTCTACAACCGCTGCGTGGGCACTCGCTACTGCTCAAACAATTGCCCATACAAAGTGCGCCGCTTCAACTTCCTGCTCTTCTCCGATTACGAGACGGATAGTATGAAACTGCTGCGCAACCCAGATGTTTCGGTCCGTTCGCGCGGCGTGATGGAGAAGTGCAGTTACTGCGTGCAGCGCATCTCGGCAGCGAAGATTGACGCCGACAAGGAGAACCGTAAAGTACAAGACGGCGAGATCGTGACCGCCTGCCAGCAAGCCTGCCCTGCCTCGGCCATCACCTTCGGCAACATCAATGACAAGCAGAGCAAAGTCGCAAAACTGCAATCAGACGAGCGCAGTTACCAGGTGCTCGCCGATTTGAATACGCGTCCACGGACAAAGTATGTGGCCGCTGTTCTAAATCCGAATAACGAACTGCAAGACGCGCCGGTGGAACTCAAACCGGCGAAGGGTTAAGAGGTCGATGACGCCAACGGAACTGAAAGACAACCCGAGGATCGATCCCGCGACGGGAGAGTACCGCGTAATCGCTCCGGGACAGACCTTCCGCTCGGTCACCGAGAAGATCGTGCGCATCGTGCTCAAGCCTACCACGCCTCTGGGTTGGTTTGCGCTCTTCGGCGTGGCGGGCGCGGCCGCGACGGGGTTGCTCGTTGCGGTCACCTGGCTCTTCCTGGTCGGCGTCGGCATCTGGGGCATCACGCAGCCCGTGGCCTGGGGCTTCGCAATTATTAACTTTGTTTGGTGGATCGGCATCGGTCACGCGGGCACCTTGATCTCGGCAATTCTGCTGCTGTTCAAACAGAGCTGGCGCAACTCGATCAACCGCTTCGCTGAAGCGATGACCATCTTCGCAGTGGTCTGCGCCGGCATGTTTCCGCTGATCCACGTGGGCCGCCCATGGCTGGCTTATTGGATGTTCCCCTACCCGAACACGATGAACGTGTGGCCGCAGTTCCGCTCACCGCTGCTGTGGGACGTCTTTGCGGTGTCGACCTATGCGACGATCTCCGTCGTCTTCTGGTACATCGGCATGGTGCCCGACTTCGGCACCATGCGCGACCGCGCCGAATCTAAGCTTGCACAGTATTTCTATGGACTGATGGCGCTCGGCTGGCGAGGTTCCGTGCGCCACTGGGCACGCTATGAGACAGCCTCCCTGCTACTGGCTGGGCTGGCTACGCCCCTCGTGCTCTCGGTCCATACGGTCATCAGTTTTGATTTTGCCGTGGCAGTACTGCCGGGCTGGCACACAACAATCTTTCCGCCTTACTTTGTTGCGGGCGCAATCTATTCCGGTTTTGCGATGGTGCTGACGCTGGCGATTCCGCTGCGCAAGTTTTATCACCTTGAGGGTCTGGTTACAGAGCGGCACATCGACAATATGGGCAAGGTGATGCTGGCGACCGGCTTCATTGTGGCCTATGGCTACGGCATGGAAGTCTTTATGGCCTGGTACTCGGCCTCTCATTGGGAAGCCTTCATGATGTGGAACCGCATGTTTGGGCCGATGGGCTGGGCTTATTGGGTGCTGATCACCTGCAACCTGGCGATTCCGCTCACGACACTTTGGTCACGCAAATTGCGCACTTCAATCGGCTTCATGTTTTTCATTTCGATTGTCGTGAATACGGGGATGTGGTTTGAGCGCTTCGTGATTATTGTGACGAGCCTCTATCGTGACTTCCTGCCTTCATCGTGGGGCACCTATCGGGCAACACGGTGGGATTACCTTACGTTTGTCGGGACACTTGGATTGTTCACGGCGCTCTTCCTATTGTTTGTGCGCTTCCTGCCCATGATTCCTATGTCCGAAATTCGAACGATGTTGCCTGGAGCGAAGATTGGCCCGAAGATCGCGCCCCAGGCGCCGGCAAAGGCAGGTGACTGATATGCCCGCACGCGAAGGAACCTACGGCTTACTGGCCGAATTCGACACCCCGGGCGACCTGATCCGTGCAGCGCAACAGGCGCGCAACGACGGCTGGCGGCGCATGGATTGCTACACACCCTATCCTGTGGAAGAAGCGGCAGAGGCCATCGGCTTCCATCGCAACAAAGTACCGCTTCTAACATTGATTGGCGGACTGCTGGGTTTGGCGGCCATGTTCCTTTTGGAAGTTTGGATCTCAGTGCTGGCTTACCCATTGAATATCGCCGGACGGCCGCTCTACTCGTGGCCGGCCTTCATCGTGCCCGCTTACGAATGGACAATTCTATGGTCTGGATTGTCGGCGGCTTTTGGAATGCTGGCTCTCAATGGATTGCCGGCGCTTTATCACCCGCTCTTCAACGCGCCCAACTTCCGCGATGGAGCGACGACGGATAAATTCTTTTTGTGTTTGGAAGCGCTGGACCCCAAGTTCGAATTGGTAGAGTCGAAGAAATACCTGGAAAGCTTCCAGCCACTTTCGGTCGTGGAGGTGGCGTACTGATGATCAGGGTTCAGAGATCAAAGATTACAGATCAGCGAACGCCGATGGTCTTCGGCCGCTTACGGGCGGCTGCCGGTCTCGCTGCGCTACTGCTGGTCGCCGGTTGCCGTCAGGATATGCAAGACCAGCCAAAGATCATCTCGCAGCGCGGCTCCGAGATGTTCGCTGATCATCGCGGCGCTCGACCGCAGGTCGCGAATACCGTGGCTCGCGGCCAGTTGCGCGAGGATGCTTACTTCTACACTGGAGTGATTCAGGCCTCCGACGGCTATCGCGAAGAGAAGAACGAGATGCCTTTCCCGGTAACGCTCGATGTGCTCAAGCGCGGACAGGAGCGCTTCAACATTTATTGCACACCCTGCCATTCGCGTGTGGGCAACGGACTCGGCGAAATTGTCGAGCGCGGCTACAAACCTGCTGCCAATCTGCACGATCAAGTGCGGCTCTCGCAGCCCATCTCGCACTATTTTTACGTAATGACGCACGGATACGGGGCCATGCCAGACTATTCTGCGCAACTCGCGCCCGTGGATCGCTGGGCAGTTGCAGCCTACATTCGCGCGTTGCAATTAAGTCAGGCGGCAACCGTAGCGGACGTTCCCTCAGGCGTGCAGATTCGCAGCTTGCACGAAATAGCCGCAGGGAGCGGGCATCCGGAGTTTGCTCAACCGTGGACCCTGCCGGCGACGGCCGTTCAAGCCACTCCGCCAGACACTAGACAGGGAACACCGGCAATGGCTCCGGCCAATCCGGCGCCGCCAACTTTCAATGTTCCATTGGCCAAACAGGCCCCCGCGGCCGCCAAATCCCCCGCGGCCACTAAATAAGGACAGACAGAATGGCTCACGAGACACAGCACGCCAAGACACTTCCCGCCGACCTCGGCGCACCGGCCTTTGTGGACGGCTGGAAAAGCCGCGCGCTGGCGATTGGAGCGGTTTTTGCTGTGATTGCGGCCATTCTGGCTTTCGCCGACGGCTCAGTCGAACACGTACTGCGCGCATGGCTCCTCGGACTGATGCTGACCTTCGGATTTTCAGTCGGCGGACTGGCTCTGCTGATGGTGCAGTACTGCTCGGGCGGTAAGTGGGGACTGTTGCTGCGCCGGCCTCTTGAAGCGATGAGCCGCACATTGCCGCTGGTCTTTGTCTACTGGGTCGTAATTGCACTTTCACTCAAAAAGTTGTATCTATGGGCCGCTGTAGGCGACATAGGCGCTGCGCTCAAATCAGGTTGGATTAACGAAGTTCAGGCGCACGCCATCGAATTCAAGCGGCCCATGCTGAATCCCGCAGCGTTTGTAATAACTGGCCTGATCTGCTTCGCCATCTGGGGCTTTTACACATGGCGCCTCAACACTCTTGGACTCGAACGGGATGCGGCTTCCCCCACGACCACGCCTGAATGGATCAAGCGGCTTGAGAACTTGAGCGGTCCCGGCATAGTGATCTACGCGATTACCATGTCCGCTGCTGTCATCTATTGGGTGATGTCGCTTGATCCCACTTGGTACTCGTCGGTCTATGGTTTACTCTTCCTGGTCGGGCAAGCATATGGAGTGCTCGCACTATCGATCATCGTTGTCATCTCGCTCTCTGGAGCCGAACCCTTCAAGACGATCTTGCGTCAGACCGAGCAGCATGACTTGGGTAAGTTCACTTTTGCATTTGTGATGCTGAACATCTATCTGGCTTTTTCGCAGTTCCTCATCATTTGGTCGGGAAATCTACCGGAAGAGATCCCCTGGTATCTCGATCGCATTCGCGGACACTGGGGCGTCATCATCACTTTGGACTTTCTTTTTCATTGGCTGATTCCGTTTACGCTGTTGCTCTCGCGCGATCTGAAACGTAATAAGAAACGGCTGGTCCTCGTCTGCCAGTGGATGGTCTTTGCGCGCGCCTTCGACTTGTTCTGGCTGATCGAGCCCAACTTCAAAGACGCGGCCGGCAACCTTCACTTCAGTTGGGGAATCCTTGAATACGTGGCAGTACCGGTGGCGATGGTGGCCGTCTGGGTGGCCTACTTCTGCATGCAGTTGAAAACGCGTCCTCTGGTGCAGACCAACGATCCGAATCTGGTGGAGATCCTGGAGCCTGAACATGCCCATGCATGATGATCACAATCCGGGCCATGAGCCGGAAGAGATTGACACATCGAAGGGCTTCGAGTCCTCCGACGTCCGCGTTTCCGGCATCGTGGTCTTCCTGGTTGCGCTGAGCATCTTCGCAGTGGTGACGGCCGTGCTTGCTTATGGCATCGGCAAGATCATCAATGCGCGCATGACAAAAGAAGACGGGCCGCTGAACAAATGGACGCAGACGGTGGATGTACGCGATCTGGGTAATATGCCCAACAGTCCTGAGTTACAAAACAAGGTGGCCGAAATCACTCAAGGCTTTCCTACACCGCGGCTGCAAACAGATGACGGCAATCAAGACGTGGCCGACCTGCACGCACGCGAAGACCTGCTGTTGGGTAATTACTCTTGGCTCGGCCAATCTCAGGACCAATCACAGGGCAAGGTGAGAATTCCGATTGAGCGCGCCATGGAGTTGCTGGCACAGCGGGGACTGCCCGTTGCTGCGGCGGTAGAGCAGGCACCCTTGATGTCTGGGGATGAGAAGCAGGCGATTGCGATTCCGTTGACCGATGGATTTGCGCGGACCAGCTACGAACTGGATCAGGCTACCGCGAAAAAGATCGAAACAGGGCAGCAAAAGTAGAGGTTCGAAGATGCGAAGCAACGCCACAAACCGGAAGAACTGGTATCGCGTTCCATTGGTCGCGTCGTCGTCCGTGGCGCTATGCGCGGCCTTGTTCGCACCGTCGCTCTATGCGCAGGTCTCCCGCTACGATGAGAAACAGATGGCTCCGGCAAGCGACAAGCCGCCGGCGATTTTGAACGGAGTCGGCGTCGCGCAGCGGCTGAATGAACAACTGCCCCTTGCTCTTTCATTCACAAACGACGAGGGTAAGCAGGTTCAGTTAGCCAGTTACTTCGGCAAGATGCCGGCAATTCTGGCGCTCGTCTACTACCAATGCCCCATGCTCTGCTCGGAAGAATTGAACGGTTTGACGGGTGCATTGCAGATGGTGAATTTCGTTCCCGGCAAGGACTTCAATGTGATCGTGGTTAGCATCGATCCCACCGAGGGAACCGACCTTGCGGCGGCCAAGAAGCGCAGTTACCTCAAGCGCTATGGACATCCTGAAACAGCGGCTGGCTGGCACTTCATGACTGGCACGCAGCAGAATATCGACGCACTCACCAAGGCCGTCGGCTTCGGCTACGTCAGGATTCCTGGCCCCGACGGACGGCTCACGCAGTTTGCCCACGCGAGTTCGATTCAGATCGTCACGCCGGAGGGCAGGCTGGCGCAGTACTACATGGGCGTCGAGTACTCGCCCAAGGATTTGAGACTGGGGCTTGTCGAGGCCTCGGCCAATCGCATCGGCTCCCCGGTCGACAACATCCTGACTTACTGCTATCACTACGATCCAACCGTCAACAAACACACACTGATCGTTGCTCGTGTAGTTCAGTTGGGCGGACTGGTAACAGTGTTTTCGCTGGGCGGTTTCATGCTGGCGATGTTCCGCAAAGATGCCCGGAAGAACGATCAGACAGGGACAGGAACAAAGGTGAACGGATAACGAATGAACCATATCAGTCCAGTACTATGGCAGTTTCTGGTCAAGTGGTTGACCAACTTCGCGCTTTTCCCGCCTGAGGCGTCGAAGATCGCGCCGCAGATGGACGCGCTCTACTTTTTTATGGTTCTCGTCAGCCTCGTCGGACTGACAATAGTGGTGCTGCTGATTACAAGCTTCTCGATCCTCTATAGCAAGCAGCGCCATCCTGTAGCGGTGCAGATCGAGGGATCGACCCTGCTCGAAGCTACCTGGACAATCATTCCGCTGGGACTTTTTTTAATGATGTTCGTCTGGGGCGCCTTGATCTACTTCCGTGTCTACACGCCGCCGGCCAACTCCATGAATATTTATGTGGTGGGCAAGCAGTGGATGTGGAAGGCCGAACATCCCGGTGGCCAGCATGAGATCAACGCATTGCACATTCCAACCGGACAACCAATTCAACTAACACTGATTTCGCAGGATGTCTTCCACAGCTTCTCTATTCCCGCCTTCCGGGTGAAGCGCGAAGCGATTCCGGGTCGCTACACGACTGTGTGGTTTGAAGCCACGACGCCGGGCACCTATCACCTATTCTGCACGCAGTATTGCGGCACAAACCACTCGCAGATGATTGGCGACATCGTGGTTCTCACACCAGAGGATTTCAGGAAGTGGCTGGCAAGCTCAACTTCCGGCGCTTCGTTGGCGCAAAACGGCGAGCGGTTGTTTGCGAGTTTGAGTTGCGCCGCATGCCACAACGCGCGGCCCGATGCGCGCGGACCCTCACTGGCCGGAGTCTACGGCGCGAAACTGGCCCTCTCTGCCGGAGGCACCGTGACAGCCGACGACGCTTACTTAAGAGAAGCGATCCTGAATCCATCGCAGCATGTGACACAGGGCTACGCGCCCATCATGCCCACTTACCAGGGGCAGGTCAGCGAGGAGGGGGTTATCGCTCTGGTTGAATACATCAAAAATCTCAACTCCGACTATCGCATCCAGCAGACCGTGAATACCACCGACCTGCCACCGGAGAGCGAAGGCAAAACATCGGCCACAGCAGTACCAGTCTCGAAAGGAACGGTGAAGCCATGAGCACGAATACTATCGTCAGTCTTCCCGACCAGTCGACGGCCAGGATTCCAAAAGATAACTTCATCACCAGGGAGAACGGCCTGCTAAGTTGGCTGCTCACCGGGGATCACAAACGGATCGCGATTCTTTATCTGATCTCTCTGAGCTTCTTCTTCTTCATCGGCGGAGCGCTGGCGGGGCTTATACGTCTAGAACTGCTGACGCCGCAAACCGATCTGATGGCCACCGACACCTATAACAAGGTCTTCACCATGCACGGCGTCATCATGATCTTCTTTTTTCTGGTGCCGTCAGTCCCGGCCACGCTCGGAAATTTCCTGATTCCGATGATGATCGGCGCTAAAGATCTGGCGCTGCCCAAAATTAACCTGCTGAGCTGGTATCTCTACATCGCGGGCGGCATTCTGGCCATTTACACCATGGCCACCGGTGGCGTCGACACGGGTTGGACCTTTACGACGCCGCTCTCCACTCACTATGTGAACACCAACGTACTCACCACTGGCCTGGCAGCCTTCATCGCCGGCTTCAGTTCAATCTTCACCGGACTGAACTTCATCGTCACCATTCACAAAATGCGCGCGCCGGGCATGACCTGGTTCCGCCTGCCGTTGTTTGTGTGGTCTCATTATGCGGCGAGCATCCTCATGGTGCTGGCGACCCCAGTGGTAGCCATTGCAATCGTCCTCGTGGCTCTGGAGCGCACGCTCGGCATCGGCATCTTCGATCCCACCAAGGGCGGCGACCCATTGCTCTTTCAGCATTTGTTCTGGTTCTATTCCCATCCGGCCGTCTACATCATGATTCTTCCCGGCATGGGAGTGATCTCCGAGGTCATCTCAAACTTCAGCCGCAAGCGCGTCTTCGGCTATACGGCGGTTGCCTTCTCCTCGGTAGCCATCGCGGTCTTCGGCTTCTTCGTATGGGCCCACCATATGTTCATCATGGGCATCTCTAACTACGCCGTGTTGGTCTTCTCGCTGCTTACGATGTTGGTCGCGGTACCCTCAGCCATCAAGATCTTCAATTGGACATTCACTCTGTACAAGGGATCCATCACCTTTGAAACGCCGATGCTTTACGCCTTCGGCTTCCTCGGTTTGTTCACGATTGGCGGCATGACTGGTGTATTCCTCGGCACCTCGGGCACGGACATACACTTAACAGAAACCTATTTCATCGTGGCTCACTTTCACTTCGTCATGGTGGGCGGCATGTTGATGGCTTTCCTTTCCGGTCTCCACTTTTGGTGGCCCAAAATCACCGGCCGCATGTACCCTGAGAAAATTTCTCAGATGGCCGCGGTCGTCACATTCATCGGCTTCAACCTGACCTTTTTTCCGCAATTCATCCTGGGTACGCTGGGCATGCCGCGGCGCTACGCGTCCTACCCGCCGGAGTTCCAGGTTCTCAACGTCTTCTCCACCGCCGGCGCGACAATCCTCGGCGTGGGTTATCTGTTGCCAGTGCTCTACCTGCTCTGGTCGCTGAAGTACGGCGCCATCGCGGGCAATAATCCCTGGCAGGCAACTGGACTCGAGTGGCAAACGCAGTCGCCTCCACTCACCGAGAACTTTGCCGTGATGCCGATCATGGACCACGAAGCCTATGACTATGAGTGGCTGGAACACCAGACTGAGGCCAGCAAAGCAACGGAGGTGACCAGTGCCGGATAGCCCCGTGATGGCCCACAAGACAGACGCTTCAAGCGAAAGTGCTGACCATTCTCACGGCCAGCATCCTCCTTATCTGCGCCACCACTTCGAGTCCGTTGAACAGCAGGCCGACGCCACAAACTTTGCCATGTGGCTCTTCCTGCTTACTGAGATTATGTTCTTCGGAGGACTCTTCACCGCCTACCTGATCTACCGCAACTGGTACTATCCGGCCTTTGTTGCGGGCTCGCACCAGTTGAATGTGATTTGGGGAACGACCAACACAGTCGTGCTCATCCTCTCCAGCTTCACCATGGCCATGGGCGTCTGGTGTGCGGAGACGCAACGCAGAAAAGGTTTAGTTCTGTGCCTGATTCTCACCTTCATTCTTGGCTTGGGGTTCTTGGGCATCAAGACGATCGAATACTCGGAAAAGATCGAGAAGCATCATGTTCCCGGCTTCCACTACAGCTTGCAATCGTTCGTCGATCCCGCGTCAGATCCTGAAATCTTCAAGGAGTATCACGACAAACCGCTCAGGGCCGACATGGCGCGGCATACCGAGGTCTATTTCTCGCTCTACTTTCTGATGACCGGCATGCACGCACTGCACATGATCATCGGCATCTGCATCTTGGGATTCATGATCTTCCGGGCACGCGCAGGGGCCTACACCTCGGGTCACGTAACCTTTGTTGAGAACTTCGGCCTCTACTGGCACTTCGTCGACATCATCTGGATTTATCTCTTCGCCTTGCTCTACCTGATCAGCAGGCATCAATAAGAGCGGACGAGGATCGAAGGACGGCAGAGAACGGACAACAGCCAAAAGGACACACAACGAATGAGCGAACCAAACGAGCAAGCACATAACGGGCATCAAGTTGTCGGCCCTGCGGTCTATGTGGCCATTCTCTTCTCGCTGCTTGTAGGCACCGGACTCACGGTCTGGGCCTCGTTCCTCGAATTGGGCCCGTGGAACCCCATCATCGCGCTGGCGATTGCAACCACGAAGGCCATGCTTGTGGTGCTCTTTTTCATGCACGTAAAGTACTCGACCAAGCTGACCAAGCTCACCGTCTTCGCCGGTATCTTTATGTTCCTGGTGCTGATCTCGATGACGCTATCCGACTACATCAGCCGAGCCTGGGGTAGCTGGTAGGTCCGTCGGCGTCAGTGCCCTATGACGTTCAGTTGAAAACTGCCCTGATCGGGAGCAGATGGGTGCTTCTCCGGCTCCGATTTCCGGTAATCGTTGACGAGGTAGACCAAGCCTGTGATCGGATCTACTGATAGAGTCCGCGCCCAAAGGGGCATGGGCAGCCTTTGAATCACAGCATAGGAGTCAGTGACGTCCTGCCGAATTATGGTGAGACTCCCGTCACTTCCACTACTTGCAGCGTAGATGAGCCCCCGATCCCGATCATACGCAAGTGCCTCCGTGCCCGGATCGGTGGGCAAGGTCGCAACCGTCGCCCCAGTATCAGCATTCATGACGTTCATCTTCATATTGCCACAGGCGACGAATAGTCTTATGTGGCGCCCATCGACCGCCAAAGCTCGCGGTTCACCGCATCCCTGCTCCAAAGGAAAGAAGAGAATCTGAATGGTCCCCTCTTCAAGCACACTGCGGCTGTCGGTCAAGTTCAGCATTGCCACCTTCGGCATCGGCACTGAGTTGCCCCACCCATGAGCAACGAGGTCGAATGGCCGACCAGCTCGAAGCTGCATCTCCTTCGGCGTGGGACCTGCGTCGAGCGCATCCGAAGACTCACGACGAAACCTCTCTCTTAAGGCTTCAGCATCCATGCGCGCAATCTCCGATTTCTCGGGGATGCCGAAGTATAGATTTCCATCGCCAGCTGCCTGTGCAAATGCCACATGGTTGGGAAGCTGGAGATCAGCAATAGCCCTCCAGCTATTGGAATCTATTACCCTGATTATCGTAGTGAACTCCGACTTGTTTCCCTTGGCGAGAGTTTTTGGCTGGCCTTCTCGTTTCAAGGGATGCGCTTGGCTGGCGCGAGTTGGAACTGGCGGGACCCTGACATCGGTTCTGAGCATAGGCCGATCAGCGAGTTCGATGGCTTCATTCCGTCCTGAAGCCGGTAGTATGCAAGTTACGAAGATCAACCCTGACACAGATTCAAAGGTTACGGTGCCTGGATTCGGGGCAGTGGGAATGATACCGACAACTTCAAACGTGCGCCGATCAAATACGTCTAACTGATTCAACTTTCCGTCGCTGACATAGCCGAATTCGCCGGTGTTGTCCAGAGCGATTCCAAACGCCCCATTCGCTCCTGAAATCTTGCCAGCAACTGTATCCGACTTCACATCTTCGACGACGACCTCGTGTTGATAGGCAAGAAAGAGCTGGAGCCTCAGGGGGTCAAGAGTCGTGTAGCTCAAATTGTCCCTGTTACCACCGACTGGCAGGGTCTGTTTGATATAGAAGATATCACCGGGCAATTCGGTGGGCGCAGGAATTTGTTGCGATGTAAGCGGTGCGCATCCCAGAAGGCAGAGGGCCAAAGCTTTCTTGATCATGGACCGGTCCTTTCGAGTTAAGACGTAGCCGGCCAGCCTCGCGCTCGTATTATTCGTTGGCGGTCGATGCAACCTCATGCAGCCAGCCCGGCGCTTTGAGTAACTCGCGGGGACGAGAACCGTCGGCTTGGCCTACTAATCCGTCGCGTTCCATCAGGTCGATGAGATGCGCGGCGCGACCATAGCCAATTCTCAAACGCCGCTGCAGCAGCGAGGTCGAAGCCTTGCCGAATTCAAAGACTAACTGCACCGCGTCATTGAACAGCGGATCGTTTTCATCGGGGTCTGCATTGGAGCCATCGACCTGGGCACGATCGTCCTTGGGCGATTCGAGGAAGCCCTCAACATACTCGGCCATGCCTTGCGCCTTCCAGAAATCAACCACCGCGGCCGTCTCTTTCTCGCTGACATAAGGCGCGTGCAGTCGCATCAGGCGGCTGGTTCCAGGAGGCAGGAAGAGCATGTCGCCGCGGCCTAACAGAGCCTCAGCGCCGTTGGTGTCGAGGATAGTGCGCGAGTCCACTTTTGTCGCCAAACGGAAACTAATCCTTGTCGGCACGTTGGCCTTGATGAGGCCCGTGATCACGTCCACACTGGGCCGCTGCGTGGCGAGAATGAGATGAATGCCGACCGCGCGGGCCATTTGCGCGAGGCGTGTGATCGACTCTTCGACATTCGCGCGATCGAGCATCATGAGGTCGGCAAGTTCGTCGATGATGATGACGATGCAAGGCAGCGGCTGTTCATCTTCGCCATCGTCGAAAAGCGATGGCATCGCGCCTTCGAAAAGTTTGTTGTACTGATCGATATTGCGCACGCTGCGCGAGGCCAGAAGCTTGAGCCGGCGTTCCATTTCGCGGACGGCGTTCTTGAGAGCGTTGGCAGCCAGCTTGGGCTCGGTGATGATCGGCGTGAAGAGATGCGGCACGCCTTCGTACATGCCTAATTCAACACGCTTGGGATCGACGAGAATGAGTCTCACCTGGGCCGGCGTGGTGCGATAAAGCAGACTCATAATCATGGCGTTGATGGCCACCGACTTACCCGAACCGGTAGAGCCGGCAATGAGCACGTGAGGCATTCCCGCCAGATCGGCGGTAATGAAGCGGCCGTTGATGTCTTTGCCCATGGCGATGGTCAACCGCGACTTGGCTTTGTTGAAGACCTCGGACTCAAGGCAGCTGCGCAGGTTGATCGTCTCGCGCCGATGATTGGGCACTTGAATTCCCACAGTGTTCTTTCCCGGCATGCGTTCAATGAGAATGCTCTCGGCGCGCATGGCAAGGCAGAGATCGTCGGCAAGGCCGGTGACGCGCGAATACTTGACGCCCGCCTCGGGCTTGAACTCATATGTTGTAACCATGGGTCCGGGGTTGATCTGAACTACTTGGCCACGCACGTCGAACTCCGCGCATTTTTCAACGAGTACGCGCGCCTCTTCACGCAGTTCGTCTTCGCGCACAGCTTGCGGGCCGTCGCCCTCGTTGAGCAGAGTGCTTGGCGGCAGCTTGAAGCCGCTCACATGCTTGGGCGCCACGGTCGCCGTGTGCATCTCGGAGTCAGCGCGCAGGTGAATGGAAATCTCTTCGCTCTTCGCCGCGGCAGGAGCCGTGGGCACAAAAGCGGGCTGGGGCGGGGCAGGTTCAAATTGGGTTGCTACAGTGCGTGACCCCATCGTTTCGAAACGTGCGGGTTGAGGCCGTGCAGGCATCGACTGCACAGGTTCCACTTTGGCCTGCACTACGCTCGCCGTTACCGGGATCGGCGCGACTGCCGCTGGAGCCGGCACCCCGGCTGCGCGCTCCCAGATGCTGTTTCCGCTAGCGGCAGTTGGGCTCGCACTCTGCACCGCGGCCGATGGAATCGTGCGTTGAAATGCCGGAATGTCGTGCGAGTCTACGGGCGATGTTCGCTGGCGGCGGAACAGACGAGCAAAGAAGCCCTGACGCACCTCTTCTGATTCGTCTGTTAAGTCTGCTTCCGGAATTGGGTCGGGAATGAGCCGTGGAGAAATAGATTCAGGACCAGGCGCCGTCCGGCTCTCTTCCATTCGCAGGGCCTCGCGCTCGGCAAACTGCTCTTCCTTTCGCTCCCTGCGCTCGTCGCGCCAGTTTCGCCAGCGATCATGCCAGGATGCGAACTGGAGC
>Ga0187890_10002232_pt1 | contig 13608 bp, 6 predicted proteins | sample June2016WEW_21_1_FD_133005 | JGI IMG/M metagenome (GOLD analysis project Ga0187890, IMG submission 133005) | Peatland microbial communities from SPRUCE experiment site at the Marcell Experimental Forest, Minnesota, USA - June2016WEW_21_10 | ecosystem: Environmental > Terrestrial > Soil >... | reverse complement strand
CGCAGTGACCTTGGGAGCGGGCGGAACGGTGCCGGGGATCAGTTGGAGTTTTAGCCCTTCCTCTATCGTAGCGCCGGGTAACGGCTCTTCCACCCTCACCATAGCGGTTGCCTCGACGATGGCTCCCGGCACTTACTCAATCGGTGTGGTTGCTTCAGGAGACGGTCTCGCTTCCACAATAGAGATCCCGCTGACTGTGGTGCCGCCTCCGGAATTTAGTTCGATCAGTGTCGGATCTTCGAGTACGCCGGTTGTGTTTGTCTTTACTTTCGCTTCGGCAGTCACACTCAGATCGACGTCGGTACTCACTCAGGGAGTGGCCGGCCTTGATTTCGCAGATGCCGATGGGGATACGTGCGTCCCGAATACAAGTTTTGCGGCAGGGCAAACTTGCAGCGTCAATGTCATCTTCACGCCAATACTTCCCGGCACTCGCACCGGCGCTGTCACTCTCACGGATCAGAACGGGAACTTAGTCATTACTGGCTATCTGCAAGGAGTGGGCGTTGGACCGCAGACGACATTCCTTCCCGGCACTCAATATCCGATTCTTACATCCGCCCTTTCTGCGCCGACGGGGCTTGCGATTGACGGGAATGAAAACATTTATATCGCCGATGCGAACAATAATCGCGTGTTGAAGGAGACGTACACGACAGCAGGTTACGTCGAGAGCACTGTGAGTAGCGATGTGTTACAACCCGGTGGTGTGGCGATTGACGGAGCAGGCAACGTGTTTATCGCTGACACCGGAAATTCCCGCTTGTTGATGGAGACGCCGATGCAAGGGGGCTACGGCGAAAGCACTATCGGGTCGAGTTCCAGTTTCGGCAGTCCGCTGCAGGTCGCGGTGGACGGTAGTGGGAATCTCTTTGCAGTATTCGCTGATTTCGGTTCCGTCGTGGAATTTTCGAGCTTAGGCTCTTACGATCAATTCACAATCGTCGGCAATGGCTTCAGCAATCCTTCAGATCTGGCGGTGGACGGCAGCGGAAATATATTTATTGCCGATAGTGGCAGTAACTCGGTGATGGAAATTTCGTCCGGTTCAACGACTACTCTGCTCAGCGGACTGTCAAGCCCTGGTGGGCTGGCACTGGATGGAGAGGGCAATCTCTACGTTTCAGATACTGGCAACGATCGAGTACTCGAGATTACTCAGGTGAGTGGGTACTCGACAGTAACTACGTTGCCGGGGATCTACGGTGCCCCGAATGGTCTCGCAGTGAGCGGCTCTCGAAACCTTTACGTTGCGAATTCCGGGAGTAACTTAGTTACGATGGAAGACTTCGCTGATCCTCCTAACCTTGACTTTGCCCCAACAGCGATTGGGTCAACGAGCGCCGACAGCCCGCAGATCGTTACTGTCGAAAATGTTGGCAACGCCGCATTGGTTTTTCCGGTTCAGTCGACCGGCAACAATCCGAGCATTGCGACGAACTTCACGCTGAACAGTGGTGGAGTTTCGGCGTGCCCGCTGGTCGGCAGCGGTTCCTCGACGGCCGGAACACTGGCGGCAGGCGCGTCGTGCCAGTTGCCCATCAGCTTTACGCCAACGACGGCGGGCGCTCTGAACGGCTCGCTCGCGCTGATGGATAGTAATCTGAATGCCGCGGGACCGGGCTATTTCGCACAAGAGATCTCGTTGAGCGGCACAGGGACGCAAACGACACCAACGATTACATGGACGGCGCCCGCTGCGATTATTTATGGGACGCCCCTCAGTTCAGCGCAACTGAATGCTACATCGAATGTGGCGGGAAGCTTTAACTATTTACCGGCTGCTGGGACGGTGCTGACGGCCGGGCAGCAAACGCTGGTGGCGACTCTTACACCGGTCGATTCCACGGATTACACAACAGCGACGGCGAGCGTTCCACTAACAGTGAATCAGGCATCTCCTATTCTGACGTGTGTGACGCCTGCGCCCATTTTGTTCGGGACACCGATCTCGGCAGCAATGTTTGGTTGCACGGCAAGTGTGCCGGGAACGATTGTCTATTCCCCGGCAATCGGAACCGTGCCCGCGGCGGGCTCGAACTCGATTTCAATTGGCTTCAATCCAAGCGATGCGGCGGATTACACGACAGCCTCGGCGAGTGTTCTATTGACGGTGAACAAGGCTACGCCAACGATCACATGGTCGACGCCGGCGGCAATTATTTTGGGGACCGCGCTGAGCGGGACGCAGTTGGACGCGATGGCGAGCGTGCCGGGGACGCTTGTCTATAACCCAGCGGCGGGAACCGTGCCGGGGGTGGGCTCGGATAACTTGACTGTCCTCTTCACTCCGACAGACACCGCCGATTTCACGACGGCAACCGGCAGCGTCTTGCTACAAGTCAATGCCGCACCGAGCTTCACACTCGGCGCCTCGCCTGCCTCATTGAATGTTGCCCAAAATGCTTCCGGACAATCTACGGTTACTGTTACTGGACAGAACGGTTTCACGGGCAGCGTAACGCTTGCGGCTTCTGGACTGCCTGCCGGCGTCACCGCGGCCTTCGCACCTAACCCAACAACCGGGAGCAGCGTACTGACGCTGACGGCAAGCGGGCAGGCCGCTGTCGGCCCGGCCACGATTGCAGTCAAAGGAAGCTCCGGCAGCCTCACAGCCAACACGACGATTGCCCTGACGATAAGCTGCATACCGACCCCCATCACGCCGTACATTTCTGTTAATGGAGGATCGAGTTGGACGGAGGAATCGAGCGCAACAGTCGGTTCCATCTTCACCTTTGTGGATCTCGGCCCGCAACCACTGAGGGGTGGGACGTGGAGTTGGAGTGGTCCGGGCGGGTTCACTTCCACCGCGCGCCAGATCAATGGCATTCCGTTGACCGCAGGCACCAACTCTTATTTGGCAACCTACACCAACGCCAACGGATGCAAGAGCACAGAGACCTTTGCGATCACCGTCAGGTAGACAGACTGGTCGAATTGCGGCCTGGGTGCAAATCTCAAAAGAAGGCCATCTGAGAGTTTCTCGGATGGCCTGGGAATTTATGTTTTCGTTGAACGATTGTTAGCACATGCCGGGAATTACAAGTGGCCGGTTCGTCGAGCCGCCGGGAGTTTGTCGCTCCCGGCGGCGGGCGTATTGTTAATTTACTTTTTCTATTTATAAATAAAGGGCGTTTCGACTTCTCTTGCGTGGGGCGCGTTAAGGATCTGAACCGGCATGGCCAAGCTGAAGTCGGAGAAGCCTTCCGGCTGATCGAAGTCGCTCGTACCGTCCGAATAGATCTCATCCTGACCGGCGAATACTTTCTGACCGGTCTTGATGGTTTCATACGCGTTGAGGGTATAGAAGTGGATCTTCATGCTCTCCAGATCGAACTGCATGAAGCGATACCACCCGTCGCCTCCAGCGCTGCCCAAAGTGGTGTTCCCTTGATAGTCGCTCAAGACCTGGTAGACAGGGTTGCCATCGTTGTTGTTATCGATGCGAACGTTCTCTCCCTTGGAGACGCCAGGCCCGCATGGTTCTACAACGGTGGTGAGGTTGGAGGTAGATGTCCACGAATGCCCACAGAGGACCAGGAAGATCTGGTTGTTAGGCGCGATCAAGTCGGTCCAGATATTTTGAGCGGCATTGTAGCCGTTTGGAGAACCGATCAAATACGAGGCGGCATTGCGTTTGGCGGGGTCGGAGGGGTCCAGAGGCGGATTGTTGTCGCCCCACGCCGGCGGACTGATGTACGAATGGGTGGTTACGATTGTCGCGTAACCCTTGTGGGTATCGATCACCTTCTGCGCCCATGCAATTGCGTCGTTGCCCGCCTCCATCTCAAGGGAGATGTGAAGGAATTGCTTGTTGGCGCCGGTGAAAATCTGGAAGCTGGACAGCCCATAGTTACAGGGTGTGCCGGCAGCGGGATATTCTCCGGTCCCCGCGCTCACCACGCCGGTACTTATATACCCCACTTCATCCGAGGCGCCACCGTACCATGGTTTGTCGCGAAAATATTTAGATCTCGATCCGAAGTGATCTTTCCACCAGGGTGCCGTGCTCACCAAAGGAGGAGAAGTTTCTCCGGCAATGGTGTAGTACATATTATCGTAGTCATGATTTCCAGGGGTTAATCCGAAGGGGATTCCCGATTCATGCAAAACGTCGAGCGCCTCTTCGGCATTGCGCCATTCGATGTCCTGGGGCAGGTTGTATTTTGTGGGGTAATCGATTGTGCTGCCATCGCCGTGCTCAACTACGTCGCCAACGTGCGTAACGAACTTCAGATTCAACTCATGCTTCTTCCTGGCCAGATAACGGGTCTGATCCAGAAAAAAGTTGACGTTCAATGGTTGGGGCTGAGTGCCATCGACGTAATTCTGTGTATCCGAAATCACGGCAATGGTGAAAAACTCTGAGCCGTGGCCGGCCAAAGGAAATCCTCCCAACATCTGAGACCTTGCGGTAGTGGCGAGAGTCGCCATACCCGCCGCGCCGAACTTAACGAAATCTCTTCTCGTAAGCTCCTTCACATTTTCCTCCTTGCACTCGGGGCTTGCTCGCGTAAATGTAAGACTGCAACCGGCACCACGCGGATCTCCGCGCAGACGGTCACAGCGTCGTCCGGAACTGCGAGGTGCTGGTAATTCGCATTACCGCATCCAGCCGTTAAGGGAAGATAAACGGACGGTGATTTTTTGTGACACAAGGGCGGCAGTGGGCCGGCAGCATTTTGTGGATGAGCGAGTTGGCTGCATTGACTTACATTGGCGGGCGCGCATGAAGGCCAATAGAGACTCGATGAGTCTTCGCAGATACCAACGCTACCACCATTCAGGCGTGAAAATCGTAGTGTTAGCGCAGGGGAAGCGAGAACATCAGGCCGCCTTGCGTCCAGAGGCTATTTGGCCCGCGGGGCAGCTTCATCGCCGAGGATGCGCCGAGGTCGCGTTCGAAGATTTCGCCGTAGTTGCCGACGGCATCGATGACATCGGCGGCCCAGCCGTCGCGTAATCCGAGATACAGGCCATATCCGCGGTGAGTTCCGAGCAGACGTTGAATGACCGGATCATCGCTCTTTTTCATCGCAGCGAGATTGGCCTGCGTGACTCCACTCTCCTCGGCCTGGATTAGAGCTTCGACGGTCCAGTTGACAATCGCGGCCCACTGCGGGTCATCGAGGCGGTAGGTGGGCGCCAACGGATCTTTGGCGATGACATCGGGAAGAATCTCAAAATCCCTCGCCATTACTTTGAATGCGATTCTCTCGTAGGCAAGTTGGGAGACATCAGCGGTAATGGCGGCGCAATTACTGGTGATGAAGGCCGCTTCCATCTCTCCTTCTTCCTGGAAGGAGAAAGGCAGCCATTCGATCTTTTCGCGCTGCATGTAACCTTGAAGTTCTATCTCAATCTCGGTGCCGCCTAGAAAGCAAATCTTTTTTCCAGCTAGATCTTTCGGGGATCGAATACCCATGGTCTTGTTGACGAGAAATCCCTGATAGTCATAGAAGACTGTCCGGGCAAAGCCGAATCCACCTTTGGTTGTATTGAAGTAATTAGGCGACCCGGTGGCGAGCAGCGCGATCTCGCCGGAGTTGAGCGCCTTTAGTGCGTCGTGCTCGTCGCGGTAGGGCTTGACGGTAAACTTGGCGTTCGGTCCCAGCGTTGCCACTGCGACTGCCTTGCAGATATCCAGATCGAAGGCGCCGTGATTGCCATGCGCGTCCTCAGTGGAATACTCGGGCTGTTCGGTGTTGACGCCGCACGCGAGCGAGCCGGAGGCCTTGATCTTATCCAGCGTGGTTCCAGCGTTGGCCGGCGTTGCGGCTGCGATGATCAGTAGAGCAATCGAAATCAGAAAAAGCGCTGAAATTCTGCGCATGGGCGCGTAGTTCCTTCCGGAGTTTCCTAATATTGCTGCCATCTATAATGTACGGCGGCTGGACGTTGAATCCAGCCGCCGCGGGAGGCGTGTTGAGAAGAGATCTAGTTTGACGGCCAGGTGCCGGAGGTGGGCAAGCCGGGGTTGGAACTGGGGCGAGGATTGAAGTCGGCCGGAGCCGGGTCGAGCAATCCGTGGACGGTAATATCGGTGGGAACGATTCCCAGAACGCGGCAGCCATTGGCGCCGAAGTGGGGCAGGCTGGTTACTTGTGCAGCGGGAATCTCAGCGTACGAGGCTTCGAGCTTCGGCGCGACACCCAGCAAGCGGGCATTCTCAAAGGCGGTGAAGAGGTTGCCGACACCGGGAGTGTGAGCATCGGAGGGCCCCAGGTATTTCTGCGGCGTTCCTTGAGGAGTGGTGTAAGTCTTCTCGCCGAGCTTGCGAGCGGCCGCTTCGTCAGGCAGATCGGCGAGCGGGGTGAGGTTGAAGAGCTCATCGATGAACTTGATGACCGAACCATGCTCGGTCGCTTCATGGGAGATGGCGTGGACTTTGCTGAAGGGCGAGATCACGATGGCGGGAATGCGAGGACCCTGATCGAGAGCGGTTGCGCTCGGATCCCAAGAACGAATCACAGGCTGAGTGTGATCGTAAAGGCCATCGGTCTCATCGTAGGTGATGATAATGGCGCTCTGAGGCCAATATTTGCTGCCGGCAATGGCGTTGATTTCATCGGCCAGTAGAGCTTCACTGATCTGCGCGTCGGAGTAGCCGGGGTGGTCGTCGTTGCCAGCGAAAGCGGCTTTGACGGTCGGGCTGGGTGAACGGGGAAGGAGGCTATCCAGGTTGTCATAGCCGCCGCGAACATAGAAGACTCCACCGGCGTCGGGCAGCGCGTGGGCCGAGACCGCCGCAAAGAAATCGCCAAGGCCCTTCATGTGCGCCTTGGTCTCAACCGGGTTGTTGGCCTCATAGCCGAAGTATTGCGGCGCGTCGTGGTGAGCGATGTAGCTGGTATGGGTGGCCGTCGCGGTGGGATCGGTCGACTCGTGATCGTAGCCTTCCTGGAACCAGGCCCAGTTCACTTGCTTATTGTTGTCGCCGGCAATCTTCTTGATGTCGCCTTGAACATCGACCAGATCGAACGCGGGATTCAGGTCGCTGGCGGTGATGTTCTCAATCTGGTTGCCCATGAAGCTCAGTCCCAGCGTGGCATAGGTCTGGTTGGCACCCGGGTTCGTGGAGGGAGCGGCACCGCTTTCGGTCGGCTGCTTCTGGCTCGGAGGCGTCAGAAGATCCAGGGCCGAGCCCCAATAGGGCTGAGGGTCGCCGGTGACGGGCAGAGCTGCGCCGGTGGTGTTCACATTGTTGCCGAGGGCGGGATACTTGATCCACTGCGTCACTCCCGACTGGCCGGCGAACAGGGCGATGGCGTTGGGCGTCGAAGGCCCGATGACGGTGTCAAAGAAGTTGTCGAAGAGCGTGAACCGGTCCGCATAGTTCCACAAGAATGGGGCCGTGTCGCAGTCAACATGGCCGACGACCAACTCGCCCTTTTGTTTCTGCGCCAGGGTCGGGAGCGGTCCGGTGTAGGTGGTTCCATCGGCGCTCAAAGTTCCTTTCAGGCCCTCTTCGGTGAAAGCATAGCGGTCGTTCAGAGCGACGTTACTCGCGTTCAGATCGAGCTTTTCGTCGATGGCCGCGTGACCGTGATTCACCGAGTCAGTGTCTTCGGGGTAGAGAAGCACTGTGTTGCCGTTGATGTCGGTGACCGACTGAGGAATCTTGAAGGGGGAGATGAGGCTAACCGTGCCGTCGGTATTCACGATCGGCTGGGTAAAGCCGGGCGTTTCCGCGGCAGGCTGCGAAAACAGGCCCCTCGCGCCTGGGTAGGTGCCGAAATAGAAATCGAAGGAACGGTTCTCCTGGAAGAGAACGAAGACGTACTTGATGTGCTTGCGGAGCAGATCGAGTTTTTGATCGTGGGAAAGATAAGGGGAATCCTCCACGCGCAGCGTGTGGAGGCCTACCACGTCGCTGGACTTCGGTGCGATTTCTACAAGGTTTTTCTCGCTGCCATTCCCGTCAGCGGGGCGGTCCTGGGCGAAGGTGGCGAAAGGCTGCGCGATCAGCGCGGCAGCCGTCATCAGGAAAGCGCAAGTGTTCTTCATCCATTCACTGCGGTGCATTTTGTACCTCTTGGGTGGAATGTTTAATCGAGAGCTGTTGAAGCCGGGCGTTTTCGTTCCGCGAGAGCGGATGACGATCCAGCAAAGGGGACGTAACTATGGAATAGCAGGGGGATGTAAATGGGCTTTTGCGTGAGCGTGAACAGTTGGTAAAGAAATCGTGAGAATCGACCCTGCTGGAGTTTCATGAGTAGGCGATAGTGAACGCGCCGGCGACTTTGGTCACTTCACGAACATCGGGTCCGTTGCGGCAATTATTGCTTGTTGAAACGCTCTCCACCCACAGGAGAAGTCGGCCTGACTACATCCAGGCACGAATACCGGAACCCGCTCGGGAGGATTCTGGAGGCTAACCGGCGTAGCGTTGCGCATCTGGTTCAAGGTCTGCGCGGTGTAATATGTGCGGACGGTATACTCTTCTTTTCCTCTCGACTTCCATAACTCGAATACCAGTGCTCCGCCGGGCGGGGTGTCATCGCGCCGGCCGTCGATAAGCCAGTTGAGGTTGAGTGCGCCGGCGATAGCGGCGATGTTGGTATCGTGTCCTACGAGAATGAGAAGGCGATCGGTAGGATTGCCAACCGCACCGGCTACAGGCTGAGCTGAGACGGCCTGCTGCATCGACTGGAGAATGTGAACGAGAAGATTGGACGACAGTGCGCGGGCAATGTAGCTGCTGCGGTCTGCTATGTCTTCATGGGCAGTGTGGAGTTGAAGCAGTTCGCGCAGCTTCGGAAGATCTACGCGGCCCCATCCTACTTTTTCGGCGTCCATGTTCTCCGTGTATTCGAGGAGCAGGTTCTCCGTCATCGTAGAAGCGAGGTCGAGCGAAGTGCGCGAGTCGGCCATGCGATCGGAATTGGACGGCACAGGCGCGGGATCGAAGATGGACAGGGGTGCCGGGGTGCCCGTGCTTGGGCAATTCGCGCCTGCCTTGCAACCAAGCAGGATCTCTTCAAGCGCATCGAGTTGCGAACGGTAGGCTTCGATCAATCCCTGCGGATTGTCTCCGACGCGGCCGGAGATTGCCGCGGAGGCCAACGTCCTATCCATTTGCCCGACACCGGCTCCTAATGAGTGAAAAAGCGGATCGTGCGTTCCTTCTGGAAGGGCGTTGACTTCAAGCGCGCAACCGGGCGCAAGACCCGCAGCGAGCGCCTTGCCTGTCTCGCGCGTGCGCTGGTCGGAGTCGGCAACGATTCGAATTTGTGGCGCATCCGCACAGCCGCTCGGCGAAAGCAATCCTTGGGCCGCCAGTTGCTCACGATCGTAGGCTCCGAAGAGAGTCATCAGACGAGCGCCATGTTCAGTGAGATAGCCCGGCGGAACGCTCCACGCGGGCCACGGTTGAGCCGAATACTGATTTAGCCGGTCGGTCTTGCCGGTGGGCGAGCGCACTCCGTGGCGGCTGACGATGACTACGAACTTCAATTCGGCGGGGTCGACGGCGCTCATTGTCGCGGCTGTGCTCGGTGACTGGGCGTGACCGGTTGAATAAACGCGAATCTCCGCTGAGTTCCCGCCCACTCCCGGCACGCCGAGATAAAGCAGATTTTGTGATGGAACAAACAGTGCAGTTTTGGCTCCGGCAGCGGTGTGCACGACGTCGAGAGGATGCAGGTTCTGCGATTTGTCCAACTGATATGAATCGATCTCGCCGGCCCCGCTGATCACGTACACGCGCCGCAGGGCCGATTCATAAAACAAATCGTCTGCACCGGACGCGGTTGGATGGCTGGCGATCTCCCTACCTGTCAAGGCATCGAGAGCGATCACCATTCCCGGAGTACGGCAGGCGATGAGGAGCAGATTGTCTTCGGCATCGTATGCAATCGGAACATTTTCGGCGGCCTTGGTCAGCTTCCAATTTGCCGCGACGGATTTACCGGCTTTGTCGATGGCTGCCACTTCATTGGAATCGGCGATGTTTGCAAAGATACGTCCGCTTCCGGAGTCGAGCGCGATTCCCTCGGGATGAGCAGCGGTCGGGAGATTCGCCTTCAGGCTGAAGTCCGCAGTGCTTACGATGGCGACGTTGGCGGGATTGGCCGCATCCTTGCCTCCATGGCCCACATAGAGCAAGCGTCTGCTTTCGTCATAAGCCATATCGTCGGCGTCGTCGGAGAGTTTGATCTTGCCTGCAAGGGCCAGCGGCGTTCCTTTGTACACTCTAAGTTCGCCGAGCTGGCCATCGGATACATAGAGGCTGCCGGTAGCCGCATCCCATGCGAGACCGTGCGGCTTGACCAGGCCCGTGATGCTCTGTTCTACCTTGTCTGTCTTGAGATCGATCACTTCGACTGAATGATTACCCGTCGCGGCGATGAAGAGCCTGTTGCCCGTCGTGTCGATGGCGAGGTGGTCGAACTTACCGGTAACGCCGGGTAAAACAATTGTCTTTTGTAGAGTCAAGGGCGCCATGGAATGCGCGCTCAGCGAGAATACGGATAGCAAGAGGAATACAAGAAGAACTGCACTTTTCTTCATTGAATCTTTCTCGGCATGTCGCGTGCCGGAGCACGCGACATGCCTTTCCAGGAGTTATTAAGAGTAAAGTTTGTTGAAGGCAGCGAGATCGTGGGTGAAACGGAACGAAGCCACGGGGTTGGATGGCTTATCTCCAATTACTCACGATGCTGGGTCCAGCGGAGTCCGCCCGAGTATGTCGGCTTGTAATACTCGCGTTGCACCATGTACTGCGGACTGCCGTTATAGAAACCGAAGACCGCATTATTCATGTTCTCCCCTAGAGCCTCTGCCGTAAACCCCTTGCCGAGATAGAAGGTTGCCTTGGCATCTACCTGGGTGTGCGAATAGAAATAGTTGTCACCAAACGGGCCGGTGGTTTCGTAAATCGCGGGGGCACCACCCGGAGCCTGAGCATTCGGACCGGCGCTTTGGAATTGGTACGCGTAGATATTCGCGCCATCGTGCGAGATACCCATCGTCACCACGGCGCGTTTGGTGGCATAGGAGGGTCCAATGTTCCAGGACAATGGCGCCTGACCCACTAGAGCTGGGCTATCTGTGCGGTTGAGGAGGTTGTAGTTCCTGGATTCCGTATAGGTCACGTTCGCGTCGATTCTGGCGTCTTTCAATACTCCCGGCAGATAAGTCATGTGTTGCTGATAGGCGAATTCGACGCCCTGCACATGTGCATGGTCTCCATTGACCTGCTGCAAAACATTATCTCCGGCATATGCCTGGGACAATGGCGAGCCGGTCGCAGGAATGAACGACTGCTGGGCATAGATGGGCTGTGTGATCTGCTTGTAAAAATAACCGCCCTGGATTACACCGACCGAGGGAAGATATTTCTCATAAAGGATGTCGTAGTCGTTGGCATGCTCTGCAACCAGCCCGGTGTTGCCAATGTTGACGGCATAAGGAGTTGCCGATTGGTCCACTGTAATGTAGGGAACCAGTTGGTATGGATCCGGTCGCGAAATACCCCGCCCATAGACGGCGCGAATATCCGCATTGCCATTGAACGTATAGCGAAGCTGCACACTCGGCAACGGGTTTACATAGGATCCACTTCCGTTCTGCGGCGTTGTAGAGACGTAATTGCCATTCGCATCGTTAACGACTAGATATCCCGTGTCCGAGGTGTTTGTGGCCTCGATGCGCAACCCTGCCTGCAGATGGAGCCTGGAACTGAGATCCAGCGTGTTCATGATGAAACCGGCAGAAACTCTCTCTTGCAGATTGTAGTTTGAAGCGTCCGACTGGAGGCGCGTTGTGCCTTCATCCAGAGTGTAAGATCCGGGGTTTGCGGCCAGGTCGCCCGTCAGCAAATTAAAGCTGGTTACGGGGCCGAGATAATAGCTTCCACCATAGAAATGGGAATTGGTAAATGTGCCCAGGTATTGGGTCATCGCCGTGCCGTTGTTCGAATCGTACTCCGGCGAATATGCGTCCTGCCCCTTGTGTTCATTGCGGATCTGGCCGCCAAATTCCAGGGTCGAGGTGTGCGATCCGAGGTGGTAGTTGATTCCCATCGCTCCGCTGGCCTGCAGGTTCAACTGCGTTGCTTGTCCAAAGGTCAAGTCGATGGTTTGGAGTGAGTACTGACTGGGGTCAAAGACTGGAGTGCCAGGCGCATCACAGTCATACTGCGGCCGATACTGGCTGGGACCTGGTTCATACTCGCAGGTTTTGTCGGACCCATCGAAAGCCGCGCCGGGATTGCCCGCGGCTCCGCCGAAGCGCGAGTGGGACGCGGCGATCTGATACCGGAGGTAGGAACGATTGAAGACGTGGTTGCCGCCCATAGACAGGTCGGCGATCTGCAAGTTCGGCCGGCGAACGCTGGTGTGATATTTGTCTTTGCCTTTTGGCTTCGAGCCTGGCGGGTTGGGATTCTCCGTCAACTGAAAGGCGAACTTCTGCCCATAGTCTCTGAAGTTGGAAAACAGTCCGTGAACGTACAGATCGGAGCCTTCATTCAACTTATAATCGAGCGCGCCCGCCATTCCATAACGGGTTCGGTCGTATAGATATTGCTGAACATAGAGCTTGTCGAAGGTAAAGGAGTTGTTCGGCCCGTCGAAATTTGGGACGGGTTCCACATCGTCGATTCCGCGGCCGTTGTAGTCGTAACTATAGCCCAGCATCAGACCCCAACGCTTGGCCGGGCCGAAGCGCATTCCAGCCGAGGAGTCGATCAGAAACGTCTTCCGGCCATTGTCGATTGGCGTATATCCATCCTGGCCTTCAAAAGTGAGGGTCGGACGATCCGAGGTAGCCTGCTTGATGCGCAGGTCCACCGAACCACCGATTGCGTCTCCGTCCTGATTCGCCGAAAGTGTTTTGTTGATGGCGACTGAGCCGACCAGATCGGCCGGAATCGTATCGAGGTCGACCTGGCGCACATCCGGATCGGGCCCAGGAACGACGACGCCATCGATGGTTGTGTTACTCAATCTCGGCTCGGTTCCACGGATCTGCACATACTGCCCCTCGCCCTCGTTGCGTTGTATTGTCACGCCGGACATGCGACCGAGCGCGTCCGCGATGTTGGCATTGGGCAGACTCTGAATCTGCACGTCGGTTTGAACATTCAGAATGTTCTCGGATACGCGCTGCTCGTTGATTGAGGCGATATCTCCCTCCAAGGTAGCGCTTACTATCACCTGCTGACTCGTAGGGCCAACTATAAGCGTTGCGTCCAGCGGCGTCGGTCTGCCGGGGGTCACTTCAACGCTCGCAGAGAATAGAGTGAAACCAACATAAGAGATCGTCACCTTATATGAGCCCGGCTTGACATCTTGAATGACAAACTTGCCTTGCGCATCCGATGACACGATTCGCGTCGCCGGTTCAAGATCAATCCGCGCGCCCTCGAGCACAGCGCCGGACGCGTCCTTGACGGTACCACTAACGCTGCCATTGGCTTCGGCGGCGGAGCTCATCTCAGCAGGTACGGCGCTCGCCGGCGTACTGGAAGATGCGCCTATTGTCAAGGGCGGAGTAAAACCAGTCCACTGTGGCGGAGTAAAAGCGGGCCATTAGTTGGATGTAAAGTTGTTAGTATGCGGGGTAGAAGGGCCTCTGGAGCGTAGCGGAAGAGGCCCTTCT
>Ga0187890_10002229_pt1 | contig 13613 bp, 11 predicted proteins | sample June2016WEW_21_1_FD_133005 | JGI IMG/M metagenome (GOLD analysis project Ga0187890, IMG submission 133005) | Peatland microbial communities from SPRUCE experiment site at the Marcell Experimental Forest, Minnesota, USA - June2016WEW_21_10 | ecosystem: Environmental > Terrestrial > Soil >... | reverse complement strand
ATTGCGCAAGTCGAGTTCAGCCACCCTGCGGCGGATCCTTGGGCAAGCGGCGCCATCCCCAACCAACAGGAACTCGATCGAGTCATCCGCGCGATTCAGGGCGGCGGCATCCGCAATGACGTCCAGTCCTTGCTTGACTCCCATATTGCCGCTGTGCGTAACGAGAAATTTGTTGCCGAGTCCAAAGCGCTGTCGAAACGCGCTTCCCTCGCGCGGTTCGATGTCGAACAATGAGTCGTCGACGCGCGGCTCCAGCAGTTCCACCTTATCCGCCGGAATCCCTTTGTCCATGATCCGGTTGCGCATGCCGCGGGTCAGAGTCGTCACCAGTCCGGCATGGCTGTACGCCGCCTTCTCCACTCGGTAAAGAAACCGCAGCGCCCAGGATGGAAGCATGCCGAGTTCCGCGGCCGAGTCGGGTTGCATGTCTTCGACATCGAAGACATACGGAATGCGCCAAAAACGGCTGAGCAGAATGGCGTTTACCGCCAGTCCCAGAGGCGGAGAAACGACCAGCAGCAGATCGGGCCGCTGGCGCGTAAATGCCCGGATCATGGAGGAAGTTATAAAGGTTGCCTCATGCAAGACGCGCTTCAGAGAGGTTGCGGGATTCGGGATATAGGCATAACTGCGCAGAATTCGAACGCCATTGCGTTCCTCGCTGGCCCAAAGCTTCCCAGCATAGCTTGGCGGAACCTTCCATTCCGGGTAGTATGGAAAGGTCGTGCACACCTCAACGTCGTGACCCGCGGCAGCCAGATACTCCGCCCGATAGGTAGTGAAAGCTCCGATCCCCGCAACTTCGGGCCAATAATTGATGCTCAAAATCAGGACTTTCATCGGTATACCGTCCATCTTCTCATTTTACACCGCTCCAAGCCGCGAGGTCAGCGGAGCCGGGCAGCGGATTCGAGGGAAGCCAGGATCGAGCGGCCAAATGCCGGGCGAGAAAACAGGTTCTGCGCCCGATCCCATGCCTGGCGCCCTTTATCGGCTAAAGATCCCGAATCGATCGATCGGAGAGCGCGTATGAAACTGTCCTGGCTTCGCGGGCTGTAGCAGATGCCCACGCCATCCAATACCTCGTCGAACGGGCTGACGGCCGGCGCAACGGGCGTCAGGCCATTGGCCATCGCTTCCACCAGGACATAACCCCAGTCGTCGAGGAGCGATCCAAAACAGAAGATATGCGCCTGTCGCATAACATGCTGAAGTTCCTCCCGCTGGAGATGGCCGAGAAACTCGACCGGGAAGCCAATCTCCGCAGCCGCGCGCCGCACGGAATCGTCCGCATCCCCGGCCAGTTGAAGGACGGCTCCCGGCGGCGGACTCATCTTCTTCATCGCTTCGAGCATCCACACGATTCTCTTCCGCGGCTCACCAAGCTTGACGGCAACCATTAGCAGCCGGATTCCGCCATCGCCCCGGTCCGCCACCGGGCTGACTGAGGTACCTGGGTAAGCCAGATCGGAGGGTGTGGATCGCTGCCGAAGACTCTTGTTCAGGGCTTCAGTCACTGACAGAACGCGGTCTGCCGTCCGGTACGCGCGCCAATCCTTGCGCCACCAGCCCAGCTGCGACAATGCCGTGCGCAAGAGTGCCTTCTCACTCCTTTCCAGGGCAAGAAGCGGAGTCTTGCGCAGATAGCCAAGCAGGCTAACCGGATAGGACCAGGCTGCCACAATCTGTGCGCAAGGAACGCTGCGATCGACGAGAGTCGATTGGTTGAGGACATAGGCTGCCGGACTTACGCCGCGAGCGGCCAGGCCCATGTGAATCTTCTTGAGCGCCCCGTCCGGACGCGCCGACAGGCGGCTCCTTGCCATTGACAGAGCCTTGGCGATCCCGCCTCGTTGCTCATCTGGTTTGTCCGCCATATCGATGCGGACCACTTCAACCTCCGGAGTGCCGGGAAGCGGTGCATCCGCAGAGGCGATGAGGATTACGCTCCGTCCCAGCTCATGGAGAGCATGGGCGGCTTCCCAGCACCACGTGGCCATTCCGTTTCTGTTGTAAAGCATGGCTACTGCAAGGGGATCCGACGCGCCGGAAAACTGCCGAAATGCCCGCCTCTGTAAGTTGCCATCTTGCGCTGCGCTCATGTTGAGCCGTTTCCGAGACGCGATACTAGCTCGCGCCTTTGTCGTTGCGCCCGCAATTCCCGAAACGTGACAATGCTTCCGCCTCGGAGCTGCGGCGGATTATCTGGCGCAAAGCCAGCGCACAATAAGCCGCAACCGCAAGCAGCGAAACTGCCGCAGCAGCCAAGGGGAACCGCGGGATTACTGCGTAAACCGCAGTGTTCATCCACACATTGACCCGCCTTTATGCCTGCCCGTTCCGGACAATATGATGCCCAGCGAAGGAAGCCGCTCGCCGCATCGTGCATCTCACAATTCTCCTACCTTGCGGCTTGCTCGAAGGGGCAGCCCGTCCCGCGCCGTACCGCGATCCCATCATCAACATAGAACTCATAATCCTTCTCAAACTCGGGCTCCTTCTCCAGCTCGACACCCCAATAGAAGTCGATGCGCTTGTACCACATGTAGTCGGGCTTCTTGCGGAGAAGATAGTGCATAGGGGATTCATGGTGTGCTACGACATCTGTGTTATTTAGACCCGACATATCGACCACAACGCGGGAAGGTGGCAGAAGACCAATGCCCCCAATTTCGCTGTCGGCTATTGAACAGGAGTCGTAAGCCGGATTAGTGAGTTCCGGGAGCATTGCAGTCCACTTATTCTCCCGGCGGATCTGCCCGACCAAGGCCTCGCGCACGCTATCAAACTGGAGATCGCGCATATCGACGAAGATAGGCCGAAGCACATTCTTAACCAAGATTGGTGTTTGAATTACCAGCACGAGGAAGATCGCGGCACAACCTATGCGATAGGCCATTTCTTTGCGGATGCCGAGCGAGGGATCTTCCTTGGATGTTAAAGCCCTATACGATAGCGCCAAACCGAACCCTCTCATGGCGAAATAGAATAGGATCGGTAATATCGGCATGAAAAAGCGCGCGCCGCCGGATGTTATAGGATACTTATTACCAAATGTTTCGAAAAGGGCATAAGCCACAGCAGCGAAGCAGAGTGAAATGTCCGCTACGGCCAACGGCTTGCGAACGAAGCGCCGCCAGCAAACAAAAAACGCAACGCAATAGATCGTCGCAACGATGTTCTCTCGAAGGAAGAAGTATAACTCAAGCCTGTTTCCGTAAGCGTAAAATCGATCTACATTCGCGCCGCTGTAACCGCTTAAGCCGGTTTTGACAATACTCGGCAATGGAACGGCGATTCCATAATAACACTGCCAGCCGATCAGGGTCGCGGCAAGAAGAACCGCAGTTATCGCGCTAGATAGAAAATACTGCCATCTCGTCCGATCTCGCCCCGAGATAAGGCCGACGATCAGCGGCATTGTGCCGACAAGCCCAAGATCCGGTCTTTGCCAGAATAGGATGAGGACAAGAAATGGCAAGCCTAGGAGGAGGCCCCGTCTGGACACCAACAGCCCCGGAAGAAATAATATGAAGAGTGCGACAAGGAATGTGCTCCAGGTGGTCTCCAATCCCGGGCGCCATTGTTGATAGAACTTGGGATTGAGCGCTATCAACAAGAGCCCAAAGACTAGGAGGAGCGTCGCAGGCCGGATTGCAAATGTGTCCGATCCATCGGCCGTTGCCTCAGCGTCGATCATTCTCATCACTTCGCGACGCAGCAGAAGGAGCAGGACAGCTACAGTCGAGATGCCGCCAAGTATCTCGAGCACGACGACACTGTACGGTTCAGCTCCCCGGCAGAATCCCTGGATGCCCGTTACAAGCAATTGATACAGTTGGGAAGTTCCGCCGAAGGAAGGCGCTTCTCCGGCGATCCAGGAAAACCGGCATGTCGTCAGAAAGTTGTGGGCATAACGAACGGAGAAAAGTCCGTCGTCGCCTAACGCCGCAATGAACGCCTTCGGATTCGCCAGAAAGGCGGCAAGTATGAGGGCAGAGGTTATCAGACCGAACCACACATATCTCAGCAATCTTGCAGAGGATCGCATAACCAAAGCTGTTTCTTTTGGCATCGCTGTCTCCGACGGAGTGACTGAACCATCCACGACCATGATCGGAATTTCCTTTTTTCAACACCGGTTCTGGGGATGCGTGCAGGGAACGCTGCGATCGACGAGAGTCGACTGGTTAAGAACATAGGCTACCGGACTCACGCCGCGAGCGGCCAAGCCCATGTGAATCCCTCGCAGCACCGCGTCCGGTCCCGCTGAAAGGCGGCTCCTTGCCGCTGACAGGGCCTTGGCAATCTCATAATGCTGCCCAACTGGTTTGTCCGCCTCATTGATGCGGACCACTTCAACCTCCTGCGAGCCGGGAAGCGGTGCATCCGCGGCAGCGATGAGGATTGCGCTTCGTCCCAGCTCATGGAGAGCATGCGCGGCTTCCCAGCACCACGTGGCCATTCCGTTTCTGTTGTAGAGCATGGCCACTGCAAGGGGATCCGGCGCGCCGGAAAACTGCGGAAATGGCCGCCCATGTAAGTTGCCATCTTGCGCTGCGCTCAGGTTTAGCCGTTTCCGAGACGCAATTCATAGGTCGCGCCTTCGTCGTTGCGCCCGCAAATCATGAAATGTCACATTGTTTCCGCTATGGCGCTGCGGCGAATAATCCTCCGCAACGCCATAGCGCAATAACCCGCAACCGCAAGCAGCGACACTGCCGCAGCAGTCACGGGCAACCACGGGACTCCTGCGTAGACCGCCGTGTTCATCCACACATTGACAGTGTTGGATGCATAGCAATTGATGGAGGAGTACGAACTCAGGCATGGAATGGGCGCCTTTACAGCTATGTTGCGAAGGTTCGACATCGCCGCCCCAATCGCATCAACCGCTTGCCCCCGACTTAGCGACCAAAACATAGCCTCGCGCCTTCCCTGTGCGATAGCGAGTCCCTCTCGAAAATGCCAGTTGCAGACGATCGACGATGCGGATAGAATCGCGCCCCACGTGAGAGCGCATATGAGTAAACTCCGCCGCCATAAGCTTTCTTTCATCCACTCCCACTCGACGCACGCAGGCAGAGCGAGAACGGGCGCAATGGTAACAAAGTGTCTTGGCCCCCAACCCCAGTCGTGGTTCCAGATGCCTGCCATTTTTGCGTGAAGAATCAGCCACATTCCGAACAGAACGGCCGCGAAGATAGCCTCGCATCGATAGTCGGCCATGAAACGACGGAAGCAAACGACCGACAGCAAAGCAAGTGGAACATATACGAAGATGCTCTTTCCGGGGCTGAACAACAAGCCGGACAGTCCGACCGCAAGATTTCCCGTGAAGCCGTTGACTGCAGCATATTGATCCGACATCCCAGGCGCTATGAGCCAATGCCCAGTCCGCAGATGATTGTAGTAGATCTGCCAGAGAGCAAATGGGGCCAGTTCAGCCCCTCCTATCAGCACCAGGCGAATCAGTCGCTTTCGATCTTTCCAGAAGACCATGGCGAGGTAGATTCCAAAGGCCGCCAACAATAGCACCATCGTTAGCCTGGTGATGATTCCGAAACCGCACAACGCCATGGCAACCAGGAAGTAACGCAGTCTTATGGTCCTTACAAATTGAAACATGGACAGCATCGCCGCCGTCAGCAAACACATGCACAGGACACCGTCGAATAGATTCCGCGAATAGGTCCATACATAGGTGCAGAATGCAAAGGCCATGGAGCAACTGAGCGCTGTCGCAATGGATTTCTCAAAACTTATTCTTAGCATCGCATAAAACAGCGCAACTGTCATAGCGCAGTAGAAGACCGGCATCATACTCATGGTAAAGCCAGTAACAAAACCTATTCTGCGTTCGTCGTACCTGCTCGCCAGCGCTTTTTCCAACGCGATGTTCAAACCGGCGACGGGAAGAAGAAAGAGGGTATTGCCAAATTCATGAGACGCATAGGTGCGGCCATTGGGACCTATAGTGTAGGCGCCGGGGCGGGGCTGCACAAAGCCGAGCGTCCCCTCCGCCAGTACCTGGTGGGCGATTGCGTAATGATAGAGACCCTCCGATGTATCGAACCCTGCCGAGGTCAGAATGAACACCGAACAAACCAAAGCAAATACCAGAATGATTTCGGTGCGCAGGGTCGCCGGAATAGAAACAAGATGTTGGTCCGCCATTTTCTCCTCGCGAGTGAACCGCGCTTAGTTGAAGGTCTTCGGCGGCGGTTGGGCTTATGTTACTGCGCGACTGCCCGTCGGGTGGCAGAATGCGATCCCTCCAGGATCGCATTCAAAGTCAGAGATCGCGATAACTCACGATCCTGAAAAGGTTCTTCTCCCTTCGCAGGATCGGCTGAAGCCATCCAGCGGTGCGCCATCGCGCCGATCGTCGTTCCTCGTGAAACACTGCTACCTGTGCAGAGCCGACTGAAAAACATCCAGGTAATTCTTGGCGACAATTTCGGGTTCAAAACTCCTCAGATGGCTAACACTTTCGCTCATCAATCTCTCGCGCAGCGCGGGAAGCGTGAGCAGATCCTTGAGGGCGGAAGCCATGGCCTCCACGTCGCCGTTCGGGAAAAGAACGCCGCACGGGCCAACGGCCTCAGGCAATCCGCCCGCGGAGGAAGCTGCGATAACGCAACCGGCAGCAAGCCCCTCCAGCGCCACTACGCCGAAGGGTTCCGCCCACCTTGATGGAATGACCATGATTCTGTGTTGGGCGACCTCTCTGCCCCTGCCTTCGCGTATAGCCCCAAGGAAGACCACCTGATGTGAAAGACCAAGCTCGTCCACCATGCACTTTAGTGCCGGCAGCTCCGCCCCATCCCCGATGATGGAAACTGTTGGACGAACCCCGTCTCCTTTCAGCAGCGACAGCGCGCGAAGAAGAAGATCGCATCCCTTGTCGGAGACGAGGCGCCCCATGAACACAATGTCCCTGGTGCGAGGACTGTCTCGGAGACCCGTAAACTCGCCGGTCTGAAATGGATTACCGATGACGACAGACTTCACGGGCAGAGTCTCCGCAACTGCTTTGCTGATCGAAATGTTATGACACATGGGTAGGACTGCCAGCTTAAGATAGTCCTGCCAGCTTCGCCTGCCATTGACGCGCGTCAGCCACGTATGATGGGCCACGACGACCGGCTTGCGCAATGAGAGCAGAGGAAAGAGGGTTCGTAAAGAAATGTTGTTCTGGAAAATAATGTCGGAATTGCGAGCCATCTGACGGAGTCTCTTCAGTGAAGGGCGTCGCACAATGTCATAAGTTGTAGAAACCGTTTCCTCTGGCGTGCTCGTTACCACAGTAACGGTCGATCCCATGCGGGCAAACTGTTCCGCAAGAATGCCCGACACTGTTTCGATTCCGCCGACACTGGGCGCAAAAACGTGGGAACAGAGAAGAATCTTCATCCATTCTCCGGCAGGAGGGCATTCTGCCCGGCTTAACTGGCGATCAGACCGCGTGGCATTCTTTCGGCATCCAACTACGCCCGGCCAGCCTTCGACGCCGATCCGATGTGAGTTGCGGCGAAGTCCCTATTGTAAGCTCCTCGACGTTCTGGACATCATTCCCGCCGGAAGTCATTGCGGAGCAATACTGCGTCCAGATTCGATCAGCGAGCATTCCAGATCATCACGGCTGATCATTGCACTTGCCAGCGCCGCAACAAACCGCCGGTGCGATTGTTAGACGGCGCGCGGACGAAAGCTATTGCGGAAATGTCCATGCATTCGAGAACACCATCCATCCTCGTTGCGAAGTTCTTCTTAACAGTCGACTCGGATCGCGAGTAGCGAGATAGTTGGCTGAGTCGTTCACAATGATTGGACTATAAGAAGTCTTGATAGACGCCGTGATTGGCCCCAAGAGTCCACCATCGACGCGATAGATTGTGTACCCGCTGTCTTCAAGAAGCTCAGTAACCGGTGTCGGTATAGTGCGTTGTTCCTCGAAGAGAATGTCCCGAATATTGCCCAAGGTCAATAAATCTTGAGCGCCGATCAAAACCTGCAACTCGTGTCCTTCCACATCGATTTTGAGAAAGCCGATCTGCTTCCCTTCGTCCACGGCTGCGCGCAGGGTAGTCACGGCCACCTCAAAGTGGTTCCCGTGCAAGTTCGCCTCGGTGTTGCCAGCCAGGGAACAGACCCCATGATTCATCTCGAAATCGGCAGGAACCACAAGCTGCGCAACGCCCGTATGACTGCTCAATGCCCGGTTATGAGCCACAATCGGCGCCGCCTGAGGATTCCGCCTCCAAACCGCAATATTGTATTGCAACTCACTGAAGAGAACCGGATGAGGTTCAAAGGCTATTACTTTGCCATTCGGCCCCGCCCGCATCGCCATAATGCTCGTCATGTGGCCTATATTGGCCCCTACATCCACTACGAGATCTCCAGAATCGATCAGACGGCTAATGCATTCGCTAGATGGGAGCTCGTGAATTCCCAATCGTCGAATCCCGGATCCCACTGTCTCGTTAGGTTGTACTCGGATCGGCAAGCCCCAAGGCAACCGCACCGTTTCGTATTCCGCCGAGTGGGGACCGAATTCATAAATCAAACGGCGAACAATCTGGGTAGGCCGGAGAACATACTCGGGTCGCCTCAGCGCTGCCAATAGATTCATCTCTTCTCCCTTGTTCGGTCACATGACCGGATTGCAGCATTCCTCCGAGAGAATCAGAATCTCCATATACTCCGGTCCAGAATGACGCAGTCTCTGAGTTGCTCCGTTTTCGATAACAGTATCTTCCCTTAGATTATGGTGAAGATTGCCATTTCATCTGGTTTGCTTCTCGCTGTCTCGCCCGCTCATGCACGCAGGTTGTGCCTCGCTTGACGCAAGCGAAGGTTCAGGGCCGGCGCCGATTCGATCGGAACGTGCGCTATACGCAAAGCCGCAAACGAAAGGGCTACGCTGATCACCATGAACCCTTGTTCGGTCGGCTGCTCCAATGTGCCGAATGCCAGAGTACTAATCGTCAACGGAACCAGAAGCCAGGCAAGCGGTTCGTGCTCGCGCACTCGGGAGAGCGCCTTGGCTACTATCATTAGCTCCAGGAGCCAGCGAAACAGCATGAATGCCATGCCGGCGGGCGCGCCAAATTCGGCGATGACGCGAGGAAACTCCCCTTCGCCGGCCAGGAACTGCTGAGTGCCGGTCAGCAGCCTCGCTATCGCATTGGCGCCGTAACCCACGCCCAGACCCAGCCAGTTATTCTCGGAAGCGCTGTTTTCTATGGTTTGGACCACGGGATCGGCAAGACGCAACAAAAGCGACTGTTGCGCATTCCCTTCACTCCCCGAGGCTTGGGAGAAACGCGTGAGGAGGGTGCCAGTTGCCTCGGAGAAAACCGGTAAACGGGAAACCAGCAGGGACACAAGCAATAGTGCCATGGTTATTTGAAGCGACTTGACAAACTGGGATACACCGAACAACGCGGCTACCCCCACGCAAGCCACGATCGCCGCTAACTCGAACACTATCGCTCGGCTGCCTGTAACAGGAATCGCCATGACCAGAGCGCACGACGCTGCCCATAGAAGCCATCGGTTTGCGAATTTGGCGTTCACCAAGCCATAGAAGATGAATGCCGCGGCCAAGGGCAAATAGCACGCGGGGCCTGTTACGTAGCTAAAGGTTGCGGAAGCTCTGACGTGCCCAGCCGCGGAAGCAAGTTGCGCGCTCCCCAGAGATGCGCCTGCGTTAAGAATCGAAGTGGCTGGCGCATAGTATTGCGCGACCTCCAGTGCCGTCAACGGAATGAGAAGCCAGAGCGTGCAGAGCCCGAACTTGCGCAAATCCTCCCGGTCGAGATTCTCTCCCATAATGAAGGCCACGGGAAAGGGGAGCAAGTAGGAACGCAATCCATACAGCGCAACGTACCATGGGTTATCGCCTGCAACCAGCTGGATGAAACACAAGGCGATAATCCCGGCGGCAAGAATCCCAACGACAGCGGACCACTGCCTCGGCCACTTGTGGGTGCGAAATGCCTCCCAAATAATGAGCAACCCGACCGGGTCGCGAACCAGCAGCAGCGGCGCGGAATACTGCGTCAGTACCCATTTGCGCAGCGCACCTTCGAAAATCAACAGCAGAAAATACAGCCAGAACAGCTTCTTCAGCAACGGCATCCGGGGACTCGCATTGTTCGAGCGCGCGGATCTTATCATCGCGTTGACGCAGCCTTCACAGTTCTCGCCCAGGTTTCACGATAGACTTCCCAGGACTGCCTTTCCGCGGTCAGCTGGGCGTTGTGCGACATTTGAGTCAGCAACTCGCGATCCCGGTTCAGCGCGCTGAGCCGGTCGGCAATGGCCTCGGCAGAGCACACCGGAACCACAAAGCCCTCCCCTCCATCGCCGACCAGGTCGCTGGCGCCGACGTTGGGGGTGACAATGACCGGGAGCCCGCAGGCCAGCGCCTCAGTGACCACTAGACCGAAGCCTTCGCTGAGCGACGGCAGGACGAGCACGTCCGACTCGACCATGATTTCCATTACCCGTTCATGCGGAACGGTCTGGAACCAGCGCCAGCGTTTGCAGGCCGCATCGACGAGCCCGTTGGGAGCGAAGCGCTGCCCGATCATTGTGAGTTCAACATCCGAGCCGAGCATTTCAACGGCTTTCAAGAGGTAGCCGATTCCCTTCCGCTGGTTAAGAGAGCCGGCAAACAAGACCCGCAGGGGGCGGCGAGGTGCGGTTGGACCTTCCGGTCTGGCGCGGACGGGCGGCGCGCCATACGGCACAACCAGTATCTTCTCCTCCGGGACCGCTCCGGCCAATGTTCTGCGCACATGCCGACTGGGAACGACAATGAAGTCGGCTAAGGCGAGTTCCTCGTCCTTCTCTCGCATGTGCGCTTCCGAGTCGGAGAGCTTGGGGAGCACGGAGGCCAGTTCCGGGTTGCGCAGTTGCTCTTCGCGGAGCAGATCGCGCTCCCAGTACCAATAGCCGCTTGGCAGCTCGTACAGGGTAATAATGCCTTGCTGTCTCGCCTGCCGGAAGGTCTGAAGCGCGCCGCCTTCGTGAGCATACACGGCGTCGACTCTGATTTCCCTGAGCCTCCGCGCTACCCTGCCATCGAAGCGGCGGTACATGCCGATGACCGAGAACGGGCGCTCTCCCGAGCATAAAAGGCTCTCAAGCGGCGAAGATCTGACGCCCAATCGAACAATTTCCCTTGAGGGAACACATTTCACGCGCTCCCCGGGCGCCTCCGCGAAGGCGCGCCTGGCCAACTGGCGTCGCAACCTCGACGGCAGGAGCCGATTCCATTTGGACTCCGTATCCCACACAACGGTCGTCCAGAACTCGGCAAGCATATGGTGCTCGACGAGACTGCGCAAGGCATTCCGCACGTACTGGTTGCCCGTCGGATGCGACATCAGGACGGCAGGCATATCCTCGCTCTTGCTGCGTTCTGGGGAGCTTGCCATCGCCGGCTTCTCTTCCTCGGTCAAAGGCGTCTCCAACCTATGCGCCCTTGGCTCTGGCGACCGCGGACATTACGGCTTCAGCTTCGGTTGCCGCCTGAACCAGCAATCGAGAGTAAGTCGCTGCATGATGATGCAGCCGATGCCCTGAGTACCAATGCCACGCCGCTGCGGAACACCGCTCCAGCCCGCCGGACAGAACCGCTTTCGCCGTCCGCGGACTTATCAGATGAACTCCGTCTCTCAGTCCGTCCGCCTCCCCGGAAAAGGACACCGGGATTACAGGAACGGCGCCAAACGCGCAGATACCCGCGAAGATTCCGGACTTTGCCAGGCAGAACGAGGGATGCGGCACGAACCCATACATCGACTGCGAAAGAAGGCCACCAAGATCCGCCGCGGCCAGAACTCCAACACTTCTTACTGGAATCCCGCTCAGGATTGAGGGAGCATTGCATTCGGAGCCGATATCTAGAATCTCCGTGATGCCAAGGCTGTTCAGCATGTTTCCCAGGCGAAACAGACGCCGATAGGATTCTTGCCGCGTACCAGGAAGGCCGAAAACCACCATTGCCGGCCGTCTGGCGCGCATGGGAGGAACCTCCAGGCTCTCGCCAACATTGGAAAACACTGGCAACCTTTGAAGAGGGTTGGCGGCGCCTTGCATGGCATGGCGATCGAGCCAGTTCGCGTGGCGGCTCAGGTTGGTCGCAATAAGATCGCATTCCTTCGCCAGCCTGCGAACCACGCGCCTCTGGCGATGCGAGTACCAGAAGGCGGAGGTCCATGGCATTCCGGTGGCAAACAGTTCATGAAAGTAGACCCCGATCCGGAACTGGCCGTTGGGGCGCACGCGCTCGATCGCTTCGGCAAGAAGAAGCGGAGCTCCGTCCGCCGAGTAACCGTATCCGCTGTAATGAACGAGGATCGCACTCTGCCGGCCATTGCTGAGGGAGATGCAAGTCTCTAGCAACTGAGACGGCGCGCAATAGACCCGGGGCAACGGCAGGTCGCACGGCTCGGTTGAATTCAAGACGACAAATGCCGTGCGGATTCCGAATGCGGCGTCCAACTCCCGCGCCAGCGAGATTGCATAATCGCTGATGCCGCAACGCTCGGGCTTTAGCTGGGAAACAACCTGAATCAACAGTCGATCAGCAGAGGGCATGGGTACATCCGAGAATTGGAAGATGGGAGGGTCAGCCGGCTTCCGGCTTACTCCCGGTATCCTCGCATCACCGACGTGATGAGGAGCCATCGCTTTCTGAGCGACCCGCCAGGATGCGAGAGCAATGGGCTGGCCAGAGCCAAAGCCACGAACTCCAGAAGGTGCCGGACCAGCAGTCCTGCCTCCAACAGAGATGCCTGCGCATGCAGGTGTCTCTGTAGCAGCCGAAGCCGGGCGCGATGAAAAGACAGAACCCGCGTGAAGGACCATGCAGAAGCCTGGTCTTCGTTATCGTGGACAACGCCCTTCGACTCAATGACCGCCAGCTTCCATCCGCTTCGCTGCAGGCGCCAGCACCAGTCCAGATCGCAGTCTGAGAATGGAAAGGAGGCAGCATCCAATCCAGCGGTTTCTTCCCAGGCGGCTCGTTTTACCAGCAGAGGACTGGTGTAAACCACGTCGCATGTTCCCCACCGATAGCCGTCGAATGGAGGCTCCGCGCTCAATCGCGGCCGGTCGAGGCCAAGGATTGCGGTCAACTGTTGACCCATCAGAAACTGCGGCACAGAAGGAAACGAACAACCGAAACCGGCTGGCTCGCCGGATCGCTTTGTAACCGTGAACCCCGCGGCTGCTAACCGAGCATGGGAATTCAGCAGCGCCGTGGCCACAGCGATCGGCTCGCTTCCTGCAATCCAGTTATCCGTCTCAAACAGAAACAACAATTCCAGCTCACGGTAGCTGCGGATGGCATGACGGCAGGCGGCGTTTACACCGGCGGCAAAAGAAGAGTCTTCGCCGGGAGCTGGGACAAGAATGGCGATTTCGGGGTCAACACAGGAAGATTGGTACATGCGCAGCCACTCGACGCTGCCGTCGGTGGATCCAGCTTCAAATACAACGATCGCAGTGCCAAACGGAAGTTGCCTCAACGCAGAACCGAGAGAGGGCAAGGAAGCCTCAAGCAGGGCCCGCCTGTTGAAGGAGTTTACGAT
>Ga0187890_10002224_pt1 | contig 13644 bp, 14 predicted proteins | sample June2016WEW_21_1_FD_133005 | JGI IMG/M metagenome (GOLD analysis project Ga0187890, IMG submission 133005) | Peatland microbial communities from SPRUCE experiment site at the Marcell Experimental Forest, Minnesota, USA - June2016WEW_21_10 | ecosystem: Environmental > Terrestrial > Soil >... | reverse complement strand
GCAAAGGCGGCGAGCCGCCCCAGACCGGTCGGTTGGCGGAGGCGCAGAAGGTTGCGCCACGACACCATGCCGACGAGACCGCGGACGATGAAGGTGGGGAGGACCACCGGATCGCCGAGCCGCAGGTGCTTCATGTAGATGGCCCCCTCGGAGAAGGCGGCGTCCCACGCCAGCTCCTGCAGCTCCTTGCCCCAGGTCCGAAGCCCGCTGTGCAGCACGGCGGGATCGGGCAGCTCGAGGATGCCGTGACCGGCGCGGAGGAACCGGTATGCGATGTCGCCGTCCTCACCCGATCGCAGCATCGCCCCCGCGCCGAGGACCTCGTCGAAAGCGCCGGCGCCGCGCAGTGCGGCCGTCCGGAAGGCGAGGTTGGCGCCGATTCCCTGAGCCCTGAACGCCAGCCAGGGCGAGTGGAGCAACCGCATGTGATGCGGAACGAAGGCCGGGATCGCGCCGACGGCCGGATCGTGCGGGGCGGCCCGGACCCCGCCGCAGATCATCGCCACCTCCGGATGGGAGGCGAAGCCCCGTTCGATGCCGTCCAGCCAGTCTCGAGGGGCCTCGCAGTCGTCATCGGTGAAGGCCACGATCCCGCCACGTACCGCCGCCAGGCCGACGTTGCAGGCAACCGACTTGCCGACCGTCGTCGAGGGGATGAGCGCGAAGCGGGGGTCGTCTCCGACGATCTTCTCGAAGGCCAGCCGGGTGAGATCGTCGGTGCTCTGATCCACGACGATGACCTCGTAGCTGTCGTGGTCCTGCCGCTTCAGGCTCTCGAGGGCGGCGTCGATCGTGGCACCGCGGTTGCGGGTGGGCACGCAGACGCTGATCCGGCATGGCGGTGCGCCTGCCTGCGCGGGCAGCTTGGGTGCCGGCGTTCGGCGCGACGGGGTGGGGGTCGGAGGGGTGGTGGGAATGGCAAGGAGCTTAAGGCCCCGGCACCCCGGCCACGATGGGCACGTGGTGCTGGGGCCGGAGGCGGTCCCGGTCGGCTCGGGACACCGGTCCCGCTCTGCGGCACTCCCGATCGCGGAGCGGCTGTCGGGACAGATGCCCACCATGGCGGGGACATTCAGGGTCGGTATCCGTGCTGCTCCCATGGTGCGGCAGTCACGCAGGCACGACACTGGAGCGGCCATGAGATTCCTTGAAACGCTCTTCCGTCACCCCTTGGTCGCGATCCTGCCGGTCCTCGTCTGCCTCTTGGTGGCGGGGGGTTACCAGGCGTCGCAGCCGAAGTCCTACACCTCCACCGGCAGTCTCTACATCGACGCGACCGTGCCGGGCAACAGCCCGACCAACACCGCGAACCAGTACGTGGACCCGTCGACTCTGCAGCAGTCCGCGATCGAGGAGCTGCTCACCACCCGTTCCTTCGCCATCGCGGTCGGGGCCAAGGGTCCGCTCGCCGCCTACCTGGCCTCTCATCCTCGCGCGGAGTCGACCGGGCTGGCCGCCGTTCCCCTCCTCTCCAACCTCTTCAGCAGCTCGAAGGGATCGGTGGACGACCAGATCGCCAACAACCTTCCGAACATGGTGACCGTGGTGACCGGGGGGCCCCAGGTGGTGAACATCACGGTCACGGCCCCCTCCCCCTCGGTCGCCGCCGGCACCGCGCAGGCCGTGATCGATGAGTACGCATCCCAGACCACCGCGGCGCTGACCAGCACGGACCAGGTCGCGGTCCGGTACTACGACCAGCAGCTGGGTCAGGCGGAGGCCACCCTGCAGCAGGCTCAGCAGCAGCTCTCCACCTACCTGGCGGCTCATCCCACGGTGCCGGCCACCGGTGTCGGCAACGCCAGCGCTACCGAGCTGGCCCAGGCGGTGACGCTCGACACCACCTCGTACCAGTCCGTGCTCTCCCAATACCAGTCGGCTGAGCTGAGCCTGGCCAACGTCGCCAGCCAGACCGGTTTCCAAGTCCTTGACGCTCCCTCGGCCAGCGCCACCCCGGTGAGCAGCAGCAAGAAGCTGCTGGAGACCGGCCTTGCCGGACTGGTGGTGGGGCTTCTCGTCAGCGTGCTCCTGATCACCGCCCTGACGGCCGCGGATCGCACCTCGCGTCGCGCCGAGGACATCCGCCGCACCCTGGGCCTCGAGGTGGCCGCCACCATCGGGCGCTTCCCGCCGTCCGCCGCGGGCACTCTCCGGGGGAATGAACTGTGACCGGCGAGGTTGTTCCCTCCCGCCTTGCCCCACTCTCCGCGCTGCACGCGGCGCGCTCGCAGGGGTCGACTCGTGACAAGGAGCTGGATGACGCGCAGGCGGCCCTCCAGCTGGTACCGCCCGTGCTGCTCCGGGGAGCGCGCGAGGTGCTCCAGCGGATCGGGCAGAATGGTCACGGCACCTACGGCGTCACCAGCACGGTGCGTGGCGAGGGTCGCACCAGCATCGCGACCGCGCTCGCCATCGCGGAATGGCTGGATCACGAGCGCCGGGTGGTCCTGGTCGATCTCGACCTGGAGCAGCCATCCCTTCATGAGCGCCTCGGGCTGCGCGAGGGACCGGGGATCCGGGACCTCGTCCAGGGACACAACAGCGTCGAGGACTACGTGCAGCGGATCGTCGGGGACGTCTGGTTGCTGAGCGCCGGCCGCTCGCGCGATGACGCGCCCCGAGGGCTGAACCGCCTCGCGGAGAGCACCATCCTGTCCCAGCTCTCGGAGTGGGCCGATGTCGCCGTGTTCGACCTGCCGCCGCTCCTCGAATCGGTCACCGGTGCCGAGGCCGCGCGGCTGTGCGCCACCCCGATCTTGGTGGTGAGGGCCGGCGTGGCTCCCATGCCCCAGGTGAAGGAGGCGGTGGGGAGGCTGGCAGCTCCCCCGCCGGTCATCTTGAATGGGGTCCGGTCGGCGGTCCCCCGCTGGCTGCGCCGCTCGCTGGGCGATACCCGGTGACCTGGCCCGTGCTGGCCATCGCGGCCCTGGTCGCGGTGAGCCTGCGGTTCGGGGCTCGCACCCGGCAAGCGCAGGGACTCGCCCTGCTGGTCACGGTGGTGGCGCTCGGCTACGCCTGGATCGGCCTGGGCAAGGTGTGACCTCCCTAGCGCTCGTCACCCCCTCCGCCGCCGACTTCGAGCGGAACGCCCGCCTCAGGGTCCGGATCGTGGTCGCCGCCGGTGTCGTCCTCGCCATCCTCCTCGGCCTGGTCGCCGGCCTCCTGAGCGGTGGCCGTCCCTACCTCCCCATCGCCCTGGCGGTGGTCCTGGCGCTGCCCTTCGTCTGGTGGTGGAAGCCGGCCACCGGGGTGGTGACCCTGCTCGCCTGCTCCACCATGGTCGAGCAGTTCGAGTACGGGGTGGGCATCCCCGGCCTGGACGCCTTCACGGACAAGATCCCGCTCTGGACCAGCCTGCAGAGCGGGCTGGGCGCCTCCGGGCTGGTGATGAGCCCGATCGACATCGCGGTGGTCCTCCTGCTCATCGTCTGGCTGACCCGGGCCGCGACCGAGCGCAGGCTGACGGTGCCGCGCACCCAGGTGTCCGCCACCCTCGGCGTGCTGGTGGTGCTCGCCGGCATCGCCCTGGTCCGCGGGCTCATGGAGAGCGGCGGCAGCGCCGACACCGCCGCCGCGCTCTGGGAGATCCGGCCGTGGGTGTACCTCGGGGCCACCTACCTCTTCACATCTCAGGTGATCCGCAGCCGGCGCGCGGTCCAGGCGGTGCTCTGGACGTTCGTCATCGGCAGCGGCTTCAAGGCACTCCAGGGCGTGTACATCTACTTCGAGACGCGCAGCGAGATCCCTCGTCCCGAGGCCATCCTGGCCCACGAGGAGTCCATCTTCTTCAGCCTCTTCCTGGTTCTCACCCTCTGCCTCTGGCTCTACGGTGAGCGGGGCCGGCTGCGGGCGACGGCGACCGCGCTGGTTCCGTTCGTGCTCATCGCCGACATCGGGAACACGCGGCGTGACGCGTTCCTGATCCTCGCCGCCGAACTGGCGCTGATGCTCATCCTCACCTACGTCGCCCTCCCGGAGCGGCGCCGGCTGATCCGCCGTGTCTGCGTCGTGGGCCTGGTGTTCTTCGCCCTCTACCTCCCCGTCGAATGGAACGGGAGCGGAACCCTGGCGGAGGTGGCGGTGGCGGTGCGCTCGGGGATCGCACCCGACGCCCGCGACTCCCAGTCCAACGCGTATCGCGTGGCCGAGGACGCCAACCTGGGGGTCATGATCAAGCAGGATCCCCTCATCGGTTACGGTTTCGGGGTCCCGATCAACTACAGCAGCTACCCCATCGTCGACATCAGCAACGTCGACAGCAACATCGCCTGGGTTCCCCACAACGGCGTGCTCTACGTCTGGATGCGCATGGGGCTGTTCGGAGAGCTGGCGCTCTGGATGTTCGTCGCCGCCGCCATCCTGGCCGGTACCCGAGCGGCCAGATCGCCCAACCGTCAGGTCTCCCTGATCGGCACGCTGACCACGTGCACCGCCGTGGGCTGGGTGATCATGGGGTACACGGACATGGGCTTCTGGTGGTTCCGCATCGCCGTCGCCTTCGGATGCCTGCTCGGGGTCCTCCATGCGGTGACCGTCATGGAGCAATCGTCGTCGCCGCCGGTCCCGGCGGCCGGACGGCCCGCATGACCGCCGTCGCCAGCCGGGCCCGGGGGGCGTCGCCGGGCGGGCTCACCTGGACGCTCAAGTTCGTGGGAGCCCAGACGCTCGGGTATCTGAGCAACCACGTCGTCAATCGGGTGCCCAGCTACTCCCTGCGCCGCGCGTGGTACGACCACGCCGTCGGCGTCCGCATCGGCCGCGGCTCCAGCGTGCAGCTCGGGGTGCGGGTCTGGTTCCATGGCCCCGGGCAGAATCGGCGCGGTGGCCCCTGGGAGTCGGAGCACGGCGGATCGCGGATCGGGGTCGGGACCAGGATCAATCGCGACTGCACGCTCGACACTCGCGGAGGTCTCCGCATCGGTGATCACGTCAGCATCTCGCCGGAGGTGGTGATGCTCACCGCCGACCACGGGCGAGACCTTCCCGGATTCCCCCTGCAGCACCGCTCGGTGGTCGTCGAGGACTACGCGTGGATCGGCATGCGGGCCATGATCCTCCCCGGCGTCCGGGTCGGCCGGGGTGCGGTGGTCGCCGCAGGGGCGATCGTGACCCGGGATGTCGAGCCGCTGGCGGTGGTCGCGGGGGTGCCCGCCCGCGTCGTCGGGCACCGCGATCCGGCGGCGCTCGACTACGCGTTCGCCGACGAGCCGCTCGCGCTCTTCGAATGATCGCCGCCGCGCCCACCACCCAGGGCTCGGCTGAGCGCGCCGAGGTGGAGCGTCGCGCGCGGCGGCTTGCCGTCGAGCTCATCGGCGCCGGAGACGTGTGGGACTTCCACCGCCGCCACGCCGATCTCACCACGCCGTTCACCCGGCCGGACTTCGCCGAGATGCTCGCCACCGGCTTTGGGCCGTCCCTGCTTCGCCTCGGGGTCTTCGGGGAGGGGGGCATCGAGGCCGTCGTCCAGCTGCCGGTCCGGCGCCGGGGACCGTTGCGGACAGCCGATCAGACCCCGTTCCCCTACGTCGGTCTGATGAGCGGCGGCGGCGAGCGACTTCCCTCCCAGCTCCTGGCCATCCGCCGGGCGCTCGCCAGGGAGCGCGTCGCCTTCGCCGTGCTGAGCCTTCCGCCGCAGGTGGCGGTCGACCTGGAGCGAGCAGCCGGTGCGGGTGTCTTCATCCATCCGAGGACCACCTGCGTCGTGCCCACCGATGCGGCATCGCTGGATGCGGTGGAGGCGCGCTGGGCGCGATCGGTCCGGAGAGCCACCCGGGACGGTCTGCGCATCGAGAGGGCGACCGCCGCGGAGATGAGCGGGGCGCTCGCGGGCCTCACGGCCGAGGTGCTGAGCAGATCCATGGCCGCGCCGCCCGATTACCGGGCGGAGCTGTTCCCGGTGGCCTGGGAGACCTTCGAGGGCGACGGTGACGTCTTTCTGAGGGTGGCGCACGTGGGTGACCGCATCGAGGGGCTCATGTTCTCCATCAAGCAGGGCGCCACCATGTACGCGGATGGGATCGCCCGGCATCCGGCGGCCCTCGGCGTGCTCATCCTCGACCTCGCCCGGCTGGCCGCCCGCCACGGATGCACGTCGTGCGACATCACGGGAGGCCCGCCCAAGGTCGTGGCCTACAAGGAGCGATGGGGCGCGAGGCTCGCCACGTATCACGACATCCACATCCGGGACCCGCTCCTGGGCACCGCCCTTGATGCCCTGCGCAGGGCCTCGTTGCTGGCCAGGGCTCTGACCGGGGCCGCGCGCCGGAGCGCCTGACCAGCGTGCTGAGGTTTTCCGGTGCCTGCTAAAGCTGGACCAGCCCCTTCCGTGCCGCGTACAGGACCGCCTGGGAGCGATCAAAGATCTGCAGCTTCTCGTACATGTTGCTGATGTGGTTGCGGACGGTCTTCTCGCTGATCGACAGCTTGTAGGCGATCTGCTTGTTGGCCGAGCCGGTCGCGATCAGCTTGAGGATCTCGATCTCACGGGCGGTGAGCCCGTCGTAGAAGTCCTTGGGTGTGGTGTCACCGGTCAGCATGCCCAGCACGCGCTGGGCGACCGGCCCCGACATGACGCGCTCGCCGGACATCACGGTCAGGATGCTGGAGATGATGGCCTCGGGCTCCGAGTCCTTGAGCACGTAGCCGCTCGCGCCGGCACGGAGCGCGGCCAGGACCTGGCTGTCGGCCTCGAAGGTGGTGAGGATGAGCACTGGCACGCCCGGCATGCTCGCGGTGATCTGCTCTGTGGCCTTGATGCCGTCCAGGTTGGGCATCTTCACGTCCATCAGCACGACGTCGGGTTCCAGCTCCCGGCACTGCCGGACGGCCTCGACACCGTCGGCCACCTCGGCGATCACGGTGACCCGCGGGTCGTCGCGCAGGAGCCGGGCCAGGCCCGAACGGAACAGCGTCTGGTCGTCGGCAATGAGCACGCGGACGGGCTTCGTGGCGATCACTGGGACTCTCCAAATGGGACGATGCAGCGCACCCTCGTGCCACCTTCGGATGGCGTGTCGAGAGTGATGCGACCGTCGAGCAGGTGCGCTCGTTCGCGCATTCCCCGCAGCCCAAACCCCGATTCCGGGTTCGCCAGGCCGCGGCCGTTGTCGATGATGGTCATTGCCAGAGAGGAGCCGACCACCTGGAGGGTGACCGTCACCCGGCTCGCCCCGCTGTGGCGCCGAACGTTGGTCAGGGCTTCCGAGGCGATGCGGGAGAGGTTCCACGCCTGGTGCGAGGGCAGCTCATCCGGCCAGGAATGGACCACAAGGTCCGCCTCGATGCCGGTCACGGCGAGCTGCTCCAGCCTCTCGCGGATGGACTCGGTGAAGCCGGTCTCCGTCGTCGGCTCGTCGCGCAACTCATAGAGGAGGCCGCGAAGTTCGTCGAGTGCGCTGCGGGTGGTGGCCTGCAGCCGTTCCAGGGCGGCGGACGCGGACGCCCGCTTTAGGTGTTCCAGCTCCACGACCATCACGGTCAGGTGCTGCACCGCCCCATCGTGGAGCTCCCGTGCCAGCCAGGTCCGCGCTTCCGCCAGCGCCCCTTGGTCAGGCGCAGAGGCTGCGGATGATCCCGCCCAATCGAGCTGCGAAGCCAGTCCTGCGGTCAAAGCACCCCCCCCGAGATCGCGAACTGGACCTGGCGGCTCACCCGCCTCCGGCCCAGCTAGGACTTGATACTTGGGAGTATAGGGCATTACGGCCCGTTCGTGCAAGGCCGCCAGTTCCATCTTGTGCCGGGAGAGTTAGGGCCTTTCAGCCCAGGGAGAGGAGGTGCTGCTCGTAGTAGGCGCCCTCGCCAGCCGTCGGCGATCCCGCGGTCATGGAGGTGACCAGGACGTCGTCGGCGTCCTGCCAGGCGTTCCAGGTCCAGGCCAGGTAGCTCAGCCCGTGCCCGTCCGCCCAGGGGAGGAAGGTCGGCAGGTAGGTCTCCGGTCCGGCCGAGGAGTCCCCCGTCTCACCGACGATGACGGGATGGGCAGCCGACAACGGCGCGATCACCGAGTTCCAGCAGGACGCGGTGTCGCACTCCTCACCGGGGTAGGTGTGCCAGGCGACCACCGTGTTGGCGTCCCCCGACCCCCACTTGCTAAAGGACGCGGTCCATTCCGAGCAGTCGTCTGCCCAGTTGACGCAGCCCGCCATGATCACGTTGGGCGCACCCGCGGAGCGGATGTCGGTGGTGAGCTGGTCAAATCCCGCGGTCGTCCAGTCGGTGCTGACGGTGTAGGGCTGGCCTCCGGTGACGTACTCGGTGAGCGTGCAGCCCTGCCAGAGGCACTGCCACTGGTTCTCTCCTGAGGTCGTCCAGTAGAAGTACGGCTCGTTGTAGAGGTCAAAGAGGACGCCGCCGTCGGAGCCGAAGGTGCTGGCCACACTCGACCAGAAGGCCGGTGAGTGGTCCTCGTCCGGTGCGGGATTCTGCGAGAGCGCGATCTGGCTGCCCGGAGCCGACCAGTGCAGATCCAGGATCACGTAGAAGCCTGCGGCCTGGAGATTGTTGACCAGCTTCACGATCGCGCTCTGGTAGGCGGCCCCGCCGATCTCCACGCCGTTGATGCCGAGCCAGCAGTCCTCGTTGAGCGGGACCCGCACCGCGTTGATGTCCCACGACTGCATGGCGGCGAAGGTGGCCAAGTCGTCCTCCGGCTGACCGCCGAACGGATCGGTCGTCCAGTTCTGGGCGCAGGTCGTCTCGGTCCCGCTCATGTCGACACCGTGGAGGAGGACGCTGGCCCCGGCTGCGTCGACCAACCGGTTGCCCGCGACGTGGAGAGCCGCCGAGGCGGTTGCAGTCGAGGGGTTCGGGCCCGAGGCCACCGCCGAGGAGGCTGCCGAGGACGACCCGGTGGCGGGGGCGCGCGCAACCGGCCGCGCCGTCGCCGCTGGCGTGGCCGGGCCAGCCGTCGGATCGCCGGCGGGAGGAGTCGGCAGCGTCGAGCCGGTGCCGGCGATCTGGCCAGGCGGCGAGCTCGACCTCGGCGTTGCCGGGCCGGTGGTGGCCGGGCTGCACCCGGCGCCAATGACCGCGGCCATGGCGGCCAGGGCCGCCGCCAGCATTCGCGAAGTTTGGAGCTTCATCACATTGGTCACGTCGACCGTCCGATGAGTGTAGGTGGGGGGTATCTCGGCCACCACCGGCTTCCCGGTCCTGCCCTGGGCCGTTGCTCCCGCACCGCTGGGCGCTTGTCCTGACCCGGCTGGGACCCTCCCATCGACCACCCACGCTGCTCGTCCGGAGGGTGATCGGGACAGCTCCGGACGGACAGCACGACCCGCCCATTGCCCCCCTTGAGAAAGAGCGCGAACGTGGCAATCAGCCGCCACCGCCAGACAGATCCTGGTGCGGGGGGCGGGGGCGGGGTGGCGCTGGGCACGCCCCGATGAATGGCAAGTTCGGAGGATGGCGATGAGGACGCGGTTCGCGACCCGTGTGCGCCTTGGTGTGGGAATCGCGGGGGCCACTTCCCTGCTGGCAGGCTTCGCCGTTGTCGTTGCCGACGGCCAGGTGCAGACCTCGCCGTCGTCCGGGTACATCGGTGCGCCCGCAACCTACGACATCACCGGTGGCCCGGTGAGTGCGACGTTCTCGTTCAGCGCCGACAATCTGACCAGCAGCACCATCGTCACCGACATCGAGTTCGACGCCACCCCGATACTCTCCGACCAGGGAGTCGATGTCAGCAGCGGCTATCCGGAGCTCACCTCCCAGCAGCTCGGGCAGGACGCGGGCGACGGGCTGACGGTGCAGGATTTCTCCGCGACGATCACGCAGTACCTGGACGCGGTGAGCTTGGATCCCGGAACCTGGACGCCGATCAGCTTCTCCTTCACGGTCGATCAGTGCGGCTATTACCAGATGGACGCCGCGGGATTGCCGAACACCGGATCTGGCCTCTTCGCCACCGGCTTCCTCCGGGTGATCGGCTGCGGCGATCCGTACGCGACGCCCACGCCGAGCCCGACGGCGACGCCCACGCCCACGCCGACGGCGACGCCCACGCCCACGCCCACGCCGACCGCGACACCCACGCCGACGCCGACGGCGACGCCCACCCCGACGTCGACGCCGGCCCCGACGTCAGACCCGACGCCGATCGCCACCCCCAGCCCGACGGGCGGGGTTCAGGGCATCACCACGGCCTCGCCCACGCCCACGGGTGCGGTTCTGGGGATCACCACCCCCGACACCGGCGCGGGGCCTGGGGCCGGTGGCGCGCCGTGGGGCTTGGTGCTCATGATCGCCGGCGCGATCCTCCTCGTCGTGGGACTCGCCACTCGTCGCCGCCCGCAGGCGGTCTGATCCCGAGCCTCTCGGCGCCTTCCCGACCACCGGTCGCCGCCGGCCGGCTGAGCGGTCTATACCGCGGGGTGCCGACGCCGAGCGGCGCTGACGATCGCGAACGCGCCGATGATGATCAGCCCGATGCCGACCCCGAGCAGGTTGGAGGAGAGCGAGGAGCCGGACCCCGTGGCGGGTGTCACGATGCTGGTTCCAAGCACCGCGCCGCTGGGGGTCGGGCTCGCGGTGGAGATCCCAAGGACTCCGCCGGCCGGCGTCGACAGGAAGAGACTCAGCTGGGTTATGTCGTGCATGCTGACGTAACCGGCAGGACCGCCCGTCGCGCAGAGCGGCAGCGTGATGGAGCCGTTGGCCGCCACGACCAGAGAGGCGGTGAGCGAATCCTGGGTGCACGGGTCCAGGGTCGAGTCGGCGGTGCTCAGCAGAGTATCCGCGCTGGGGGCAACTGAAGGATCGCCGGCGCTGTTGCCCAGCATCTCGAGCTTGACGGCGGCTCCGTTGCAGGCGGACGGGAAGTCGGAGAGTACGACGCCCGTCACCACGCCACCGGAGTTGATCTGCGGATGGCTGCTGACAGCGGCTTCGTAGTGGACCGTGACCGGCGAGCCCGCGGAGTCGCACGAGGACGAGGAGTCCGCGTAAACCGGCATCGCACCGAAAGCCGACATGATCGCGACCGCCACGACCAGGCCCGCGCCGGCGAGCAGCATGATCAGCCCCAGCGCGCCGGTCCCCCGACGCCACGGATGAAGCTCAGACCTCTGGTCCATGCTCACTCTCCTCCCTTCCGCGAATCAGCGCCGACCCGCGGTCAGACACGATATGCCTCCGAGTCGCCTCGGTCAGGTGTGGTCGAACCAGCAGGGTCCCGTTCTCCCCGGAACGGCGGACGGGCTGCACACCCAGGGCGGGATCGGTCCGGTAGCGGTACAGAGTGCCGCTGTCGACGACCGCATAGACGTCGCCGGCATCCCCCCAGTGGAGGATCGGGCACTCGAGACGGCGCGCCACCTGGAGCATGCCCTCGAACGAGCCGAGCTCCACCACGACGACCCCGGCATGGGCGGCGACGGCCTCCGCCTCGATGATCGACGAGCCGTACCGTGCGGCGATGCGGGTGCGCTCCTCCTCGGAGGTCGCCTCGCGCAGCAGCGGCCAGCCGGCGAGCCCGCCTAGAAGCAGTGATGCCAGCAGCACCACCAGCGAGGCGATGCGCGCGTTGGAGACCGAGAGCCCGAGGAGGAGGGTGGCGGGCTGGCCCGCGGGGACGCTCACCGAGCCGGTCGAGCTGGAGGCGAAGCTCGCTTGCCCCCCCGCGCCTGACGCGCCACCCGACGTGCCGGGGAGGAGGGCTCCATCGCTGTAGCTGAAGCTGACCGGTGAGTCGAACGAGGCGTTGAGCGGAGCGGGCCCGAGATGGCCCAGCACGCTCACCGAGGGCGTGATCGCCACCGCGTAGGTGCTGGAACCGTAGCCGACCGCGGCTTTGGCGAAGGCTGCGGCCGCGCTTTGGAGCGCTGCCATGCTGAGAGTGCCCGTGGCCGTGAAACTCTCACCGATGAAACGCGTCACTGATGGCTGGAGCGCGATGGTGCGGGTCAGGCCCTGCCCATTGCTGATGGTCGCCACCAGCTGCTCGGCACCGTTCAGGATCGTCGTCGGAGAGGTGGCCCGGAACCGGTACGCGTAGGAGACCGTGAGCGCGCTCACCACCGACCCGTACACGGGATCGCCGGTCACGACCCCGGCGCTGCCGTAGACCGACGTCGGACTCGTCGGTGCGCTGTACGAGAGACTTCCGGATTGGGTGTACGAGAGAGAGGCGGCGGTCATGGTCGGACGGCTCCAGGCGAGCCCGCCGATGATGACCGCGCAGATCCCCAGCACGGCGCAGACGATGACGGCGTCCAGCCGGCCGACGTGCCTTGCTCCCGGGTTCGCCCCCCTGGCCTCGTGTTCAGTGGGCATGACGCCGCCTCTTCCGCTGCCGTCTCGATCCGGACCGCGGCCAGAACACGAAGATCCACATCAGGCCGAGCAGCACCGCCCCGACCACCGGCGTTCGGAGCGTCAGCAGGATGTTGCCCCACCCGGGCAGGTGCATCCATTCGGCTCCGACGATCTGAGCGGCGGTCGGTTCATAGCTGTCGGTGAAGTTGTTGTTGTCCCCCTTGAAGACGTAGTGGCCGCCGTCGATGGCGATGATCCGGTGCATCACGGTGACACCGAGCTGGGCGTTGTGGTAGCCGGCGACCTCGCCGACGTGATAGCTGGGCTTCGCTTGCAGCAGCACCAGGTCGCCCGCGTGGAAGTTCGGCAGCATGCTCACGCCAGTGGTGATCGCGTACGAGGTGGATCCGCCCAGTTGGGGCGGTGCGAGTGTCGCCCAAGCCGCAAAGCAGAGGGCGACGGTGGCCAGCGTGGCGAGGATGCGCGGGTGTCCCAGGCGCCAGCCGCCCGCCAGCGTCCGGCGAGCAGCCAGTGGCGCCCATGCCGAGCGTGTCCCAAGTCTATGGCGACTGACGTCTGGGGTACTCATGCTGCTTGAGTCGTCTTCTCAGAAGCGGGATGGCCGGGTGCCGATTCGAGGTCGGAGAGGTACGAGGATCCGGCAAGCGCCGAGACACGACGTGCCCAGAAAGTGGGCACATCGCATCCCGGCAACTCGCCCGAATCCTATCGAACGGTTCTGACTACTGAGCGGCCTCGACGTCGATGTACGCGATCTCGCTAGCAGGGATGGGCTTCACCGGCGCGCCGGTGGTGTAACTATTGCCCGTGAAACCCTCAGTGGAATACACGTTGCAGGTCCACGTGCCACCAGCCTCAGTGCAGCTGCTCGCGCCGCCGCCTCCGATCACGCCCCCGCCGCCGTTGTACAGCTGGACGGCGGCCCAGACCGCATTGTCGGGGCTGAGCTGGAAGGACACCGTCGTGACCCCGTCCTGCTCAGAGATGCCGTTGACCACCGGGCCGTCGAGGTATGTCATGGTGCCGACCTGGCCGCCTCCCGGTACCGAGACGCCAGCGTAGTCAATGTTAGAGACGGTGTACCCGGACACCGCTGCGGAACCCTCGCCCGCATACGACGCCGGGACGGTGTTGCTGGCCATGTACGCGAAGCCGGCGGTGGCCAGGACCACAGCGCCGCCTCCCACCACTAGAAGCTGCCGAAATGGAACTCGCATGGGTCTACCTCCTTCCCCGCCCACCTCTCGGGTGATGCCCTTGCCGGTGAACGTTCCTGTCCTCACCTAGATCGAGGTCACCGCTCCGGCCTCTGGACCGCTGCGGTGGAGGCTCGACCTGGTACTACACCGTCATTGATAGCAGGCTCCCTAG
>Ga0187890_10002218_pt1 | contig 13662 bp, 9 predicted proteins | sample June2016WEW_21_1_FD_133005 | JGI IMG/M metagenome (GOLD analysis project Ga0187890, IMG submission 133005) | Peatland microbial communities from SPRUCE experiment site at the Marcell Experimental Forest, Minnesota, USA - June2016WEW_21_10 | ecosystem: Environmental > Terrestrial > Soil >... | reverse complement strand
GCGGCGCGCGACGCGGTGCGCATCTTCGGCAAGACCGACGCCGACATCGATCGCATCGTCGCCTACCGCATGGCGGATCCGACGCTCATCGTGCCGAGCCCGATCGACGGCCGGATCACGGCGCGCAACGCGGCGCCCGGGTTGTTCGTCCAGCCGGGCAACGCGCCGGCCCCGTACACCGTGGCCGACATCAACACCATGTGGATGCTGGCGAACGTGGTCGAGGACGACAGTCCGGCGTTCCGTCTCGGGCAACCGGTTCAAGTCAGCCTCAGCGCGTTTCCCGGCCGCAAGTTCGACGGCAAGATCACCACCATCGGCGCGACGGTCGACCCGAATACGCGGCGCGTCCTGGTGCGCTCCGAAATCAAGGATCCGCAGCGCGAGCTGCGTTCCGGCATGTTCGGTTACTTCATTATCGAAATTGGCGCGCCGCTGCGGTCGCCGGCCGTTCCGCTCGACGGCGTGGTGCGCGAGGGCGACGGCACGATGACGGTGTGGGTCACCGCCGACCGCCGCCGCTTCATCAAGCGCACGGTCAAGATCGGCGATGCCCGCGGCGGCTACCGGCAGATTCTCCAAGGTCTGCAGCCCGGCGAACTGGTCGCCACCGACGGCGCCATCTTCCTCAGCAACATGCTGGCAATAGCAGCGGGCCAATGAAGGCACCTGACGTCAGCAGCGCTCAAAACAGAGATCAGCCGTGCTAAAGGGCATTCTGACTTTCGGCCTCACCCGGCGCGCGATCGTGCTGTTGGGCCTATTGGTCTTCATCGGCGCCGGCCTCGTTGCCTTCAGCAAACTGAACATCGAGGCTTACCCCAATCCCGCGCCGGTTATTCTCGAGATCACCGCCCAGGCGGCCGGACTCTCGGCCGAAGAGATGGAGCGTTATTACACGATCCCGATGGAGGTCGGCCTCTACGTCACGCCCGGCGTCGACAACATCCGCTCGACGTCTTTCTACGGCCTGTCATTCGTCCGCGTCACCTTCAAATACGGCGTCGATTATTTCTTCGCCTATGAGCAGGCGGCATTGAGCCTGCAGCAGAACGTCACGCTGCCGGGTGGGCAGGTCCCGCAGATTCAGCAATCGAGCCTGGTCGGCGAGGTGTTTCGCTATCAGGTGGTTGGTCCTCCGCACTTCGGCCTCACCAACCTGCGCACCGTGCAGGACTGGATCATCACACGGCGGCTCTATACCGTGACGGGAGTCGTCGCGGTGAACTCGTGGGGTGGCACCACCAAGCAGTACGACGTCGACGTCGATCTGCACAAACTCGACGCCTACAGCGTCACGATCCCGCAAATCATCGCGGCGCTCGGCAATGCCAATATCAATGTCGGCGGCCGCGAGATCACGGTCGGCCAGCAGTCGGTGAACATTCGCGGCATCGGGCTGATCGATTCGGGCGGCGATGCGGATTTGACCAAGGGCTGGCATGTCGAGGACATCGAGAATGTCGTGCTCACCCAGGTCAACGGTGTCCCGATCCAGATCAAGGATGTCGCCAAGGTCTCGCTTGGCTACGTGCCGCGGCTCGGCATTGGCGGCAAGGATCACGACAGCGACGTCGCCTTGGCGATCGTGGTCATGGGCCGTACCTTTCACACCAATGACGTCATCCCGCGCATCAAGGCCAAGATCGATCAGATCAACAACGACGGCACGTTACCCCCCGGGGTAAAAATCGTTCCTTACTACGACCGCTCGACGCTGGTGGCGGTGACCACGCACACGGTGCTGCACAATCTGATCTTCGGTTGCGCCCTGGTCTTCGTCATCCAGTGGGTTTTTCTCGGCAATATCCGCAGCGCCATTATCGTCGGGGCGAATATCCCCTTCGCGCTGTTTTTCGCGGTCATCATCATGGTCATGATGGGCCAGGATGCCAACCTGCTCTCTGTCGGCGCCGTCGATTTCGGCATCATCGTCGATTCGGCGGTGATCCTGATCGAAAACGTTTTCCGCAACTTGCAGGGCAGTCCGGGAGATCGCCAATCGCTGCTGGCGCAACTGGCGGAGGAGAAGTGGGGGGACGACCCGACGCGTGGCAGAGACTCGGCGCATCCGCTGGCCTGGAACGACCGGTTGCGACTCATCCTCATCAGCGCCTTGCAGGTGGACAAGGCGATTTTCTTCTCCGCCCTGATCACGGTCGCGGCGTTCGTGCCCTTGTTCACCATGCAAGGCGTCGAAGGCCAGATTTTCAGCCCGATGGCGCGAACTTATGGATTGGCCCTGCTCGGCGCGCTGCTTTCGACCTTCACGATCACGCCGGTGCTGGCCTCCTTCCTGTTGCCTGAGCACGTCGAGGAGGCCGAAACCATCGTCGTGCGCGCGCTGCGCGCCATTTACGTGCCGATCCTGCACTGGTCGCTGATCCATCGCAAAGTCATGGTGGCGATCGCGCTGGCATTTCTCGCCATCGTTACACTGTTGGCGACGCGGCTCGGCAGCGAATTCCTGCCGGCGCTCGAGGAAGGCAATCTGTGGATTCGGGCGTCACTGCCGCCGACGATCGGGCTGGAGGCCGGCGAGCCGGCGACGGCGAAGATGCGCGAGATCCTGCTCCGTCACCCCGAAGTGCTCACGGTCGTCTCCCAGCACGGCCGGCCCGATAACGGCAGCGATGCTTCGCCGTTCGCCAATGTCGAGTTGTTCGTGCCATTGAAGCCGTTTGACGAATGGGCGCCGGGTTTGACGAAAGACAAGCTCGTCGAGCAATTGCAGCAAGAGTTCAACGACAGTCTGCCGGGGATAAGCTTCAATTTTTCGCAGTACATCCAGGACAACATCGAGGAAGCGCTGTCTGGCGTCAAAGGCGCCAATTCGGTCAAGATCATCGGCCACGATCAGAATATCCTGGAAGACTTGGCCAACAAGGTCCAACATGAAATGGCGCAGGTCAGGGGCATTGCCGACCTGGGCATTTTCCACGTCCAGGGACAACCGAACCTGAATATCAAGGTGGATCGCGAAAAAGCCGCCCGCTACGGTCTCAATACCGGCGACGTCAACAATACGGTGCAGGCGGCGCTGGGCGGCACCGTCGCGACCACGGTGCTGGAAGGCGACCGCCAGTTCGCCGTTACGGTTCGGCTTCCGCAAGAGTATCGCGACTCGCTGGAATCGATACCCGATCTCAAAATTGCCGGCGGCAACGGCGGCAACGCGTATATTCCGCTGCGCGAGCTCGCCACCATCACGCTGGATACCGGCGCCTCCTATATCTATCATGAGGCCGGCGAGCGCTATATCCCGGTCAAGTTCAGCGTTCGCGACCGCGATCTCGGCAGCGCGGTTGCCGAATCGCAGCAGCGCATTGCCAAGAACGTAAAGCTGCCGCCCGGCTACCGCATCGTCTGGGCCGGCGAGTTCGAAGACTTGCAGAACGCGCAGGCGCGCCTCGCGGTGATCGTCCCAATCAGCCTGCTCCTGATCGTCGTCTTGCTCTACAGCCTGTTCAATTCGCTGGGCGACAGCCTAATGGTGCTCGCCGGCATTCCGTTCGCGGTCGGCGGCGGCATTATTGCGCTGTATTTTTCCGGCCTGAATTTCAGCGTCTCCGCGGCGGTCGGCTTCATTTCCTTGTTCGGCGTGTCGGTGATGAATGGCATTTTGATCATGACCTATTACAATGAGGTCAAGGCCGGCGGCATGGGCACCATCGACGCCATGTTCCATGCCGCTTCGCAGCGGATGCGGCCGATGCTGATGACGGCGCTGTCCGCCTGCATCGGGCTATGGCCGGCGGCGGTCTCGACCGGTATCGGCAGCCAGGTGCAGCGCCCGCTCGCCACCGTGGTGGTCGGCGGCATGTTCATCGGACCGATCATTTTGCTCGTGGTCGTGCCGGCGCTGCAGACACTGTTCCTTGATCGAGCGGCGCGTCCTGGGCCCACGGCTGAGCCGAACGCGGCGGGAGCGGCAGCCTTCGATTGATGTCTGCGCCGGGGCTCCGGCGCTAACGACGGCGAAAGAGGCGTCAATGAGGATCGGTCCTTTTATTGTCGCGGTCGTCCTGATCGGTGCTTCGCCGATACCGGCAAGTTTCGCCGAGGATGCGGTGCCAACGGCTGGCCACCCGGCGAGCTCAAATCCATCCACTGAGCCAAGCGGTTCGCCACCACCTGCCGGCAATGCTGGCGGTTTGGTACTAAAGCCTGCCAATCATGCTCCGGCCGAAAACGCCGCCGCGCCCAAATCGGACGGCAATGCAGGGCCGCAAGAGGTGCGCGGCGCGAGTGATAAGCAAAATCTGAAGGCAAGTGAGGACGACGGACCCAAAGGCCGCGGTGTCAATGCCCCCGCCGGGGAGGGACCTCATTCGGTCGCGAAGGGCGTCAATTCAACTGATACCCGTGGCGGCAACACTGGCGGCAACACTGACGCGATCGATACGCGCATCACGGCGCCGTCCCACCGTGCGCGCAACGCCTCTGGCAAAGCTCACGATGCAAAGTCCAACTTCAAGATCGTCGCCCCTGGAAACAATCACACGCGCCCGTCGCCCGGTTCGCTAAAACCTATTCAGCGCAATGCGATTGGCCAGTCGGTTGCCGGCCATGACGGGGTGCGCGGCCGCATTAACGACAGTCACGTTTCGTCGGCGCATGCTCCAAGCCCAACCGTCGCGGGCACTTCTGCCGCGGGCGGGGTGAGCGGCCCAACCGATGTCAAAACCGGGCTGGAGCGACCGGCAATCGCGCGTCCAAGCCCCAGCCCGATCGTGAGCGCGCCGGTGGTGCAGCGCGGCACGATCACAGGCACTGGCCTGGTTCATCGAAATTCCGCTGCATCGGGCATAGGCGGGCCGGCGAAAGTGTCCGGCGGCATCAACGGAACCGGCACCCGGCCTATACACTGAGCTCGGCTGGGTCGAATCTTTCTGCCCGATTTTAGAACAGCCGCCGCCGTAGGCCGCGAATCTGAGCGGGCCTAAATAACGAAACGTCCGTTTTCGCTGACTTTATTTTAGGCAAGAACAGGTGCAAATGCCTGGTTCTACACCAATTTTTATAGAAACAGCCTTGAATCCACTGAGGGTCTTTATAAGATGGGTCCTATACTTATATACAATCTATATTTCTGCGGCGGAAAAGCGTATGATTGCCAAAAGCGGCTCTGGAATAAGGCCCGCAATAAAAAAATTGGAGAGAAACGATGTCATGGATGCCGATGAGAGCGAGTGAATGGTCGCGGCGGGCGATTGCTCCTGACGCGCAAATGGCGGCGTCCAATGTCCCGGCCCTCCTGCACTACTCGGGCGTTGTTTTACGGGCGCTGTTCATGGTCGTAATGATGCTGATCACTTGGCGCGTGAGCATGCCCCAGAGCGAAACAATCTGGACGGTGTACGAGACCCCAGGCGATCTCATGCGGATGGTCCTGGGCTTGGCCGTCTGCGCTGGGATCGGGATCCAGCTTTTTAGGGCGCCCTATGATGACCAACGCTATCGGACCTGGCGCTACTTAGGCCTTGTCGCGGTGCCCTTCGCCTTGATCTGCCTCGTCGCCGTTTGGTGACCCTCCAAAGCTAGATAGGCGGAAGGTCGCTACCTTTGGCGGGCGCCAAGACCCCGGCCACCCGGTGGCAGACTGGTTGATCCACAAGCCAAAATTACCACCTGCGTTTGGTCGGTCGACAGGCATTTTCGCCCGAGGGCGCCTCAAAATATATTAAATGTATATTTCTCCGGGGAATCCGCGTATCTTGGCTCTGCCGGGCTCAGTGACATGGATTCCTATGGAGCGAAGCTTTGGGTGCAGCAGGAGAATCCTCTGAAAAGGGGTCGCGGGCTTCCGACGTTCCAGCCTGGCTTTACGTAGTCGGCGTGCTAACGCGAATCGTATTCATCATCACCTTGGTCGTGGTGATCCTGCTCGTCAGCAGGCCCCAGAGCGAAACAATCTGGACGGCTTATGAAACACCGGCTGATCTCATTCGGATGATCTCGGGTTATGTCGTTTGCGTCTGCCTAATGATCTACCTTTTCACGAGGCCGAAGGACGCCGCAAGCCATCGCGTTTTGCTCTATGTCGGGGCTGCCGTCGTGCCTTTCGCGCTGATCTGTCTCCTCGCCAATTGGTGATTCGGCGAAACGCGACGCCAATTACTGCGGCAATCGACAAATAGGATTCGCTTTCGTCAATGCGCACGCGCCTCGCGCGCGATGGGGACGGGGAGGCGAATGCGAACCGTGGTTCCAAGCCCGGGGCCCTCGCTTGTAACGTCGAGCCGGCCGCCATTCGTCGTAATAAACGTGCTGGCGATCCAAAGTCCGAGACCGGATCCGGCGGCCGCGGCTGCGTGGCGCGTGCCGCGAAACGACCGTTGACCGGCGAGCTGCCGCTCGTCTGGCGTCAATCCGATGCCCTGATCGGAAACCGACAATACCACCCAATCCTGATCGACGCGTCCGTCGATCTTGATCGTCGAGCCGGAGGGCGAGTATTTTGCGGCATTTTCGAGCAATTGGCTCACCGCATTCTCGACGAGAGCAGATTGCACCTTGACCAAGGGAAGGCTGGGCGCCAGCGAAACGTCGAGTTGATGCGCGGCGAGTTGCGTGCGTTTCTGCTCGATCGCTCCGCGAACGATGTCCACGGGATCGGTCAATTCCGCGCTCGCTTGCTTAACGCCGGTCGTAATGCGCGCGGCCGCGATGATGTTTTGTATGTTGCTGTCGAGCCGCGCCGCCTCATCATAGACCATCGTTACCAGCGATCGCGCTCGATGATCCTCCCTGATGGCAACCATCTGCGCCAATACGCTTGCCGCGCCCAGGATCGACACCAATGGATTGCGCAAATCATGGGATATCGTCGTGACGAGTGCGTTTTTCAAAGAGTCGGCCTGGATCTGCAGCTGGAACTCTTCGACTGCTTTCACGAGGTCGAGACGCGCCAGAGTTTCGGTCGCCTCCGTGAGAGCTTCGTCGACGCGATGATTGAATATCCGTTTGGCGTCGACGACACCGGTTCCGAGGTCGGCGAAGGCGAGATATTCCAGCGTCCCAAGCGGCACCCGGCGCACCAGCCAGGTATGACGCGTGGCCTCATCCATGATCGTGTGCGGCTCGATGTCGTCGAGCGGCGCCATCGCTGCTGCGTCACGCCGGACCGCCGTCGGCAAAGCCGGATCCGCGGATCGATCGTCTTCGACGTATCTTGCCTCGATCAGCAGAGTCGGACGGCCGAGACGTCGCGAAAGATAGTTCTGCGTTGCGCGGATCAAATCCGCCGTCGTGAAACAGACCGCCAGTTGTCTTGAATAGCCGTAGAGATCGTAAATTTCCCTCTCGCGCTTGCGGAGGTCCGCCGCAAGACCGCCGCCCACCAGCGCAACGATCAAGAAAACAATCAAATCGGCGATGTTCTGCGTGTCGGAAATCCAAAAACTGTAAAGCGGCGGATAAAAAAAGAAATCGGCCGAAAGCGCCCCAGCGACTGCCGCCAGGATTGCCGGGCCCGTGCCCCACCAAACCGCCGCTAGCAGCACCGGAATCAAAAAGATGACGGTGACCAGATTTACGGTGCCCAGGATCCCGGTAAAAAGAAAAGTGGCGAGGGTGGCACACGCGACCAGCAACAGCGTTCCGCCTGCTTGAACGGTGACGGCGCGCGCCGAACTAAAAGCGAAACGTTCGCGCTCGTCATCGTCGGAGTGGCGCTCCGCGGCCAGCCGCCAATGTCCGGTGGCCAAGTCTCGAATCTTCCGAAGTACAAACCTCAATTTGTCAGGTCTCCGACCCGCGGGAGGAAGGCTCGAGCGTGAAAGAGCCGCACTCGAATTGGAAATCATGCGTGCCGTTCAAATCGTTCTCGACCAAGCAGTGCCGGCATATCGGCAAACCGTGAAAGACGTTATCTGCATGCGTAGACGGCACGCGGTTCGGCCGGCGGAAGCCAGCCGCAGGTTCGATGCGGCAACGTCGTGTCTTGCGTGACGACGAGTGGCTGCGGCGTCGCCTCGACCGTCGTGCAGCGGTAGACCGCGCGGCCTCCCGGTCCGATCCAGTCGCAGACTCGATGCGGCGCATTGTTTTGTTTGGCGAGTGCTGCCAGCGGCGGCGATTTGACGTTGCAGCCATGCTCGCAGTTGATTTTTGTTTGCTGATGCACTGCATAGGCTGGCACTGCGAATAACGCCATGCCGAACGCGATGCTGATTGACGTTGTCAGGCGCATTTTTTCTTATTCCCACAGACTTTTGATTGGCGACCCAGCAATTCATTATGAGAAGCCGGCGTGCGACGATAAAGCTCAATATCTTTTGGTAATTGAGCGATAACTATGCAGTAGCTTAAAAACTAAACTTCGGGCTGCGCGACGTCGGGGACCCTGGCGATTTAACATAGCCTAGTCCACAGCAGCAGAATGTCGCGAAAGAAATGCGGTCCAATCGAGCTTTGGCGGCTCGTGAACCTATGCCCGGCCGTTTTTACGGCTTCATTTCGGCACTAGCGCCTCTGAAAAAATATCTTTAAAATATCTTTGGTTGTTGGGGCGTCGCATGGCTCAGTGGCTGGCGGGTGAGTTCACGTTTTTGGGCGTCCATTTCCAGAATTGGATGCCGCTGGCGTTGGCTATTATCGTATTGTGGGTGGTTTTCATGTGGTGGAAAGGCTCGTTTGACGCTCGCCATTGACGCGCACCGCACTCACCGGACAGTTCCGGTGAAGCGAAGCCCTCCGCTATGTCAGTTTAAATTCTCAGGCCCAAAAAAAGGGCGGGGTCGGATTGGCGATCCGACCCCCTTTTCACCACGAACTGCAATCGGGGCAAACACCGGTAGCAGCAAGTTCAGATTATTCAGTTATTGCACTGCGTCAAATAGAAAAAAAATATTGTGCCGCAATCGCTCGCATCATTCATCGTCGGCGGGGCTTGCGCCGCAACGGATCAACAAGGCACGACAAGCTAATTCGAAAACGCGGCCGGTGTAGCTGGGGACGGCGCGAGGGCGTTGGCGGCCTCGCGCTGGAGATTGAGCGACGGGTAAAGATACTTGTCCATGAACCAGTTGCGCTGCCGCGCCGCAAAGTCGGCGAACTTCGCTTCGGCTTCACGCTTTGCCGCGGGAAAACGCCTGCCCCAGCCGGAATAATCTCGCGCCAACACTTCCAATGACACGATGGCTGTTGCAATCAGCAGAAACGAATCGTTCGCGCGTTTCGCACATCTCGACTTTGACGCGTTTCTGAAGACCTGCATCAGGTCGCGATGGCACTCGATAATGTCGCGCGCATCCGAATGCCAAAGCATATCGGGCAGGCGGGCATAGCCATGTATTGCGTGATAGCTCTCGACCAATTTGCGGCACTTGAGCGCCAGCTCTTTTGGTACAAAGCGAAAATTGGAATCGGCGTTGATATCGCCGTCCGCCCGTTCGGCCGGGTCATTGGCTTCGATAGTTGTATGGTCGATCAACGACATCGCACAACCCGGAGCGGCGAAAATTGCGCCTGCACGGATTGTAACCGCAGCGGTCATATACATTCGAGATCAATTCCCGGCTTCCAAAGTAGAGATAAAATAGCAGTTCGGGTGGCCAATAGGCACACACCATAGCGCACGCCGCCAACGTTTCACGCGATCGCTGAGCCTGCCCAGATGCTAAGCAAATTAGCCAGGCCGGCTGATACTTGGTTGAGCCGACGAGACGAAAACCCCAATCCACAGCGTGCCTTCTAAACTTGGCTACTGTGACCGAATAGTAACATTTCCATATGGCGCCCAATCGTAACGATCACTGCCACGTTGTAATCCATTGATACAAAGGCATTATTTTTGATTCACCCGGCTGAATGCCGGCAATCCTGCGTCAACGCGGAGTTTGATGAGCGCTGCAAGCCTCTTGAGCTTCGACCAAGCTGTCTGGTGAGGCTTTACGCAAAAGGCCCCAAAGGCGGCTGATGAGATATTTTTTAGATATTAAACGTCGGTTCCAAACAATATCGACTCTTCTGCCCAATCCTAAAAATATGACCATCACTGATTTCGCAGTTGCGAAGCGCTCTAACCGGATGCCGCTTCTAAATTGCGAAGATAAAACGGGGTGGGGTCATGAAATCACTGCTTTTGGGCAACAACAGCTCCGGCTCATATACGTTCAATTTGCCGGATCGCGTTTTCAAAGGCCTCGGCGCTGTCGCGATCGCGGCGGCGCTGGCGACGCCCGCCCTGGCGGCCGACATGCCGATGCCGGTCAAGGCTCCGGCGGCGCCGATCGTGTGGAGCTGGACCGAATTCTACTTCGGTGTCCACATCGGCTACGCCGACGCCAATACATCGTGGTGTACCGATGCCTTCGCGGTGAATTGCGCCACCACCAAGGCCGATACCATCACTCAAAACCCCTACGGTTACGCCGTCGGCGGTCAGTTTGGTTACCGCTGGCAGGCGACCAACAATATCGTCATCGGCGCCGAATACATGCTCGACGGAGCGCAGATCAATGTCACCAGTCATAGCGCCTTGGATCCTACCGGCACGCGCTATTCGTCCTTCAACAACATTGAAAGCGCAACCGGCCAGCTCGGCTTCGCCTTCGACCGGACGTTGATCTACGGCAAAGGTGGCTGGGCCTTGACCAACGTCAATTTCGACGCCGCCGACACGGTCACGGGCGCCGATCTGAGTAATCCAAGTTGGCGATGGGTGCAGGGTTGGACCGCGGGAGCGGGCCTCGAATACATGCTGTGGACGCACCTGAGCATTGGCGTCGAATACAACTACTACCAGTTCAACGTCGGCAACTTCACCAATCTTCGAGACAATACCGGAGCAACGATCGGCTGTTCGTTCTGTAATTTCGGAAAAACGAGCATGCAGACCGTACTCGCGCGCATCAACGTAAAGCTTTGGCCCTGGGGGCCGTAAAAAATCGCAAATGCTGGGGACTAAAGCCGGGAGCGTATGTCGCGTTGGCGTGTGGTGCTCTCAGACAAAACGGGGTGGGTCATGAAACGGCTTCTTCTACTTAGCGTGTCGCTTTTAGCCGTCGCGGCATCGACAAATATCTCGATGGCAGGTGAGCCGGCTGGGTGGACGGGCGGAATACCCGGCCCGGAAGATGGCAACGGCCTCGCTGGTCCGTGGATTTTTGGACCCAATTGCGATCCGACCATCAATTACAGCTGCCCCGTCACCAAGGCATGGGAAGCTGAGCGGCGGCGGGCGGCCGCGGCGCGCGGCGGCTGCGATCCATACGTCGACTATAAATGTCTCGACGCCTATCTCGGGGACGATCCGGCGACGCGGTTCATCCGCTACTACTCGCTGGAATGGGGCCACGCCACGGCGCCGACCGATCCGCACGCGCCGGCCTCGAGCCGCCCCGATGCGGTCGCGCCGCCGACACCGCAATCCTCGCCGCCGATGCCGTTCGCCGAATGGCCCTATGGCGGCACGCAAAATATCGCCAAGTCTATACCGAATGCGGTCGACAGCCCGCTGATGGTGGCGATCGCCAATACATCGGAAGGCAAGTGGCTGAGCGACAACCATGTCCAGATCTATGGCTGGCTCGATCCCGCCGGCAATATCAGCAGCAACAGGATCAGGCCCAGCGGCAACCTGCCGGTTTCCTACGACTACACGCCCAACACCCTGCAGCTCGATCAGGCCGTGCTCTATATCGAGCGGGTGCCGGACGAGGTGCAGAACGATCACTTCGACTGGGGCTTCCGCGTCTCAGGCATCTACGGCGTCGACAACCGCTACACCACGGCATACGGACTTTTCAGCAATCAGCTTCTGAAATCCAACGCCGTCAACGGCGCCGATATGCCGATGGTGTATACCGACTTGTACTTCCCGGTGATGCAGGGCCTGAATATTCGCATCGGCCGCTTCATCTCGATCCCGGACATCGAGGCGCAACTTGCACCGAACAACTACACCTACGCGCACTCCTTGACCTACACCTGGGATAACTACACCAACACCGGCATCGAAGCCACGTTGGCGCTGACCAAGAACTGGATCCTGCAGTTCGGGACGACCACCGGCACGGAAGCGCCGCCGTGGCATTGGGGCGCGCAACTTCCAAATCTGTTTGTGCAGGCGGGCAATGCCGATCCGCTTTATCCCGGCACGACCATGCTCAAGGATCCCGGCGCGGTGCCGTCGTTCACCTTCGGCGTGCGCTGGACCAGCAGCGATGGCAAGGACGACCTCAACATGGTCGCCGACGGCATCGATGGCGGGCAGTGGGGTTACAACAATCTACAGTGGTACGGCTTCACCTATTACCACAAGTTCAACGACTACTGGCACATCGCGTTCGAGAGCTGGAATATTCACGTCAACAACGTGCCAAACCTCAACAGTGCGGAGGCCAACGCGATCATTGCCGGCGGCGGCACGCCGAACAGCCCGCAATTCATCCCGTTCAATGCGCCGAACGCAGCGTGGTGCGGCGGACCGAGTACGTTTGGCCAAACCGCCATCTCCAACCAGCTGACTTGCGCGTCCGACACGCAGACCATGCTGCTCTATGTCAACTATTCGCCCGACAAGTTGAACAACTTCTCGCTCCGGACCGAATACTTCAACGACCGCAACGGCCAGCGGACCGGAATTCCGACCGCATACATGGACGCGGCACTGAGCTGGCAGCATTGGCTTTCGCCGCAGGTCGAGATCCGCCCGGAGGTCGGTTACTACCGCTCGCTCGACAATCCGGCCTTCAACGGCAATACCAATGCGGGCATCCTGCCCAATAGGGACTGGGCAGTCATCGCGGCGAGCGACGTGATCTGGCACTTCTGATCGGGCAGTCTCGCCTGTTACGCGACGCAAGCTGCATGGCAACATGCACTTGCGTCGCGGCTTTTTGCGCGCCGATTGACCTGTCAGGTCCGTAAGGCAAGCGAATTATTGTCGTATCGAAAGAATATTCCTGGCACATTGATTGCTAGCAGAAATACATGCAGCACCGGTTAGGCGAGCGATCTTATATATTATTTATATATTTTTTCGAGGCGCTTTACCTCTAGACTTCATATGGAGACATAGGCGAAACGTGAACACAATAAACGCAGGCCGGGTGCGTTTAGAACTGCAAATCGGGGGCTTTCGGAAAGGCAGGTCTGTGTCCACGTTCCATCAGCGCGACCGGCTGCGCGAGAAAACTAAAGAAATCCTACAGCGCAACACTGGATCGGCCCGTGCCCGATTCGGATCGTGGTGGATGAGCCATCGCGCTGTGAGCCTTGGCGCTGTGAGCCATGCCGCTGCCGGTGTCCGGCCGGCCTTGTTGGCTTCGGCGCTGGTTCTGCTGACGACGCTCGGCCTTTTTGTCATCAGCGATATCATTCCATCCAGTCTCATCCCGCTGGTTTACATGCTGCCCGTCGTTCTGGCGGCCATACAGTGGGGAAGGGTCGCCGGTCTGGTCGCCGCCTTCGCCGGCGCCGCGGCCGCGGACTTTTTCTTTTACCCTCCGCTCTACAGCTTCTGGCTTGAGAGTCGGCAGGACACCATCCATCTGCTGGTATATTTGCTGGTGAGCGTCATCACCAGCAATCTCGCCGCTCGGCTGAAGAACGAGGTGGCGACGTCGCGCCGGCGCGCCAACGAGATCGCGGAGTTGCACGCGTTCTCGCAGGGACTGGCCACCTGCTTGACCAGCAGCGATCTGATCCTCGCGG
>Ga0187890_10002215_pt1 | contig 13667 bp, 12 predicted proteins | sample June2016WEW_21_1_FD_133005 | JGI IMG/M metagenome (GOLD analysis project Ga0187890, IMG submission 133005) | Peatland microbial communities from SPRUCE experiment site at the Marcell Experimental Forest, Minnesota, USA - June2016WEW_21_10 | ecosystem: Environmental > Terrestrial > Soil >... | reverse complement strand
CTGGCTTGTGTAGTCCTTCTTGATCTGAGCGGTTTGGTGCCGCGCGGCATCCAGCTGGCTTTGCGTCAGCTGCAGTTTGTTGGTCACCACGTTCAGATCGCTCTGCACCTGCGCGTTCACTTCCTCAGCTTGCGAAAGCCGCGCCGATAGCGCGTCTTCATTCTGCTGGAAACTCTTGCTCTGCACCGCTAGGCTCTGTGACGCGTTGCGAGCCTGCGTCGTGGCGTTCCAGCCCACTCCCAGCGACACCAGCGTTACAACCGCCAGCGCGACTACCGCGATGCCCACCCAACGCGGCGTGCCTTCCGTTCCCGATGTCGTATTTTCTTCGTGCCCCATAAGATCTGTCATTGACGGTCTCCTTGTGCTCTTGCGTGTGTCCCCTGCACACACTGGAATATGCACGCCTTGCACCAATCCGTTTTCACCGCGCATCGCGTCCATAAGTCACTCTAAATGAGTTAGTTGCGAAGCGCGGGCGAATTCCCAGCGCCGCCTCACACGCTCGTCAACTGCGTAAGCTTTACGCAGCCCGGTAGGTTCTCTCTGTTAACTCTTTCGACGCAATTCGCGCGCAGCACGCGGCGATTTCATGCTGTCCGCAAGGATTGAATCTTCGAGAAAAAGATCGGCGGGAATGAAAACTGTCAGACGAGAAATCCCGAAAGCGTGAGCGTCGCTGCGGCGCGGCCTCCGGCCGCACCCGCGCCGATTGCCTAAGCGACCCTCGATGGCAGGAAGAACGGTGACGCGGTGCGCGGATCTCCGAAGTAAGTTTCCAGCGTCTGCTCAGCCGCTTCCAGCACCAGGGTGCAGTTCTGGCAGTGGCTGATATGCATGCTCACGTCGTGAGCCACCGTGGCCGCCAGGCGCCCTTCGATGAACTCACACATCAAGCGAATTGTTTCTTTGCAACTCATGTCTGTTGGGCAGCGTCCCCTGCCAAATCTCCCCGATAGCTGCCGCCTTTGACCTTGCAATGCGAGCGCCATAGTGCAGCTAACCTTTGCGGCAGATAAGTATCTTATTATGAGTGCGTTAAGAAGTCCGGCGCCGTCGTCGATCCCGGCTGCGGCGTCTAAACGGGAATTTCTTGCCGTTGGTGTCTCTTTTCTTCCGGTTTCTTGCGCAGCTGGTGTGCACAAAATTGCAGTTGCACTGGTATGGTTGCCGCGCGCCTCGCCCGCGCTTAGCGGGTGATCACCATGTTTTTCAGCGCCTCAATCCGCTTGTTCAGGTCGGGGTGCGTGCTGAAAAGCCCGCGCATCAATTGACCCGGCGCGAGCGGCGCAACGATGAACAGCGACGCCGTCGTTGCCGGAACGTTTGTCGGAATCCGCTGGTTATACGCGCCCAGCTTTTCGAGCGCGCTGATCAGCCCAAACGGGTGCCCCACCATCTGCGCCCCGGCGGCGTCGGCCGCAAATTCGCGCTGCCGCGAAACGCCCAGCTGAATCAGCAACGCCGCGATCGGCGCCACCAGAATCATCAGCAGCGCGGAAAGTCCACCGCCGCGCCGGTCGCCGCGCCCGCCGTATCCGCCGAAGATCAGCGCGAATCGCCCGAAGTGCGCCAGCATGGTGACCGCGCCGGCCAGCGTCGCGGCGATCGACGTAATCAAGATGTCGTAGTTGCGCACGTGCGAAAGCTCGTGCGCGATCACCCCTTCCAGTTCATCGTCGGTCATCAACTGCATCAGCCCTTCCGTCACCGCCACCGACGCGTGCGAAGGGCTGCGCCCCGTGGCAAATGCATTGGGCGCCGGCTGCGGAATCACGTACAGCTTGGGCATCGGCAGATTGGCCTTCGCGCACAGCCGCTCCATCACCGTGTAAAGCCGCGGCATTTGCTCGCGCGTCACCGGTTGTGCGTGGCTGGATTTCAGCGCGATCTTATCCGAGAAAAAATACGCCACGCCGTTCATCACCACGGCAACGGCCAAGCCGATCTCCATCCCCTGTTTGCCGCCGATGGCTTGCCCGCCCACCAGCAGCAGCAGCGTCAACGCCGTCAGCAGAAAAAGTGTCTTGATGCCTCTCATGTTTTTCCACTCCTCAAGAGTCTCAATCCAGTCTATGTTTCCAATCCCCCGCCGTCAAATTCCCGCCCTGTGGCGCTTAACCTAGTCGGTTGTCATTACGAGCCGGGCGGCCCTTGCGAGTCCTTGGCGCAGCGCCTCCGCGAGTCTCTGTGTTCTCAGCGCCTCTGCGTTATCTCTTGACTTGCCTTCACCGCGCCCGCCGCCCCGGCTTCGCACTCACCGGCGCTTCGGCCAGCAGCGGCGTCGAGCTGTCCGCCGGCGCACTCGCCTTTTCGCCTCCGGGCACGGTGACAAACGTCATCTGGTCCGAGTCCGGATCCGCGTCCACGCGCACCTTTTCCCCAGGCACCACGCGCCCCTCGAGAATCTGCATCGCCAGTGGATCTTGCACCAGCCGCTGCAACGTGCGCCGCAGCGGACGCGCGCCGTAAGCCGGATCGTAGCCTTCCTTCAGCAGCCGCTCGCGAGCCGCCGCCGTCAGCTCGATTTCCACGCCGCGCCCTTCAAGCATCTTCCGGAATTTCGTCAATTCCAAATCCACGATCTTCTCCAATTGCGCGTGTCCCAGCGGATTGAACAGCACGATGTCGTCAATCCGGTTCAAAAATTCCGGCCGGAACAATTGCTTCAGCGCTTCCATTGCTTCCTGATGCGCGCGCTTGGGATCCTTGCCCGCAAGCTCGAATAGCGCCGTCGACCCCACATTGCTGGTCATCACCAGCACAGCATTGCGGAAATCCACCGTCCGCCCCTTGCCGTCCGTCAGCCGCCCATCCTCCAGGATTTGCAGCAGCACGTTGAACACGTCGGGATGCGCCTTCTCGATTTCATCGAACAACACCACGGCGTACGGGTGCCGGCGAATCTTCTCCGTCAGTTGCCCGCCTTCGTCATAGCCCACGTAGCCCGGAGGCGCGCCGATCATCCGCGAAACGGAGTGCTTCTCCATGTATTCCGACATGTCCAGGCGAATCATGGCCTTTTCGTCGTCGAACAAAAATTCCGCAAGCGCTCGTGCCAATTCCGTTTTGCCCACGCCGGTCGGCCCCAGAAAAATGAACGACCCGATGGGCCGCCGCGGATCGGCAAGCCCCGCGCGGCTGCGGCGAATCGCATTCGAGACGCGCTCCACCGCATCGTCTTGTCCCACCACGCGCTGCTTCAGCCGCTCTTCCATCGTCACAAGCTTCCGCTTTTCGCCTTCGAGCAATCGCCCGACGGGAATGTTCGTCCACTTGCTCACGATCTTGGCGATGTCTTCTTCGCCCACTTCCTCGCGCAGAATCGCGCCGTCCTTCTGCACTTCCGCCAAATAACCTTGGGCCTTGGCCAATTGCTTTTCGGCCGCGGCCAATTTGCCGTATCGGATTTCGGCCACTTTCGCCAGGTCGCCCGATTGTTCCGCGCGCTGTTCGTCGATCTTCAGTTGATCGATCTGGGCTTTCACCTTGCGCATTTTTCCGATCGCATCTTTCTCCACTTCCCAGCGCGCTTTGCGCCCGTGCGATTCCTCGTGCAGCTTGGCCAGTTCGCCTTCCAGACCCTTCAACCGTTCGCGGGAATGCGCGTCGGATTCCTTTAGCAATGCTTGCCGCTCGATTTCCAGTTGCAGAATCCGCCGTTCGATCTGATCGATCTCCAGCGGCAGGGAATCCATCTGCATGCGCAGACTGGCCGCGGCCTCGTCGATCAGGTCGATGGCCTTGTCGGGCAAAAATCGATCGGTGATGTAGCGATGCGAAAGCGTCGCGGCGGCCAGGATCGCAGCGTCCTGGATGCGCACGCCGTGATGCAGTTCGTAGCGATCCTTCAATCCGCGCAAGATCGCGATTGTGTCTTCCACGGTCGGCTCGGGGATCGTCACCGGCTGAAACCGCCGTTCCAGCGCCGGGTCCTTCTCAATGTACTTTCTGTATTCGTTCAGCGTGGTGGCGCCGATCGCGCGCAGTTCGCCGCGCGCCAGCGCGGGCTTCAGCATGTTCGACGCGTCCATCGAGCCTTCCGCGGCGCCCGCGCCCACCAGCGTGTGCAGTTCGTCGATAAACAGAATGATCTGGCCGTTCGATTCCGTGATTTCCTTCAGCACGGCCTTCAGCCGATCCTCGAATTCGCCGCGATACTTCGCGCCTGCGATCAACGCGGCCAAATCCAGCGCCACAATGCGCTTCGGCCGCAGCACTTCCGGCACGTCGCCGGAAACGATGCGCTGCGCCAATCCTTCCACCACGGCCGTTTTGCCCACGCCCGGCTCGCCGATCAGCACCGGATTGTTCTTGGTCCGCCGCGCCAGGATTTGCATCACGCGGCGAATCTCTTCATCGCGCCCGATCACCGGATCGAGTTTGCGGCGCCGCGCCAAATCCGTCAGGTCGCGCGCGTATTGTTCCAGCGCCCGAAACGTCGATTCCGGATTCTGCGATGTCACACGATGGCTGCCGCGCACCGTCGCCAGCGCTTGCAGCAGCGCTTCGCGCGACGCGCCATTGCGCGCAAGCAATTCCGCCGCGGCATCCTTGGGTTGTGCCGCGATGGCCAGCAGCAAATGCTCCGAGGATACGAATTCATCCTTGAAAGTTTCGGCTTCATCGAATGAGCGCTCGAGCACTTTGTTCAAGGCCGAGCTCATCTGCTGCTGGGCTACGCCCGTCACCTTCGGCAATCGCCCCAGCCCCGTCTCGATTTCGTCCGCCAAACCCTCTGGGCGCACACCCAGCCGTTGGAGCAGCGGCGAGACGATCCCCTCCGGCTGCGCCACCAGCGCGGCCAGCAGGTGCAGCGGCTCGATCTGTTGTTGATCGTGGCGCGCCGCAATCTCCTGCGCTTCCTGCACGGCCTCTTGGGCCTTCAGTGTGAGTTTGTCGAATCGAAACATTGCTAGCTCCTCATCATTGGATGCGTAGGGTCCAGTTGAACGTACATGCGTGCGAGCCTGGATAATCGACAACCGAAGCTGTCCACTAAGTGAGATAGCATATAATATGAGTGTCACATTGTCAAGTGCATCCGCTTTTGCGCCTTCCATCCTCTAGCGCGAGCTCGTATCTCACAGAAGTTAATGGAGTTGTCCGAAGTTTATGAGGCTTCGATATTTGCATTGCGGCCGGATACGGGATATAGTCGGCTTTCTCCATGCGTCTAGACGATTTTCATTACGATCTGCCGAAGCGGCTGATCGCTCAGCGCCCCTCCGAGCCTCGCGACTCCTCTAGAATGCTGCTCCTCGAACGATCCAGCGGCGAGTGGCAAGACTCGACTTTCTCCGCGCTACCGGATTTGCTGCGCGGCGACGAACTGCTCGTTGTCAACAACACCCGCGTGATACCGGCGCGATTGTTTGGCCACCGCGTGGGTGTCCGGGCGCAGAACCCAGGCAAGTCGCCCAAGACGCGGCGCGAGCATTTGTCCTCGCCGATTGAAGTGATGCTCACGCGGCGTCTGAGCGAAAACGAGTGGGAAGCTTTGGTGAGGCCCGGACGAAAATTGCCAACGGGTGAACGAATCGTATTCGGCGAAGGTGAACTCGAAGCCGAGGTCCTGGATCGCGCGGAATTCGGCGTGCGCCGCCTACGTTTTCACGGTGCCGCGCCGCTCGAGCAATCGCTCGAACGGCTAGGCCACATTCCGCTTCCGCCCTACATCGCCCGCGAGGACGATCCCGCCGATCACGAGCGCTACCAAACAATTTTCGCGCACGAGCCCGGCGCCGTCGCCGCGCCCACCGCCGGTCTGCACTTCACGCCTGAAATCGTCGCGCGGTTGCGCGCGCGCGGCGTCGAAATTGTGGAGATCACTTTGGCTGTCGGCCTCGGAACGTTTCAGCCCATTCATTCCGAAGAAATCGAAGGCCATGTGATGCACGCGGAGTCGTACGAGATCTCCGAAGTCACCGCGCGCGCCGTGGAGAAAGCCAAGCGGGAACGCCGCCCGATCCTAGCCGCAGGCACCACGGTCGTTCGCGCGCTCGAAGACGCCGCGCGCAAATCAGCAGCGCACGCGGGTCCGCAGGTCGCCGTCAGCGCAACGCGGGGCGCGAGCGCCCAATTATCCGCGCGAATCGAACCTGGCCGCGCAGAAGCGAATCTCTTTCTCTATCCCGGTCAACCGTTCCTGATCGTCGATCAGCTCTTGACGAACTTCCATCTTCCAAGTTCCACGCTCTTGATTCTGGTGAGCGCTTTCGCCGGCCGCGAAAATCTGTTGCGCGCGTACGCCCATGCCGTCGAAGCGAATTATCGCTTCTATAGTTACGGCGATTGCATGTTGATTCGTTAGCGCGATTTGCTCTGGGGCTCCGTGTTGGAGCCCCGTCCGCGAGCAAAGGTTAGACTTGAGTTTGCCGTGATGTTTTGCGGCGAAATTATGGCGTGGCGATGACTAACACTTCGCTCTGGTGCGCGAAGCGAATCTCCACCACCTGATTGCCGGTTCCATAGAGGATCGAATTGGAGTCGGGTTTCGCGTCGCGCGTTTCCCAGTGCGCCGGGGCCTGAACGATCACCTTATTTCCCCGCTTCACTGTGACCTGCGCGTCGTCAACAACCAGCGAGTAGTCGCCGCCGGCAACCTTGGTACCGCCGATTGTGACTTCGTGGTCGAATGTAAACTTCTTTGTTGTGGTTGTGGCCAAAACTGATGCCGTTGCCGTGAGAGCCAGCGCCAGAATTCCGATCAAACCAACGAGCCGTGCCCCGAGTGTTTGCAACCGTGCAGTTCGCATTTCCATTCTCCTTTCGTACGACGTCTTTCGTCTTGCGTGCCGATTCTGAATCACCGTCGCGGCGGCACAAGCGCCAAAGTGGAATCCATCAAGGTGCCACTTGCCACGCGCCACGTACCAATTCTCCAGTTCTCGATACGCACCTCTTGTTGCGACCACCTGTTGCGACTACCTGTTGCGACCACTCGGTTCGTGCTCACAGATACGATCTGGCCCATCGGAAAGTTCCGCCCCATGTGCCCTTTGACGCCGCGCGCGCATGTCGGTGAGCAGTGCCGCAGGAAATTTCCTGCGCGAAATAATGTCGTCATCGACGTCACGCGCGCGCAACGCTTCGACTATAATCAGGCGCTCGCGCGGATCTCACCGGGTGAATCGCGCGATCGGGTGAAAAGCGGATGCGTCTTCTGGTATTGAGCGACATTCACGCCAACGCCACCGCGCTGGAAGCGGCGCTGGCGGCCGCGGAGGGGCGGTGGGAGGGGGTGGTGTGCCTGGGCGATCTTGTCGGCTACGGCCCCGATCCGAATGAAGTGATCGATCGCGTCCGCGCGCTGGGCGCCACCGTGATTCGAGGCAATCACGATAAAGCGGCGGTCGGCGATCCGAAGTCCGAGGACCTGAACGCTCTCGCGCTGGCCGCGGCGCAGTGGACGCAGAGCCAGCTACGCCCCGACAATCGCGAGTTCCTCGAACATCTTCCCAGCGGCCCGTTGCGCGCCGGCGAGCTGACGCTGGTCCACGGCTCGTATCAGGACGAAGACGAGTATGTATTTTCTCCCGTGCAAGCGCTCGGCGGATTGGTGGCGTCGCCGACGCACGTCACGTTCTTCGGGCACACGCACATGCAGGGCGGATTTTCGTATCACGCGGACGACTTGCAGGTGATTCAGCCGAAGGTTCGCGCGGGCGCGGGATTCGCGGCGCTGCGCGTGGAAGATGACACGCACTATCTGCTGAATCCCGGCTCAATCGGGCAGCCGCGCGATGGCGATCCGCGCTCGGCCTTCGCCATCGCCGATCGCGAGCACGGCGTGATCGAGTTCTGGCGCGTGCCGTACGCGATCGCCGCGGTGCAGAAGCGCATGATCGCGGCGAAATTGCCGGAGCCGCTGATCTCGCGCCTCTCGCTAGGGCGCTAGCGGCGTCCAGCGGCATCGAATGGATTGCGGCGCATCGCGCAACGCGAAACGCAGCGCGCGACTGGAAATCGCAGCCGCAAGATGACACGATAGATCGACGGGAGGTTCGTCAGCACCATGGCGGAAGAACGCAAGCGAGAAATGCCCGTGGCGTTTTTGGCCGGCGCCGTGATTGTGGCGCTGCTGGTGGCGGGCGCGATTTGGTACAGCAAACACGCGGCCAGCGAATCCACCGCGACGCCGAAGGCGCTGCCGATGGGCGCAACCGAGCAAGCCTACGCGAGCCAAATTCAATTCACGCAGCCGAAGATGGGCCGCGCGGCAAATTTCTTAAATCAAGAGGTGACATTCATTTTCGGCACGGTTGTCAATAACGGGCCGCGCTCAATCCGCCAGATCGAAGTCACCGTGGAATTTCACGACGTCTTCAACCAAGTGGTGCTGCGCGATACCGAGCGCCTGTTCCCCGTGCCCCCGGATCCGCTCGGCCCCGGCCAGCAGCGCGATTTTCAGCTGAGCTACGAGCACATCTCCACACAGTGGAACGTCCAGTATCCGACGATTCGCGTCACCGGCCTGGACCTGAAGTAGTCCCCCAAACCCAAAGTCGCTCTCACCACAGAGCAGACAGAGATCACAGAGAGTTGCATTTCTGCCGGCCGAGTTCTCCTCAGCCGTCCTCTGTGTTCTCCGTGCCCTCTGTGGTGAACCTCCTGCCTTTCTCTGTCTCCTCACATCGCCAGCACGGCGCGGAATCGCACCGCGCCTTCGGCCACGCGCGCATAGGCCTTCGGCGCTTCGTCCAACGTGAACGTTTCCGCGATCACTTTCACTTTGCCGCGCGCGGCGAAATCGAGCGCCTCGTAAAGAAATCGCCGCCCATTCTGCGTGCTGCCGATCACGCGCACGCGTTTGCCGATCAGCGGCCCGGGGCCGACGGCCACCGCTCCGCCGCCCGAGCCCATGGCGACGAATCGCCCATCGGGCCGCAGTCCGCCGATGCTTTCGTTCATCGCCTCGACGGAATTCGTGGTGCTCAGAATAATGTCCGCGCCGCCGGCGGCCGCCAGAGCCTTGCCGTCGCGCACGATTTCATCCGCGCCCAGGCTGCGAATGAATTTATCTTTATCCGGCGAATGCGAAATGGCGATGGTCTCAAAGCCCGCGGCCTTCGCGTATTGAATCGCCAGATGTCCCAGTCCGCCGATGCCCAGCACCGCCACGCGCTCGCCCGGCTTCGGCTCCGCCCAGCACAGCCCGCCCCACACTGTGTACCCCGCGCAGAAAATCGGCGCGGCCTGCTCGTAGGAGAGCCCCTCGGGAATCAGCGTGGTCGCGGCGGCGTACATCGGCATCAACTCAGCGTGCCCGCCTTGCAAGTCGATTCCCGTCACTTTGTGCGCGGCGCAGAAATGCTCGTAATCCGCGCCGCGCGCGCACCATTCGCAGCGCCCGCATGTGGACTGCACCCACTCCGTGCCCACGCGATCGCCCACCTTGCGCGCCGTCACGCCCGCGCCGACGGCCACGATTTCGCCCACCGGCTCGTGTCCCAGAATCCGCGGAAACGCGCCCGGCAAATGCCCCAGCGTCTCGTGCACGTCCGCGTAGCAGATTCCGCTGGCATGCATCTTCACCAGCACTTGCCCGGCTTCGATCTTCGGCTCCGGCACATCGCGAATCTCCCACGCCCCGCCCTTCGCTGTGACGACAGCTGCTTTCACAGTGTTGAGTCCCCCGAGTTATTCCAAGCCCGCGCCAGGAACGTTGCTTTGATCTGTCCGGGTGTGCCCGGTCTGTAGTGCCGAGTCGAGTTGCAACTGGACCCCACCCCCCACCCTTTTTTCGGAAGTGTTGATTCTAGAAAGATTAAAGTCAAAAATTACGGAAGTGTTGATTATAGGGGACTTCAAGTGGCCGCTAATGAGCGAGATAGAAAATATGCAGAAATTCTTGGAAGTGTTGATTCTAAAGGGACTTAGGTTCGAGCTAAATCCTCTGTAATCAACACTTCTGGGAAGTGCTGCCAGTTGCAACTGTGGTGGAAGAATTTGTTGCAAGTGCAAGTAGGGGTGCGGGAGGCGTGGAGTAGATGCGGCGGGCCGCGGGGCTCGCAGGTTCTGTGGCGCGGATGTCTGATCGCAAATCACAAGTTACAATACCATAGTGAATACCAGTATGTCAACAATAATTCATGAGGTATTCGAATAGAATGGGTAGAAAGGTGACGTCTCAATGCAGAGGTGAGGCGCCGGCAGTCGGCTTCGAGGCAGGCTTTCGAATGATCTAGATTGTGTTAATGCCCTATCGGGAACCTAATAGTCGCTCTCGTGATTTTGCAGCTTTTCGTTGCGAGACTGGCACACGCGACCCGCGCTCTAGATCCACAGGAGGCGACGAACCGGCGTTGAGCGCAGCCTTTCGTAGCACAGCCACTCTTGGCTGTGTGCCTTTTTCAGGCGCACCGTGAAAACCTAGATGCACACAGGCAAGAGTGCCTGTGCTACTGGGCCCCCTGCGCGTTATCCTTCGTTGCCTACTTGTGGTGGTATCATCCGCCCGTGCCGCCTGACCGAAGCCAAACCTCCGCGAAATCTTCGGCAGCGGCCGCCTACTACCAACGCAACCTGCCCCATTGGCAAGCCGAAGGTCGTGCCATTTTCCTCACGTGGCGCTTGCATGGATCGCTGCCGCGCGGATTTGTGCATCACCTCCGACAAATCGAGAAAGAACCGGGAAGGCAGTTCTTGGCCGCCGATTTAGAGATGGACGCGGCTGCGACAGGCCCGTGCTGGCTGAGCGATGCGAAGATCGCGGGCTGCGTGGAGACCGCGATCGAGCGAGGAGCTGACCTCGGTCAGTACGTCTTGCACGCGTATGTGGTGATGCCTAACCACGTTCACGTCTTGCTCGAGCCTTTGGTGCCCCTTCGCAAAATCACATCCGGCATCAAGGGCGTCTCCGCACGCGACGCGAACGCCGTTCTGGCGCGGGCGGGAAAAGCATTCTGGCAGGAGGAATCTTTTGATCACTGGATTCGGAACGGCTCGCAATTTGAAAAAATTCGAGCCTATATCGAGCGCAATCCGGTCAAAGCGGGCTTGGTAACGAAACCGGAGCACTGGCGCTGGTCAAGCGCACACAAGTAGCACAGCCACTCCTGGCTGTGTGCTTTTTCAGCGGCAGATTAAAAAAGAACCAAAATCAAAGCTGAGGTCGCCGGAACTTGTTTGATGTCAGCGTTCGCCTGGAACATACCGAGTTCCCAATCGGATTCCCAGTTGATCGTAGGAACAACGAATCGCAAGCACATGGCCGCGCTTCCGTGTTGCGTATGCGCGTCATCGTTTGAACGGGGCCCGACGATCGCGCCTTGGCTTGATTTTGTGTCAGTAAAGGACTAGCGTCCTGGTCAGATGTTGGCGCGAAGCGTAGTTGACTAGCGCGTTAGGACCTTGGCGTGCGAACTTCCGAGCGCATTCTTATTTCCACAGTACTCACGGTTTGGTGTGGCGTGGCAGTGTCCTCGGCGTGGGCGCAGAGCGGTGGTGGTGCCGCTCAGGCTACGGGCGCGCCGCAAGCGGCCGCCGATAATAATCGAAGCGTGACGATTTACTTTTCGGCGCGCGATCTGGATGGGACGATCGTAAGGGATCTGAAGGCTGGCGAGTTGAAGCTGAAAGTGGATGGCGCGCCGAGGAAGATCGATGGGTTCGTGGTTCCGGATGATGCTGCTCCGCTGACGATTGATGTGCTGATCGACGAGCCCGGCAGCAGTGCCTTCGCTGAATCTGATGTCGCGCAATCGTATGGGTATTCTTTTTTTCTGTATCTCCTGCGGCGGGGCGATCTAGCCGATGTCCGCGAGTTTGAGGTTACCAGCCAGTTGTTGGTGAGCGCTTCCGACGATCCGAAAACTCTGGCGGATGCGCTGGTGCAAGAAAAGCAGCCCTACAAAGGCAAAGCGATGCTTGCAAGCCTCGCCGAGGCCTGCCAGAGCGAATTGGCGGGTTCGGAGACACGCAGGAAGGTGGTCTTGCTGATCTCGACGGGCCGCGAGAATCTGAGCAAAGTTTCCCAGCGCGATGTAGAGAGTTGTCTGCGCAAGGAGGACGTAGTTGTCGACGCGGTCGGCATCTTCGACCCGGTCGGCGTGCGAGAAGCGTCGCCAGAGGATTGGAGCGGGCCGAATCTTCTCGCGAGCCTCGCAAGTCATACCGGCGGTCACGTTTGGGATCCGTCGAGTGCGGCGTGGACGCAGGTTGAGGGCTATGCGCGGTTCGAAGCGGTATTGACGGACGTGGTCCAGCAGATTCGGGGGCAATACACGATCGAATTCACGGGGCTGGCGCCGAAGCCGGATGGCAAGCCGCACAGGATCGAGCTGACTACGACTCGGAAGCGGATCGTGCTGTTCGCGCCGCAGGATATGCCGGACGGGGAAGCGGTGGGGCCGTAGTTAGGGATAGGGAACGGTCCAACGCGCAGACCCGGCGCGTGGGTCATTGCGTGATGAACGTGACGTGAGTGATTCGGGTGAGGCGGACGGGTGTGGGATGAGTCGCTCTCCCGGGCTCTTTTTGTGATCGACGGGGTTGGTAGCACAGGCATTCTTGCCTGTGCGGGGTTGGGGTTTTTGATTGAGGGCAAGGCGAAAAGAGCAACGGCGCACAGCCAGGAATGGCTGTGCTACGTGAGCGTGTTACTCAGCGGTGAAAGCCAATGATGATATTATTCGCGCGTGATCCAAGGAAAAAGCAAATCGGCAGAGGAGGTTGAATCAGCCGGATATTACGAGCGCAACTTGCCTCATTGGCAGCCTGATGGGCGTGCCATATTTCTGACGTGGCGCTTGCGCGGATCGCTGCCGCGCGGATTTGTGCGGCGGCTCGATAGACTCCAGAAAAAGCCGGGAGAGCAATTCTTGGCGGCCGATCTTGAACTCGACGGCGCCGCTACGGGGCCCCGATGGCTGCACGATCCGAGGATCGCGAGTTGCGTCGAGCGGGCGATTCGTCACGGGGCGGATGGCAGGTATTTCGTCTTGCATGCGTACGTTGTGATGCCTAATCACGTCCATATATTGGTTGAGCCTTTGGCACCATTGCGGCGAATCACGAACGGGATCAAGGGGGCATCGGCCCGAGAGGCGAACCGAATATTGAGGCGGACGGGGAGCGCGTTCTGGCAGGAGGAATCCTTTGACCACTGGATTCGGAACAGCTCACAATTTGAAAAAATTCGAACCTACATCGAGCACAATCCGGTCAACGCGGGCTTGGTAACGAAACCGGAGTACTGGCGCCGGTCAAGCGCGCACAAGTAGCACAGGCACTCCTGCCTGTGTGAAGTTGGTTTTTTGAATTTCGTTGGGAAAGGCGCGGAGAAAAAGTGCGAAGGCGCACAGCCAGGAATGGCTGTGCTACTAAAACCGGCGGCGGGATTTCTCTCCCGGGCTCTTTTTTCGGTTGATGTATTTCACGACATTCTTATTGATCGACGATCGGCGTCCAACCGCCGAGGACGAATGCGGGGTCGCTGTAGCTGGCGATGGTTTGGGCATCTTGCGGGAGCGTGAGTTGTTTGGAGACGGGGTGGCGTTGCGTGGTGTCGATGGGATGGCCATCGAGATCGGTGCTGTTGAATTCCCACAGGTGAAGGTGTGAGGTGTCGTCTTCGATCGGGCCCCAGCCGGCGGGGGGAATGCCCTTGAGGTGGCAATTGATCAGGACAGCTTCAGCGTAAGGATAATTTAGGCCGTGATTAT
>Ga0187890_10002209_pt1 | contig 13677 bp, 14 predicted proteins | sample June2016WEW_21_1_FD_133005 | JGI IMG/M metagenome (GOLD analysis project Ga0187890, IMG submission 133005) | Peatland microbial communities from SPRUCE experiment site at the Marcell Experimental Forest, Minnesota, USA - June2016WEW_21_10 | ecosystem: Environmental > Terrestrial > Soil >... | reverse complement strand
TCGAGGTCCGTCTTCGGGAGCTTGGTCGCCGCGATACGCACCCGATATAGTCCGCCCGCCGATGGGCCGCCCGCAATACTGAGTTCGTTGGTTTCCAGGAATTTGGTGATATCGGCGGCATTAGCCTGAGGTTGGAAGCGGATCAGAGCATAAGCGCCGTCCCCGGCGACGTTCGTCGGCGCCGACGCAATTTCATAGCTGCCCGCGCTCTTCTCCTTCAGCACGATGCCGGCGATCAATCCGGCTTGCAGGACGATGGCGAGCGCAGCCGCGCTCGCCGACCAGGCCAGCGTGCGCGGCGAAAGATTTGCGAAGAATTCCCCGATACGCGCGCCAAGATTCATCGACACCATCGGCCGCCGCACCGGCTCGGCGTCGATCTTGGCGAACAGCGCCTCCATCGCCCGTGGCGAGGGGGCTCCCAGCGTCTCGTTGAGATAAACGGTCTGGCCGAGCTCCTCGCGCACCAATTCGTAGCGTCGCGCCAGCTCGGGGTCGTTGGCAAGCGCGGCCTCCACCCGCCGCGTGTCGCGAGGGTCGAGCGTTCCCGCGGCGTGCCAGGGCAGCAGGTCCTCGATATCGCTGCGTTCGCGTTCGTTCGCCGTGCTCATGGCCAACCTCGATCGATTCCCTGCTCCTTCAGGAGCTCCGATAATTTCTTCCGCGCGTAAAACATGCGCGTCTTCACAGTCGCCCCCGGGATATCGACGATGGCAGCGACCTCCTCCACCGATTTCTCGTGGTAGTAGACGAGGTCGATGATCTCCCGGTGCTCGGGCGTCAGCTTGCCCAAGCATTCGCGTAGGGCCGCGCCTTTGTCTTTCTTCGCCAACGTAACTTCCGGATCGTCGGCGTGATCCTCGATCGCACCGGCGGTTTCCTCATCCAATTCCTCCTCCGGCCGGCGCCGCATCGCCGACAGCGCCTTGAAACGGGCGATGCTCAACATCCATGTAGAGACCGCTGAACGCCCCTCGAACTTGGCGGCTTGCCGCCAGACATCGAGGAATACGTCGCTGACCAAGTCCTCCGCCGTTGCCTCGTTGCGCACCAGACGCACCACGAATCGATACACACGAACATGGTGCCGTGCGAACAACACCTTCATGGCGAGCCGGTCGCCGCTGGCGATCCTTCCGATCAGAACCTCGTCCGAAGTCGTTTGCATCGGCACGGCGGTCGGCTCTTGGTTAGGTCACGCGACGCGGCGCGCAGGTTCAATGAAATCGAAGAAAATTTGCGGGACCGCGCGCGCCAGGAAAGTCTAACATGGAAAACGCCCCGATCCATCTTACATCCCGGCTTGAAGAGGTGCGGCAATGGCGAAATCGAACGGAAAGACAGTTCTCATTACCGGTTCGACGGACGGCGTCGGCCGGGTCGTGGCAAAAAGGCTGGGAGAAGGCGGCTGGCGGGTTCTGGTGCACGGCCGCGATCGCGGGCGGGGCGAACGCGTCGTCGCCGAGATCAACGACGCCGGCGGCGGCTCCGCCGAATTTCTGGCGGCGGATCTCTCCTCCCTCGCCGACGTGCGGCGCCTGGCCGACGCGGTGCAGAAGACGACAAAACGGCTCGATCTCCTCGTCAATAATGCCGGCATCGGCAGCGGCGGACCGCAGGGGACGCGGCAGACCAGCGCCGACGGCTACGAATTGCGCTTCGCGGTGAACTATCTGGCTGGATTCCTGCTCACGTATCTGCTTTTGCCGCTGATCGAAAAGAGTACGCCCGCACGCATCGTCAACGTCTCATCGCTTGGGCAGGAGGCGATCGACTTCACCGATGTGATGTTGACGCAGAGCTACAGCGGGTTGCGCGCCTACCGACAGAGCAAGCTCGCGCAGATCATGTTTACCATCGATCTCGCCCACGAGCTTGAGGACGCGGCGGTCACGGTCAATGCGTTACATCCTGCGACCTTCATGAACACGACTATGGTGCTCCAGTTCGGCGGCAAGCCCATGAGCAGCGTCGAGGAGGGCGCCGACGCGATCCTCAAACTCGCGGTGTCGCCGGAGGTGCAGGGGCAAAGCGGCCTTTATTTAAACGGCCAGCGCGAGGCGCGCGTCGACGCGCAGGTCTATGACGCCGAGGCGCGGCGCAAGCTCAAAGCGTTGAGCCTGGAGCTCACCGGTTTATCGGCAAAGAAATCCGCATCTGGCGAGTGGTCTCGTCGCTAGAACGTCGCTCGCGCCCCGGCATAAGCGGCGAACGGAATGCCCGGCACGAAGGTACGCGGATCGGTCAGATTCAAATACGGAAACGAGGCAACGTCGAAGAACGTGCCGTACGCGTAATAATGCTGATTGAACACATTCTTCACCAAAGCAAACAGTTCGACGTTTTTCGATACTTGGTAAGACGAATGCAGGTTCACGACCCAATAGGCCGGCATTCTCGGGTTCTGATTTGATTCGTCGCCGACAAGATATTGGCTGCCGACCACGTTGAGATCGACGCCGAGCTTCCACGGGTCGGTGATGCGATATTCGGCGCCGGCCTTGAAACGGAAGTCCGGAATGCCGGTCAGGTGATCGCCCGGAACGACAAAGATGTTGCCGTTTCCGTTGGCAAAGGGGTTGAACGGCGAAGACAAGGTCAATGCGTTGCGGAAGGTGGCATCGACCGAGGTGAAATTGGCGTAGACGTTCCAGCGGTCCCATTTGTAGGACGCCTGCGCCTCGATTCCTTGGCGCAACGTATTCCCGCCGTTCTGAAAGTATTCATGTCCGGGGATCGGGCTCGCGACAGCGATAATGTCGTCGGTGTCGAGCGCGTGGTAGGCGCCGACGCTCCAGGCTAACAGCCCCTTGGCAATGTCAAAATGCCCGCGCAAGCCCGCCTCGAACGTGTGCGACACGACTTGCTTGAGATTGGGGTCGCCGACCAGCGCACTGTCGATCAGACAGGGCCGCAGCGGGTCGGCGCAGGCGAGCTCCAGCGGGGTCGGCGCGCGGTTCGCTTCCGAGTAGCCGCCGTAGAGCGTGACATTGGGCGTAAGCTTGTAGGTGGCGCCGCTCGTCGGATTGAAACGGCTGTAGTCGTGATTGCCGTTGAGCGAAGGGTCGTTGCCCAATTCGTCCTGGAGGTTGATTTGGGCGAAGTTAAAACGGCCGCCGGCGGTGACCGACAGCCGCGGCGTGACGTCGAACGTGTCGATGGCGTAGAGCCCGGTATAGAGGGTTTCGGCGCTCAAGCCGACTGGCGCGACGTCGCCTGACGGCTGGTCGATGAAAAGACCGACGCCCTGCACCGTCGGAAACTGGTTAGCGTTGACTGTTCCCAGCTCGCTCGTGCTGGAAAATTGCACGAGCCCCCGGTCGATGCTCAGTCCGACCGTGAAATTGTTGGCGTAACCGAACAGCTTTTCTGAAGTCGCCGCCTGCACGGTGCCACCGAAAGAGTTGGTCGACGTCCAGGTGCGATCGATTTCTCCCAACGTACTCGCGCCGAGCGATCCGGTCGCGGGGACGGTCTGCCCGGTTGTCGTGATAAGATTGGACAGGATGCCGTCGAGATTGGGAAAGCAGAGCACGGCCGGGTCGGGACAGCCGCTATTCTGCGCATCGGTGCCGTTGCCGTCGACGTGGCTCTGCCGGAATGCGCGATAATAGACGTTGGCCTGATATGTCCACGTATCGGTCGGCTTCCAGCTTGCGCTCGCGGTCAGGAAGGCGAGCTGATTCTCCGTCGTTTGCGGGACGGTATAGATGCTCGACCAGTTTTGGCTCAGCATTTCCACCGGCGTCGCCGCCGCCGCGCCAAAATTGTTGGACGCGCCGGTAAAGGTCACGTGGAATTCGGTTTGATCGCCACGCGCGCCGAGGTCGGCGTAGAGCCGCCGCAACTGCGAGGGCGAATCCTGCCGCCATCCGGCGTCGTCGATGGCGTCGGCGGTGATATAGCCAGAAAGGTTTCCGACCTGGCCCCCCGCCTGCACCGACGCGCCGGCGCGTCCAAACGAGCCCGCGGTCACCTCGCCCTCGACGCCGCGGTAGGTAAAACCGTTCTTCATCTCGAATGAGAGGGCGCCGCCGATGGCGTTGAGCCCATAAATCGGATTGCTGGGAACCAGCGTCATCCGATTGATGGCGTTTTGAGGGATGAAGTCCCAATTGATGGTGTCGCCGAAGACCTCGTTGATGCGCACGCCGTTCTGATAGACGGCGAGCCCTTGCGGTGTGCCGATAACCGGAGATGCCGTGAAGCCGCGGTAGTTGAGGTCGAGCTGGAATTGATTGCCGGTCTGGTCGCTCAGCGCCACGCCGGGCAATCCCCGAACCAAGGCGTCGAGCAGGCTCGGCGCCGTCGCGGGGTCGAAGTCGGCGGTGGAAAGTGTCTGGATATTGGATGGGACCTTGTCGCGATCGATCGCGCCGGGTTCGGCGCGAGGCGCGGCGCTCTGCGCCGGAGCCGCGACGGGCCCAGTCGGCGCGGGTGCAGGACGCGGCGGCGGCAGCGGCGTTGTGCCGATGATGCGGATTTCGGGAAGGGGCACGGCGCTGGAATCTGCGCCCGGGTTCGAATTTTGCTGCGCGATAGCGGCGCCCGGCGTCAACGCGGCCGCAATGAACGCCGCCCCGAACAGGGCGCAACATGCCGCCCAGAACGCAGACGCATTAACGCCACCAACGCTCACTGCCCCCCGCATGGGCGACCCGTCCCCCGGACCAGGACTCTAAATTCTGCCACGATCCGTGCGCCTGGTCATGGACGATTTTCGCCAGGCGCCGCTTTTGACGCGGCATTGGGGTTGCGATACTTCATTCCCGCATGACCATCCGCCTGCATCGCGGCGATCTGCCGGACCTTTCACGCTACACCGCCGCGGTGGCGATCGACACTGAAACCATGGGACTTTCCCTCGGTCGCGACCGGCTGTGCCTGGTTCAGCTATCGCCCGGTGACGGTTCCGCGGACGTGGTGCAGATTCCCCCGCACGCTACCGACGCCCCCAACCTGAAGCGGCTCTTCGCCGACGCCAGTGTGCTCAAGATTTTTCACTTCGCGCGGTTCGATCTCGCCATGCTCTGCAACGCTTTTGGCGTCATGCCGGGGCCGGTTTACTGCACCAAGATCGCTTCGCGGCTCACCCGCACTTATACCGACAAGCACGGCCTTAAGGACCTCGTGCGTGAGGTGCTGGGGCATGATCTTTCGAAGCAGCAGCAATTATCCGACTGGGGCGCGGTGGAATTAAGCGACGCGCAAATTTCCTACGCCGCCGCCGACGTGCTTTATCTGCATGCGCTGAAAGATCGGCTCGACGCGATGCTGGCGCGCGAGGGACGGGAGCAAATGGCCGCAGCGTGCTTCCGTTTCCTGCCGGATAGGGTGCGGCTCGATCTCGCGGGCTTTGCCGACGAGGACATTTTCGCCCATTCCTAGGCCGGCGAGATCGTCCCGCTGGCGCCAGAATGGTGTCGGAACTGCAAATCCGAGCCGGCAATGTGATGGCAAATTTGCTAATGTTCCCGCGGAATTAAGGCACCAAATCCGCGGCTTGCCAAAGGTATTTTGCCCGGCCCCGGCCACATTCGCAGGCGACAACTCGCGGGCGGAACCGCTAAAACGGTCCGCGGGCCGAATCGGGGGGCACGGCCTCTAGGGGAAAACCGCTGACCAGCGCCTATCCAGTCGACGGTCCAACACAAAGGTTTTCGGCTACCTCTCGTAGCGATGCCGACCAGGTCTATCGCACGGCGCTTCGGCATAGCCGGCACGTGCATTGGCTTCGCATCGGCGTGCCAGTCACGCTTGCCGCGGCTCTCTTGCTGGTCGTCGGGGCCAATTACATGCCGACGGTCGGCAGCCTTCGACTGCCGGGAGAACTCGGCAAGCTGGTGATCAAAGGGACTAAGGTCACGATGCAGCAGCCCCGCCTCTCCGGTTTCACGGTCGATTCCCGTCCGTATCAGTTTATCGCGAATTCGGCCGAGCAGGAGATCACCAACCCTGATTTGATGGAGCTTCACGAGATCCAGGCCAAGATAGAGATGGAAGACAAGAGCATCGTCAATGTCACGTCGAACTCGGGGACCTACGACATGAAGACCGAAATGCTCACGCTCGTTGACCACGTCCATCTCGTCTCGTCGACCGGCTACGAGGCGCGGCTGAGCGAAGCAGCGATCGACGTGCACAAAGGGACCGTGCGGTCGGACAAGCCCGTCTGGGTGAAGCTCACAAACGGCGTGATCAACGCCAAACGGCTCGAGGTGCTAGACGGCGGCGACGTGATCCGTTTCGGCGGCGGCGTGTCGATGACGGTAGTCCCCGAGCAGGATTCCACGCAGGCAAGTAACCGATGACGCGCCGGATTTGGTTCTGGATTCTGATAATCGCCCTGGCTGCGCCGGGATTCGCCGCGGCGCAAGCTCCGCGTCCCGGCACAGGGGCGCCGACCCAAGGAATTCTCCAAGACCAGAACCAGGATCAGCCGATCCAGATCGAGTCCGCAACGCTTGAAGTGCACGACAAAAACAAGATGGCGACCTTCTCCGGCGACGTGCAGGTGGTCCAGGGGGACACCACGATAAAGTGCCAAACGCTCGTGGTCTTTTACGGGGCGGAGCATGGTGCCCCCGCAGGGCAGACTGTCGCCAGCGCAGCGCAGCCGGCCGGCACCGCGCAAGGCGCGCACACGATTGCTCCGCCGCAAGGTGCGCAGGACATCCGCAGGATCGAAGCGCGCGGCGGCGTCACGGTCATCACCAAGGATCAGAACGCAACCGGCGACCTTGGCGTCTACGACTTGAAGAAAAAGTCGATCACGCTGACGGGAAATGTCGTCGTCAGCCAGGGCAAGAACGTTCTTCACGGCGACCGTGTCGTGGTCGACACAACGACCGGCAACGCCCACTTCGAGTCCGGCGCCGCCAGTCAGAATCGGGTTCGGGCGCTCATTCTGCCAAGCAAGGGCGCCAACGGCTCGTCGAACATCATGTCCATTGGGCCGCCCAAGGCGAATTAGCGGAAACGGGCGGAGCATCGCGATTCGATCCGAACCTACCGAGGCTGGCTTGGTCGATATTTTTTCATACTTTCGCCGACGCCGAAGTTCGGCGCCGCGGCAGCCGATTGCCGCGGACGCCGAGGCCATCGATCTGGCGAGCATGGGTGGCGTGATCAACGGCACCTATCTCGATATTGCGAGCCTGCCCGTAGCGGAGGTGAAAGCGCGGACCGAGCGTTCGCCGCGGCCGCAGCGTCGGCCGCCCGCGGAAAGAGTGCCGCAGCGTCAACCCCCGCCGGAAAGCGCGCCGCCTCCCGTGGCCCGGTTGCGCCGCCGCGTGGATGGCAACGGCGCCGCGCCGGCCGATCGCAAGGGCGTGCTGTCGGTGCACGGCGTGGAGAAGAGCTTCGTCGGGCGCAAGGTGGTCAAGGGCGTGAGCCTTTACGTGCGCAAAGGCGAAGCCGTGGGTCTGCTCGGTCCGAACGGCGCGGGAAAGACCACTGTCTTTTACATGGTGACGGGTCTCATCAAGGCCGACAAAGGACGTGTGGAGCTGGACGGTCATAACGTAACGGCTTTGCCGATGTACCAGCGCGCCCGCCTCGGCATCGGCTATCTGCCGCAAGAAGCTTCTATTTTCCGCGGCCTCAACGTCGAGGAGAACATCCGCGCCGTGCTCGAAGTGGTCGAGCCCGACGCCAAGCGGCGTGAGCGCGATCTCAATGGGCTGCTTGAGGAATTCAATATCACCCGACTGCGCAAGACGCCCGCGATTGCGCTCTCGGGCGGTGAGCGTCGTCGCGTCGAGATCGCCCGCTCACTGGCGACGCGACCGAATTACATGCTGCTCGATGAGCCGTTCGCCGGCATCGATCCGATCGCCGTCGGCGACATTCAGGCGCTGGTGCGTCACCTGACCAATCGGGGCATCGGCGTTCTTATCACCGACCACAATGTGCGCGAGACCCTCGGCCTGACCGATCGTGCCTACATTATTTATTCAGGCGAGGTGTTGATGGAGGGCCGCGCCGACGACATCGTCAACAACCCTGACGTGCGTCGGCTCTATTTGGGCGAGCAGTTCCAGCTTTAAGCCTGTACGAAATCGGTTGACGACAGGGCGGTCGAATTGCTGTAGAAGTTCTACAAGCAAGAATTGGACCAATTCGGCCCTGCTGTTCATGGCACTCACGCAAAGACTCCTGATCCGCCAGAGCCAAGCGCTGGTGATGACGCCGCAGCTTATGCAGGCGATCAAGCTGTTGCAGCTCTCAAATCTGGATCTGGTGGCCTATGTCGACGCCGAGCTCGAGCGTAATCCGCTCCTTGAGCCCGGCGCGGACGAGGAGCGGGGACCGGGCGAGACCCACGCTCCGGAGGGGGCGAATGCGGTTACCGCAGAGGACCGCGACAGCTGGGCCGAGCGCGAATCCGAGCCGAGCGCGAATCCGATCGAAGGGTCGCTCGACACACGCACGGAGGATGTTTTTCCCGACCATGCCGAAGTGGGCAGCGCGCGCGCGGCCGAAGGCCCGGCGGCATATTCTGAATGGGCGAGCGTCGGCGCGGGCGGCCGCGATGACGGCGAATACAATCTCGAAGCGTTCGTCCCCGCCGAAACCACGCTGGCCGACTGGTTGCGCGAGCAGCTCACGCTCGCCATCGCCAATCCGGCGCGGCGCATGATCGGGCGATACCTCATCGATCTCGTCGACGAGGCCGGATATCTCAGCTGCGATCTGGATGCCGTTGCGGAACGGCTCGGCACCAGCGTGACGGAGGTCGAGGCCGTGCTTGGCGTCTTGCAGAGCTTTGATCCGCCCGGAATATGCGCGCGTGATCTGGCCGAATGCCTGACCCTCCAGCTCAAAGAGCGCAACCGGTTCGATCCGGCCATGCAGGCGTTGATCACACACCTCGATCTTCTGGCGAAACGTGACTTTGCCGCGTTGAAAAAAATCTGCGGCGTCGGCGAAGAGGATATCGTCGACATGATCGCGGAAATCCGCCGCCTCAACCCCAAGCCCGGCCTCGCCTTCGGGTCGACGCTCGTACAGCCGATCGTGCCGGATGTGTTCGTGCGGCCAGGTCCCGATGGCGGCTGGATCGTCGAGCTCAATTCCGACACCTTGCCGAAGGTACTGGTCAATCAGAGCTATTACGCCGAAGTCTCGGCCACGGCGCGACGCGACACCGACAAATCCTACCTCGCCGAATGCCTGCAAAGCGCGACTTGGCTGGTGCGTGCGCTCGACCAGCGGGCGCGGACGATCCTCAAGGTCTCGAACGAGATCGTGCGCCAGCAGGACGGCTTCTTTGCGCACGGCGTCCAACACCTGCGCCCGCTCAATCTCAAGACCGTCGCTGAAGCCATCAGCATGCACGAATCGACCGTTTCCCGCGTCACGGCCAACAAGTATATGGCGACAAGCCGCGGCATCTTCGAACTCAAATATTTCTTCACCTCCGCGATCGCGGCATCGCATGGCGGCGAGGCACATTCCGCCGAAGCGGTGCGCCACCGCATCAAGCAATTGATCGATGCCGAGACTGTGGCCGACGTGTTGTCCGACGACGCCATCGTCGACAAGCTGCGCGAAGCCGGCATCGATATCGCGCGACGAACGGTCGCGAAATACCGCGACGCCATGCGTATTCCCTCTTCCGTGCAGCGGCGACGTGAGAAGCAGGCGGCAACGGTCAGCTGATTGACCCGGCAGATTGCCGGCCGTCCGGCGCCGCACCAAGTTGACTTCGCTTTGGCCGATCCCTAGTTCGAATAGACGGCTAGACGTGCCGTTATCGGGAGGCACGAGGCGCCGTTAGGCGGGTGGTGCCCGAGCAATCCATCGCGGTTCGGACGCGTTTTTCGGATTGCTTGGTCGCTCCGCTTCTCGCAACGACGCGCTGACGGAGGCCGCTATGACATTTCGCGTCTCGGGAAAAAATTTCGATGTCGGTGAAGCGCTTGCGCGAGCGCATCAACGAGCGAATCGGCGAGGCCATGAGCAAATATTTTGACGGCGGATATTCCGGCCATGTGACGGTAGCGCGGGAAGGCTCCGGGTTTCGCACCGAATGCGCCATTCACCTGGATTCAAAGATCACCTTGCACACCGAGGGCAGCGCGCCGGATGCCTATGCCAGCGCCGACCAGGCCGCGCTGCATGTGGAGAAACGGCTGCGCCGCTATCATCGCCGGCTCAAGGACCACCGCCCTTAGCGCGTCGATCAGCCGCGGTGGAGTGAAGCTCGGTGGGTAAATCGCATTCGTCCCGATGCCCATTGACGCGGTTGCGTCCGCTTCTTATGGTCCGCCGCCTTTAAGCGCGTTCCCGGACAGCGGGCACCGGCTTTCGGCCAGATCATTATAAAAGTCAGCGCGGGGTCGCGGCCCCGTTCCTCAGGTCCTCAACCATGCCGCTCACCGATCTCGTCGCTCCGAACGCGATCCTTCCGGCGCTTAAGATCAACAACAAGAAGCAAGTGCTGCAGGAGCTTGCCGCGCGAGCGGCGGTGCTGACCGGTCAGAACGAGCGTGCGATCTTCGAGATCCTGATGCAGCGCGAGAAGCTCGGCTCGACCGCGGTCGGCAACGGCATCGCTATCCCCCACGGCAAAATGCCCAATCTCACCCGGCTGTTCGGATTATTTGCGCGGCTCGATCGGCCGATCGATTTCGAGGCGCTTGACGGCCAGCCGGTCGATCTCGTTTTTCTACTTCTGGCGCCGGAAGGCGCGGGCGCCGACCATTTGAAGGCGCTGGCCCGGGTAGCGCGGCTTCTTCGCGATTCCGCCGTCGCCCACAAACTGCGCGCCTCGAAGGACGCGGAATCGCTGTACGCCGTGTTGGCGATGCCGTCGGCCTCCGCGGCCTGACGGGTCAGTCATCGGGGATCGGAACTAAGAAGGGACCGGAGAATGTCCTCCAGCCGCCTTCTATTGCTGACTTCTGGCTACTGATTGCCGGTCAATGCACGCTCACCGTTTCGAGCTGCTGGCTCACGGCGTTGGCGACGGCGGCCTCGCGGCTGTCGGTGAGCATGATCGGTGTGCCGTCCGCCGCATGCAGCGCGAACAGCTTCAGCCCGGGCTGGATATCCGGCACTTGCGGGAAGAGCGCGTGGACATCCTCGGAACGGATCGTCTTCACGTAGGCGATCTCGCCATCGCCCAACTGCGCAAGCGCTTCGGGGGATATCTCGATCGGTTTCATTTCGGTACGGCTCAATTCCGACGCCATGGGCGGTTTCTCCTTCTTGCGATAACGCGGTCGAGTACTATGCAGTTTCCTCACTCGGACTCCTTGATCGAGATCGACTTGACCACCCGCTCCAGCTGGGGCCGCACGAGATCGATCGACAGCAAGCCGTTTCTCAAATCGGCGCTAAGGACTTCCATTCCTTCCGCCAGCACGAAGCTGCGCTGAAACTGGCGCGCGGCGATGCCGCGATGCAGATATTGCCGGCTTTTATCGTCCTGCTGTCGGCCGCGAATGACGAGCTGGCTCTCTTCGCGGGTTACGTCGAGCTGATCGCGGGTAAAGCCCGCTACCGCCAGCGTGATACGAAGCCGCTCCGGACTGTTGGCGTCGCGCGCAATGCGCTCGATGTTGTACGGCGGATAGCCGTCCGCGGCTTTGGCGACACGATCGAGAACGCGTTCGATCTCATCGAAGCCAAGCAGAAACGGGCTCGAAAGCGACGAAACCCTGGACATAATTTCAAAGTCCTTTGGCAAGCGACTTTGCGGGGCCCTTGCGGCGCCCCCTGAGCATGACCCGGAATTGAGAATCCGGCTTTCCGAAAAGATCATGCCCCCTGGATACTCTCGCCGAGTGAAGATCGGCTCAACCGACAATTGCTATATGGCGTCGGCGGATAACGCCTTCAAGGCGGCGGTAAATGCCTCGCCCCGGCGATCGGCCAACGCGAAAGGTGGAATTACGGCCCCCACTTCAGCGGTCCGGGTAAAGCGCGTTCGGCTTCCGCCGTCAGCTGCGCCTCGTGCCGGCCGACGAAAATGCCGGCGATGACGATGACGATCACCGTGGCGGCGCCGATGATCATCACCAGGGGCCCGGCGACCCGCTCGATCTGACGGCCCAGCGTGTAGGCGGCGAACCCGAAGAAGGCCGCCCAGACGAACGCGCCCACGATATTGGCCAGCATGAATTGCCGCCAAGGCATGCGATTGGCCCCCGCCAGGATGCCGGCAATGCTGCGGAGCACCGGCACGAAACGCGCGATGATGAGGATCTTGCCGCCGTGGCGCAGGAACAGATATTCGCCGAGCTTGATGCGGCTTTGGGTGATCCGCAGATAGGGGCCGTAGCGCAGCAACAGGTAATAGCCGAATTCGCGGCCGATGACGTAACCAACCATTTGACCGACGATCGCCGATGTCGCCGCGGTCAGGACGACTGAGACGATGTTGAGATCGTGCTTGGTGCCGGCAAAGATCGAGGCAAGGATCAGCACCGACTCGCCGGGGAAGGGAAGCCCGACGCTTTCAAGGCCAATGACGCCGCCGACCACAACGAGGCCGTAGTCGTGAACGAGATGGGCGATTGAAGGCATCAAGGCTGGCAAGGACCACAGGACTATGGACGCACGGCGGCGGGCGGCCGATCCTTATAGGGGTTTTTCCCTTATGGCGACACCGTATGACGCTGCAATGGCGCTTGCGGCGATTTGCGACTAAACCCATGCGGGAGTTCGGCGGGGCGGAGGGTACGGCGGTCGATGCAGGATAGCGTTCGCTGGCGGTTTGGCAGTCTCGTTCTCGGCCTGATGCTTGTTCTCGGCGCCTGCGCGCACGACGCTCCTTCGCCCGAGGTGTCGACCGGCGTAGACGCGGAGATCAACATCCTTCCGGCCAACTACAAGCACGACATTCTCTCCGCTATGCACGCCTATCTGAACGATCCGACCGGCATTCGCGACGCCGGCATCGCCGAGCCGGCCCTGAAAGCCGTGGCAAATGCCAAGCGCTACGTGGTTTGCTTGCGGTTCAACGGCAAAAAGCGCGGCAACGAATATGCCGGCGTCAAAGAGATTGCGGCGGTCTTCATGGTGGGCCGGTTCGACCACTTCGAGACATCGCGCGACACGTCGCACGAGGCCTCGCATGAGGCATCGCGCGATACATCGCACGAGCCATGCGCGGGCGCGGCCTACGCGCCGTTCCCCGAGCTGCAGAAGCTTTCGCGCTGAGTTGAAATTCCCCGGATTGGCCATAAACCTTCGGCATAAGAGCTTTGCCGACGCACGAGGAAAGCCACGGGGGGCAGCAATGAATTTCGCGCAGATCGCGACATGGGCAGCCGCGCTGATGGCGCTGTCGGCGCAATGCGCGCAGGCGGCGCCCGCGCTTGCCACCAACAACGTCAACATGCGGCAGGGGCCGGGCACGAACTACCCGGTCATCACCACCATTCCCGGCGGCAGCACCGTCGAGGTCAGCGGCTGCCAGGCGGCGTGGTGTTCGGTGGTGTGGCGCGGTCAGACGGGCTACGCGATCGAAAGCAGCTTCGATCAGGGTGGCGGGGCGCCGCCGCCCGGTGCTGGAGGGCCGCCACCCGGCCCCGAAGGTCCGCCGCCTGGAGGTCCACCGCCGCCTGGCGCGGGAGGTCCGCCGCCTGGAGCCGGAGGTCCGCCGCCGCCTCGTGCAAACGCCCAAGGCCCTATTCCGCCCCAACCGCCACCCGTCGGTTACCCGCC
>Ga0187890_10002208_pt1 | contig 13681 bp, 8 predicted proteins | sample June2016WEW_21_1_FD_133005 | JGI IMG/M metagenome (GOLD analysis project Ga0187890, IMG submission 133005) | Peatland microbial communities from SPRUCE experiment site at the Marcell Experimental Forest, Minnesota, USA - June2016WEW_21_10 | ecosystem: Environmental > Terrestrial > Soil >... | reverse complement strand
CGGCGAGAGGGTGGAAGCCTCGGCGAGAATGCGGAACCTGGCGCCCGCCGCCTGCGCCGCGACGTAGCCGACATAGCTGCCCGCGCCGATGTCGACCTGGCCGTTCAGCTGACTGGCGATAACCGCCTTGGTGGTGGCTATCGTCTTGATCGTCACGTGCAGCCCCTGCCGGGCGAAAAGCCCCTCATCCTGCGCGATGTACAGGCCGGCCAGGTCGGCTGAGGGTATGGCGGCGACCGTGACGTTCCGGTCGCCGGGCTTGGTCAGCGCCGCGAGCCCCGCGTCGCCTTGCGCGGCGGCGCATCCGGCCAGCATCATGATCACTGCCGCGGCGAGCGCTGCCGCGCGGACGTGCCGGGTGTTCATTATTGCCCCCTGGGCATTGCGACCGATCCTGGACTGACGAGCCGTTGTTATCAGCGCGCAGGCCGGGCAGCGACAAGGTTACTGATCCGTAGCCCTTTCGTCCCTCGATCGTGTCATATCGGGCTAAATTGTGAGCAAAACGGCGAACCGGACGCGCCCCGGCTGCCGCCGCTGACCTGTCTCCGCCGGCTGGGACAGGATCTGGAGCCGCCCGGGCTTCGGCGCCCTCCGCAGCTTGGGGGCCGGCGCGGTGAGCCGCGCGGCGATTCCAGCCGGGTCATGACCGGGCCGGTCTGCAGCATCGAAGACCGGGACTCGATAAGGCCGTAACAAGCATGCTAGATGTCAGCTGCGAGCAAACCAGCGAGCCTTCTTGAGCATGACCGCCTGACGCTAGGCGAGCGTGGCGATGGCCTTGTGTACCGACGCGATCGCGCTGGCGCCCTCGCCAGTGGCCGCGGCGACCCGCTTCATTGAGCCGGAGCGGACGTCGCCAACCGCGAACACGGCAGGAACGTTGGTCTCGAACGGAAGCGGCTTCCGCCCCAGGTCGGCCCAGGTCGGCCCGAGGTCATTGTCGGTCAGCTGGACGTCGGTTCGGATGAAGCCGTCATCTTCGGTGGCTATTCCGGTCAGCCAGCTGGTGGCGGGCTCGGCGCCGATGAAGCAGAACAAGCCAGAGCACGGATGGAACTGGGTGGTGTCCGCCGTCCGGTCGGTGATGCCAACCTCCTCTAGGAAGTCGTGGCCATCCAGCCGGGTGACCTCGCTCCGGCAAAGCACCGTCACCCGCGGATGGACCAGCAGTCGGTCGACGAGATAGGCAGACATGCCGGTGGCGATGTCCGCGCCGCGGACAACCAGCGAGACCTCACTCCCTCGCCCGGCCAGATACAGCGCGGCCTGACCGGCCGAGTTCGCGCCGCCGACCACCGTGACCGGGCTGCCCGTACACCCCCGGGCTTCCAGTTCGGTGGCCGCGTAGTAGATACCGGCGCCCTCAAAATCAGGCCAGCGCTCCAGCGGAAGCGCCCGGTAGCGGGCGCCAGTCGCGATGACGACGGCCCTGCTGTCTATGACTTCCCCGCCCGGCAGGTGCAGGCGGAGCAGGTCGCGGTTGCAGTCGGTGTTGAGCTTGACCGCCTCGCATGGGCTGGCTAGCTGGGCACCGAACTTCAGCGCCTGGAGCACGGCCCGGCCGGTCAGATCGGTACCAGAAAGGCCGAACGGGAAGCCGAAGTAGTTCTCGATCCGGGAGCTGGCCGCGGCCTGCCCGCCGGTCCCGACCGCGTCCAGCAGCATGGTGTCCAGGCCCTCGGACGCTCCGTAAACCGCGGCCGCCAGCCCAGCTGGGCCTGCGCCGACGATCGTGACGTCAACGGGCTTGGTGGAGGAGCGACGGTAGCTGAGGCCCAGCTTCTCGGCCAGCCTGCCCGGCGTGGCCCGCTTCAGCGTGGTACCGGGCATGACGACGGCGGGCAGGTCGTCCTTGGTCAGGCCGGAGGACTCCATCATCGCCCGGCCAGCGGGGGTGTCGGCATCTAACCAAAGGTGGATCAGGCGCTGCCGGGCGGCGTAGGTCCGCAGCGCCAGCGCCGGCGCCGACCTGGCGCCGCCGACGATCTCCACCGCCCGGGCGGCGGTGCTGCGCTGCAATAGCTCCCGGCGGGCGATTTCTCCGGAGTGGCGGCGATCTTGATTGAATCCGATATCTCGTAAGCCATCGCGATTGGCTTGGCCTCCTGCGTCCCCAAGATAACCGCCGAACCACAGTTCCGCGTTGTATAAGTCGTCGTAGAGCTGTTCGGCGCGGGGGATTACGGTGCGGTATTACTCATCCCATTGCCCGGACTTGTCGCCGCCCACGAGCAGGACGACTGACCGCCACGGGTCGAAAATCAGCAGGACCCGGATCTCGCTGTGCCCAGCTAACGGCGGTCAGGCCAGGTCCGCGAGCAGGGCGTCGAGGGAAAGTTCCTCCTCGACGCGAACATCGTGGCGCGCCATGGCGTCCGCCAGACCCGGATCCCAGGGGGTCGCAACCGGGTCGCCGGCCAGCCGGGGCAGCCGCGCGGCGGCATGCACAGCCAACATTGTTGCCGCTGCGGCCTCATAAGCGTCTCTGTCATACCGCCACGGCTGCCAGCGCGACTGTCCCCGGCCCATTCGCTGACGAACCGCGCTGGCGATCCGGATACCGCCCCAGTCGAAATCGCCGTGGTAGCGGAACTCCGCGCCGCCCGCCGCCAGCAGGTCGAGCAGCCGCCATCCGGCGGCGGACGGCTGGCCGCCGACGCAGACCAGCGGTGGGCAGCGGCTGCCGAGCTCGTCCGCGGCGGCCGCGATCACCACGGGATTTTCGCAGATCCGCACGGGTCCCGCTGATAGCGCCTCATCGTGGCAGCGCAGCTGCCTGAGGGTGAGCACCGTCGGCTGCCCGGTTTCCTGGTGTAGCGCCAGGACCTTGCCAAGGGCGGTGCGGCTGTCACCGGGCATGCCGAGGCAGAGCACCAGTGAGGAGAGGTCGTCAAGGTGAACGCCCACGGAGGCCCACACCATACGGCGGGAGTCCGCGCTCACCTCGGCCGCGAATGGCAGGCCAGCCAGCGCGCGGACCGCGGATACGGCGAGCGTCCCAGCCGGGCGACCGTCATCGAGGGCGTGCGCGTCGCCGCAGCATTCGGCGGCGAGCCGCCCGATCGGGATTCCTCGCGACGGCAGTCGTCGCAGCACCGCCGCCACCTGATCGAGCAGCGCCAGCGCCACATTAGGTGAGGGGGCTAGGCGGCGCACGACGCCGGTCGCGTCGAGCCACCCCCGCCAGGCGGCTAGTTCGTCGCGGCCCACTACGGCGTCGTCCAGCGGCGCGAAGGCGGCCGCCCAGGCGGATGCCGTATCCGTCCGGTCGCGGTTGCGGTCCCGGAGCGGACCGGTCAGCAGCGCCACGGCCTCGGCCAGCCCGCCCGGCGCGGCCCCGCTCTCGCGCAGCACCCGGTCCACCTCGGGCAGCGACACTGACAGCGACGTACCAGAACGGGGCGGCCTGCCGGTCAGCCGTTCGACCGCCCGCCGCTGCTCCACGGTCGCGTCGGCCAGGGTCACGGTCCCGGCCAGCGGGCGGCCGGCCTCCAGCCGGTCTCGCGCCCGCCGGACCAGCCACGCGGTCGGCTCACCGCCAAGCAGGCGGTGCAGCCTGGTGCCGTCCTCCGCCGCGCCGGTCACCCTATCAGTCACACTGGCACTCGTTCGGCCCTACGGCGTTCCCGGCCGTCCCATCGCCACGGCGTGACCAGGACCGCGTCGACGCCATCCTGGCGGGCGAGCTGGCAGATGCCAAGTCCGGGCACTTGCGGGTAGCAGCCCCACTCCCGCTCGCTGGTCATGACCACGTCCATGTCGAAGGTGGCGAGCAGGCCCAGGCATTTGGCGCGGGAGTCGTCGTCCACCCCGGCGAACGCCTCGTCGAGCGCGATCAGCCTCGGGGCGCGCGGGTTGCCGGCCGACTTGTAGTGCGACGAAGCCGCCGCGAAAAGCGGTACCGATACCACCAGCGCGCGCTCGCCGCCCGAAGCGGGGCCGGTAGCGGGCCGCCACTGCCCGTCCTGGTACCGCTGGATCGCGAACTCATGCCAGCCCCGGTAGTCAAGCGCCGAAGTCAGCGCCTCGGCCCAGCCGGCCGCCGGATTATCCGCGTGCTCTGCGGCGATCCGCTGCTGCAGGAACGCGCCCACAAGCGCCCGGTCAGCAGCGGACCACGCGTCGATCGTCTGCCGGAGCTTGAGCCTGACCCGGTCGAGGCCCTCGGGCGCGTTCCTGGCCTGCTGCCAGATCAGCCGCAGCTTCATGCCAGTGGACGTCGGCCGCGACTCCAGTTCGTCGTTCATCCGCCTGACCTCGGCCTCGGCCGCCGATATCAGCTCGTGCAGCGTCCCCGCCACCTCGTTGAGCAGGTGATTCTCCAGGATCTCCCGTTCTCGCGCCGACAGCAGCGTGGTTCGCTGCTCCACCTCCGCCGCCAGCGCCTCGGCCAGCCCCGGCAGATCGTGGCTACGGCCCTGGAAGACCACGTCGATCACGATGACTCCCTCGCTCAGCGTCAGCCCCGCCGAGTGCCCGTGCGTGGCCATCGCGTCCGCCAGCAGCTTGTGCTCCTCGGTCACCCGCTTCTGGATCCGGTCCCACGGCGCGTCCCCGTCGTCTACGGAGTCGAGTTCGGCGTTGACGGCGCGGGCCAGGATCACCGTCGGCGTCGCCGCCCACGGCTGCTCCACGTCTGGGATCTCCAGCGAGGTCACCGCGACCCGCAGCAGCCCGGTGGCGGCGAACGCCTGGAATTCGCGCACCGCGTCGTCCCGCAGCCGCGCCGCATCCTCGACCTGCGTCCGCAGTTCGCCCTGTTTCCCGTCCGCCTTGCCGCGCGCCTCGAGCGCCCCCTGTTCCCGCCGACGGGTGTCCCCCTGCATAACCTTCAGCCGGCCGAGAGCCGTGCTCACCGTGGCCAGCCGCTGCTGCAGCTCCTCCACCGCTGTGCCGACGGTGGCAAGCAGTTCCTGGTACGTAGCCGCCGCCACGCCGGCCGCCTCCCGCGCCTCGGCGGCCCGCTCGCTCGCCTCAAGCAGTAGCTGTCGGCTATCGGTGAGTTCCGTCTCCGCGTCGGCGGCGGCGCGGATCGCGGTGTACACCGCCTCGGCCGCCGGCCAGAGAGCGGCGAGCGCCACCCGGTGGGCACCCAGCCCGTCCCGCACCGCGGCAAGCTCTTCCTGGTCCGCAGGCAGGCCGACATCGACCGCGAATTCCGCCGCCCGCACCTGCGCGCCCGCCAGTTCCGCCTGCCGCTGCTGGAGCTTCGCGGCGGCCTCCGCATGATCCCTGCGCGCCTGCGCGAGCTGTTCGCGCCGCGCAGCGGCCTTCGTGTGCGCCTCGCGCACCCCGTCGTCCGGCGGTACGCTGCGGTGCTCGTCCGCGATGCGATTCTGTCGCGCCGCTATATCCGCCAGGTCCGCGTCGAGGCCCTCGATCGCCGCGCGCTCAGCATCGAGCCCTCGCTCAAGCTGCTCGATCCGCGCCCGCCGCGCAGCCTCCCGCGCCCCCTCGCCGATATAGCCGGCCTGGTCCTTGCGCCAGGCGCCGCTCAGCACCCCGTTGGACCACCGCCCGTCCATGGTCACCCATGTCCCGCCGCTGCCGGCCGTCCCAGGCCCACGTCCGACAGCACTCAGAACAGATGCCACCGACTCTTCCCGCAACGCTCCAGCTTGGAGGTCATCAGGATCGATCGCGGGCACTAGCAGGCCGGCGCACGATTCCCCGGCCACAGGGGCAAGCCCGGAGACCACGATCGCGTCCCCGTCGACGAGGTTCCCGTCGGGTGTCACCCACGCGTCGAGAATCCCCGCCGCCTCGAGCGCGGCCTCCAGCCCGGCGCGCTCGTCGTCAGCCAGGCCCGGCGCGAAGTCGGTCACCTTCCACAGCGGCGCGCCGGGACGGCCGTCGCGGATCCCCGATGCCCGCGTATGCGGAGTCGGCGGGGCGTCGTGGCCGCCCGCGCGCAGTCGGCCGATCTCCTCTGCCAGCTCGCCAGCCCGCGTCGCATGCCGGGTCCGCTGACTGCTGAGTTCCCCGGCCAGCCGGCCGAGCTCCGCGCCGGCCGTGCGGGCGGCGTCGTCGATGATCGCAGCCGCGGGGTTCGCACCCTCACCAGTCAGGCCCCAGGATTCCAGGACGGCGATTAGCTCGTCGGGATCGGCCACGCGCAACTCGGCCAGACCGCTCAGGTACGAGCGGTAGGCATCAAGGATCAGCCGCATCCGTTCCTCTACTGCCAGGTCTGCGGCCGTGACCCGGTCCGCCGCGGCCTGGACCTCAGCCGACAGCCTGCCTTCCGCTTCCTGCGTGGCCCGCAGCTGCCCGCGCTGGTCGGCGACCTCGGCGAGCAGGCGGTCCAGCTGCGCGACGGCCCGCGCCTGCCTGTCGGCGATGGCCTGGGCGTCCTGCCTGGCTCGGGCGAGAATGTCGGCGGCCGGCGCCTCGGCGGCATCCAGGTAGGCAGCGGCCGTGCGGTGCAAGCCGTCGGCCCGTTGGGCTGGCGGGGAGGCATCCGGACCTGCGCTTTCGAAGTTCGGGCCGTCAAGTGCCGCGACCGCTGCCTGGTGCTGCTGCGCGCAGCCCGCGTCAGCAGCCGTGGCCACGGCCTCGCGCAGCGCCTGGCCGAGCTTGTCACGTCCGGTACCGGCCCGGTGCGCGGTTAGGGTCGCCTTATCGGTGTACCGCGTGACCTGGCCCGCATGCCGGTCCCGGTCGGCCTCTTGGACTCGTGCCGCTTTCTCTTTGCGGTCGGCGTCCTGGCGGAGCTGATCGAGCCGCTCGGCGTCGCGCATCGCGGGATCGGCCTGCAGCGCGTCCCGGCGCGCTTCCAGCTCGGTACGCTGCTCCTCCAGTTCCGTGAGCTCACGCTGCGCTTCATCCAGCTGCTGCTGGGCGGCCGTGAAGGCCTCCTCGGCGGCGGCGAGGTCCCGGCTGAGCTGTTCATAGCGGCTCTGCGTTAGCCTCGGCCCGGCGGCCTTGCGCTTGGCCGCCACCTTCGCGTACCGGCGGTAGTGGCTCAGGAAGGCGGTCGCCGCCTCCTGGGCCTCGGCGAGGGAACGCAGCGCGTCGCGCTCCTCATCGAGACCGCGGAACGCCTCGGCAACGGTCGTCACGAGGCCGGGGCTGAGCGGGGGCAGCGCCTCGGTGAGCGCCCTGGACAGCAGCTTCTCGTCGGGCTTCTTCGACAGCTGCGGCTGGCGCAGCTGGATCAGCAGGTTGACCAGGGCCTCGTAGCGGTGCGGGCCGAGGCCGAACAGGTGCTCATCTACCGCCCGGCGGTAGTCGGCCGCCCGGTCATACACGAACCCGTGCTGGCCGATCTCCTCCCGCAGCTTCTCCCTGGTGAGCGGGACACGGCTGTCGGGCAGCAGCTGCAGCTCAGCACCGGGGCGCTGGCTGGTGACGAAGAACCAGTGCCGTGCGATGCCACGCCCGGCGACGGCCTTTAGCCCGCAGCCGATCGTGCAGAACTCCTCGGTGCCGTCGGCGCCCCTGCGGCCGAACTCCAGCCAGGTGTAGCCGAGGCGCTCGGGGCTGGGGTGCTTGCCGCCGAGCAGCAGGTTCCACTCCATCCGCTTCTGCCGGTCGCCGTCCGGCTCTACCCGGTGCGGCGCGAGGTCGCCGTCGAGCAGAAACGGCAGCGTGAGAGCGAGCACCTTGGACTTGCCGGTTCCGTTGTTGCCGCGCAGTAGCAGACGGCCGTCGTGGAACCAGAACTCTTCCTGGTCGTAGTAGAACATGTCGACCAGGCCGGCCCGCAGAGGCTTCCACCGCTCAGAAGATGGTGCCCGCAGCATCAGCCGCCGCCTTTCTGGTCTGGCTCGTTCCGGTCTTGCCCCTGGGGGGACTGCCGGGCTCCCGGATGGTGGGCTCGGCGAGGGTGAAGCGAGCGATGGCCGGGCGGCTGCGGATCACGGTATCGGTGCTGTCGCGGGTGACCTTGATGTCCACCTCGATGAGGCGCAGCGCGGTGAGCTTCTCCAGCGCGACCTTGAGCAGTTCGATCTCCGCGCCGGGATCGGTGACGCCCTTGCGCCAGTAGCTCGCGTGCGCCTGCGCCGCCTGCCGGACGAACGCGAGCAGCTCGGCCCGCGGCGCCCGCGCCCGGCCCGCCAGGTACTCGGCGACCAGCAGCGTGACGTGCCCGTCGGTGCGCTGCTCGGGCATCCGCACGTCGGTGAGCTCGTCGTCCGGGTCCACCATGGCGATGCCCTCGGCGCGCAGCTCCGGCAGCAAGGCGGTGGCCTCGCTGATCCGCCCGGTGATGTTGTGCCGCTGGGCGACCAGGTAGGCCCGCTCGTCTTCAGTCAGCTCGTCGTAGTAAACGATCGGGTCGTCGAGCAGCCGCCGGGTGAGCATTCTACGCAGCGCCTGGTTGCGCAGTTCGTCGGTCTCGGCGACCGGCTCGGCGGTCAGCTCCGCGAGCCTTGCCTCGAACGAGCGGGCGCTGATGGTCGACGGGCCCCTACTGCCCGTCAGCAGCACGCCGAGTACCGGCCGGCGCACGTCGTACAGCACGTCGGCGCCTGCCGACCAGTACGCATCCTCGTCTCCGGCGACCCGGTTGAGCACGCCCCAGGCGAGCAGCAGCCGGGCCACGGCCACGAGGTCGGCGCGGTCGCTCCTGCTGTCCAGCGTCAGCATGAACCCGGTGGCCGCGAGGCCAGGTTCGGCGGCGGCCGTCAGCACGTCGTCGGCGAGGCTGCCGAGCGTGGTCTGCGCGTCGGCGCGGGCTAGCGCCGACAAGGCCAGGCAGAGAGCGACGTACCGGCGGCGGCTGAACGGCTCCCTGTTGTGCCCGCGAGCGGGATGGGTAGCGTCGGAAGCCAGCGGGGCGGTCTTGAACAGCCGGGCCGTCTCCGCGTCCGCGGCCAGCCGCCAGCCCGTCTCCCTGCGCAGCCAGCCGCTGAGCGCCGGCAGGTGCCGCCGGACCAGCATGAGCGACTCGGCGTCGTCGGCGGGGACAAGCAGCGGCTTGGCGAGCAGGGCGCGGAGGGCGGCCTGGCGCTGCGCCTGTTCCTCGGCGGGGATCATGGCACCAGGTCCGTGATCTCGATGACGTGCTCGGGGCCGGTGAGTACCCCGTCCTCGGTCTTGATCGTGGCCGTGCCGTCGTCTGGGGCCAGGCGCAGCCGCACCTCCAGGCTGCCGTCGTTAGTGACGGTCTTCACCTCGGCGTCGCCGGGCGCGCGTGCCGCGAGCGCGTCGCCGAGCAGGCTGAGGAAGAGGCGGAACGCCCTCGGGTCGAGCACGTCCAGGTCGGACAGCAGCGTCGGCCCGCTAGTGCGCAGCCGCCGTCGTGCCTCGGCGGTCTGCGCGGCCTCGTGCTCCGCCTGGCGGCGCAGCAGCTCCTTGGCCGCGGAGCGGTCCTTCACCTGGCTGGGCTTGCCGCGCCGCTCGTAGCTCCCGGTCTTCCTGAGCTGCGGCGAAATCCGGATCGGCGGCGCCTCGCCCCACGGCGTCCCGGCCGGCACATTTTCCCACTCATCCGCGGTCTCGCCGGTGACGGACAGATGCCGGGCGGGGGACAGGCCGAACGCCGCCCGCCACAGCCGGTGAGCCGCCGCGTCGTCCGGTGCCTCAGCGAACCACCGGGCGAGCGCAGCGAAGTCCGCCGACCGGTCCGACCGGCCGGAACGCCGCTCGTTAAGGAGGCCGACCGTGTCGACGAGCTGCTTAATCGCGGTCACGGCAGCCTGCCGCAGCAGCCTGGCCTGCGATGGATGCCCCGCGTCGCGCGAGGTGAACCAGTCGTCCAGGCCGCGCCACCGGTTTCGCCACGCGTCGAGTGCCTGCTCTTCCTCGTGGGCCAGCGCCCCGGCCGCGTCCGCCCCCTCGGGGGCCGCGTCGGCGGCCTCACGCCTGGCGGCGATCGCCAGCAATCGCTCATGACCGGCGGCTTCCAGGTCAGTGAGGAGGACCGCGATCTGGGCACCGGAGTTGGCGAGGTCGGCGATGAACCGGTTGATGTAGTCGATCAGCCGTTCCTTGTACGCGATGAAGCCGTCGATATCTCCGTCGGAGAAGTCGATCGCGCGCCGCAACGCGGACATGAACGCCTGTGCGTTATCGGCCAGTGAGGAGAACCGCTCCGCTACCGATAGCAGCAGCAGGTGAATCTTGGCCGGATCGGGATCGCTCTCCCTGGCCAGCGCGAGCAGCGCCTGAAGCTGGCCGGCGATGTCGGCCAGGGCGACCGACTGGAGCTGGCCGCGTCGGCCGATCGCCTCCTCGTAGAACGCGATTGCCGACTCGGCCGCATGTCCTTCTGCCGTGAGCTGGTACAGCGACCGCTTGCGGTGAAAGTCCTCCACCGTGGTGACGCGGCTGGTGTCGACGTCGGCCTGCAGGTTGCCCCACCTCACCAACTGGTCGAGCGCCTCGGTCAGCTGGTCATCGGAATCGACCCGCAGCTCTGCGGCGACGTCCTCCGGGCGCAGGTGCACGATGAAGCGGTCCTTCGCCTGCGCGAAAGCCCGGAGCAGGCGGCGGTACTGCTCGGCGTGCGGAACGCCAAGATGGGTGAAAGGCTGCGCGACGGGAATTTCGCCCTGCGACTTCCCCCGGCCGCGCGCCGACGAGACCACTTCGTCAGCCACGCGTACATCGTGCCGCATGCCACCGACAAAGGGCGCCTGTTGTGACGGCTAGGTCCTTTCGGCCAGCGGGGCTTCCGTCTCGTGGCCGCCGGTGTCCCGGCACGCGCAATCGGCGCCGTTCGGGGCGCTGACCGCGCTGTTCGGCAGTTCAGAGGAAGACTGTCGCATGGCTCAGAGCATGCGCCAGGGCATGGCCCCTCGGTATCCGCATGATGACTGCAGTCGCCGAGGGAGAGTTCATCCGGACCGTACGCCGGTGCATCGGCGCTGACAACCGCCGTGGCGCCTCGCAATCTTGTACAACGGCAGGTATAGGCCATCCGGCTTCGAATCGGGCGGAAATGGCCGTAGGCCGGGATTGTGTCCCGGCCTACGGCCATCGGGTGGTGCGGGGTGGGGGAGGAGCTGTCAGCCGGACATCTGGTTGTTGCCGTGGACCAGGTAGTTGTCCAGGGCGGCCTGGGTGGCGGCGTTCATGGTGCCGGTCTGGGGGAGACCAGCCTGGCGCTGCAGGTCCTCGATGGCGGCGGCAGTCTGCGTGCCCATGATCCCGTCAACGGGGCCCTCGTAGTAGTTCAGCTGGCCCAGTTCCTGCTGCAGCTTCTTCACCGACGCCGACGGGGTGACGGCCGGGGAGGCCGGAGTGGTCGGCTGCGCCGGGCTGGCCGGGGCCGAGCTCGCGGCGGAGGCGGCCGGGGCCGAGGTCGAGGCGGCCGGCGCCGAGGTCGAGGCGGAAACGGCCGGGGTCCTGGTGGTGGCGTGGTTGTGGGTCAGGCCGACGGCGGCCAGGATTATCAGGGCCGCGGCGATGATCGTGCCGATGACGATGGCCCAGATGCGGTACCAGGACGGGCCCTGGCTGCTCGGGCGCGGGGCGCGGTGGCTGGTGTCAGGCTGGCTTGTGGCCGGGCGGTCGTCGGTGTAGTACTGGGTGCTCATGGCGGGGTCTCCGTGTTCCTCGGCTGGCTCCTTGCTGGTAAGTCCAGTTTCGATCCGGCCGAGAGCAAACTCCCTAGAGAAACTCCCTAGTTTTCCAGAAGGACTGGAAGAACCTCACCTCGCAGCAGCAGGCCCTGTTCCGCAAGGTGATCCTGGAGGCCTTCGTGCCGGACCTGGCGGCTCCTGACCGGCCGTTCCGGCCCGGCCAGCGGGTTAAGGGGGTGGCTGCTCATCCGGGCGTGTTCGAGATGACATGGGATAATGACGGCCGGGCGACCTTCAGCTATGGGGAAGAATGCGTACCGGGCCAGCCGCACGTCACCTGGCGGCGGATCGGAACCCACGCCATCTTCACCCGGCCGCCCCGCCCGTGAGACACGTCGACGGTCATTCCCGCGCAAACGCTGCCGCTGGTTTGCGAAGCTGACGAAATTCCCGGGGAGCATTGGTTTCAGGTGATGCTTGACCAAACCCCTTACAGGGCGCAAGCCCGGCCGTTCGGGGCCGGGTTCGCTCCGTGCAATCCCGGTCCTTCGGGGCCGGGAGGATGTCAAAAGTTCTAGAGTCCGCTGCTGCCTGGTGGCCGGGTCTTGCTCGGACTCTCGGCTGCTTAGTGCAGGTGCGTAGTGCCGTGAATCCCGACGGACATGGCCAAGCCGACGATGAGGACGATGACCAGGATCAGCGCCACCCAGCCGAGCATCAGGCCCGCGAGCGCCAGGCCAGCCCCCTGTTCTCCGGTGCGCTTGATCTGGTGCCGGGCCACATGGCCGAGCACGATCGCCGGGATGGCCACCACCGGCCCGAACACCAACTGCGCGAGCCCGCAGGCGAGGCTCGCCATCGCGAACTCGTTCATCTTGGCCACCGGGGTCACTGGGGTCACCGCGGTCGACCGCGTGGCAGGCAGGTCGATCACGAGCTGGTCCAGGTCGGCGTAGGTGCGCGCGGACAAGGCGTTGTCTAGGCGGCCGTCGTACTCGTCCTTGGACAGCCGGCCTTCGCTGTAGGCCATGTTGAGGCGTTCCACGATGCCGTCGCGGTCGGCGTCGGCGGCCCGCATCTTCCCCCGTTCGCCACTGGCGGTGAACGCCGGGGTGCGCCCGACGGCTTGGATCACGCGAGGCGCGGTCGTTCGTCGTCCGCGCTCATGGTCGGCGATCCGCTGCAACTGGCCGGCCAGCGGCGGAGTGTCGTTGTCCGGGATGAGCGTGGTGTCGTAGTCGTGCATCTGCACCACCCCTTACCGTGACGCTGTAACCGGGGCGCTAGCGTGGCAAGTGCCGTAAGTCCCGGCGACAGTCACTAGGAGTCCGGCCATAGTCACTAGGAGATGGCGGCTCACACTGTCGGAAGCTTGTCCAGGCCGATGTAGCTGGCGACCATCACCTTCGTCCTCCCGAAGTGGCCGCGTTGTCGGTTTTCTCCGGATGCATGGCCAGCGCGTGCCCCGAACGGGATGCCTGATCTAGCCGAAGGTGAACACGTAGGCCTGGATGTCGGGATCGAGGAAGGTGATCTCGAAGTTGCGGTTGGTGATGGGGCCAGGCTGCCGGATGAGCTGGTGGAGTCGTTGTTGGGTCACCGTTCCGTGGCCATGGTCATCAACGTCGGCCCCGTGCGCCGCACCGGGCGGCTGTCCGTCGATGAGCACGCGGAACCGCACCGGCCTGCCCGCCGCGGTGGGCCCCATCACCAGGTGCAGATCGCGGGCGTGGAAGCGGTACGCGATCCGCCCGCCGGCCTGGTTCAGGGTGACGGCCTGTTCCTCCACGGTCCAGTCCCCGGACAGGGCCCAGTGATTGAGTCTCAGCTCCGCCGGGGCATCATAGGCGTGACGCTTTCCCGGTACCGCGCCGCCTGGTGACGCGAAGTTCTCGGTGCGCTCGTAGCCGGTGTAGTTCTCTGGTGATCTCAGGGCGGCCCAGTCGGCGGGTGCTTCCGCATCGCGGGCATCGACGGATACCAGCTCATGACCTGGATCGGCGGATCCGTTCTCGGCCAGCAGTTGCTGGATCACCATTTCCGATTGCTGGTATTCGCCTTCGCCGAAGTGGTGGTGCCGGATGCGGCCCTGCGGGTCGCCGAAGTACAGGGCCGGCCAGTAGTGGTTGGCAAAGGCGCTCCATACCTCGTAGTCGTTGTCGATCGCGACCGGGTAATCGATCCGCATGTCCTGCACCGCGCGGCGG
>Ga0187890_10002207_pt1 | contig 13683 bp, 10 predicted proteins | sample June2016WEW_21_1_FD_133005 | JGI IMG/M metagenome (GOLD analysis project Ga0187890, IMG submission 133005) | Peatland microbial communities from SPRUCE experiment site at the Marcell Experimental Forest, Minnesota, USA - June2016WEW_21_10 | ecosystem: Environmental > Terrestrial > Soil >... | reverse complement strand
GAACCAGAGGTTGCCGTCGGGACCCGGGGCGATTGTGATCGGATGGGCTCCCGAAGTCATGCCTGTGGAGAATTCAGTGATGGCGCCGGACGGCGTGATCCGTCCGATCCGATTGCCTGCGAACTCGGTGAACCATAGGTTGCCGTCAGGGCCTTGGGCGATGCCCTGCGGTGCGCCGCCACCTTTCACGACGAACTCCGTGACTTTGCCCGTCGGCGTGATGCGGCCGATGCGATTGCCGGCATTCTCGGTGAACCACACGTTGCCGTCCGGCCCCACCGTGATGCCGAACGGTTTGCTACCCGTGGTGATGCCTTCGGCGAACTCCGTGACGGCGCCGCTCGGCGTGATGCGCCCGATGCGGTTTCCCGAAGCCTCTGTGAACCAGAGGTTGCCGTCGGGCCCCGCCGTGATCGACTCAGGTTGGCTGTTCGGGCTGATCCCCGCCGTGAACTCAGTGACGGTGCCCGTCGGGGTGATCCGGCCGATGCGATTGCCTTCGCTCTCGGTGAACCACAGGTTCCCATCGGGACCCGCAGTGATCGAGGATGGGTGAGCCTTGGCGGTGATCCCGGACGAGAAGAACGTCGCCGTGCCCGCCGGGCTGGCGGCCGCGGTGCCTGTCTGCGCGAGCGCACCTCCCAGCACAAGCACGAGACCAGCCGCGTACCTGCGCCAACCCAGATATAGCCCGCCCATGTTCCCCCCGTTCGTGTCGGCCCCGCCACGCGCAGCGCCCGGCGTTGGCGGGGCCACTGTAGCTCAATGCATCGCCGTCGTGAGCCCTCGCCCTGAGCGCCGCTTGGCCGTGTATCAATGGTCGAGTTCACCAGGCGATGCTGTTGAGCTCGTTCAGCTCGTCCTCGGAAAGGGTCAGCGCAGCTGCAGTGACGTTCTCGCGCAGATGCGAGACCGATGAGGTGCCGGGGATCAGCAGGATGTTCGGGGAGCGGTGTAGCAGCCACGCCAGCGCGACGGCCATCGGTGTCGCGTCGAGACGGGCGGCGACCGATTCCAGTGCGCCGGACTGTAGTGGGGTGAAGCCGCCGAGCGGGAAGTAGGGCACATAGGCGATGCCCTGTGCAGCGAGGGAGTCGATCAGCTCATCGTCGCCCCGGCGGGCGAGGTTGTAGGAGTTCTGCACGCACACGATCGGCGCGATCGACTGGGCCTCGGCGATCTGCTCGGCGGAGACGGTGCTGATGCCGAGATGCTTGATCAGTCCTTCCTGCTGCATCTCCGCGAGCGCGGTGAACGGCTCGGCGATCGAGCCGGGAGTGGGGCTGTCGAACCCCCCGACGCGTAGGTTGACGACGTCGAGTGCTTCGAGGCCGAGGTGAATGAGGTTGGAGTGCACGGCCTGGCGCAGCTGCTCGGGAGACCGCGCGTGTGGCCAGCCGCCCTTCACGTCGCGATACGCCCCAACCTTGGTGATGATGTGCAGCTCGTCCGGGTACGGGTGCAGGGCTTCCTTGATGATCTGGTTCGTGACGTGTGGGCCGTAGAAGTCGCTGGTGTCGACATGCGTGATGCCCAGCTCGATTGCCTCGCGCAACACGGCCACCGCGGCGTCGAGGTCGGCGGGCGGGCCAAACACGTGCGGGCCGGCCAGCTGCATCGCTCCGTACCCCACGCGAGTGACCGTCAGGTCCTCGGCCATCGCGAACGTGCCGCCGGGAAGTGTCTGCGCTGCCATCAGCAATCCTCGTTTCGTAGTCGTAGGTCGACGGGCGTCCGGGTCATCGAGCCCGACCGGCCGCTCCAGTAGTAGACGCATCATGAGCGCCATCGGCGCGCGCGAGAAGGGGCCGCTGTGTCCAGGGACACGCTGTCCCTGGATGCGAGCTCGCGCTCGCTGCATACTGGTCATATGGATCGCGACGAGCTGGCGGATTTCCTTAGGCGCCGGCGCGAGGCGCTACAGCCGGACGACGTCGGCCTGCACGCCGGGGAGCGGCGTCGCACGCGCGGCCTGCGGCGCGAGGAGGTGGCCGGGCTCGCGCACATGTCGACCGACTTCTACGCGCGCCTGGAGCAGCGTCGCGGATCGCGGCCATCCGAGCAGACGACCGCCGCGCTCGCCCGCGCGCTGCGGCTCACCCAGGACGAGCGCGACCACCTGTTCGCGCTCGCCGGGCACACCGCCCCGCCCCGCGCGTTCCGCACGGACCACGCGAGCCCGGGGCTGCTGCGCGTGCTCAACCGGCTCGACACCCCCGCGCAGATCGTGTCCGACCTCGGCGTGACCCTGAGCCAGAATCCGCTGGCCGAGGCGCTGATCGGCGTGCAGACCCGCTACACGGGCCTACGGCGCAGCCTCATCTACCGGTGGTTCACCGATCCCGCCCAGCGTCTGATCCATCCCGAGGCCGATCATCCGCTGCACTCGCGCGGTCACGTTGCGTCGCTGCGGGCCGTTCACGGTCGTTCCGCCGAAGACCCCGAGGCGCACGAGCTGGTCGAGCGCCTGCTGCGCGAGAGCGAAGAGTTCGCCGCGCTGTGGGAGCGCCACGAGGTTGGGCGCCGCGCCGCCACGATGAAGCGCTTCCTCCACCCACTCATCGGCCCGCTGACGCTCGACTGCCAGGTCCTCACCTCAGAGAACCTCACCGAAAGACTCGTCGTGTTCACCGCGAGCCCCGGCTCCGAGGACGCCGACCGGCTCGCGCTGCTATCGGTGATCGGCTCGCAGGCGTTTCCCAACGCCGGCGTGCTGGACGCCGCCTGATCCAACGCGGGTACGATCACCGTAATGCGCTCGACAGCCGACCTGCGAGAGCGCGTGGGCTCGCTCATGCCTCAAGCCCACGACGACCTGGCTGCGCTCGTTGCCTGCAAGTCGGTAGCCGACCCACGCCAGTTCCCGGCCGCCGAGTGCGAAAAGGCAGCGCAGCTGGTCATCGACAAGTTCACCGAGGTCGGCCTGCGCGACACGCGGCTCGAGGAAACGCCGGACGGCCATCCGGCCGTCTACGGCCACATCCCGGCTCCCGATGGTGCTCCCACGATCCTGCTGTATTGCCACTATGACGTGCAGCCGCCCTTGGATCCGACCGGCACGGCGTGGAAGACGCCGGCCTTCGAGCTGACAGAGCGCGACGGACGCTGGTACGGACGAGGTGCCGCCGACTGCAAGGGCAACATCGTCATGCATCTCACGGCCCTGCGCGCCCTCGGAGGCGAGCTTCCTGTCGGCATCAAGCTGATCGCCGAGGGCTCAGAGGAGCTGGGCAGCGGCGGCATGGAGAGATTCGTTGCCTCCCGCGCCGATCTCCTGCGCGCCGACACGATCGTGGTGGCGGACACGGGCAACTTCGCCGTGGGCATCCCGACGCTCACGACCACCCTGCGCGGCGTGGCCAACGTCATCGTCACCGTGAGCTGCCTGGAGAGCGCAATGCATTCGGGCATGTTCGGCGGTCCCGCGCCGGACGCCTTGCTGGCGCTCATCAGCATGCTTGCCACACTGCGCGACGCGCGCGGCAACACGACGATCCAAGGCCTCGAGTGCCAGGCAAGATGGGAGGGCATCGACTACCCCCCTGAGCAGTTCCGGGCCGACGCGCACGTGCTCGATGGCGTCGATCTGCTCGGCGACGGGCATGTCGCGGACATGCTCTGGTCCCGCCCGGCGGTCACCGTGCTGGGCATCGACTGCCCACCGGTGGTTGGATCGGCGCCAGCCGTACCGGCGCAAGCCCGCGCCCGCGTGAGCCTCCGAATTCCCCCCGGCATCGACGCCCGCGACGCACAGGACGGGCTCATCGCGCACCTCAAGGCGGTCACCCCGTGGCACGCCAAGGTCGAGATCGAGCGCGAGGTCGACGGCCAGGCATTCGTCGCCCGAACCGACGGCCCCGCCTACGCCGCGATGAGCCGTGCGCTCGAACAGGCCTTCGGCCGGCCCATCACGACCGAGGGGCAAGGTGGGTCGATTCCCCTCTGCAACGCCCTGCACGACACCTTCCCCGACGCTGAGATCATGCTCTTGGGCGTCGAGGAGCCACGCTGCCTCATCCATGCGCCCAACGAGAGCGTCGATCCCACCGAGATCGAACGCATGGCGCTGGCGGAGGCACTGTTCCTCACCAGCTATTCAGCTACGCGCTAGCGGTGGCGATGATCACGCCACGGGCGTGCGCCGGATCAGCCGGTACGGCGCCATGCGGCGCACGAAATCGCCATCCGGGGTGATCGGGCTGTCGATTTCCGGACTTCCCGTTCGTCTCCAAGCCAGACAATCCCGACCAGACCCACGACTTCAGGAGTGACCATGACCGGCTCTTCCACCGAGGGAATCAAGACTGTGCTGCATCCCGTGTCCGACCTGGCGACGGCCAAGCCGGTGTACACCGCCCTGCTCGGCTTCGAGCCGCAGGCCGACGCGCCGTACTACGTCGGCTTCGACGCCGAGGGCCAGCACATCGGGCTGGTGCCGGGCGGCGGACCGCAGGGCATGACCTCGCCGGTGGCCTACTGGCACGTGCCGGACATCGAGGCGAAGCTGGCCGAGGTGACCGCCGCGGGTGCCACCGTGAAGGAGCCCGCGCACGACGTCGGTGGCGGGCGCCTGGTGGCCACGTTCACCGACCCCGACGGCAACGTCCTGGGGCTGCTTCAGGACCCGTGAGCGGGACCCGTCTGACGATGGAGACACGTTGAGCATGGCCACGTCTACTCGCCGTGCGGGGCTCTCTCAGGCACGTCTACGTGCAGGTCTCATAGGTGTGGGTGAAGCTGGTGGTCTTCTTGCCGTGGCGGGGCTTCGTGGTGATCCGCACTGTCACCTTCTGCCCGGAAAGGCCGCGCAGGTCGACGTCGACCGATGTGGACGTGGTCTTCAGGGTCTTCAGCGTGTGGGCCTTGGTGTTGAGCAGGATCGCCTTGGTGATCCGGGTGCCGTGGCCAGCGCCCTCTCTCTTGCTGAGGTGTACCGTGAAGTGGCGGTGGCTGATGCAGCCGGGAACGATCTTGGCGGCGGCCGGCGAGGTCGGAGTCGTCGCCGGGGCCACGACGGCCATGGCTGTCGCGTTCGCCAGCGGTGTCACGAGCGGGATAACCTGCGTATCGACGCTGGTCGACAGGTCCGTTTCGTCGGGGTCGCCGGTCGGGGAGGACACCGCGACGGGGAGTGAGAGTGTCGTGTCGGTGGTGATCCCGGGGTAAGCGCTCGCTGTCAGCGCGAAGTCCGCCGAGCCGGCGGAGAAGCTCGCGGCGGTGCACGTCACCGCACCGGGGAACCCGAGGAGCGGGGTCGTGCACGACCAGCCGGCTGGTGACGAGATGGCGCCGAAGTCGAGGCCGATCGGAAGTGTCGCCGTCAGCGATGCGTCCGCTGCGCTGTCTGGTCCGGCGTTCGTGACGGTGATCGGGTAGAGGACGTATGAGCCGGGAGCGACCGGATCGGGGGAGCCAGTCGCGTTCACCGAGAGAGCCGCCGACGGCGGGATCGGGTTGGGGCACGCCGACACGCTGCTGGAGTTCATGGTCACTGCCGCGTTCGCGAGCAGTCGGCCGGTCGTGGTGGTGCCCGCGCCGGATGTGACGCCGCCGTTGGCCAGGATGTTGCCGGTGAAGTCCGTGGCGGCGCCGAAGCCCGCCGCACCGTTGAGCGCCCAGAACGTGTTCGGCGCGCAGGTCTCCCTGTGGGCGCCCGTGTTGGTCACGCGCACGGCCGAGCCGGCTGCCGTGGTCAGTGCGCCGTTGACACGGAACAGAAAGAACGCGTTCGGGTCACCTTCGAAGTTGAGCGTCAGCGTCCCAGTGATCGCGGCGGCACCGCCCGTGCAGTAGACGCCCGGCGTCAACGTAAGCCCGGCGAGGTTGCCGCTGAAGGTCGTTTCGCACGGCAGTTCGGTCGCTTCTTCGGCAGCGGCGAATGCTGCGCCGAGATCGCTCTGCGCCTGTGTCGCCGCCGAATCGTCGGCGTCCGTCGCCCCGACTATCACGCCGGGAGGGAATCCCGTGATTGCACTGCCCGGGGAGACGCCGAGGTTTCCGTTGACGACGCTCGCTCCGGTGTTCACGACGCTCGTCCCGGCGAGGACGACGAAGTTCCCGGCCGTCCCGAGAGGGATCGTACGGTCGGCGCCCGACGCCGATGCGGCACTGAGGCCGAACGCCGCGATCGCGATGATCGCCATCGTCACACGCGTGCGCTTCACGATGGCCCCGTCGATCGGTCCGGGCTGGCTGTCACTGGTGGAGCCACAGGGCATTCGCGCATTTCGCGGTTCCTTACAGACGTACCTCAATCGCCCCGGGAGCGGTCGCTCCCGCGGTCGAGCATGTTGCGACCAGAAGGTCACGAGGAGCGTAGGCAGCTCGTGCTGCGAGTTGGTCGCTCGCCGCACAGCCGACCCCGGAGAGGACGTTGCAGATGTCCGCGTGATTTACGCGCTTCGCCGGGCGCAAGCCCGCAGACACACTATCGGCACAACAGCGGCAGAACTAAAGGTCCGCACCGATCCTCTCACGGCATCAAAGCGACAAGCTGACGGCCCGCAGACCGTGCTTTCCTGGCCGCGCCGAGCCGACCAGTAACGACTTCGAAAGAGGCCTGCTATGCTTGTACGTACATTCATATGCACATTCGAAAGGGAGCGCAACGATGAGCACGATTGGCGTTCGTCAGCTTGCCAGGCACGCAAGCTCGATCATCAACGACATCGAGCAGAAGAAGGAGCCGGCCTTGATCACCCGCCGTGGGCGCCCGGTCGTCTACATGCTCCCTGTTGACTCCGAGGAGTTCGAGGACTTCGTACTCGCCCACGCTCCCCAGTTCGTTGATGGTATGGCGGCCGCCGATGCTGAGCTAGCGGCCGGGGAAACGGTCTCGCTCACGCACGCGCGCGCCGAGCTTGAAGCAGACGAGCCCACAAGCGATCATTAGAGCCGGTCAGGCTCGATCTGGATGTATCGCGTAGAGCTATCTAAACGCGCGCTGCGCGACTTGCGGCGCATCGACCACAAGAGCCGACGCCGACTGCTTGACCTACTCGAGAACGATCTCGCCGCCGAGCCCCAGCCGGCGAACCTCGACATCAAGGCCCTGACGGGACGAGCGCCTTGGCTGCGGCTACGTCGCGGCGAGTGCCGCGTCCGATATCGACCGCTCACGGACAGCGAGCTACGAGCCCTCGCTGCCTCAGAGCGGGCTGGCTTTCTCGTGGAGCGCGTCATTGACCGCGGTGACCTTGAGAGGGCAGCCTCGGCCCTCCCGACCTAAGAGAGCACGCTCGCTGCCCCGGCTCTCTAAAGGCAATCGGGGCGATTGGCGTTGATCGGCTCTACGACGCGGGTGCGGCGAGCCTGTGTGCGGTTTCGTGGGCGGCGCGCACGATTTCATTGCATGTGAGGCCGAGCGCAAGCTCATCGTCGTAGATCCGCAGCTGTAGACGATCGAAACGGCGGTTGAAGTCCGCGGGGCGGGCGAGTCCGGCCCGTGAGCGCTTGCTCGCTTCAGCGAAGAGCGCGCGGCGAGCCGCGTGCGCTTCGTTGAGATCCCGACCTGCGGGTAGGTACGCGGCTGTCTTGCCAATCGCTTTCTCTAGGGCTGCGGCGCGAGCCTGAATTGTCCTTATCTGCTGCTGGGAGCGACGGGAGACCGGCGGCAAGGTGCTCAAGTGCCGGCAGAACGCGTTCGTTTCCGCGACGACCCGCGCCTCTTGAACCGGGTCGCGCCTGCGCGTCGATCCCCCGCAGCCCGCAAGCAGCGAGGCGCAGGCTAGCCCGACCAGGAGTGCCCGTCGACAGCCGTTGCTAGTCACAACCGCGGGTCGACCGGCTCGCTCTCCATCGCGAGGACCCCGAACACGCATTCATGTACGCGGTAGAGCGGCTCGCGGCGCACGAACCGATCGAGGGCCTCGATGCCGAGGCCGAACTCGCGAACGGCAAGGGAGCGCTTGCGCCCGAGGCTGCGCGAGCGGAGCCTCTCGATCTGCGTCGGGTTGAGGTACTCGGGTCCGTAGATGATCCGCAGATACTCGGGCCCCCGGCACTTGATCCCGGGCTGGACGATGCCCTTACGCCCACGCGCGACGAAGCTCATCGGCTTGACGACCATGCCCTCTCCGCCGTCCGCGGTCAGCTGCTCCCACCAGGCGATACCTCGGGCCTCGTCCTCGGGATTCGTGACGTCAACCGTGAGGCGAGCGGTCTGCTGAAGCCAGCCGGGATCGGCGGCGACGAGCCGGTCGCAGCGCTCCAGGTGCCACGCATGGTCGTGGTCGGCGAAGACCCCGCTCTCCGCCGCGAGGATGTGGAACGGAGCGAGGCGAAGGTCTGAGACATCGTTGACCTGCCACACGTAGCGGCGGTACGCGTCGACATAGCGGTCGATGTGATCCACCCGCTGGCGTTGGCGCTCGAGGAGCGGCGCTACCTCGACGCCTCGGGCCTCTGCGGTTTCGAGCGTCGCGATCGTGGCCGCGAGGCCAGCGTGGGCTGCCGCACCCACCGCCGCGTACTGGCGCCTGATGAGCTCCATCGCCTTTGCCGACCACGGCATCAGCTCGCAGTCGAGCACGAGCCAGTCCGTGCCCAGCTCGCTCCACAGGCCCGCGGTATCGGCTGCCTCACGGACGCGACTGAGCGCCGCCTCGGTGTCCTCTCGGCTGTCGAGGAACGGCCGCCCGGTCCGTGTGTAGATAGCCCCAGCCTCGCCGCTGTCGACGCCGAAGCGCGTCCGGGCGACGTCAGCATCGCGGCAGACGATGACGATCGCGCGAGATCCCATGTGCTTCTCCTCGCAGATCACGAGCGGTACCCCCTCGGAGCGGTATTCCGCGAACGCGCTCTCGGGATGCTCGAGCAGGTCGGGGCGCATGGAGGTGGCGGTCGGCGCCATTGTCGGCGGCAAATACACCAGCCATCTGGGATCCATGGCGAAGCGGCTCATCACCTCGAGCGCCGCGGCAGCGTTCTCCTCGCGGACCGTGATCGTGCGCGTCAGGCGTGTTTGGATGATCCGCTTGCCCGCCACGTCCTCCACGTCGAGCAGTAGGGCGGGACGATCCTGTTCGCTCGCGGGTGCCGCATCCTCGAGCGCAAGGAAGGGCTTGACGGGCTCGTAGTAAGTGCGCCGTGCGGGAACCGAGACGAGCTCTCGCTCGGGCCAGCGCAGCGCCGTGAGCTTTCCGCCGAACACGCAACCGGTATCGATGTTGATCGTGTTGTTGAGCCATTCAGGCTCCGCGACTGGGGTGTGTCCGTAGACGACGGCGGCACTGCCGCGGTAATCCGACGCCCACTGGCCTCGGATCGGCAGTCCGAACTCGTCTGTCTCACCGGTCGTTTCGCCGTAGAGAGCGAAGTCCCTGACCCGTCCGGACGATCGGCCCTGGTAGGCCTGCTTCATGCCCGCATGCGCTACCACGAGCTTTCCGTCGTCGAGGAGAGCGTGGCTCACGAGGCCGTCGAGGAACTCCTGCGCCTGTTCGCGCAACTCCTCAGGTTCTGCGTCTAGCTGCTCCAGGGTCTCGGCCAGGCCGTGAGTGATCTGGACGCTTCGGCCTTTTAGCTTGCGCACGAGCTTGACGTCGTGGTTCCCGGGCAGGCAGATCGCCGTCCCAGACGCCGCCATTGACATGACGAGCCTGAGAACCGCCGGCGTATCGGGGCCGCGATCGCCATAGTCGCCGACAAACACCGCACGCCTACCCTCGGGGGGAGCAGCGCTGATGGCGTCCTCCGCCACCGTGTAGCCCAGCTGGCGCAGCAGCTCGACCAGCTCGTGATGGCAGCCGTGAACGTCGCCGATAATGTCGAACGGTCCGTGCTCGGCGCGGCGATCGGTCCAAAGCGGAGCGCGGGTGATCTCGACGTCAGCGACCTCCTCGGGCATGCGCAGCACCCAGACGTTGCGAAACCCCTCGCGCTGCAGCCCCTTGATCGAACGGCGCAGGTCGGCGCGCTGTCGGCGCACGACGTGCGGCCCGAACTGACGATCCGCGCGCGAGCGGTTGCGTTCCTGACAGAGAGCTTCGGGCGGGTCGAGCACGATCGCGACCGGGAATAGATCGTGCTGTTTGGCAAGCTCGACGAGCGGCTTACGTGCCTCCCGCTGCACGTTCGTCGCGTCGATGACTGTGAACCGTGGCTGCGCCAGGCGCCGGCTCGCGATGAAGTGCAGGACGGCAAACGCGTCGGCGGTCGCCGCCTGATCATTCTCGTCATCGGAAACCAGGCCGCGGCAGAAGTCCGAAGAGATGACCTCGGTTGCCATGAAGTGCTCGCGCGCGAAGGAGCTCTTGCCCGAGCCGGACGCCCCGATCAGAACGACGAGGCTCGGGTCTGGAAGCTGGATCCTCACCTGCTGAACACCGCCATCTGCGTCGGTGGTCCGACCTCTCTGTCGACGGGTCCGACCGGGAGGTAGCGCACGTCGTAGCCGTGGCGGGCAGCGACGGCGTTCCCCCACTCCGAGAACTGCTCTCGGGTCCATTCGAAGCGGTGGTCCGGATGGCGGAACTGGCCCGCCGGCAGCGTCTCCCAGCGCACGTTGTACTCGGCGTTCGGCGTCGTGACGACGACGGTCGATGGACTCGCCGAGCCGAAGATGTTCTGCTCGAAGGCGGCGAGGCGCGGCGGATCGAGGTGCTCGATGACCTCCACCAGCGCGGCCGCGTCAAAGCCGGCCAGGCGCTTGTCCCGATACGTCAACGGGCTGTGCAGCAGGCTGATGCGCTGGCGCTGCGCGTCGTGCATGCCGTCGAGCTTCAGTCGCCGCGCTGCCTGTTCGAGTGATCTGACGCTCACGTCGACGCCCACGACCAGCTCGTAGTCCTCTTTGATCAGCCGGGTAAGCAGCGCGCCGGGACCGCACCCCAGGTCCAGGACCCGCCTGGCGCCAGACGCCTTGAGCACCGCCTGCACGGTCCCCAGGCGCTGGTCTCGCAGCGACACGCGTTCCTCCAGCTCCTCCTCTGGATCGGACGCCTCCGGATCCTCCTGTGGCGGAGCGGACTCATCGAGCTGCGCGAGCGCTGGGAGGTAGAGCCGCGCCTGCTTCTTCAGATAGCGGCGAACGATGAGCTCCCGGTCTGGATGAGCGGCCAGCCAGCCCTCGCCCCGGCGCATCAACTTCTCGATCTCGGCCTCGTCGACCCAGTAGTGCTTGTCGTCGTCGAGGACGGGCAGCAGGACATAGAGGTGGTTCAGGAGGTCGGCCAGGCGGAGCTCTCCGGCGAGCCGCAGACCCACGTGTCGGCTCCCCCACTCGGGGAACATCGGGTCGAGCTCGATATCGGTCACGTCCACCGCGTAGCCGAGGGGCTCGAACAGCCGGCGCACCAGCTGTTCCCCACCACGCGCGGGCACCACTGGGAGCGCGGCCTCCAGCGGAAGCGCGGATGCCGCGAGCTCCTCGTGCCCCTTGCACGTTCCGGCCATCGCACTCTTGAAGACGTTGACCAGCGCGACCGAGAGGAACGAGGACGCGACGTATGGCCGATCGTTGACGTACTCGGCGAGCGCGAAGCTCCCGGCACCGCGACCCCTCCTGACGAGTCCGACCGGATCGATGTCGAGCAGCAACGCCACCGTGCAGCGCTCCTCGCTCGCCTCCGGATAGAAGACGTGCGCCTCGCCAAACGGCACCGAGAAGCTCTGTAGACGGTCGGGGTGCTTGTGCAGCAGGAAGCCGAGATCGGTGGCCGGACGATGTGTTGTCGTGATCGTGAGCAGCACGCGCGTTGAGGCTAGCGGGGGGCGCAAGCGCGGTTCGCTTCGAGCTCGGATCCCGGAGACAATCCCATCGATCGCTGGTGCGCGCGGTCGCCCGCCCTAACGCTCGGCCCCAGCTATCCGTCTACTATCCGCTAAGCCGTACCGCGACCAGCGAAAGCCCGCAAACACAGGCGAAACGGCCGACGCCCATCCCCCGTGTTTTCGGGGGTTTTCGCCCGTGTTTGCTGGACTTCGCAAAACACTAACCAATCGGGGCGCCGAGATTCGAACTCGGGACCTCACCGACCCGAATCGTGAATCGTGTCTTGCGGCCCCGCCACTTCATACGACTTGACTCAAATCGATAGCTCTTTGTGAGCGACGGGGTACTGACGAGGGGCGGATATCGGCCCGATTCAGGGGGGTTTCGGCATACAAACGGGCTGTATGACCAAACGCAATCGCCGCCCGGCGGCTTGGCGCTCCGCGAGCCCTGCAGGCCGGCTGATCGTACCGCGCGCCGTGGCTGGAGGGGATCAGCGATGCGTCAGCTCACCGAGCGGTGCGGTCAGTTCTGCCGCTTCGCTCGGGTCGATGCCCTCAAGTCGGGATGCGAGCAGGCTCGTCAGGATCCCGACCTTCGCGGCGAGCTTGACGACCGGGTCCTCCATGACACCGCGGTAGAACTGAAGCTCGTTCTGGCTCGCGTTCGTGATCGAGAACGCCGTGATCAGCCCGACCGTCTCGAACAGGCGCCGGCTGCCCTTACGCCAGTGCGCGATAAGCCCGTGGTCAGCCCAGTACCTGACCTGCCGCTCAGACATTCCCGTTAGCTGAGCGATCTCGCCGCTGCTCAGCGGGTAGCGGTGCCCGATCGCTGTGCCCGGATCAAGGACAGCCTGTTGCTGGCGGGGCTCCAGCCGCGGCCACAGCGCACGCACGCGCGGGTCACGCAGCACTTGCGCTTGGTCTAGGCGCTTCCGAAGCTCTGGCGAGACCTCTGCGGGACCCATGCTCGCGCGGCGAGGTGTCGACTGCTTCACGACGCTGTTCTGCTGCGCTCTGGCCACGTCTCGTATCCTAGCACGGCAACTTACAAGTGGTTGTCAGTCCCCGTCGATGACCACCCAACGGCTGCCGGTGAACTGAACGGTCGCAACGTAGATCCCCTCGATATGCACGAGCTCGAGCTTCCCCGTAGGCAGAACCCACTGGTACGGGTCGTCAGTCTGCTCAAACTGAAGCTCGCCGCTTTCCCGCCGGACCGCAACCGCGTGACTCACCTCCGCCGGCGTCGCATCCCCTCCGAAGCAATGGACGATGACGTCCTCGATCGTCTCGGCCCCCGATGGCGCGATGTCCGTCGCGTAGATCCCGAACCCCCTCGCCACCCCCGGACCTGAGACGAAGCACCGATCTTCGATGATCGCGTCAGCCCGCACGGCGTCCGTGTAATGGAAAAGAAACTCATCGCGGGCACCCGCCTGGAGTTGTCCCAGCGTCACGGCCGGACCGTATCGAGGCGCTCAGATGTCAAGCTCGGCACGGAAGGACCCGGAGAACCCGCTCGTCGGCAGGTTGATGCTTGCCGTGGAGAGCAAGCGCAGCGTCGGTCTCGGCTTAGCCGCTGCTCGTCGTCCAAGGCGGCAAGTCGCACTGAGTGCACCGCACGGCCGCAATGCCCTCGCAGCAGGAGCGTGACCGCACCGGCGCCTCGGTGGGCGCCGGCCCGCGTCCACGCCGGTAGGCTCCCCGGACACCGAGGCGATCTGGGAGGCCAGGATGCATCTTCGAGTTGTGGCTGACGTGATCAGATTTTCGAGACGAGATCCCGGCAGCGCGAGGCGTTCTTGAACAGGCTCGCGAGATAGTTCGCTGGATAGTCGTTTTCGATTAGTTCCCGTGCCCGCGCCGCGGGCCCGCACGGGCTGATGAAAATGGGGATGATTTGGGAGTCGCCCGCAACGCCGATCTTCGCCTGGTGCTCTTGAGCCCGAGATTAGTTTGGCGTGT
>Ga0187890_10002204_pt1 | contig 13688 bp, 12 predicted proteins | sample June2016WEW_21_1_FD_133005 | JGI IMG/M metagenome (GOLD analysis project Ga0187890, IMG submission 133005) | Peatland microbial communities from SPRUCE experiment site at the Marcell Experimental Forest, Minnesota, USA - June2016WEW_21_10 | ecosystem: Environmental > Terrestrial > Soil >... | reverse complement strand
GGATTGCGCGTGCAACCGGAGATCGATATCCCGGCCGGAACGGCCAGGCACAACAAGCAGACAAGCGTCAAAAACCGCCGCATGAATCCTCCCCGCCCCGCCTCTTCAAACCGCGGAACGGTCTGTCTGAATCCGTCAAAGAATTGGGTCATAGCGATTCTTCAGTCGCCGCGGTCGCAAACCGCCGGTCCCAGGGGCATTCTTCCGGGAAGAATCTCCCTTGGCAGGCTGGCTGCAACACCGCGGAAACTGCAAAACCGCTCCATAGCTGCCCGTCAACATGCCCCAGGCTGGCCTGCTGCCGGTCTTCCGCTCATCCGGTCATGGGGTCAAACAACCAGATGCCCGGCTCCCGGCAATACGCTGTTCCTTGAGCCGGTCGGCGAAACACGCTCTCCAGAACTCCAATGAAAAGTGTATCAGGACCGGCTGGCCCGCGGCGGAGGACCGCGCGCGGCCATCCCTGGCACTCCTTTCATAGACGCCGCCGCGCGCCGATGGCGAGCAGACCCCTACTGCGGCGGCATATAGCGCTGAAACCATTCCGCGGCTCGTTCCATCACGTCCAGCCGGTGCGCGGGGTCCACAAACCCGTGCCCTTCGTTGGGGTAAACCACCAGTTGGGTCGGCACGTGCCGGTCGCGCAGTGCGTGCCAGAACTCGTAGGACTGCGGCGCTGGGCACTCGCCGTCCCGGTCGCCCACCAGCACCAGCGTGGGCGTCTGCGCCTGCTTGATAAAGTCGATTGCCGAGCTCTTCGCGTACACCGCCGGATCGTTGTAAACCGAGGCCCCGAAATAGGGAATCATCCACTGGTCGATCGAGTTTTCCCCGTAGTAGCTCAGCCAGTCCGAGATCCCCGCACCCGCAACCGCCGCCTTGAACCTCTGCGTCTGGGTCACCGCAAACATGGTCATGAATCCGCCGTAGCTCCAGCCGGTCAGGCCCACGCGGTTGGGGTCCACCGGGTACTGGGCCTCCACCGCGTCCACCCCGGCGAGAATGTCGCGCAGATCCCCGTAGCCGAAATCCTTGCGGTTGGCCTGGGTAAACTCCTCGCCCTGCCCATAGCTGCCGCGCGGATTGGGCTGCAAGACAAAGTAGCCAAGCGCCGAAAAAGCAGCCGCGTTCAGCACCCCTTCCCCGCCCCAATGCGCCACGACGGCCGCCGCCGGGCCGCCATGCACCTCCACAAGCAGCGGGTACTTCCTGCCCGGATCGTAATCCTTCGGCAGCATCAGCCAGCCCTGCACCTGGAACGCATCGCTCTTCCAGCTCAATGAGACGCTCTTGCCCCAGGCCGGTTCCACGCCGTCGTTGAAGTGCGACAACTGGGTCCTGAACGCCAATTCGTCGCCGGTTGCGCTCCCCGGTCTGGCCGCATAGATCTCTTCCGGATGGTCGAAGGTGCTCGCCCGAAATACGAAAAGCGAGCGATTCGCGTTCGAGGAAAGGCCCATCTCCAGCCGCCCGTCGCCCACGCTGCCTGGAATCCTGAAGATCGGCGAGCCAAACTCGACCTGCCCGCCGGCGCCGGTCCGGTCGCCTTGCAGATGGTAGCGAATCAACTGCGAGTCGCCCCCCGCCAGCTCACTCACAAAGAGATACTCGTTGTCTTCCCACTCCAGCCAAGCTGCCGAAGTAGGCTGGCCGGGGCTCAGGTTGCGCGCCGCGCCTCCATCGGCGGAGACGATCCACACATCGCCTCCCGTCTCTCCCTGGTCGCTCATCAGCCCGCCAATGAAGGCGATCGCCTTTCGGTCCGGCGACCACCGCGGCACGGCGATCTGCAGCCCGTGCAGCGGGCCGGCAACCTCCGCGGGCGCCAGAATCGCGGCGGGCGCGGAGCCGATCGCTTGCGTATACAGCTTCGCCACCCACCAGTTGTTCTCTCCCGGCGGATCGGCGGCCACATACGCCAGCCCCTTGGAATCCGGCCGCCAGTCGAACTCGTACACATGCAGATTGGCGGGAGTGAGGAAATCGAAGAGCGATAGGAGATGCGTCAGCGCACGCTCGTCCATGGGGCCATTCGACGCCGCCGCCAATTCCCTGTCCCAGTCGGGAGGCACGGTGACCGCGGCAACCCGCTGCACCTCGACGCCGTCTTCGCCTATCACTCCCGCGGGCGGCTTCGTGGCCGCCAGCGCGCTGGCCGGCCGCGTCGCCTCCTCCACATACAGGAACGCCACGCGGGTTCCGTCCGGCGAAAAGGCCGGAGCCGCCACATAGCCCTTCAGGGCGGTCAGCCGCCGCGCCGGCTTGCCGTCCAGCCGGGACAAATACAAATCCGTCTGTTCGCCCAGTTTGGCGCAGTCCGAGAAGAAGGCCAGCGCCTTCGAATCCGGGGCCCAGGCCAGTTCGCCCTCGTGACAGCGCTGCTCCGGCTTGGCCGCCGCCGTCACGGGCTCGCTCTTGGCCAGGCCGTCCAGCGGGGCCACGCGAATCTCCTCGCTCCCACCGGCCGGCCCCGTCCACGCCAGCCGCTTGCCGTCCGGTGAAACCGCCAACTGCCCCACGGAGCGGCCCCGACTCAACCCCTTGAGCACCTCATCGATGCGGGCGCGATCCGGCGCTTTGGCCGCGGCGGAATCCGGGTGTGGAGCTCCATGCGCATCCTGAGCCGCGGCGCGGGAGAGGTTGAGAACCGCGCCCAGGAACACAGCGGCGCCGGTGATCGACCCGGCGCGAAGGAATCTGCGAAGCGGCGTTGAATTCATACGAAAATGCTATCAGGAAGAGTCGAGCGCGGCCCGGATTGTTTTGGGAAGGCTCTACAGTGTCTTCGTGAAAAACCTGAAGGGAAAAAAGCGTCTTCCTTCAGGCCGCGTCCCGCGCCTTCTGCCCCATCCGAGCGATGCGGGGAACGGCGATCAGTGTGACCGCAAAGAGAAAGATGGAGGCGGCGACGAACTCCAGATGCCCAAGGCGCAGGTCTTCAAAAATCAGCTTGGCCGCAACCAGCACGAGGGTGGCGTAGCCGATCCGGGTCAGCTCCATCCGCCGCCCATGCGCGCCGCTGAAAGCCAGCGCCAGCGCCGCCGCGCAAAGGGTCAGCGTGCGAATAAAAGCCAGGTGATGCGGGGCGGGATTCATGCTCAAGGCAAGCAGGCCCATCAGGCCTTCCACCACCATCGCCGCCGCGGCGCCAATGGCCAGCGTTGCGGAGACGACTGGCACCACCCGCGCCGTCCATCGCTTTCCCTTCGCAGCCTTCCCGGCCGCATAGCAGAGAACGGCGCAGGCGGAGATCAGGCAGACGCTCATCGCAGGCGCGCCGGGGAGCGTCCCGGCCAGGGCGCGGAAGGAGTATTCCAGCAAGCCAGATGCGATCGAGGCCGCCAGCAGATAAACCAGGCCGTGGAACTCTAGCGCCGGCCGGCTCAGCCGCGCTCCCAGGAAGGCAGCCGCAACCGCGGCCGCGCCCAGGCTGGCCGCCATCCACAGCGGCGGCAGGCACAACACGCAGCCGGAGAGAAACAGCGCCGCGCTCCAGGCGGCAAAGACGCGGTAATTGCGCCTCTCCGGAATCCGATCGAAGATGGCAAAGACCGCCGCATAACCTGCCCCGGATAAGAGCAGGCAGAAGACTCCCAGAGCGATTGCACCGCCGCGGGCCTCGAAGTAGAGCAAGCTGGAAGCCGCCAGCAGGAACGCGATCATGGTCTGGACGGTCTCGAGGGCTGTGACCCTCTGCCGCAACAGCGCGGTCTTCACGGCCACGCTTATCCCATAGATCAAGAACAATGCGAAGCCGGGCGCGAGCAAGGCCCATGTTCCCAGGAGCGGGTAATCCGCGCGCGTGCTTGGCGGGCTGGAGTAGATGAAGATCAGCGCCCAAACAGCCACATCGGCAGCGGCAGCCACCAGAAGGCGGACGCCCAGGCCGCGATCGCGCGCGGCCGCGTACTCGCCGATAAGAACCATCGCCAGCAGCGTAGCGATGAAGGGCAGGAGCATGTGCGTCGCGATCGACAAGGCCAGGGCAAGAGGAGCCGCGGTCGCATTGGCCACCCAGACCACCGATGCAAGATTGCGCTTCCATGCCAGCGCAGAGGCCGCGCAGACGAATGCACCGAGCACGCCCGCGGTCGCCGCCGCCGGCAACACGTTGAAGCGCAGCGTCAGTTCCCAGAGCATGGGAGCCAGGATCAAGGCCGACGTGCAGGCATAGATGGCGCTGGCAAACCACGCTCCGGCCGGTGCACGCGTGGCCCAAACCAGCCAGAAGACCGCGTACGCGATGGCAACGGCCGCTACCCCTAGTTTGGGAAGCGAGTTGGATTCGGCAACCGCCCGCAGCAGATAGGCCCCGGCGATGCCCAGCAGGGCCTGGCCCACCACGGGAAACGCTCCGCCCGCCAGCGCTGAGGGCAGCGCCTCACCGGTTTGCGCCGCCCGCGATGGCATCGGCTCCGGCGCGGCAACTGCAATGGGCGGCTGGGAGGGATGCTCCAGCGCATCGACGCGCCTCTCCAGTGCTTCCAGGCGCGCGGCGAGCCGAGTTATGCCTTCGGGAAGATCGCCCATGATTTCCACCCGGGAGAAAGCCCGCTCTCTGCCGCGCTCAATCCCCCGGCGCGGCTGCGGACGCGTTCTTTGCAGGCCACGGAGGCAGCAGCTTCACCAGCGCCCACAGGAAGAGCAGCGGCAGGAGGGTCAGCGCAATCGCCACCAGCAGCCCCTCGCGCGTCACCAGGCTCATCTTGTAGGTCGTGTAGCCGAGAAAGCTCTTGCTGAACAACTGTCCGCCGATCACGACGTTCCAGCGCATGGCGAAGACACCGATCAGGGCCAGAGATCCGGAGACAACATAGATGTACTTGCGGGCAATCTCCGGCAGCTTTACTACCTGCGACAGGAACAGCAAAATCAGCGGAGCGACCGTGCCCAGCAATATCTGGACTACGATTTGCGAGAAGTAGAGTTTGGTGTGGACCATGAAATCCAGGCTGCGGAAGGACTCGTCGGCCTCGTAGATTCTGTGTACCAGGTCCAGCATTTCCAGGCTGAAGTCGATGATGAAGATGTAGAACATATACATCGCGATGGTGTCCACGCAGCGCATATCGATTCTGTCCTTGCGCAGCTTTGCGATCGCCATGTAGAGCAGCATCACCCCGGCAATTCCCGACACCATGGCCGAAAAGATGAACACCACCGGCATCAGCGGCGACGACCACCAGGGATTGGCCTTGATGGAGCCGAAGATGAAGCCAACATATCCGTGCAGCAGAAACGCCGAGGGAATGCCGACCAGGGTAACGATCCAGCCCACGCGCTCGTCGATGGCCAGCGACCGCTCGCTTATGTTATTCGACCCCAGCGTCATCACCCGGTAGACAAGGCTCAGCAGGCCCTTGCTCGATTGCGACAGCAGAACGATCTCGCGCCGGTAGTCGAGCCATATCTCGAACACCAGCACCGCCATCAGATACCACATGTAGACATACCCGAACATGGCCATGGCCGAGGTGCTGTGCGGAGTGAAATACATCTCCGGCGAGCGAAATGGATGGCCGAGGTGCAAAACCAGCGGCAGGGGCGCAACCAGCAGGAAGGACAGGGCCGTCAGCAGAGCCAGCCGGTAAGTCGGCTTTACCGCCTCCACCCGGAAAACACGCTCCAGCGACGCCAGAATGAACGCGCCCGCCACCAATCCAGTGATGAACGGATACAGGACGATCAGCACGCTCCAGTAGAGAGTGACTTCGTTCGGATACATATAGCCTTCAACACCGCTCATAACTCCTCACTCATTCAGCTTCCAGCTTCTAGCTTCTAGCTATGCTACCGAAGCCCCGCGAACCCAACCTCACAACAAACAAGCTAGTAGCTAACGGCTAGAAGCTGCTTTTATCGCACCGAACCGTCCAGATCGTTGTAGAAGACCTTTGCGCCGGTGGCCATCTGCGGCTTCAGCACCTGCACGGTGTGGGTCTTCAGGAACTCGTGGATCGGATCCTTGGGATCCTTCAGGTCGGCCAGTTGCCGCGCCCCGGTGGGGCAGGCCTCGCAACAGGCCGTCGTAAGTCCCTTGGTAATCCGGTGATAGCAGAGCGTGCATTTGTCCGCGACCTTCTTCACCGGATGAATGTAGCGGCAGCCATAGGGGCAGGCCTGCACGCAATAGGCGCAGCCCAGGCAGTAAGTCTGGTCCACCAGCACCACGCCGTCCGGACTGGTGAAGGTTGCGCCAACGGGGCAAACCTGCGTGCAGGGGGAATCCGCGCAATGGTTGCAGAGTTTGGGAACGAAAAAGTATTTGCCGCTCTCATCGGTGGCAACCGGGAATCCCTCCTTCCCGCCGTCGGGCGAGATGACCTCCGGGTCGATCAAGGGATTAGCCGTAATGGCCCCGGAGGGAGTCATCTCCCAGTCCGACCTGTGGTACCGTTCCACCCAGGTGCGGAAGCTCCCTTCTGGCACGTCGTTCTCCGTCTGGCAGGCGCGCACGCAATTCCCGCAGCCGATGCACTTGGGGATGTCGATCAACATGCTCCACCAGTGATCGCTCATCTTGTAGTTGGGCGATTCCTCCGGGGTTCCGGCGAGCACATACTTCCATGCAACCGCCGCCGCCGGCAAGAGGATCATGATCTGACGCCGGGAAATGTTCATTTCGCGCCTCCCGCATCCATCGCCGGGCTATGCGGCTTGTGGCAGGTATCGCAGGGCAGGCCCGTGGAGTGATCCGCCGGCACAACCTGCGGAAAGCCCTTGGGTTTGGCGGCGCTGGCCGTGTGACACCGGGCGCAGAGCACGGTTGTATCCGGCAAAACGGGCTTGACTGTCGATGGGTCGTCGGCGGAGGCATGTTTGGCCTGCGCTCCGTGGCAGGCTTCGCAGTTCACGTGCGCATGTTTGCCGCTCTTCTTTACGTCCGCCACGTCCGCGTGGCAGCCTTCGCAGGTGTCGTGGCCGGCGAATCTGATCGGATGAGCGGCAATCTCGCCGATGGCGGCTCCGCGGTAGTGACCATATTGTCCAAATGTCTTGGGGACAATGAAGTGACGCACTACCAAAAACACCAGAAAGGCGAGGACGAAGAGCCCCGCAAACCGGAAAAGATGCCCCGCATTCTTGAAGACGCTCATCAAGACCTCTCCACAACGATCACGCTGGAAGGTTCCGCGAACCTATTTGAATGTGATCTGGAACACTTCTCGCACACCTCACCGTACAAGAGCGTCTCCGGTGCCTGTATGTGAGCCGAATCACAGCAGGCGTGTTACTCCACACCCGCGGCCACTCGCCGCGGCGAATACACACTGGCTGTGAAGTTGCCGCTCCCGTCGATGGCGAGGGCCGCCCCCTTTGAGGCGCCGGAGGTATACTGGCGCGGAGCCTGGAAAATAGATGGAAATCCCGGCATGAAGGAGTTGCCCCGTGAAATTGAATCTCACCCACCTGGCAGTTTTTTGCATTGCAGCATCCATTGCCACTCCTGCGTTTGCGCAAAGCGCAGGGGCGGACACTTACAAAGCGAAGTGCGCCATGTGCCACGGCGCGGACGGTCTGGGCGCCACCCCGGCCGGCAAGGCCATGAAGGCTGCGTCCTTCAAGGATCCGGCGATCGTCAAAGCCCCGGACGCTCAACTGATCGCTATCGTCAAGAGTGGAAAGAACAAGATGCCCGCTTACGCAGGCAAGCTGACTGACGATCAGATCAAGGCAGCCGTGGCATACATTCGTACGCTGGAGAAATAGAGAAGCAGCAAACGCAGCCCATTGAGAGCAACCTCAGGGAGAACAGAATACAGCCTTCCTGGTTTTGCGGGAGAAACTCTCTCGGCCTCATCGACGGACGCGCTGTCTGGCGCGTCCGTCTGTATTCTTTGTCGGCTTCCGGGCTCCGGTTCGCCCGTTCGCGATTCTCCCCGCAGGAAGCCGGTTCGCAGAGATTCATCTTCGGATTATGTGATCCTCGTCACAGACCCGAATCCCTGAGAATCCCTACGGTACTCCCACGATGTGCCCGCGGAGTGCCCCAGCCATGGAAGCGCTCGCGGGGAGCTGTCTGTTAACATCCACTGCGGGAGGTCGCGGTCTTTGGTCGAATCTGACAAGGCGTTCAGAGTCTTGGGGTTGAAAACTGCGGCGGGGGGTGCGAACCATGTGCGCTGACCAGACTTCCCAAGCCGGAACTTCGCGCCGCCGCGCGATTGAGATCTTCCTTGGCGGCGGAATCCTCGCCTCTCTTGCCTCTTTTCTTTATCCCGTGCTGCGCTTCCTTGTCCCTCCCACGGTCGTCGATCTCGGCGGGGACGAGGTCGTGGCCGCCAAGCTCGTTGAGATAAAGCCGAATTCCGGCAAGATATTCCGTTTCGGCAGCCGTCCAGGCCTGTTGATCATGAACAGCGACGGCACCTATCGCGCGCTCTCCGCCACCTGTACCCATCTCGGCTGCACGGTGCAGTACCGCCCCGATCTGCGCGAGATCTGGTGCGCCTGCCACAACGGAATCTACGATCTGAATGGCCGCAATGTTTCCGGCCCTCCGCCCAGGCCTCTCACCGTCTTCGATGTCCACGTGCGCGGCGACGAGATTGTCGTCAACCGGAAGCGGGAGGCCTGATCGTGTTTGCCGCCCTCATACGCTGGCTCGATGAACGGCTCAATCTGGACGGGCTCCTGGCCCCGTTCAAGCATAAGACCGTCCCCACGCATCGTCTCTCCTACTGGTATTTCTTCGGTGGCATCACGCTTTTCCTTTTCATCGTCCAGGTGCTGACCGGAATCCTGCTCCTCCTCTACTACCGCCCGGGCGCCAACGAGGCCTTCGAGAGCGTCCAGTACATCGTCACGCGGGTGCAGTTTGGCTGGCTGATTCGGTCCGTCCACGCATGGTCGGCCAACCTCATGATCTTCACGGCCTTTGTCCACATGTTCAGCGTGCTGTTTCTCAAGGCCTACCGCAAGCCCAGAGAACTCACATGGGTTACCGGCGTGATTCTTCTCTTCCTCGTCATGGGATTCGGCTTCAGCGGCTATCTGCTGCCCTGGAACACGCTGGCCTTCTTCGCCACCAAGGTCGGCACTGAGATTGCGGGCCAGGTTCCCATCATCGGAAAGCCCATCATGATCTTTCTCCGCGGCGGCGAAGAGGTCACTGGAGCCACGCTATCCAGATTCTTTGGATTCCATGTCGCCGTTCTCCCCGGATTGGTCACCGTGCTCATCGCCGTGCATCTCTTTCTGGTGCAGCGCCAGGGAATCAGCGTGCCGCCCAAGCTTGAAGTGCAGTGGACCGAGAACCCATCGCAACGGCGCGAGATGAAGTTCTTTCCCAACTTCATGCTGCGCGAAATGATGGCCTGGTACGTCGCCATGGGGGTGCTGGGAGCGCTGGCCGCCATCTTCCCCTGGAACCTCGGTGTCAAGGCCGATCCTTTTGTCTCTGCCCCGGCGGGAATCAAGCCCGAGTGGTACTTCCTCTTCATGTTCCAGACCCTCAAGCTCATCCCCTCCAAAGTCTGGTTCGTCGACGGCGAGGTCTTGGGTGTGCTGGGTTGCAGCCTGGCCGGCATGTTATGGCTTCTGCTGCCTTTCTTTGAGAGCGACCAGCCCGCGCGCACCAAGGCGTGGATTACGGGCCTTGCAATCTTCGCTCTTGTTTACGTGATAGGTATGAGTGTCTATGGCTACGTTGCGCAATAAGCTCCGGCCGTTCCTTCGCGCCCGCTCGGCCTGGCTGGCCGGGTGTGTGGCGCTCGCCTCATGCCTCGGCTATGGGCAAGCGGTGAACTCCTGCCTGGATTGTCACTCCGCCCAGCCTGGCGCCCTTGAGGTTACCCCGGAGAAGTTCAGCCAGGACATTCACGCGCAAAAGGGCTTGACCTGCGTCAGTTGCCACGGAGGCGACGCAAGCAGCTACGATCCGGACCAGGCCATGAACCGCAAGACGGGGTGGAAGGGCAAGATCGACCGCAAGCAGGTTCCGCAGTTGTGCGCAAGCTGCCATTCGAACCCGGCCTATATGCGCTCGTACAACCCCAGCCTGCGCACCGACCAGTTGGATCAGTATCACACCAGCATGCACGGCAAGCGCCTCGCGGCCGGAGACACCAAGGTTGCCGTATGCACCGATTGCCATAGCGTCCACGATCTCCGCCCGCCCAGCGATCCCCGCTCCACGGTGAACCCCGTCAACGTGGCCAAGACCTGCTCGCGCTGCCACTCCGACGCAGCTTACATGAAGCAGTACGGCATTCCCACCGATCAGTTTGCCAAGTACAGCACCAGCGTCCACCACGACGCCATGGTCGTCCGCGGCGATCTGAGCGCGCCCACCTGCACCACCTGCCATGGAAACCATGGCGCGGCGCCGCCCGGAGTGGATAAAGTTCAAAACGTCTGTGCGACTTGTCACGCTTTTCAGGCCCAGATGTACGAGAAGAGTTCGCATAACAAGGCCTTTCAGGAGCGTTCGCTTCCGGGCTGCGTCGTCTGCCACAGCAATCACGGCATCCAGCTTCCCTCGGACGCGATGCTTGGAACCGGGCCCGCCGGCGTCTGCATGAATTGCCACGCGCCGGGCGACCACTGCGATCGGGCAAGGTCGGATATCCTCGCCAACCTGACCCAACTGGACCGAGCCGTCAAGGACGCCGATCGGGCTCTTCGTCTCGCCGAGTCTTCCGGCATGGAGGTCAGCGAGGCTCGCCTCAGCCAGGATCAGGCGCTGGATTCGCTGACCAAAGCGCGCGTCACCATTCATAGCTTCCAGACGGCCCTGGTCGATCAGGATGTTCAAGCCGGTATGAAGATCGCCTCCGCCAACCTGAAAGCCGGCCAGGACGCGATGGTGGAGCGCAACCATCGCCGCATCGGCCTCGGCGTATGCCTCATCGCCATCGCCATCATGCTGGTTGGGCTTTGGCTGTACATCAGGAAGATCGAGAGTTAGATCCGCGGTGGCAAGAAGTTTGAATCGAAACTGCCGGGCGGCGGATGAACCAAATCTGAAATCCGGAAGCCCCAAAGCCAACTCCTCGACCAGAGCCTGGCCGCACGGGCGAAGGGTTTACCCCATCAGCGCATGTAGGATGCGCTTTCCCGACGCCTGCCAGCGCCGCACAATCTCATAGACAATCACAGTTGCGTAGGTTACGGCTATCCACACGCAGACCTCTTCGACGGGCAGGCGGCTCCATGCCGTAATGCGGACGCCCACCATTGCCGGATCCTGGAAGTCCCACCAGCCATACGGCACGGCCAGTGTTACCTCCCACAGCAGGCTGGTCAGCAGGATGATGAACATCGTCAAGCTCAAGGCGCGCCAATTGATGACCGGCATCGCCGAAGGAAGCAGCGCCGCCGAAGGGCCGAGCGCCCCAATCGCAAGAAAGATGAAGTACCACGGAAACCCAGGCTCCTTCACAAACGCCCACCGATACAGAATGGCCGCCCCGACCAGCGCCACAGCCCAAATTAGCGACTGCGGGTGAAAGCGGAGCAGCCTTTCGAACCGCGCTCTCTCCGCGGCATTCGCGGGGACGCCGTAGGCCGCCAGCCAGTATTCATCCAGCCAGACGTAGATCAGCAAAACAGCCGTGAATCCCGTGAGGTAGAAGACATATTCCTCGATGGGCACGCCGCCGCCCAGCGCCGGCGCGGCGATGGCGAGTGTGGCGCCTGGGTTGGGAAACTTGAAGAACGACCGGGCAAAGAAGAAATCCAGGGCCGCTCCCATCGGAAACAGGATGGCAATGGTGCGGACGAATGCCCGCTTCGATATCCTCACGCCCTCCCGCGGCACAAACCAAAGGCCGATCACCAGGATGGGAACAATGAACATCAGGAGGCTGACGGTGTAACCGTGAGGCGACGGATTGGACGTCGATGCGCTGAACGGTCCCGGCGCTCGCACCGTGTGAAGTGTCAACGCCGCGGGAAATGCGATCATCCCCAGCATGGCCAGGACAAGGCGGAAACTCGAGCGCGGTGAAGGGCGATTGGGGTCGGGGATGCCTGGCATTCGAATTCCTCCTCCTCCTCCTGCATCGGGTTTACGAAATATGGGCAATATACCATTCCATTGAGTCGGTGGCATCTGTTTTGCCTTTTCCAGCAGCCCCCTGTTGTGTCACACTTGCACCCATGGGAAGCAAAGACAAAGGCAAAAAGGAAGCCAAGAAAGCCCCGAAGCCAAAGCCCAAGCCGGAGCCCGGCCGCAAGCGCGAAGGGTTCGTCCCAGCGCCGCCGAAGTAGGGCCTTTGCAGTTCGCCCCTTTCGACGCGATGCAGGTCGCGAATCAGATCGCGCAGCCAGATTGCGCCCAAGCTCCCACACGCTGAAGAGGCCCTCCTGGCTCCCGAAAGGGATCCGGAGGGTCTTTTCGCCTTCGCCGCCAAGCATGGGGCCGGCGGTTACCGGATTCAGCCTTTTCGCTTCAACTGCACCGCCCGTCACAGCCATGCCTGACGAGCAAGAGTTAGCGCGTGTGCAGGCGCCTATAGCGAAACCAGAGTGGCTGTACCCCGAAATCGCAGGTTCCAAGTCGATGCAACCAACAGGGAGCTGCGACCCTGCACGAAACTCGCCAGGGCACATACTCTGGTTTTGCTCTAATCGGGAGGTTTACCCATGCGTTCGAAGAATGCCGCAATCCTGCTGGCCGCCGTCGTCTTGGCAACCGCCGCTTCGGCTCAGCAGCCGGTTCAGCAATCCGTCAGCCCCGGCGCCGGCCAGGCCGTTGCCCCGCCGCCTGCGCCGCTGCCCCCAATCGTCCCGCCCAACCGCCCCGTCATCGGCCTGGCGCTTGAGGGCGGTGGCGCATTGGGCTTGGCTCATGTCGGTGTCATCCAGTGGCTTGAAGAGCATCGTATTCCCGTCGATCGCCTGGCCGGAACCAGCATGGGCGCCCTTGTCGGCGCATTCTACGCCAGCGGACAGACTCCCGGCGAATTGCGCGCCCTGGCAATCAGCGATGCCTTCAAGGGCGTATTTACTCTGCAAACTTCTTATCGCGACTCCAGTTTTCGCCGCCGTCAGGATCGCCGGCAGAATCCCGCCGCCATCACCTTCGGCCTCAAGCACGGGCCGGGCTTGCGCAATGCGCTGCTCTCCGACCGCGGCGTCGATGAGTTCCTAACCAGCAACCTGCTTGTTTACAACCGCACGGAACTGGACTACAACCAGACTCCGATCCCCTTCCGCTGTGTAGCCACCGACCTGAACACCCTGCGATCCATCACCTTTTCTGGCGGTCCGCTGCCCCAGGCCGTCCGCGCCTCCATATCCATCCCCGGCGTCTTCCCGCCGGTGCAGGCTGCCAACGGCCACTTTCTTGTCGATGGCGGCATCCTCGACAATCTGCCAACCGACGTTCTCAAGCACGATCTTCATGCCGATACCATCATCGCTGTCCACCTTGAAGACGAAGCGCTCTCGGGCGCCGATGTTTCCTCCGTCGTCGCCGTGCTCGGTCGCGCTTTCTCGGCCGGCATCGATCGCAATGTCGAAGAGGCCAAGCGCCTGGCCGATGTGGTCATCTCTGTTCCAGTGGGACGGTTCTCAACCACCGACTATGCCAAGGGCAACGAGTTGATCGATGCCGGCTACCAGGCCGCCGAGCAGAGCCGCGCCGCCCTGCTCCCCTACGCCCTCGACGATCAAGGCTGGAAAGCCTACACGGACGCGCGCGATCTCCGCCGCCGCGCTCAACCCGGCTTGCTCCGTCCCGC
>Ga0187890_10002202_pt1 | contig 13692 bp, 17 predicted proteins | sample June2016WEW_21_1_FD_133005 | JGI IMG/M metagenome (GOLD analysis project Ga0187890, IMG submission 133005) | Peatland microbial communities from SPRUCE experiment site at the Marcell Experimental Forest, Minnesota, USA - June2016WEW_21_10 | ecosystem: Environmental > Terrestrial > Soil >... | reverse complement strand
TCCTTCAGGCAGACGTCGGCCGCCCGGTGGATGAGATTTTGAGACAGCCCGGCGGCAATCGCTCCCAGGGTGCCCATCGTGCACGGGACGATCACCATGCCGGCGCACGGAAACGAACCGCTGGCCAACGGGGCCGCGAAGTCCGTTTCCTCGTATGCGTGGACCTCCGGTGGAAGGTCGTCGCTCAGCGCCACACCGGTTTCCAGTTCGTAGACGAGCCTTCCTGCCTCAGAGGATACGAGGTGAACGTGGTAGTTCATCCTGGGTATCGAACGCAGCAGTTTCCGCGCGTATCCTGCGCCGCTCGCGCCTGTGATGGCGACTGTCAGGTTTTGCTTTTTCAAATTGAGGTCCCCACTTTTACCTCTTTGCGCCGCCGTGGAAGGCGGCGCTACCAACGGGTTTTGCTTTTTCAAATTCAGGGTCCCACTTTCAACGACTCAGGCAACCGAGGCAAGCTGCGTGAAGGTCTCGAGCCTGGGCGCCCCTTCCAGTTCGCCTGCCTGGAAAAGAAGCGAGTAGAAGAGGCCGAGTCCACTGCGCTCCCCTTCGTTTAAATCAAATCGGAGGCAACGGTAATACTCATGCAGTTCCGGGATCTCCAACAGCCCGGTCCCGGCGGCCTGCTCGCAGATCCTGCCGATATTGGCGAGGCCCCATCTTTTGGAAGCAAGAAGGGCCGCTATCGCATCCGGTAACTGCCCGTTCTTTTCAGCAACCGTCTCTTTGCGTATTACCCATACGGCAAACACGAACGGGAGTCCGGTCCACTCAAACCAGGCTGTCCCAAGGTCGAGAACGTGAGGGAAAATACCGCTTCGGCCAAGCCGCAGTGCTTCATCACCAATTACAAGGCACGCGTCGGGAAGCTCGGACCCTGAAAGATAATCCGAACAGGACCCCGTTTCGAACCGGGGATCCACCCCGTATCGCAGCCTGCACAGGACTTTCAGCAGCCCGACCGAAGTATGAGATTGGGAGCTTGCCAGCACCGTCTTCCCTGAAAGCCGCTCAATGGGCATGCGGCTCAGCAGGAGCACGCTTTTTACTTCGCCGGCGGAGCTGATCGAGAGGTCGGGCACGATGTAATAGAGACCGGCTCGCCGGGCGTATTCGATTGAAGAAACGGGGCTTATGTCCAGCGCCCCGTTTGCACAAAGCTCGTTCAATTCGGAAGGAACGCCGGGGACAATTGCGAAGGGATTGGCTATTATGCCGGCTTCCAGCGGATAATAGATGGGAAGCACGTTTAGAAAATCGATCCTTCCGAGCCTCAGCTTTGCGCGCAGTTCACCCATTTCCAGGCTCCTTCTTTCCCGGTTTGAATAAGAGCTTCAGCCAGATTCGATTCGTCAATGCCGGATTGGATTTCGATGGCCAGCATATGAGCTTTCGCCCCAGGCTCGATGCTGCCGAAATCGCTTTTGCGGCCGAGCGATCTGGCGGGATTGACCGTAATCATCTCGATCACTTTTTGAGGATCGACTGAGGGATGGTTATCGAGAGTAAAGGCTGCTTCGGCAAAAAGGTTCAGGTCCGTGTTGCTGGCAAGGCTGTCGGTTCCAAGTGTGCAACTTATGCCGAGTGAAAGCGCCTTTTCGATCCACGGGCGGCCCGAGCCCAGATTCCGGTTGCTCCTCGGACAGAAAACCACGGTGCAGTCCCTTTTCGCCGCAAGCGTCCAATCCGCTTCGGTCATATGCACGGCGTGCACCAGGAGCGTACGGGAATCGAGCGCGCCGAGGCAGTCCAGGTACTCGATCGGGGTTTTCCCGGGCGGGGTCCACGCCGGGTCCCACCGCCCTACCCTCTCAAGCAGTTCGCGGCAAAAACCTTTTCCGCTCTTTAGAAATTCGATCTCATCCAGGTGTTCGGCCACGTGGATCGAGAAAGGAAGCCCGCGCTCCCGCGTCCATTCTTTTGACTCGGCGATGATCGCCGGCGAAACAGAATAGACCGAGTGAGGGACCGGAATGGCGGGAGCGCCGTCAGCAGCCGAAACCTCGACGGTCCGCCCACCCGCCCGCGAGGCGGGCATGGCCGCCGCAACCGAGTCCAGATTGAATCCGAGCAACTCGAGGAAAATCCTCCGCTCGGGAAGGCGGGCGGCTGTTCGAACGTATGACAGGCTATCCGGGCCGTCCGTGTTTCGTCGTGCAGTACTCTGGTGTTCTACCGCCCCGCCGTTTGTTGTATCTGCGCAAAGCCCCGTCCCGCTGCTTAATAGCTCAGCTTCGCCACTCCGAAGGCCCTCATCGACAGAGTGCGATTCCATCCCGGTCCGAAGTGCGAACAGCAGTGCGATCCATTCGCGAAAGCAGGGCTGCGGAAAGGGTATTTTGCCTCTAAGGGCCGAGAGTTCCAGATGGGTGTGGGCGTTAACCAGGGCCGGGAAAAGAGCGGCTCGGCCGTGATCGGTCACCCGGGCGCCCGCAGGTGAGTCCCTCCGGACAGCGGTGAACGGTCCCGCCGCGATAACCCGGCCCCCGCAGGTCAAAACAGCGCCACTGCGCAAGGGCGGGGCCGAAACCGGCACGACCCATTCGGCCCGGTGGATCTCAGGGGGTTTGGAAGCTGGCGAAAGCTCGTTCATAGCAACTCGTAAGCCATCGTGCGCCGCCGCGGCTCGAAACCGGCGGACTGGATTATCCTATGGATCTCTTCGGCCGAAAGGCGGAAACGGACCCCTGCCGCCGCGACCACGTTCTCTTCGATCATTGTGGACCCGAAGTCGTTGGCGCCGAAAAAGAGGGCCAACTGAGCGACTTTCGGCCCCATTGTCACCCAGGAGGCCTGAATGTTGTCAAAGTTGTCGAGAACAAGCCTGGAGATTGCAAGGAGCCGCAGATATGAGACGGCAGTTTCAGGTTCCCGGGGGATTGCGGTGTTTTGGGGCTGGAAGGCCCACGGAATGAAAGCGGTAAAACCTGCGGTACGGTCCTGAAGATCACGCAGGGCGAAAAGGTGCAGGAGCCTGTCTTCCGGCGCTTCCTCGTGGCCGAACATCATAGTGGCGGTTGTGCGAAGGCCCTGAGAGTGCGCCTCCTCCATGACGGCCAGCCATTCGGCCGTTGAACATTTGCGCGGAGACACCCGCCGCCTCACCGAGTCGACCAGAATTTCGGCGCCCCCACCCGGGATCGAGTCCAGTCCGGCAAGTCTCAGCCTCGAGATGACCTCGCCGACGCCGATCCCCTCCAGCCGGCTGAAAAACACGATTTCCGGAGGCGAGAAGGCATGTATGTGAATTGGATACTTTGACTTTATGAAGCTCAGCATCTCTTCGTAAAAAGAGAGCGGCAGACCGGGATGGAGCCCGCCCTGCAACAGGACCTGCGTCCCGCCCAACCTCAGTGTTTCCTCGAGTTTTTCGGAAAGCTCGCTCCTGCTCAGGACAAAGGATTCACTATGGCCTGGAGGCCGGAAAAAAGCGCAGAAACGGCACCCGCACACACAGACATTCGAGTAGTTGACGTTACGGTCAACAACGTAGGTAACAACAGGCTGGGAACGCATTTCCAGAGACGGAGAATGCTTTTCCAGAGACGGAGAATGCTTTTCCAGAGACGGAGAATGCTTTTCCAGAGGATGGGAATGCTTTTTCAGGCGCACCTCATGAGCCATCCTGCCCAGCGTATGAAAATCGCCGCTCCGGTAGAGATCCCAAGCCTGATTTATATTTAACCTGCCGTTTTCAATCATAATTTAACCAAACAACGTCCGGAGCTTATGACAGCCGCCCTTCGGAAGCCGGACTTCTGAAAACTTTGCGGAACAGGCTGTCGCGTTCCACCGGCTCGAACCCCGCATCCCGTATAGTCCTCTCTATCTCCCGGCGGGTCATTCCCTGCTGAGACTCGGCCCCCGCCATGTGCCCGATCTTCTCCTCGACCACCGTTCCGTCAAAATCGTCCGCGCCGAAGTAGAGGGCGGCCTGGGCGAGCTTGACCGAGAGCATCACCCAATAGGCTTTGATGTGTGCAATGTTATCGAGCATCAGCCTGCTCACGGCGATCGTTTTCAGGTCGTCTACCCCGGTCGTCGGCGGTAGATGGCTGAGAACGGTATTGGCCGGCTGGAACGTAAGAGGGATAAAGCAGACGAAGCCCCCCGTCCGGTCTTGAAGCTCTCGAAGCGCCGCCATGTGATCGAGCCGCTCCCTCACAGTCTCGATATGCCCGTAGAGCATCGTAGCGTTGCTCTTTATTCCGATTTCATGAGCCTGGCGCATAACATCCAGCCAGCCGTCGCCGTCCAGCTTCTCAGGGCAAAGCCGCTCTCTTACGCGCGCGCTGAACACCTCGGCCCCGCCGCCCGGAAGCATCTGAACGCCGGCCGATTTCAAACGGGCAAGAACATCTTTGACGGATGTCCCCTCATTTTTTGCAAAATGAGCGATTTCAACCGCTGTAAACGTTTTGATAAAGACATCGGGCTTTGTGTCGCGTATCTTCCGGACAAGGTCTTCAAAAAAAGAAAGAGCAAGGTCGGGGTGGCAGCCTCCCACGATGTGTATCTCGGTCAGACCGTTCCTGTTGGCGCGGATTTTATCGAGGATTTCATCCTCGGAGAGTTCGAATGAAAGCGGGTCGCCTTTTTTTCTGCTGAAGGCGCAGAAGCGGCAGCCGTTTACACAAATGTTCGAGTAGTTGATATGGCGGTTTACGACGTAGTAGGACGTGTTTCCGTGAAGCCTTGTCCTGACATGATGAGCGAGCGAACCGACGGCGTTCATGTCCGGGCAGGCAAAAAGTCTTTCACCGTCTGAAATCGTGAGCCTCTCCCCCTCCGCGATTTTGTGACGGATGTCTTCCAGGCCGAGTTTCTTAAAATACCGTGGTTCGAACATATTTTTGTCCCGCTGATTCACCCGGAGCGGTGCTCCATTCGACGCCCATCCCGATCCGAAGCAGCTTTATGAACTCATCGACCTTGCGCTCCAACTCCTCTAAGGGCGCCTCGTATATGCCGGCCCCCGCATCGAGAAAAGAAACGCAGTAAGCCTGGAGGAATCGGTCCATCAGCGCGTCCAGCATGAAGACGGCCATTTTGATGTCCGTATCGGCCCTGATGTCCCCCCTCGCGATCCCGGCCTCTACTACGGGAAGCAGGTACTCCGCCGAAAAAAGGTGTACCTGCTGCAAAGACTCCGTCCGAAGAGGGAAATCTTCCTGAAAAATCATCTTGAGGTAGATTCGATAGACCCTGGGGTGGCGCTCGATGAACCGGATTCCCGCCAGCATGCTCTCTTTTATTCGCTCGAAAAAATCCGCACTGGAAGTCTCTCTTTTCACCTGCCGCAGCGATTGCCTCACAAGCTCCACCGCATAGTTGAAGATAACGCGAAAGAGGCCTTCCTTGCTGCCGAAATATTGAAAAAGAGACCCCTTGGCTATGCCGATCCGTTCCACCATGCGATTAACGCTCGCCTGCCGGAACCCGTGGCGTGAGAACTCATCCACGGCCGCATCCAGGATCTTGCTCTTTTTGCCTTCATCAAGCTTGTTGAAAGTATCGCGCGCTAACATCCGGCCCTCACATCCCAGGGAAAATGACCAGGTGGTCATTATAGACGCAGGGCAGGTTTTGTCAAACTGATAAAGTGACCGGCCGGTCATTTTTCGCCGCCGAGACGCAGAGAGAAAATGCGTTTCCACGCGAAGACGCGAAGCCGCGAAGAAAGAAAAGCAGACTCAGGTTAGGGAAATCGTCTGCAAGGTTGGGGACGCTGAGCACAAGGCGCCGGATTGCAGGTAAACACGCATTCAGGCTTCGCGTCTTCGCGTGCACCACGCTCCTATCACTGATAGCGAGAACGGCGGATTGCCTGGCAGGGTTAAAAGGAGGGATTTCAGATGAATTTATTCCGGACGATCGAAGAACACATATTCACGCTGGCATTCGGGGCATTTCATAACTACTCTGTCATCGCCTTCGCCGTGAATGCTGATCCTTATTCCGCAGAAATCGCATCTCCTGCAGAGCAGCAACCCTCGGAACCGGGGGAGAATGCGCCCATGCCTGTTCGTAACCTGCGCGGCCGCGTCCTTTTCCCTTTCGGAAGGACCTCCCCCAAGGGTAAGTTCATCCTGTTTACTGGTCAAACTCTATTCGCCCCTTTTTTAAAGGCCTCTATTCGCCTTATGGCCCCAAACCGGGAAAAAGTAAACAAAAAGCTGCCTTATGGGCACAGCCGAACCACATTCCCTTTAATTGGACCTGAAACTATACATACAGACGACAGAGATTTGATTTTAGTTGACGGGCCGGCGCGAAGACAGGATCTCACCACAGAGACGGGACATGGTCCGGACAGGGAGAGGCCGCAGAGAAAAACCTTAGTGTAAAGTGGGAAGCTTTTGCTCCCTGCTCCCTGCTCCCTGCTCCCTGCTTCGCGCCACAGCATGACAAGCAGGTCGCAAGGACTTAAATACAAGGGAGAAAAAGTTGGAGAATGAGCAAATGAGTGAATACAGTCATGAATGGATTTGCCGAAATATTGTGGACGGCGCCCCGGACGCAATAATATTCGCCGACGCCGCGGGAATCATTCGTCTCTGGAACTCGGGAGCGGAGACTATTTTCGGGTATAGCGCAAGCGAGGCGATCGGGCAGGACCTCGAAATCATAATTCCCGAAAAACTCAGAGAACGCCACCGGCAAGGATACCGCAAAGTGATGGGGACAGGAGTCTCCAGGTATATGCAGGAACTGCTGGCCGTTCCGGCGCTGCGGAAAGACGGCGCACGGATTTCAATTGAGTTCAGTATAGTAGTTCTGAAATCGGATGACGGCGGAATCGTCGGATCGGCGGCCCTCATACGCGATGTAACCGCCAGGTGGGAAAGGGAAAAGGCAAGCGCTCACCGCAGAGGCCCTTAGAGAGGCTGAGAACAGGCTTAGAGACGCAAAAATCCACCACAGAGGCGGGTCATGGTCCGGACAGGGAGAGGGCACAGAGGTTTGAAATTATTTGCTCCTGGGTTTTTCTTGTTTGTTCAATCTTCTGTCGTTGAAGAACTTTCCTCTGTGCAACTAATGTGCAGTTTCTTGAAGTTCTGTAAAGATTTTTATCTAAATTGTTGTTTTCTCTGTGCTCTCTGTGTCTCTGTGGTGAACGGGTACCTAAAATCACATGCAACAGCCGTTTAAGCCAACCAAGGAACAGGTCCGGGCAGCAAGGGGCAAGTCAGTCCCCGACATTATCGCGCCCGGGCTGAAGGTGCTTTTTTGCGGAATAAACCCCGGCCTGTACACGGCAGCCGTGGGGCATCATTTTGGCCGGCCGGGAAACCGCTTTTGGCCTGCGCTCCACCAGGCCGGTTTTACGCCCAGGCAATTTTCCCCATTTGAGGAAGAAGAACTCCTGAACTACGGATTTGGGATTATAAACATCGTGGACCACGCAACCGCCCGCGCCGACGAACTCACGGCCGAAGAACTCGCCGGGGGCGGGGCTGTACTCGAGCATAAGGTCCGAACTTTTAAGCCCCTTTTTTCCGCGATCCTGGGATTTGGCGCCTACCGGCTGGCATTCAGACGCCCGAAAGCCCTGCCTGGACTTCAGCCGGAAAAACTCGGCGGGATATCTTCCGCCTGGGTTTTGCCTAACCCGAGCGGCCTGAACGCTAACTACCAGATGAAAGATCTCGTTCGCATGCTCAAAGAGCTAAGAGAAGCTGTTGAAAAATCAATGGGTTGACGATACACACCGGAGGCCATTTTCTTTTTGTGACACTTTTGTGACAGGTGCGGTCCTATCCCCGCGTTTCGTAAGCCCGTTAAGAAGGTTGACAGCCTTTCTCTTGCTCTCCTGGCTCAGATGTGCATACCGCATGGTCATGGCGATATTCTTGTGTCCAAGCAACTCCTGAACCTCTTTGAGATTAGCGCCCTTCATAACCAGTTGGCTTGCAAAGGTGTGTCTCAGGTCGTGAAATCTGAAATTCTCGATACCGGCCCGCTTGCATGCGCCTAAAAATCCGGTTCTGATGCTCTGGACGGTTTTCACCACAAGAGCAAGGCCCTTGCGCTCTCCCGGATTCTCAGGATGCTTTAGGGCATGCTGCGCCCTGGTAAATGTAAAAACGCTTTTTGCTCCCGGCCCTTGGCTTCTCCTGATGTCGGCAAACAAAACCTCCATAGCGTCATTTACCGGAATCTGCCGCGCCTCATTGGTTTTTGTCTTGGAAAGATAGATGAAGCCGTTTCTGATCTGATCCCACTGGAGAGACAGGATTTCCCCGCGCCTCATGCCGGTATTGAGAGCGCATGCCACAATCGGCCTGAGATAATCGGTGCATTCGCGCAAGAGTGCTGAGATTTCATCTTCGGTCAGAAACCGGAGCCTTTGATTGTTCTCCTTCGTGAGAAGGGACTTTCCTTGCTCAAATGGACTCCGCTCGAGCATCTGCCATTCTTTTGCTTTTTCAAACACATGGTGCAGGCAGGTTATTTCACGGTTGACGGTTGTAGGAGAGCGAAAGCCGTCGTGTCTGGTGGGCTTTCTTTTCAGGTGGCTTCTGTAAGTGTCCAGGTCAATATATTTGATGTTCGCCAGCTTTGTGTCTTTCCCGAAGTATTCCCGGAAGTTCTCTATGAAGTGGCATTTGGAGTTTTTGAAACCGTCCTGATCCTGGAAGTTCTCTTCGTATTTCTTCAAAACCTCGTCCAGGGTTGTCGTGTAGTCCTTCTTCACGTCCAGGTATCGCTTCTCCGCAATGAGAGATACCCGCTTTGCGAGCTCGGCCTCTGCATCCTTTTTCTTGGTAAAGGATTTGCGGACCCGCTTTCCTGTCGGGTCAAAATAGTCAATCTGCCAGCCATTACCGCGCTTTCGAATTGCCATGGTTACAACCCTCCTTTACTGTCCAAATTACAGGACTTTCAGACATAAAAAGGTTCCAATAATTTGTCTAGGAGTGCCGGATTCAGACCCCATTTTGCTAAACACTCTTTCTTGAGCTTTTGTATAACTGGTGCTTCACCATTGTAGTTTCTCCACTTATTAAACAGATTCTCAACATTATTCATCGCATCATCTATGATACACCTAGCGTATAAATATCTTTTTCCTCTTTCATCTTTAGGATAGTCATAACCTCCATTGCGCCACGCATTGTAAGCGGAAAGTCCCTCTTCCATTACTAGAGCTTTATCCATGGGTATTCCGTCTGCGTTCCCTACAATCACATGTACAACTTCATGAGCTATATTACCTACAAAATCAGAAGAATTAGTAAAAAAACATTTCGGAAAGGTAAGGATTCTTGCCTCAGAATCGAATCTACAGTCCAGAGAACTAACAATGTTAATGGTTATCTCATGTTCAAAAGCTGGTTTTCCGATCAGTTCGGCGGCCTTCTTTAGTTGACACTTGAACTGATCGATAAACTTTTTTTCATCTTGCGCGGTAATCATAAGTCCTGTAAAGGATTTAATTGAGATCTTGACAATTTCTGGCATAGAGAACTCCCTTTTTCTGTTAACCATATCCCTGGCATTCATGGCCTGCCAGCGACTTTTGCTTGGCTGCATCGGCTTCCATTTCGTGCCTGAAAATTTCGGCCACAAGCACGTTAATGGAGACATACTTTTTCCGTTTGATTGTCTCGTGAGCGGCCCTCTCTCTGAGCCATTCCGCCAATTCATCTGGCAACCTGAAACTTATTGTTTTCATCCGTCCTCCCTGTTTTTTGGCTAGTCTGATGTCAGTTTAGCCACTATTGCCAGATTGTCAAGCACAAACTGAAGGGGAGCATCAAAACCATTTCGGAGAGAATTACTTTTCTGCGTCAGTTAATTGGTCGCCCAGAAGAACGGAGTAAAATTTTTCCTTAACAGAGTTCTCAATGTTAATGCCTTCTTTAGAAAGTTGAATATCCCGCATAGTGAATTCCCAAATTAACTTATTCGCTTCTTTATCCTGCCTGCTGTCCAGCATCCCCTTTAGCGTATCGGTGAGCACGTCTATATTGCCTTCAATTGAATCTCGCATCCCAAGAAGCTCGTCGGTGGAAGGCTTCTGAGAGAAGTGAGTTACAAACAAATCGAATAATTCCACTCTTAGTTCATTGATCTTGCTGAAATCCTCATATTTGATCCATCCATATAAGTCTTTCCCTACATGTGTCTTAATGTCTCCATTAGGATTCAGATAGATAGTTCCCCACATTGTTATATTTTGGGTTTTATGTGGCTCTAACGATGGATGCACTAATTCGTTGCGTACTTCTTTATCAAATCTGGCTAGATGGTGATTGATTCGTTTCTGTAATTTCCTAAATTCACCTATGAAATCATTAGAGAATGATGAAGTAAGAAGCTGAATATGGTTTACAATCTTCTTCAGCTTTTTATTCACTTCCTTAAGTTTTGCCCATACTAGGAAATAGAAATAGATGTCTAAGCCTAATTGAGGCCCACGATAGTCTGTTCTTTCCATCATTTTCTTGATATTCTTCTGGTCAGGACATGCCGATTTAATCCTATGGTACTGCAAAAGCACCCCATAGACATGCTCTTCGAACTCTCCTAGATGATGTAGAATTTCCATATTAAGTAAATCATCATTGGTTATCTTAATGAAATTTAATCTGCTGCTCAGGAAGTCAAACCTATGTCCATTGTTTTTCATTCAGCTTCCTTTGTCTTGGTATGCCCCGGCTCATCATCGGGCCGGTTGTTTTGGTTAAATGTCTGCCTCTTCTACTACCCCATAGGCAAGGGAAACTCTTCTCCAAGGCTTCGCCTGGAGCCTCTTGATAATAATGTGGCGGTCCAGCAATCCTGCCAATCCGTCGCTCGGACAGTCATCCAAGTCTTTTCTCTTGATCCAGAAAATCCGATTTCCATCTTTACACTGGACATGGAACGAAGCAGCATAGTTTTCCAGTTCCTCAGATCTGATCGGGCAACCAGGGAAGTGCTTAGTCAAAAGTTCTTTTACCTTTTGAACTTTCTCTTCGTCCATCCCTTACCTCCAATATATGTGGCCGGACTGAGCCGGGCCGGTTGTGGCCCTCTTGTTCATGCACTTTCTTAAGCTGCTGTGCGTCCGGCTCTTCGACCGCTTCGCCGAAAGGGTCTTCAATTTCACTAATCATGTAAGTGCTTATTAAAAAGCTGTCAAGTGTCCATTTTTACAGGGTTTTTTAGAGGTAGTGGATAACTATAAGATTAGAATTTTGAGTATTCCCAGAAGAGCAAATGTAAATATGAAAGACAAGCAAATCTCACTTATGGTTGAACAAGTTTTAACCTTACGCACCTTATCTATGAATTCTTGCATTTCCTCCTGTTCAAATTCTTTTTCCCATTCATATTCTGGTAGATTATACCTAGCTTTCAGATCGTCAACGTCCTTTGTCATTATCTTTTTAAGTTTTTCAATTTCGTGTTTATAAAAACCGATTGCAAGAACATGGGATAGTCCCCACGCTCGACTAAACTCGGCTATCACCACATAGAGAATAACAATGGAGCAAATCATTAAGCGTTCAAAGTCATTGTGGGCATAAGTATAAATCCCATACATGATAGCGAGAGAAATAAGGTGTCTAATGGGAAGCCACACGTAAATTACCCACGGAGGAAAAATATCCAACATAAGCATAGACGACTCCAGAGTTTATTTTTTCTCGTTGTAATTTTCGCAATTTTCACAAGCCTCTTTTGCCTTCTGAAAATGATGGTCAGTGAGGTAGAGTGGCTGTGATCCCGGAGCAAGCGTAGCAATAAATTTAACATCTGGATGGCAAACAGGCTTGTCTAAGTTTTTGCATTTCTGAAAACGTTCCATTTTTCTCTCCTATAAATTTGACCAGCGTTGTATTTTCACCACCACCTCTTTCCGGGATTTACTATACCGCTCCCGGCTTACCCGTACAATCTTTTCTTCATTGAACTCCATGGCCTCTTATTAAGCAAAAGGCCCACCACATCCCGGCGATACACCACCCGTAAATCTCAGGCCCCTCCAGAATGCCCAATGATCGACAATCTCACTCTCGGGGAATTCGATTCTGTCGGCAAAAATACAAGAGGCGGATTGCAACAATTTTCAGCGTGCGCTATTAAGAATAGAGGCAAAAATAATTTTCGAATTTTATTTTTTCTCCGAATACTCTTGAGTCACTGCTTGGCCTGCTCTGATTTTTCCAGTGGGATATCTTTACCCGTAAAAATCCAATAAACCGGCCTGATCGCAAAGCCGATAAAAATCCCACCCAAAAAAGCTAGTGTGATATAAAACATGGCTGAACCCTTTCCAGGAAACGCTTATCTATGACGCTAAAGATCGTAGCCAAATATCGAAGATGGAGTAGCCCAACCAAGATAACAATCTGGATAGGGATTGTGGGAATAGCCTTTGCCGTTTTCGCATACCTCTTTCCAAGATCAACCTCGGATTTTAAGTGGCCAACATCCTTCGAAGAACTCAAAGCCAAATCACAAAAAGATGAGGTGGATGTAATTCTTGAGCGAACATTCTGGCTCTTGGAAGAACCGGGCGCTTCCATTTCCCTAGGTAGATGTCCCGGCCTAGATTGCATTACTTTTACACTCGGGAAGACGGAAATAGCTGACGGTATTATGCGCCAAAATGTACATGTAGCTGGGAAAGGTTTTGAGGGATCACTTATAGAGATGGGTGGAGGCTTTATTACGTCCTTACTGCGGGATGATAAGACCGGGCAAATGATAAAGCTCCAATTTACTGATTTCAGCTTTCCGATTCGCAAGAATTCACAGGTCAAAATATACTCATACATAGGTAATATATTGTTTGAAATCATTGATACTCGTGTGGAATCTCTTAAACTTAGACTCATTTTGAGTCCTCCAAAAATACCTGCTAATATTTTTGATTCTCAAGCGGATGTCGATATTACTATCAAATGAGCGCCACCTTACTGCGTTGCCTACCAGTTAAATAGATTCTGCCCTGTCGCAGCCTCGGGCGAAGCCCCCGGCCTGTGTGATTCATCGTCCGTTTTCCTGTGGAAAATAAGGGCAGGCTCGCGGTTCCCTGTTACGATACTGCGCGATACTCTGCCCCCATGTGCTCACCATCTCTAGCGGAGACTTCTCTCATAAACTTCCGCTTCGAATTTCTGTTCCTGGTTCCAATGCGCCAGAGCTGCCTTGAAATGTGCGTCGCTTTTGAATTCGGTCCTCACAGGTCGCGCTCTCGGGGCATCACCAAGCGAGGGGAACCTTAGCCTTTTCGAAGTATCCGGGTGGAGTATGTCGGCAATCCGGCCCGCCTCCGCCTTCTGGCGTTCACTGAGAACGCTTGCCATACTCGGAAACGTCAAGCCCGGAACTTTTTTCTGCTGCATGGAGGGGAAACTCAGCATCGGTTTTGCCGGGTCCTTCGCCACGGGCTTGTATTGCGCTTTTTTCATGCTTGGAAACTGGGACATATCTTTCTCCTTTACCACCTGATCGGCCCGCAAAACTTGCGAATGTCCACATCACTCACTTCGATTTCTTGCCACCTGAACTTGGGAAAATTCACATGGGGTGCTGCCGCTTGGGCTTCCTGCCAGTAGTCCGCAAGCGCCTTGAGGTAGTTCTCCCGCGCCTGGAACACAGAATCCCGCCATGCAGTCGTATAGCGTTCATAAGCCGCTTGCATTGCGAGATTAGCACTTGACTCCTGACTTTCGAGTTTATCTAAGGTGCCGG
>Ga0187890_10002200_pt1 | contig 13696 bp, 14 predicted proteins | sample June2016WEW_21_1_FD_133005 | JGI IMG/M metagenome (GOLD analysis project Ga0187890, IMG submission 133005) | Peatland microbial communities from SPRUCE experiment site at the Marcell Experimental Forest, Minnesota, USA - June2016WEW_21_10 | ecosystem: Environmental > Terrestrial > Soil >... | reverse complement strand
GGCGCTGCGCTACATCGAGAGCTCCGCGCTCCGTCCCGTTGCATCGCCGAGCCAACAGGGCTCAAATCAACCTGGGACTCTACTTATCGCTGGATGAAAGTTGGGGCTCAGGTCAGGCCCGCCACTTTGGACAAAGGCCGCCACACTCTCACCCGCATACTCGAATTCGCCACCCACATGCGTCGAAGAGGGATCAAGATCAAATACGTTCTCGAATGGTTGGATAAGGCAATATTGCTGCAACGCTTCAATAGACATTTCGCGCCATGCGGTGTTTGAAAATACAATGTCGCTGTCGAGCCACGCGACGTACCGGACCTCGGCAGGCAGACTGCGGATCCCGATATTCAGCAGCCGCTCCTTCTGCCAAAGCACCGCGGTGCCCGGTATTTGTATCAGGAGTTCTGCATCTCCCTGCGACAATTCGAATGAGTTTTCAAAGCCGAGCTCCACGACCAGTAGCGGCCCTACCAAAACATCTCTGAAACGTTTGAAATTGTTGAAGCGACGCCGATAGTGACATGGATTGTAATAGCTCGTAATGGACCATATCTCGTCTTGAGACATCGCACTTTCCGCTTCGACAGAGGCGCCTATAAATGCCGCGTGTGACGGTCAGGTTAGTTAGACAGAGTTTTGGCTTCTTGGAAAGATCGTAGGATAACCGTAAACCTCAACCAGCGTGCGAATTTGCGTGTCATTGGCCCCGGCCCGATTGTATGTCCGTAAAGGGGTTAGCTGCGATTTTGGCCAATGAACAATCGGGCGGCGGCGGCCCACTGTCTTGTAACGCACGCCGTTACCCCGGCCCATCCGGCACCCCCCATGATGCACCACCGGCTAAATGCATGGTGATTTCCCAGTACTGGGGGGGCCCACTGAAATCTTGCGGCAGCAAAGCAGTTTGCGGGGATAGTCGTAGATGCGGCGGAACAAATCGGGCTTTATGGCCTTGGGCGTGTGGGCCACGACCTGGTCCCGCGTGGGACAATGAACCGTCGATATGCCGAAGTCGAGGCAAAATCCAAAATTGCGTTGAGCAAAATTGCGTACCAATATTTAAAATGCGTGTCGAGCCGGGTTTTACGGGATCGCCTCGTGGAATACCGACAAAGCTGCTGACAGACTTCCGACTGGAGAGTTGAAATTGTCGCGACCGAAGCGTAAAGCCACAATTCCGCGCCAACGCGCCGGGGCGAAGTCCGAAGTCGCTGCGAATATCAGCCAATTCTGTCGACCCAGCACTGATGATTGTAGGGCGGGGACAGCTCCCGAATGATTGTCACGGCAATAATGATAGTCCGGAACGAGCAGAATATCCTCCCAATCAGTGTTGGATATCTCCTCAACAACGTCCGGGTCGATCGATTAATAGTTGCAGATAATGGCTCCACCGATTCCACCGTGGAAATTCTGTCCCGTCTTTCACAAATAGATGCGCGTGTCCGTTGGACCAACGTGGCGGGACCGTGGCACCAAGCCGAGGTTGCCACGGGATTAGCGCGTGAGGCATACCGGGACGGGGCGAACTGGATAATTGTCAATGATGCGGATGAGTTTTTTTTCATCGAGGGTCGAAAGTTCCGCGATGTGTTCGTCTCGACAAACGCAGGCGCGTTGATCTTAGAGGTCCGAAATTTTGCTCAATGGTCATGGGTTGATAGCGACCATCTCCATGCCACTGAGAAGATGGTGTTTTCAGCATCGCCGGTCGGGGATTTGGCGAGCGCCAGGCGCCGCGTGGAGGGAGGGGAGATTTCATTTTTGCAGATCAAATACCCACCTAAGTTAATCCTGAGGGGTTCCCCTTCACTGGTAGTCCACAGAGGAAATCATGATGCTGACGGAGTCGAAGGTGACAGGATACGACTCCCAGAGGCTGAAGTCTTGCATGCGCCATTACGGGCGCGTGAGCATCTTTACGCAAGAATTGCCAACGGCAAGAGAGTCGAAGAAGTGGGCGTTTCGGGCGATACCTCGTGGCATTTGCGTCGACTCTTGCAGGTTGCGCAGGATAACAATCTCGATGACGAATGGCGTTCAAATTCGACATTTTTTGGCAGCATTGGCCCCCCTCGAAGAAAGCGATGGTTGCGCGTTGACCTGAGGCTACGCCGAATAGCTCGCCAACAGCGCTCTTTTGCCGCCAAATGCGCGCCGGAAATCGCTGGGGTCAACTTACGGAGTCGGAGCTGACCACTGCGGAATGGCTGATAGCGGCTGAATGCGCCGTCGGTTTCTGCGGATCGGATCGAACGTCGGCCGCAATTGCGCTAGTGCCTATTCGGCCAAGTAATGTGGCGCGCCTTCCGCTTTGATGCCCAGATCGAGGTACTTTCGTGCGACGAATATCCGGTTGGTGCCTTCGAAGCGGCCTGACTCACATTAGTGACGACGACCCAATCGCCTGTGTTCGTCTACAAGCTTCAACGAGACAACACCTGCATCTACCCGGTTCACGCGCGATTTCTGTTGCAAGAGGAAGGTGACGATCTATCGGCAATGAACGGCAAGCAATACTTTAGACGGTGGTCGAACGGTGTGGCGTACTGACTAGCTTCCGGCCCAGCAAACCTGAGAGCCTTGCTGACTGATCTGGGTCAATGGACAAACGTATTCGGCGAAAGAACAAATGCGAGCGCCGCCGCAGCGCCGACTTTAAGTAAGCCATAGCGAATTTAGGCAACGTCGGCTTTCCCTTGGAGCGATGGCAAGACCGGCTTCCTTGACCGCAGCATGACATTACTCCATGCAAGTGAGGCACCAAGCAACGTACCAGATAAAGTATTCAATCGATCCGGCAATCGCACTCGTTGACGCGAGATTCTAATCGGCGCGGCGCAAAAATTCCGGCGGGCGATGAAATAACCGATCGCGTAGATGGGTGGGTCCGGCAGCGAGCCACACCGCTACGCGCCATGTCAACGCGATGTCCTCACGGGCAAGGCGAAATGGGGCGCAAACGGCCTGGATAACGATTGTTCTCGGCCGCGTAGCGATAGAATGACCGTCCCGGGAAGACCCGAGCCACCGCACAGGTACCGCCCGGCTCGTCATTTGCGTAGAGAACGCTGCCCGAAAAATTACATATGCCAAACTGAATTGGAGATATTTCATCGGCCGTTACCGTCTCGACAGGAAATCATCAAGCGAGCGCTCAATGAACCGCGGAGAGCCCCAAAGCGCGCTAATCCAGGAATGTGCTGGCAATCGATATTCCACGGGGACGTTGTAGTAGCGGACAACGTCGATGCGGTTTGGGCCGCCAATAGCTACGACTCGAATGGGAGACTGGATGTTTACGGCACCCCGATGCGTCTGATTAGCGACACGCGACTGCGGCGCTTACGCATCCGGGCGATTTGGCATCTCGTGATCACCTGCGGACCAACGGGGATCTATCCTTTGATGATTGAGGCTTTTAGAGCCTCGTAAACGCCGGCACGATGGTTTGTGGCTGTGCATTAAAAGGCGTACGTCCTGGCCAAGAAGAGTTATCATTCCCAGAAGGCAACTTTAGAGATACCGATGTTCGTACAGTGGTTGCGCCGAATTTTTCCCGGGGAGCCGCCGTCGACGGCTCGAGTATCGCCGCGCAGCATTGGACTGGAAGCTTCGTCATTTTGCCAATTGCGATGCCCCTCATGCCCAACAACATCCGGCGCCATCCATCCGGCGGTAGGGAGCGGCGCTCTGAAATTTGAGGATTTTCGTAATCTTGTTGATCTTAACCCCGCTTTGGAGCGAATCGAGCTTTCAAATTATGGCGAGGTCTTCTTGAATCTCAAGTTGCCTGACATCCTCGAATATGCCCATCGCAAAGGTGTAGCGATCACGATTGGGGGCGCCAACCTCAATCACGTCAGGAAAGAAACGCTTGAAGCACTGGTGAGGTTCCAGGTCCGCACTCTGAGCTGCTCGATCGATGGTGCCAGCCCCGAGACCTACCGAATCTATCGTGTCCGCGGCGATTTCGAAGCGGTCCTGCAAAATATCGAAACGATCAATGGCCTTAAGCGTCATTATGGTTCCGATCTGCCGCACCTTGTTTGGCAATTCATCGTTTTTGGCCACAATGAGCAGGAAATCCCCGTTGCCCGAGCAATGGCTGCAAAATACAACATGGAGTTTTGCACCAAACTGACTTGGGACGACGAGTTCTCGCCACTTCGAGACAAGGAATTTGGCGGCGCTCAAATAGGTGACGATGCCGTCACGCGTGAGGAGTTCGAGCGAAAATACGGCCATAAATATTTGCGCGCCATATGCGATCAACTGTGGGACAATCCGCAGATAAACTGGGATGGAAAAATTCTCAGTTGTTGCCGAAATTTCTGGGGCGATTTTGGTGGAAATGCATTCACTGACGGCCTGGTCGATAGCATCAACGGCAAAAAAATGGCCTATGCCCGAGAGATGCTAAGCGGCAGAAGCCCGCCGCGTGAAGATATCCCTTGCACCAATTGCGAGATGTATCATGCCATGCGCGATCGTTCCAAATTCATCGACAATAGGTAGTTCTGCTGCGGTCATGAGCGTGCGCGAACGCCGCACGAAGGCAGATCCGATAACCTTGCTGGCTATTCGCTATCGTCTGCACGAAGTGGTCTCCTCCAAACACAGAGCTAGACCCTGCTTCCAGTCAGGAAGCACAATGCCGAAACGCTCCTTCAGTCGATAACCCCCGAGCCGAGAATTCTTGGGTCTGGCCGCTGATGTTGGATAGTCCTCCGTCGGAATAGGACAGAGCCGAGGCAAGCGTTGCGCGGCAACTAGTCCGTTGCGCCTTGCACAATCCAGAATAGCCTCGGCAAAGCCATACCAGCTTGTCGTGCCTGACGCCGTCAGGTGATAAATGCCGGCTGCAAAGGAGCCGCCGACGCCTTCCGCGGTGGCCTGCCGGACGGCGTGGACCGTGGCATCGGCAATGTTGCGCGCCCAGTTTGGAGTACCGACCTGATCCGCGACAATCAGCAACTCGTCTCGCTCGACCGCTAGGCGCAACAGTGTTCGCACGAAGTTGTGGCCTCGTGCAGCATAGATCCAGCTGGTGCGGAAAATAAGGTACGCGGCGCCTGCCTGACGAACTGCGATCTCGCCCGCAAGTTTGCTGCGGCCATAGGCATTTACGGGATGTGGGATATCCTCCTCCAGATAAGGAGCTTCCTTCGTGCCGTCGAAGACATAATCCGTCGAATAATGGACCAGGAGCGCGCCGCAGGCGCGAGCCTGTTCCGCCAGGACACCTACTGCGGTACAATTCACGGTCATCGCCAGCTGCTCTTCGCCTTCGGCCTGGTCGACGGCCGTATAACCAGCCGCATTGATGATGACGGCGGGACTTATGTCGCGAACCAGTGCCGGCAGGCGCTCGGGCTGTGACAGATCACACTGCTGGCGATTGAGGGCCACGACTTCGCCAAGCGGCATGAGGCTTCTGCTCAGTTCCCAGCCGACTTGGCCGTTGGCCCCCAAGAGCAACAGCTTCATGGAAACACCTCAGCCTCGCGGAGTAACTTGCCTGCTCGGTCTTTGGCCGAGAGCGTCGGTTCGTGATCCGTCGGCCACTCAATCCCGATCGTGGGATCGCTCCACAAGATGCAGCGTTCGTGCTCCGGCGCATAATAATCCGTGGATTTGTAGAGGAAGTCCGCGCTCTCCGAAAGCACAAGAAAACCGTGTGCGAAACCGCTCGGGATCCACAATTGCCGATAATTATCCTCGGCCAAGTCGGTGCCGACCCACCGGCCGAAAGTGGGTGAGGATTTTCGGAGATCGACGGCCACATCGAAAACGCGCCCTCTCACGATGCGGACTAACTTCCCCTGGGGCTGCTTGATTTGATAGTGTAGGCCGCGTAGCACACTGCGCCTTGAGTGCGAGTGATTATCCTGGACGAACCGTACATCGACGCCCGCCGCATCGCGGAACTTTTGCTCATTCCAGCTTTCTAAAAAGAAGCCTCGCTCGTCGCCGAAAACGTCTGGTTCGAACATCACGACGTCCGGGATCGCCGTCGGCGTCGCCTTCATGGCCTCGCCCGCTCATGCTCTTCAATGATTCGAAGGAGGTATTGGCCATAGTCATTCCTGGCGAGAGGTTCGGCCAGCCTGGCGAGCTGTTGGGAGTCGATGAAGCCCATCCGATAGGCGACCTCCTCGGGGCAGGAAATCTTCGTACCCTGGCGACTTTCAATCGTCTCGACGAATTTCGAAGCTTGCAGAAGCGAGTCGTGCGTTCCGGTATCGAGCCAGGCAAATCCGCGTCCGAGAATCTCGACTGAAAGGTTGCCACGTTCGAGATACACCTTGTTGAGATCGGTGATCTCAAGCTCGCCGCGGGCGGAGGGCATGAGGCGAGCGGCGATATCTACGACGGCGGGATCGTAGAAATATAATCCAGTCACCGCATAGCTGGACTTCGGCTTCGCCGGCTTCTCTTCGAGCGAGGTGGCTCGTCCTTGCGAATCGAAATCCACGACACCGTAACGCTCGGGGTTACGGACGCGATAAGCGAACACTGTTGCGCCTTCGGAACGGTCCGCGGCCCGTTGCAGATACGTGCCCAGATCGTGACCATAGAAAATGTTGTCGCCAAGGATCAGGGCTGAGTGGATGCCAGCAATGAACTTATTCCCGACAATGAAAGCCTGTGCCAAACCGTCTGGGCTCGGTTGCACAGCGTACTGGAGGTTCAATCCCCACTGACGACCGTCGCCGAAAAGGTACTCGAAGCGCGGCGTGTCTTCGGGAGTCGAGATGATAAGAATCTCACGTATGCCCGCGAGCATAAGTGTGCACAGCGGGTAATAGAGCATTGGCTTGTCGTAGACAGGCAGCAATTGTTTCGAAATTACCTGCGTAACCGGGTACAGCCGTGTGCCGGAACCTCCGGCAAGAATAATACCCTTACGCCGAATTGGCATGTTTATCATAGTGGAGAGCGATCCACTCCCGATATGCGCCACTGGTGACATTTGCAGTCCATTCACGATTTTCGAGGTACCAACGGACGGTGCTGCGAAGACCGCTCTCGAACGTTTGCTTCGGCTTCCAGCCAAGCTCACGTCTAATCTTTCTGGCGTCGATCGCATAGCGACGATCGTGTCCCGGTCGATCTTTCACAAATGTGATTTGCTCCCGATACGATTTACCATTGCGCTGGGGCCGCTGTTTGTCCAGCAACGAGCAAATCATTTCAATGACTTCAAGGTTCGTCTTCTCGCTCGAAGCGCCAATGTTGTAGACCTCCCCGGGCTGACCTTTTTCCAAGACGGCCCGGATCGCCGCGCAGTGGTCGGAAACGTGAAGCCAGTCGCGAACGTTCTTGCCATCGCCGTAGACTGGCAGCGTTTCACCGGCGAGAGCTCGGTGAATAACAAGCGGAATCAATTTTTCAGGAAATTGATACGGACCGTAATTGTTGGAGCTATTAACGGTGAGAACCGGTAGGCCGAACGTGTGATGAAAGGAGCGCACCAGGTGATCCGATGCCGCTTTGCTTGCCGCGTACGGACTGTTGGGCGCATAGGCAGTTGTTTCTCGAAATGGGGCAGCGCCGACCTCAAGAGAGCCGTATACCTCGTCGGTGGAAACGTGGAGAAAACGGAATCGCGCCTTGTCGCCTTCAGCTAACTCATCCCAATAGGCGCAGACAGCCTTGAGGAATCGCAGCGTCGCGACAACGTTCGTCTGAATGAACGTGTCCGGATCATGAATCGATCTGTCGACATGGCTCTCGGCAGCTAAGTTGATTATGGCTCTCGGCTTGTACTTTGCCAAAATCTGGGGGATCGCATGGTTATCGCCGATGTCCGTTCGTAGAAAAACGTGCCTCGGATTGCCGATGACCTTAGCAATATTCTGTAAATTGCCCGCATACGTCAACTTATCCACATTGATGACGGTGTCGTTCGTTCGGTCAATCCAATATTGAACGAGATTTGACCCTATGAATCCCGCTCCGCCCGTGATCAACATTGGAAGGTTTCCCCAGTAGATTCGAATATCAACATTGGAAGTTTCCTCAATTGTGAATTTCGCCCAATTTTTAAGATTGCACAACCACAATTTTACTTGTCACGCCGAACCACGCAAGGGTAGCGCCTAAGTTCAGCCGGATTAGCTTAGGCGGGTCAACCGAATTGGGTGCAGGCCAGCTCTCTCGTTCATCAAGGCAGCTCATAATGGCTACCCAACTCACGGAGTCACTCGCCACCGCGAAGCGCCCGCTAAACACAAAGCTATCACAACGGTTATCGATGAGGTTCGCAACCATGCGCGGGTAAGATCGGGCGAATGCCCTCGCGAGCGCGATGGACCCAGCAATTGTACTAGCATTTAAGGGATAAACGCACGATGAGCCGAGAAACAGCAGACGATCCACGCCAGCGAGATGGGCAGAGTGAATGATATTGGCTTCGATCGCCAAGTTGTCGTAGATGAAATCGGCGGGGAGCACGTCATTGGCGTAGATGCCGCCGACCTTGGCGGCAGCAAACACACAATGGCGTCGGGGCGATTTTGTTTCAACCAAACCTCGACGGCCATTTGGTTACGCAGATCGACGACCGTGCGGTCGGCCTTGAGCAATGCGTCGCAATGGCCTAGGCGCCCGCGGCGATATACGGCCGGCCTTTCTCCCGCGCCTTGGCCTGGTCGTAAACCCAACGGTAGTTCTTCTCCATGCCAACCCGCAGTGGGATGCTCGGCGCCCAGCCGAGCTTGGCCTTGATCAGCGTGTTGTCGCTGTTGCGGCCGCGTACGCCTTTGGGGGCGTCGACATTGTAGCGGCGCTTGAGCTTGACGCCGGCGATCTCTTCCACGATGTCGACCAGCTGATTGATCGTGACTATTTCATCGCTACCGACGTTGAGCGGTTCCTCGACGTCCGAATGCAGCAACATCTGGGTTCCGTGCAGGCAGTCGTCGATATACATGAAGCTGCGGGTCTGTTGGCCGTCGCCCCAGATCTCGATTTCGTGTTTGCCGGTGATCACCGCCATCGCCACTTTCCGCGACACCGCGGCCGGTGCCTTTTCGCGGCCGCCGTCCCAGGTTCCATAGGGACCGTAGACGTTATGGTAGCGCGCGATGCGGGTCTTGATGCCGAAATCCTCGCGGAAGTGGCGGCACATGCGCTCGGTGAACAGCTTCTCCCAGCCGTAGCCGTCCTCGCAGTCGGCCGGATAGGCGTCGGATTCCTTGAGCGCGGTCACGTCGGCGTTGGTCTGCTTGTGGGCGGGGTAGATGCAGGCCGACGACGAGTAGAAAAAGCGGTCGACGCTGTGCTTGCGTGCGGCCAGCAACATATGCGTACTAATCAGCACTGAGAGCATGCAGCGAGCTTTGTTGCTCTCGATAAAGCCCATGCCGCCCATGTCGGCCGCGAGATTGTAGACGTGGGCAACGCTTTTGCAGGCCATGTCGCAAGCTTCGGCGAGCTGTAAATCGGCGACTACATTGTCCGCCTGGGACGAATGGAAGCACCAATCGCCAAGCGGTCTCTTGTCCACCGCGCGCACCGGCACACCCTTTGCCACCAAGTCGCGTACCAACTGTCCGCCAATGAAGCCGCCAGCCCCGGTCACCAACGTCAACTGTGACATTAATCGCCCCCTGCTCACCCGTTCGAGGCGTCACTCAGGTAGCCTAATTCGATAATCCAAGTTAATTTTCACGTGTACTTTTGGATGACCTGCGGTCGGCCTTGAGCACCTCGTCGCCGCGTTTCGTGAGGTGGCGGGTGATCGCAGATCCGACCATGCCCTTATGGCCTGCGACCCAGATTCTTCTCACGCTCATGCCGCACCCCCGCCGATTGACAACCCAAGCACTAGCACGACAAGTATTATTTTCCAGCCCCCTTGGTCACCACACGGATCCGCTTGACTCACTTCGCCGCGATTGCATGACTTCGGATTTCGTTTTGGACATGTGAGACTGGCGCTGCGAGGGTAAGATTGGCCTCAAAACGGCAGTTCAAGTTGTCGAGTATCGCGCAATGGCTGGCGGCGCCGGACAACCAGGTCACGCCAATAGTTGCGTAGAAGCTCGCACCGCTCGACGAAGACATCCTCATATTTTACGGGATGCCATGAGTCATCCAGCCACTTGCAGTTCTCTAACAACCACTCATGACCTTTACGGTTGTGATTATAGTGATTAAAGCGAAAGACGTCGAAATCCTGCAACACCGGTGGGTGAGATGAATTGAGTTTTAAGTCATGGATCGACTTTCCGCCTTTTACGTACTGCTGCATGTTGATGATCAATTTTGGAGCCCAGCGCTTTGTATCAATTGAGGTGGACCTTGCCATTTATACGGTCACGGATTGGGCGATCATTGCGATGAAGACCCGCGGCGACGTGCTCCGGTTTGCGATTGCGTTCGCGCTCATGCGGGCCCACAAGCTGGCGCTTGTAGCGGGTTTTTTCTTGGGGCGATCAGATGCTGAGTTTGTTTCGGATTCAAATAAGCGCAGGTGAGTGTGAAGTTTGACACTGCGCAAATCAGATCGTCGCAGCCCGCCAGAGTGAACAGATCGGTGACCGCGTCTTGTCCTGCTTTAATTCCATCGATTCCGCCACCAGACGCCGCGATTCGATAATGACTCTGAAAGCCCTTTCCATCCACAAATCCAATGTCATCGATCGAACCTCTTCGCGTAAGGGCATAGGCCCACTCCATCACATCGTCGGCAGTCTGGCGGATTATGTGTTCGTGATAGCGGACACGATGTCCATACTTGTGCCGGAAGACAGCAATCGCCAACTCGTTGTCGGCAGCGAGGAAGATCGAGGAATGTGGATCGTCGTGGCAGATGCGATCGATCCGCTTGAAATAGTCGTTGAAGAAAACCTCGCCCTGTTCGGTCATGTGCGACGGATGTCTGACATGAACCCCAACGCGCCTGCCGTTCATGTCGCTAAGCATCGTGTCGATTACGACCTTGATTTCAGGAATCAACTTGATTTTAGACGCCAAGGCTTCATTTATGCGCCGGCGCCACTCCGGAAATTCGGGGCTTGCGTATAGCACAAATGTCTCGCGCCCATTGTGAAACTCTACTGGTGCATCCCACCCTAAGGAGACCGGAAGCCGAAGGAGGAAGTGAGCATTGCGGTGCAGGTCATCGTCTTGGCCATAGGCAATCGGCTCGAAGAACTCGAACCAGGAGTTTGCAACCGCGCGATCGTAGTAAGCGAACTCCCTCGGTTCTTTTACGTGAGTGCGGATCTCGTCGATGTTGTAGAACGGATACAGGTGCCGTCCGAGGCAGATCTCTCCGACCAGAAAATTGAAGTTGGAGAAAAACCCAGCATCGCGCGGAACGAATCTGTACGGCCCGACGTCGGGCGCGGGCTCGACTCTGTCCGGAGCACTTTCCATCGGGCGATCCGCAACCGCGTCGGCGAGGTCACGCCGGCTACTCCGACCGCGGAGGCATTGTAGCAATTGCGAGACCTTGGCACTAATGTCAAACGTCATTTCGTCCCCGAGTGATGCGGTCATAACTAGCGATAACTCAGTTCTACCTCCTTATTTAGAGGACGACATAGTACTACACAGAGTCCCGCGAGACTGCGTGCATATGCACATCACAACAGGTTCGTGAAGAAAAAGAAGCTCCGTTTAGATTTAAAGCGAGTTACAGAAAGTCGAGTGCCAATGAGCGCGCTAGGGGGCGTATGGTACTGATGCTTATGTTAATGATAACCAGTGAATCGTCATGAATACAAGGCGAATCTGGGTCGCAGGTCACAAGGGCATGGTTGGATCGGCGATCACCCGTCACCTCACGAAACGCGGGGACGAGGTGCTCAAAGCCGACCGCACCGTCGTCGACCTGCGCAATCAAATCGCGGTCGAGGTTTGGCTAAAACAGAATCGCCCCGAAGCCATCGTATTCGCGGCCGCCAAGGTCGGCGGTATCTACGCCAATGACGCCTTCCCCGCCGATTTCATCTATGACAATTTGGCGATCGAGGCCAATATCATTCACTCTGCCCATCTCGCCGGGGTCGATCGCCTGCTGTTTCTCGGCTCATCGTGCGTCTATCCCAAATTTGCGCCACAACCGATTAAGGAAGACGCGCTGCTGAGCGGTCCACTGGAGCCGACCAACGAATGGTACGCGGTGGCGAAAATTGCCGGCATCAAACTGTGTCAAGCCTACCGCAAGCAATACGGCCACCACTACATCTCGCTTATGCCGTGCAATCTCTACGGGCCGGGCGACAATTTCGATCCGCTGACAAGTCACGTTCTGCCCGCGTTCGTTCGCAAGTTTCACGAGGCAAAGGCCAACGCCAGTCGCGAGGTTGTGGTGTGGGGTACCGGCGCGCCGTTGCGCGAGTTCCTGCACGTCGACGATTTGGCCCGAGCCGCGATATTTTGCCTGGACAATTACGACGGGTACGAGCACATCAATTGCGGCGCCGGGTCCGAAGTTTCCATCAAACGCCTGGCGGAAATTGTCGCCGGCGTCGTCGGATATACCGGCAAGACTGTTTTTGATCCGACAAAGCCCGACGGGACGCCGCGTAAACTCATGGATTCGAGCCGCATTGCAGCGCTGGGCTGGGCGCCGGAAATCTCACTCGAAGACGGCATAGCCGCCACCTACCAGTGGTACCTCGAAAACGCCCTTGAATCCGAGACCCATTTGGTATCGTCCTGACCGAACCCGATGCGGAACTTTGTTGCTTGGCTGGTTACCGGTCGTAGACCCGACGATAGCCACGGAACCATTCGACGAACAGCCGCGTGCCGTCTTCGATTGAGGTATTTGGCCGAAATCCGACCGCGCGTTCCAAATCCGAACTATCGGCGCAGGTTTCGACGACGTCACCGGGCTGCATCGGCAAGAATTCGCGCGTGGCCGGACGCCCGACCACCTGCTCGATCAGCCGAACAAGTTCTATTACCTCAACCGGGCGGCTGTTGCCGACGTTATAGAGGCGCCACGGCGCCCGGCTTGTCGCCGGATCAGGCGCCTCGCTCGACCAGGACGGATTCGGCTCGGGCGGGCGTTTGACGAGACGGACGACGGCCTCGGTGACGTCGTCGATGTAGGTGAAGTCACGCCGCAGCCGGCCGTTGTTGAACAGCTTGAGCGGCGTTCCATCCATGATCGCCGCGGTGAACAGCCACATCGCCATATCGGGCCGTCCCCAGGGGCCGTAGACCGTGAAAAAGCGCAGACCAGTGGCCGGCAAGCCAAACAGCGACGCGTAAGCGTGCGCCATCAGCTCGTTCGCCTTTTTGGTCGCGCCATAGAGGCTCAGCGGATGATCGGTGTTGTCGGCGGCGCGTAACGGCATGCGCGTATTGGCGCCGTAGACCGACGACGACGATGCATAGATCAGATGCCTGCAGCCGGTGTGCCGGCAGCCTTCGAGGATGTTCAGGAACCCGATAACATTGCTATCGGCATAGGCGTGCGGGTCGACCAGCGAATGGCGGACGCCGGCCTGTGCCGCCAAGTGGATGACGGCCTCGAAACGGTGGGCGGCGAACAAGCCGGCAATCGCCTCGCGATCGGCGACGTCGCGTTGCTCAAAATGGAAGTTCGGATAAGCGGCGAGTTCGGCCAACCGGGCTTTTTTCAGTTCTGGGTCATAGTAGGAATTGAGGTTGTCGAGCGCGACCACGGCACCGCCGTCGGCAAGCAGGCGTCGGGCGACGTGAAAGC
>Ga0187890_10002199_pt1 | contig 13697 bp, 10 predicted proteins | sample June2016WEW_21_1_FD_133005 | JGI IMG/M metagenome (GOLD analysis project Ga0187890, IMG submission 133005) | Peatland microbial communities from SPRUCE experiment site at the Marcell Experimental Forest, Minnesota, USA - June2016WEW_21_10 | ecosystem: Environmental > Terrestrial > Soil >... | reverse complement strand
TTTGAGGGTGGGAAGCGCGTCCATCTTCTGCCAGAAGTGGACGGGATCGCGGAGTTCCCCTTGGGCTATGCGGCGCAGCCATTGATGCCTTTCCCCGAGGACGAAAGGGCAGCCTTTTGCCTGCATGGATTCGCGATAGCCCTCGAGCATGGCGCCGCAGATGTCTTCTCGTTTGAGGGGGAGACGTCCGGCATCGACGGCAAGATGAGCGCTGACGGCGAGGCGGACTAAGTCGATGGTGTAGGCCATGGGGGCGGCTTCATCGAAATCGTTGACGCCCCAGATGAGGCGGCCTTCGAGGTCGCGCCAGGTACCGAAATTTTCGATGTGAAGATCGCCGACGGCGAGAACATGCGGCGCCTGGGCAAGGTCGGGACAGACCTGAGGCCATAGTTGCGCCCAGCGGTAGTAGGTGGCACGGAAAAACATGAAGACGTCCGCCTTCATGTTGGCGTGTTTAAGGCGGAGATCTCTCTGGTCGATTCGAGTGCGTTGAGCCAGCCAGGCTTCGAACTGGCGGGTGGCTTTGACTACGTTCATGCGGGCAACGATAGCGGCGGGGAGAAGAGGAAGTCAAATGACGGCGAAAGGCTTTTCACCACAGAGGCACAGAGACACAGAGACACAGAGACACAGAGAAGAACAATAAATACAAACCGAACACGCGAGGGCAAAAACGAAGGTTCTTCAACACCAAGAGCGCATCGGGAACACAGAGAAAATCTCTATCGGCCTTTGTGTTTCCTCCGTGTCTCCGCGACTCCGCAACTCCGTGGTGAAAATAACAACCGGCGCAAGGTGCGAACTCGTCAGTCCACGCCTTGCGCCGGCTACGCGCCCAGAGGAGGCGCAAGCTTAGTTTTTGAAGAAGGCGGCGTTGCTCTCGATGAAAGGCTTCTTGTCGTCGGGGATATCGTCGGCGGCGAGGATCGAATCCGAAGTGCAGGCCGGGACGCAGGCGCCACAATCGATGCACTCAGCGGGATCGACAAAAAGCTGAGTGGCCTCTTCGAAGCCGGGCTCATCCTGCTTGGGATGAATGCAATCGGTGGGGCAGACATCGACGCAGAGGGAATCCTTGATGCAGGAATCAGTGATTACGTAGGCCATGATGAAGAAAATCTCCGATATAAGATTCAGCGTTCTGGTTCCGCTCGATTTTCAGTGTAGCGGGGAGAAGGATATGAGGCCGTGACGTGGATCACGGTTGGGTGTGAGCTTGGCGCGGGTGGCAGAGCGAAGAGGCGGATGACGAGAATCACGCAGATGAGTGACGGCGGTCACGGAAATGAAGATTGGGGCAATGGCAGAATGTCGACATTGAACTAGTCCTTACTAGTTGAAGAATCGCCCGGTCCCAACCCACAGAACCCCACAAGCCGTAACCCCAGACGGCGGGACCGGGCGCCTTAAAAAAACAATCAGATCGCAGGGCCGTCTTGATTTTCAAGCTCGATTCACGGCAGCGTGGCGGCGTCTGAAGCGGCCACCAAGCGCCGCACCGGTTGCGGCCCGATGAAGCTGGGCCGCTGGACAGCCGAGGGCGGCTGTCCCCACACGAGTGTGTGTCTGGCCTGACACGGTGACCTCGCGTGGCCACTCCATGCGCCCGTAAGACCTCCTGTAAGTCATTCTTTTTCAATCCCGTAAAGGTTGGTGCTCATCCTGCGATATAGGTTTGCGTGAGGCTTGCGGCGCACGGGCTTCCGGCTTCCGGCTTCCGGCTTCCGGCTTCGATTGGAACGAGTTCACCGCGGAGCGGATTCGAAAAAACTTTGGGGAGGGAACGAGTATGCAAATGGCGATCACATTCATGGCGGTGGTGGCGGGCATGGTTTTTTCGTTGGCAGTGGCGCTGCTGGCGGAGGAATTTATTTTCGGGCAGGTGTTCCGGGTGTTCTTTGTTCGACAATCTGTGCGGCAATCCGTCCCGCAATTTGCCCGGCAGACCGTTGCGGCGAAAACGGAGCAGAAGGGCTAACCGACCAAGGAAGACATCGATATTGGGGGTGAGGTACTGGATGGATTCTCACTGACTGATCAAAGTCGCAGCGGAGTGGACGGTGAGATATGATGCGAACGATTCGGTAGAACGGTTGCGGGTGGGAGCGGACTGAAGCCGGCGGCTCGACGAGGTGTGGGTGGAAAGAGAAGAATGATGTTTCGCCGCAAACTGTTGGGAGTATTCGCGCTGACGGTGTTTCTGTCGGTGGCGGCGGTGGCGTGGCTGGTGTCAGAGGTAACGCGGCGAGCCTTCGTGCGCAGCGAAGATGAAAGAACGGCGGCGCTGGTCACGCAATTCCGGCGCGAGTTTAGCCAGCAGGGCGAGGACGTGGCGCGGAGAGTGGAGACGATCGCCGCGTCGGAAGCCGTCAGCCGCATGGCGTTGGCGCTGAATCGCGCCCCGGCGGATTCGGGTCCTTATTTTGAGTCGGCGAAGACGATTGCGGAGAACAGTCAACTCGACTTTCTGGAGTTTGTGGAGAGTGATGGGACAATCGTTTCTTCGGCGCAGTCGCCGGCGAAGTTTGGATATCCCGAGGGTGCGGCCGGCAGTTTTTCCGGGGCGGCTGATCAGGAAGCATTTCTGAAGCAAGAAGAATTGCAGGATGGAACAGCGCTGGGTTTGTTTGCGGTACGCGCGACGTTGGTGGGAGAGCGTCCGGTCTATGTGATGGGCGGGCGGCGTCTGGATAAGGAGTTTCTCTCCGGGCTGGATTTGCCGGTTGGCATGCGGGCTCTGCTGTATCAGAATCGCGGGAATCGGTTCTCAGCGGAGTTGCTGATCGATCCTTCGGCATCTTCTTCTACCTCTACATCTTCGTCCGACAAATTCCGCGCTCCAGAAAAGCTGGAACCGCTCATCGATGCAGTGCGGCAGTATGGGCAGGAAATGACGGGAGTTGTGGCGTGGTCGGGGGATCGGGCGGAGGATGAAGTGTTTCATGCGATTCCGCTGCTGGGAGCGGGCAAGGGCAAGGAACGCCCGCTGCTGGCAATTCTGCTGATCGGAAACTCGCGGCGGACGTATGTGGAGTTGATGCGGCACATCCGGTCGGCGGCGTTGATCGTGGGAGGCGGAGGAATTCTGCTGGCGATTCTGCTGAGCAGTTGGGCGGCGGCGCGAGTGACGCGTCCGGTAGAGCAACTGGCGCACGCGGCGCAGAAAGTGGCGGCGGGAAATTGGGATGCACGCGTGGATGTGTTGGGCGATGACGAGCTAGGACAATTGGCCGACTCGTTCAATCGAATGACCACCGAGTTGCTGGGGCAGCGAGAACGGTTGTTGCAGGCCGAACGGGTGGCAGCATGGCGGGAGCTGGCGCGGCGGCTGGCGCATGAGTTGAAGAATCCGCTGTTTCCGCTGCAGCTTACGGTGGAGAATCTGGTGCGGGCGCGGCAGCAGAATCCGGAGCAGTTCGAGGAAGTGTTCCGGGAGAGTTCGAGAACGCTGCTGGCGGAGATTGCGAATCTGAAAGGAATTATTGGAAGGTTCAGCGAGTTCTCGAAGATGCCGCAGCCGCAGTTGCAGCGGGTGCAGGTGAATGAAGTGATTCGCGGCGTGGTGCAGCTTTTTCAGGCGCAGCTGGAAGCGCCGGGGCGTGCGAAGATCAGCTGTGAGCTGGAGCTTGATCCGCACCTGGAGCCGGTGGCGGCGGATGCGGAGCTGCTGCACCGGGCGATTTCGAACCTGGTGCTGAACGCCATGGACGCGATGCCACAAGGGGGAGGGCTCACGCTGCGCACGCGAACGGAAGACGGCAAAGTGCTGATCGAAGTTGAAGATACTGGTTCGGGGCTGACGCCGGAGGAGTGTGCGCGGATCTTTACTCCTTATTATACGAGCAAGCGTCACGGCACCGGACTGGGGCTGGCCATCGTGCAGTCGGTGGTGAGCGATCACGGAGGGAGCATTCAGGTAAGGAGCGAGCCGGGACGCGGCACGACATTTGTGATTGAGTTGCCGAGAGGATTGGAGACGGCGCAGAAGGCCGGTTGAAGTGGGTCAGAGATTAGGAGGACGGTTGCCGACGAAAGCACATCTGCTGATTGTGGACGATGAAGCGAATACGCTGGCTTCGCTGGCGCGGGCGTTTCGGCTGGCGGGGCATGAGGCCATGGTGTGCGACAACGCGGGCAAGGCGCTGGAACTGGCCAAGGCGCAGAACTTCGATGTGATCCTCTCCGATGTGGTGATGCCGGGCAAGGGCGGACTGGCGCTGCTGGAAGAGTTGAAGGCGCAGGGAGTGACGGCGCCGGTGGTGATGATGTCAGGCCAGGGGGATATTGAAACGGCGGTGCGGGCCACGCGGGCGGGCGCGCTGGATTTTCTGGAGAAGCCGATCTCGACGGAAAAACTTTTGCTGACGGTGGAGAATGCGCTGAAGCTGCGCCGGCTGGAAAGCGAGAACCGGCAACTCAAACAGCGGTTGGGCAAGCACGAGATTGTGTGGCAGGGCGCGGCCATGCAACGCGTGATGGCGCAGGTGGAGCGGGTGGCGGCGAGTGAGACGCGGGTTTGCATCCTGGGAGAAACGGGCACGGGAAAAGAGCTGGTGGCGCGGACGATTCACGAACGCAGCGCGCGCGCCGGGGGAGCGTTCGTGACGCTGAATTGCGCGGCGGTTCCGGCGGAGCTGATTGAGTCAGAACTGTTCGGGCATGAGAAAGGATCGTTCACCGGGGCGGCAGGACGGCATATTGGAAAGTTCGAGCAGGCGGATCACGGCACGATCTTCTTGGATGAGATTGGCGATATGCCGCTGGCGATGCAAGCCAAGTTGCTGCGCGTGCTGGAAGAAGGAGAAGTGGAACGCATTGGCGGCGATAGGCCGGTGACGGTGGATGTGCGGGTGGTGGTGGCGACGCATCGCGATCTGGAAGCGCGAGTGCGGGAGGAGAAATTCCGTCAGGATTTGTTTCACCGGATCTATGTCTTTCCACTGGTGCTGCCGCCGTTGCGAGAGCGGCGGGAAGATATACCAGCACTGGTCGGGCATTTTGCGGCACAGGTGAGTGCGCAGAATGGATGGAAGCCGGTCCCGTTTTCAGCGGAGGCGCTGGCCGCGCTGCAGTCGCACACGTGGCCGGGAAATGTGCGCGAGCTGCGCAACATGGTGGAGCGGCTGATGCTGCTGGCGACCGACGGGCAGGTTGATCTTGCGACAGTGGAAATGGCTTTGCCGAAAGGTGGCGGCGTTATTGCCGCGGCTTCTTCAACATTTTCGTCGGGTGCGTTGGCGGAACGGGTGGATGCATTTGAGCGGGAAGTAATCCTGGCGGAGTTGAAGCGCAGCCATTCGAATGTGAGTCTGGCGGCAAAGTCGCTGGGGCTGGAGCGAAGTCATCTTTACAAGAAGGCGGAGCAGTTGGGGATCGATCTGCGGGCGATGCGGCGGGAATCGACGCAGGAGTAGTCTCGCAGCTACTCGCTTCTAGCGGCTAGCTTCCAGCCAGCACTGTTGTGATTTAGATCGAGTTAGAACTCCGTAGCGAAAAGCTCTTCGACGAGAACGTCAGGGGACTGCTTTGATCAGAGCTGTTGTAAATGTTCCAGAGGTAATGGCGAAGGTCCCTCAAGGGCTGAAGCGTGTGCGTGACAGTTTCGGTCGTCCCTACGGGACTTGCTCAAATTTTCCACTTCCCCCAGCGCTGAAGCGCTGGGCTAGTATCGGGCCGCCCCTCCGGGGCGCTTTGGTGGCCATTGGTTCTTCTGCTTGGATTCTTTTCTTTTGTTCACTCGCTTCTCTTCTTTTTCTGTGTGGCACCGTTTTCTCCGTCGAGCCGCCTTCTCCGCCGGCTTATGGAGTTCGCATGGTGCAGGCTTGGATTCCGATGAAAGATGGGGTGCGGCTGGCGGCGACGCTCTACATGCCGGATGGAGCGAAGACCGGCGAGAAGTTCCCTGCCCTGCTGGAGTATTTGCCGTATCGAAAAGATGATGGCACGGCGGCGGGAGATTATCCCAAGCACGCTTATTTTGCGCGTCGCGGGTATGTGAGTGTGCGGGTGGATATTCGAGGATTTGGCGCGAGTGAAGGCGTGCCGCCGGAGCGGGAGTATTCCGAACAGGAGCAGGTGGACGGAGAGCAGGTGATCTGGTGGCTGGCGCACCAGACGTGGTCGAACGGGAACGTGGGGATGTTCGGTATTTCGTGGGGAGGGTTCACGGCGCTGCAGATGGCGATGCGGCATGCGCCGGGGTTGAAGGCGATTCTGGCGACGGACGCGACCGCTGAATTGTTTCACGACGATGTGCATTACATGGATGGCATGGCGCACATCGATGAGTTCGAGCTGAATATGGATATGGCGGAGGGATGGACGGGCGCGCCCGACTATACGCTCGACGAAAAAGTTCTGGGACCGCGATTTGAGACGGCTCCGTGGTCGCTGCTTTACTTGAAACATCAGCATGACGGTCCGTTTTGGCGGGAGCGCGTGCGGCCGCTGAAAGAAATCAGGATTCCTAGTTTTCTGATTGGCGGACTGCTCGATGGATACCGCGACAACGTGCCTGACATGCTGATGCAGGCGAGCGGGCCGGTGAAGGCGATTGTGGGACCGTGGAACCATACATTTCCGAATGATGCGGAGCCGGGGCCGCAGATCGAATGGCGGAACGAAGCGGTACGCTGGTTTGATCATTGGCTGAAAGGACGCGACACGGGCGTGGAGCGGGATCCGCGGCTGGTCATTTATATGCAGCGCTGGCATCCGCCGGATCCGAATTTAGAGAATGTGCCGGGGGAGTGGAGACGAGAGGATGCGTGGCCGCCGAAAGACGCGAAGGCATCAACTTTATTTTTGCAGCCGAATCATGCACTGGCGGAGACGGTGGCGCAGCCTGATACACATCAGCTCAAGTATGTGCCCTCGGTAGGCGTAGAAGCCGGATTCTGGTGGGGCGAGTTGTTGAGCGATGTGCGGCCGGTGGATGCGTTTAGTTTGGTGTACGATTCTGCGCCGTTGCCGGAGGACGTGGCTATCTTGGGGCGTCCGCATGCTTTGCTGAGGGCTTCGGCCACTGCGCCGTTGGCGGATTGGTTTGCGCGGCTCTCGGATGTTGCGCCGGACGGTACAGTGACGCAAATTACCGGAGCGGGGATTAACGGCGCGCAACGGGATTCGATGAGCGAACCGCGCGATCTGGAGCCAGGTAAAGTTTATGCGCTTGATATCGCGATGCATTTGACGTCGTGGGTATTTCCCAAGGGGCATCGCATTCGCGTGGCGATTTCGAATGCGTTGTGGCCGATGATGTTGCCGACGCCCTATTCGATGACGACTTCGTTGGAACTCGGGGGAAACGGGGGTTCGCGGATTGTGTTGCCGGTTGTGCCGGAACATGGGGTTGCGCCACCCGCGTTTTCTCCGCCCGAACCTTCTGAACAGCGTGCCGACATCAAGAGCGAAGGGTTCCCGTGGCCGGGCGAGTGGACGGTGGAGCGCGACGAAGCGCGTCATAAGACGGCCGTGCACTGGAAGGGACAGGAAAGCGCCGAATATCCGTGGGGGAAAGAAATCGATTATGAACACTTGACCTACGATGCGGACGACGCGCATCCGGAGACTTGCTCGGTACGGGGTGAGGCGGAGAGCGTGTTTACATTGAAGGGACGGACGCTGACTTGGCGCGGACATTTACTGGTAACGACGGATCAGAAGAACTTTTATTACAAGTACACGCGCGAGTTGCTGAAGGATGGGACGATGATCAAGTCGAAGACCTGGCAGGAGACGATTGCGAGGGATCATCAGTAAGCAGAAATCCAGAGCTCGCCGCAGCGGCTAAAGCCGGAGTTTTTTGGCGAACTCACGGCACGACTGAAGTCGTGCCCTTCCCGATCTGTAAAGGACTTTAGAGATCTGGAACCTGCAACGTATTAATCGGCGGCAGCGGACGAGGGCGCTAGGCCACTTTTGAGATCGGCGGCGAGGAGACGGTGGAATAGTTGTTCTCCGGCCTCGCGGCGTACTGAAAGGCGTCCGGCGCGATAGGCTCGCGACTTCAGGCCGCGCTGCACGTCTTCGCAGATGCCGAGATCTTCTTCCTGCACGCGATTGCCAATGCTGACCGACTGCTCGTTGTATTCGCGGGCCGCGTCACTGATGTCTGCGAAATAGAAGTCGAAAATTACGTGGCAGTGATCAACGTCGACGGGGATCACGAGATTTGTGTCCATGTATCCCGCATAGCAGTTGATCATGAGGTTGGGGTGCTGCCAGAAATACCAGGCGCGGTCGCCCTTGCGCGCGGCTCCGGTCGCGGCATCCGTGTCGGAGGCAACCATCGGACTGGATTGCAGGCAGTAACGATCTTCGTTCTCGATGGTGTACTGCTTGTAATCGAGGACGGAGTTTAAACCTTTGTGTAGATGCGGGACGTGATAGCCGCCGTCGAGGTAGTTATCGACGAATACTTTCCAGTTGCAATGAATGTCGTAAGTGCGGCGGTCGAAATAGTGCAGTTTGCAGACGCCGAGAGGGGCAACCCGCTTGACTAAGCCTCCGAGAAATTCGGTGAGTGGTGCGGCGTGGTTATCGAGATTGATGAAGACGAAGCATTCCCAGGTTTCGACTCGAATGGGGACGAGGCCGTTTTGAGCGCGGTCGAAATTCTCGACACCTTCGAATTCGGGCATGCCCTTCAGGGAACCATCAAGGCCGTAGTTCCAGCCGTGATACGGACAATGTAAGAGGGAAGCTTGACCGCAAGGTTGAGTCACGACGGCAGCGGCGTGATGACGGCAAACATTGTAAAAGGCACGGAGAACGCCGTCATTGCCGCGGACAACCACGATCGGCTCACCCGCGACTGTAGTGGCGACGAACTGCCCTGGTGATTTTAGTTGATCGGTGCGCGCGACGAGCTGCCAGGTTTTGCCGAATACGTTAAAGCGCTCTAGCTCCGCGATGCGGGGATCGATGTACCATGCGGCGGGAATAGTGGAGGCTTGCGACAGCGGGGCATGGTCGTCGTAACTGGAGAGGATCTGCTCGATGGAAGTTGGCATAGTCTGAACTTTTCTCACCGTAGGTTCAATGTTGAATTCGTGTCGGCTTGCGTGTTGCTACGACGTTTTCGTTCTGGCGACTAGATCGGGGGCGGCAAGCTTCCGTATTTGACGGTTGCTGTGGGCCGACGACGCAGAAACGGCGCCTACTGCGCGCTGCAATACTTCCAGGAATTGGCGAATGCGAGCTTCTTTTTTTTCCGGCATCTCGCCCTGGCGGCGGAAAAGGCCGGGATCGAGTTCGGCGGTGAGCAACGCGTCCTGAAAACGCTCCATGGTCCAGTCGAGAATGGAGACGATCATTTCAACATCCATGTCCTTGCGCAGCTCGCCGCGTTCGAGGCCGAAGCGCACGAAGGCGACGGTGCCGTAAGGATCTTCGGTGGTGAGAAAGCGATTGATTTCGCGCTTCAACACGAGATCGGTGCCATAGTTGCCGAGCAGGGAGACGCGGTAGGGGATCCAGTCTTCGCGCAGCATATGTTCGGTGCGCACCAGCCAATAATAAAGAACATCGAAAAATCCGGCAGCACGCACGTCGGAGGGCGCGTCCAGATATTTCGAGAAGGAGCGCACGGCGCGTTTGTAGACTTCGAAGAAAAGGCCGTCTTTGCTGCCGAAATGCTGGAAGATAGAACCTTTGGCAATGCCGAGTGTGGCGGCGATGTCGCCGACGCGCGCGGCGTGATAGCCGTTCTCCGCAAAGTGCCGCATGGCAGCGTCGATGATGTGGGAGCGCTTGGCCTCGGACCGAGGACGAGGCGCCTGGTGGCGAATGTAGCGTGGCGGCTCAACGGGATTGCTGGCGATTCCGCTCATGGATGACTCCAAGTCACGGAAGCATATAAGAGACGGCTCTTATTTTCAACTTCATTTTTAGTGGTTGCTACGGTAATGTGTGGTTCCGCGGAGCATGGCGGCGTGACTTTGAGTCAGACTTCATGAAACGGGCTTCCAATTCCATTTACGACGCGATCATCGTGGGCGGCGGTCACAACGGGTTGACTGCGGCTGCGTATCTGGCGCGGGCTGGGCTTTCCACGCTGGTGCTGGAACGCCGCGAGATTGTGGGCGGATGTTGCGTGACCGAGGAGATCGCTCCGGGCTGCCGGGTTTCGACAACTTCTTATATTGCCAGCATGCTTCGGCCCGAAGTAATTGCGGAGCTGCGGCTGGCCGATCATGGATTGCGCATGATTCCCTGCGACCCGGCGATTCAAGTTCCCTTCCCTGACGGGCATGTAGTTCCGTGGTGGGTAGACAGGGAGCGGGCGAAAGCCGAGTTTGGAAAGATTTCCACGAAAGATGCGGCGCGGTTTGTTGAGGTCGACGATCAACTGAAGAAGCTGGCGCGCTATCTGCAACCGTTTTTCTTGGAGCCTCCGCCAGAAGTGGACATGCGGACGGTGGGCGGATGGAGAGACTTGTTTCGTGTGGGCAAACGGTTTCGCGGGATTTCCGGCGCGGAGATTGCGCAGCTGATTTCGTTTCTAACCGGAAGCCTGGGCGAGTTTCTCGATCACAACTACGAATCCGAGAAGATGAAGACGATGTTCCTGGCGAACAACGTGTATGGCAAGCATGGTGGGCCGTACCAGCCGGGAACGGCGATTGGGCTGCTGTTTCATCTGCTGAGCGGCGGAGAGCACGAACTGCAGGGCTTTTACGGACATGTGATGGGTGGGATGGGATCGATCACGCAGGCGCTGGCAGCGGCCGGAAAGAAGCTGGGCGTGGAGATTCGAACGTCCGCGCCGGTCGCGCAAATTGAAGTGCGTAACGGGCGAGCTTACAGCGTAGTGCTGGAGGATGGAAGCGAGGTTCGCGGGCGGATGATTCTTTCGAACGCCGATCCTAAGCGGACATTCTTGAAAATGATTGCGGCGCGCGAGCTACCGGAAGATTTTCTGTTTGCGGTGCGCGGCATCAGGATGGACGGCCCATGCGCGAAGGTCAACTTTGTACTGGCGGAGGAGCCGCGGTTCACCGGAACGTCGCCGCAGGCGTCGCCGCTCGAGCGCACGTTCTACACGCTGGTTCCGTCGCTCGAATTTGCCGAGCGATGTTATGACATCGCGAAGTTTGGTGAGATTCCGGAAGAGCTGTGGGTGGATTGCGTGGTCTCGTCGAACGCGGATCAGTCGCTCGCGCCGCCGGGCAAGCACATCCTGACCTGCTTCGTGCAATACGTCCCTTACAAATTGCGCGAAGGAAATTGGGATGAGAAGCGGGAATTGCTGGGTGATCGCGTGGTGAAGAAGATTGCCGAATATGCACCGAACGTGCTGAGTGCGATTGTGGCGCGGCAGGTGCTGACGCCGCTGGATTTGGAGCGCACCTACGGATTGACCGAGGGCAATATTTTCCACGGTGATTTGCGGCTGGAGCAACTCTTCTTTATGCGTCCGCTGCCCGGCTGGGCGCAGTATCGCACACCGATTCGTGGGCTTTATCTGTGCGGAGCGGGAGTACATCCGGGTGGAGGGGTTACAGGGGCGCCGGGGCGGAATGCGGCGATGCAGGCGCTGCGGGATTGGAAGAAGGGGCAATTCAAAGAGACAGCCTGAAAGCCTTTAAACGCCAAGGTCGCTAAGGATTCGCGAAGTTCGCAAAGAGAGAAACCGACTTAAGGAGCGAGCATGAAAAAGAAAAACATTCTGGAAAGACTGAAGGAAGGCCCGGTGTTGGGCGACGGCGGATATCTGCTGGAACTGGAGAAGCGGGGGTGGGTGCGAGCGGGTCCGTTCACTCCGGAGGTGGTGCTGACGCATCCCGAGGCGTTACGCGAATTGCACGTGGAATTTCGCGAAGCTGGATCGGAAGTGCTACAGGCACTGACGTTCTACGCGAGCCGGGATAAGCTGGCGACTGTGGGGCTTGAGGATCGGTTGCAGGATTTGAATCGAGCGGCGGTCCGCATTGCGCGCGAGGTGGCGGGAGATCGTTGCCTGGTTGCGGGAAACCTGAGTCTTACTTGGATGTACGAACCGGGCAGCGCGTCGGCCGCCGACCGGGTGCGGAAAACGTTCGACGAGCAACTGGCGGTGCAGGTTGAGGAAGGCGTGGACTTCATCATCGGGGAAACGTTTTCATTTCTCGGAGAGGCGCTGATCGCGGTGGAGCGTGGAAAGAAAACCGGCTTGCCCACCATGGTCACGATTTGTTTCGAGAACAAAGACGAAACCACCGACGGGAAGAGCGCAGCCGATGCGGCGAAGGCGCTATTCGATGCCGGCGCTGACATTGTTGGCATGAACTGTTTGCGGCCGCCGGAGCACCTCCTGGGTCCGATGGAGGAAATGCGCAAGGCGGTTTCAGGATATCTGGCGTGTCAGCCGGTCGCATACCGCACTCCGAAGGAGAAGCCTGACTTCACCAGCTTGCCCGAGTTTCCTTACGCGTTAGATCCGTTGCAGCTTACGCGAAAGGAAATGGGGGAATATGCCGCGCAGGCGCGCGATATTGGCATCAACTTCATTGGCGCGTGCTGTGGCACAGTGGCAATGCATGTCCGGGAAATGGCGCGGGTACTCGGCAAGTTGCCGGAGGATTCGCGAACCTGGAAGAAGGGCGGGGAGAAACCGATGTCCGCCTACGAATACTACGACCACGACAATCTGAAGGCGGGCAGCCGGACGTAAATCGAAGCCTCGGGAGAATCACGCGAGCAGGCTCTACCGCAAGAGCCTGCTCGATTTTGTTTTCGGTTGGAACTAGCCGATGCCGCGTAAGCGTGGCTGTTCGGCGTGCACAAGCGGCACATCCACCAGGTGTTCGCTGAGAAACCAGGCTTGCAATTCATTGGTGCGCAGGACATCGCTGACGACCAGGTCGTTGGTGCCATCGTCTCCCAGTTCGTCGGCCAGGCGCGCCAGCGTGCGGCAGTGGCCGATGATGATCTGATGCGCATCGAGTAAGCGGGAAATCTGCACCGGCACTTCTTCCCTGCCGCGCGGCGGACGCTCGATGCGCGTGGTTTCTGCCACGTCGGCAGCCATGGCGATCGAGACTCCACCGAGAAGCTGGATCCGTTCGGCGATCGTGTCAACAATTTCCGATTGTTCTCCGTAGTGTTTGTCAAACAACAGATGGAGTTGATAGAACGTTGGTCCTGCGACTTGCCAATGCGATTTCTTGTAGAGATCGCGCAGGGTCATGGTGTCAGCCAGCAACAGGTTGAGTTGCTCGGTCATTTCGAGGCGAATCGGCTCCTCAAGATCGAGTGGCAACATGTGCGAAACGGTGCCGTACTTTTGAATTTCTGGAGCGCTCTGGTGAAGGCGGGGTTGCGCGCTGATGTTTCCTCGCTCGCTGGTAGGTGCTTTTGCGTTGAGATCTTTCTTGGTCATAGATAATGCTCTCCTCGCTGCTTAGAAATGCTTAATTCCTGCTTACGGAACCTTATCCCCTGTTCGATGCCCGGAACCTGCTGTTGGATGCGATACGTGGTGTCAGAAAAGGGCTCAAACCGGGAAGGAGGCGAGCGTAGGGGCATGGAGCGCGAGCGCAAGGGGACAATTGCGGAAGCCGCCGCGAAGGTTGCGAGGCAAAAGCGTGCCCGAAGAAGTTTGACGATGTCGGAGCCTTTGTTTATGATCGAACTGCGGGGTGGAGCAGTCTGGTAGCTCGTTGGGCTCATAACCCAAAGGTCGGTGGTTCAAATCCACCCCCCGCAACCAA
>Ga0187890_10002195_pt1 | contig 13708 bp, 5 predicted proteins | sample June2016WEW_21_1_FD_133005 | JGI IMG/M metagenome (GOLD analysis project Ga0187890, IMG submission 133005) | Peatland microbial communities from SPRUCE experiment site at the Marcell Experimental Forest, Minnesota, USA - June2016WEW_21_10 | ecosystem: Environmental > Terrestrial > Soil >... | reverse complement strand
GGTGGTGGAACTGGGATCGATGCGCGACCGAAGGATGGTGAAACCGACCTGGCCAGCGCCGATGCCATACAGATTGTTGGCCTGCGTCGAATTCAGCACTGGCTGCCAAGCAGTTGAGGTGCCGAATCCGCGAATCGTCTGATAGGTGGTATTAAAGTTGATGGAATCGCTCTGGGCCCAGGCGAACGTCGACAGGGACAAGCAGAGCAAGGCAATGCGGTAAGGCGTCAAAACCTTCATTCTGATACTTCTCCTTTTTCCCCTCCGTTTTTGGCAGGTGTGGCCGAAGGACGCCACGCAGATGGGAAACCGAACCGAGAATCGCCGGTGCTCCTAGCCAGCAAATGAATCTAGTCGAGGGTGGTAACGGAAAAAAGGGGTTACACTGTTGTTCACGACCTAATGCTTTTATAAAGTTATATTTACAGGCGGGGTGGAGAACATTGCAAACGAAGGGCTGAGGCCCAAGGCCTCAAGCAATTCGGGTAAAGGTCACCGGGCAGGTCAGGTAATCACACGTGAAGCACTGTGATACACCCCTCCCAAACCCGTGCTTTAACTCGATCCGGATAGATGGCGACCCCGCTCCCGCGGGAGCGGGTTGGCGGATCCCCGGTAACCGATTGCATACCGGCTGCGGTGAAAAATAGGGTTACCGCCGCTGGTCGATAGGTCGCCTCCGTGAGTTGTCAACTCGTGCGTGCTATGCTATTTTCAGTGGCGAGCGTGATGGAAATGGTCCCGGAAAATTCGCCGACAATAGCGGGATTTTTAGAGAATTTCGAAGAAGAAAACGACCCTAAAAAAGAGCTGATTCGTCGTATAGTCTCCAGTCCAACCTTCGAAAAGCCAACTCGGCTCCGAGCTTTCTTCCTTTACGTCTGCGAATGCGCTCTCGATCAGCAGCCTGAGGCGGCAACCGAGCAACAGATTGGCATTCACGTGTACGGGCGGTCACCCGGTTATAACCCCAACGAGGACAATATCGTTCGGTCGCAGGCCCGGTTGTTGCGGTGGAAGCTCGAGCATCACTTCGCCAATGAAGGCAAAGATGAGCCGCTGGTTATCACGATTCCAAAAGGACAATACCTCCCGGTTTTCAAAAGCCGTGCTCCCTTGGCCGCCACAACTCCTGATCCTGTCCCGGTCCAGCCAGTTGCTTTACCACCGGTAAAAGGACGGAAGGGTTTGCCGCTTGGACTGATCGCAATCGCCGCAACTCTGTTACTTTTGCTCGCCACCGTCTGGCTCGTGACACGATATGTAAGGTCCGAGTCAGTGAACCCGGTCTCGGTTGCTGCGCCATCAGTACAGGCACCCACAGAGGTTACAGGTGGTCCCCCGCAAATACTCGCTGCAGACGGCGCGATTCGGATTGCCGCAGGATTATCCGGAAATGGCTATACGGATGTGTGGGGCCATCGGTGGGAGACCGACCGGTATTACCGTGGAGGAGTGGCCGCGCCTGGACCTCACGATCTTTCGCCTCCAGTGCCAGATCCCGGACTGTTCAAGACTGTGCGCGAAGGGACATCTGCCGACTCTGAGGTTCCGACGTCTCAGCGTCAATTCGGTTACGACATCCCGGTGCAGCCGGGAACCTATGAGTTGCGGCTTTATTTCGCGAACCCGAATCTGCAAAGTGAATCGACTGGCCAGGAGGATTCGCAGAATCTTCACCACCTCCAGGTCGAACTGAACGGGCGCACGCTATTGTGGAATTTCGATCCGGTCGCCGACGGAGAGCCTGGGGCTATAGACATCCGTGCATTCAAGGACGTCTCGCCCGCTGTGGATGGCATGGTACACCTGGATTTCCTGCCCAATCCAGAGCGTGCGTTCGTCAGTGCAATCGAGCTGATTCCGGAATCGCACGGGAAGATCGATCCGATCAGAATCGCCGCCGGCCAATCGCAGGTGATTGAAAGCGACGGCATCCGCTGGGGAGGAGATAATTTCTTCATTCACGGGCGAACAACGATTGATCAGAGTCCTGAGCCTACTCCGCAACTGCCCCCGTATACCGTTCGTGAACGATTCGGAAATTTCAGCTATGCGATTCCTGTACCGCCGGGGTCCTACACTGTCAAACTCCATTTCATGGAGTCATTTTTCAGCCCGGTCAACCCCTCCAGCACTTGCAGGGGAGGCGAAGGTTGCAGAGTCTTCGACGTCAGTTGCAATGGCGTGGCGCTTCTGCAGGATTTCGATATCTTTAAAGCCACCGGCGGAACATTCCGTCCCGTGGTCCGCACCTTTCAAGGCCTACATCCGAACGGCCAAGGCAAGCTCCTGCTGACATTCTCGGCCAAAACGAATTACGCGGAAGTGCGGGCCATCGAGGTTATTGACGAGGCAAAATAGTTCGGATGGCAGGATAGCGGTCGCAGAAACTGCCTGGACTCTGGTGCCCCGAATCCTACAGCTTAATCAGCCACGCACCTCGGAAGCATCGCGAGTTTATGATTGCCATCATAGATAGATGGCGGAAGGTCAGGGATTCGAACCCTGGAGGGCCTTTCAACCCTGCCGGTTTTCCATACGACTATAGCTTTCGCTACCAAGCGCTCGCTTGTTTGTGGTCTGGACTTTGTCTTCGCCATAGCCAAAATGGCCGTAGGCGGGAGCCGTCAAGTCTCTACACGTTGCCGGCTTGAGCCAGCCTTCGCTCGGCGTTGCCTCGGATTTTCCCAGGGGGTTCGCCGACTTTGACTCCCTACATCTGCCGGGTTTCCACGACAGCGCTCGATTTAACAAGACCGGTGCATTCAACCGCTCTGCCAACCTTCCGTCCGATGTAGATTATCATACTGTTTATCAGTACGCACCCCTCCGGACTTCTACACCAGGGCAATCGCATGAATCAGGGCAAATCCCGTCACAGTCTCACAGTTTCACAGGAAAACAGGGGGGGTGGGGGTACCCCTTCGAGCCGAACCAACCGATTGGCTTTGTGCGGAACGTGTCCATTAAGGTTCTAATGTTCACAAAAGAGCCTATGAAATCGGTTGCTGCGATGCGCTGGAAATTGACTAGATAAATTCAGGTTAGCAGGATGTGAGTAATTATATGCAAAACGCATTCATGCAACTGCCTTGACTTCTGTACCCTTCCGAAGTAACAATACTGGATCAAATCCGAAGTAACAATACTGAGCCAAATTTCCATTTTGTCGTGATCCGCCTAGCTAGCGATGTCAGCCGAACCATACGAGATCGTAGTTACCAGCAAGCGGCGTGACGGAAATCTTGGCTTAGAGAACCTGACAGCAAATGCTGAGATCTCTTATCATTGGGTCGGCTCACCACAAGGAGTTCGTACGATGAGGAAACTGAAGGTACTCTTGTTGCTGGCAGGAATGACTCTTCTTCCGGCAATTGCGGCAAAAGAAATTGGTGCGACAAAGGTCACGGTTGCGCAGTTGGAGCAGGCGCTGGCCGCGGCGCACGGCAAGCCGGACGCAGACTTGGCAAAGCAACTTTCAGGAATGGAGTTGACCGAACGGCTTAGCGCGGCCGGGTTTGCGCGCCTGAACGCCGATCTGCCTGGAGACAAGGCCCGAGAGGGGCTGATGATCCTGGCCGATTCAGCGGTATTTCTCGAACCGCCGGCGGCGGAGATTCCCGCAGACACCTCTCCGGACCCAGCCACCGCGCGCCAGATGCTGACGGCGATTGTGAACTATGTGAATAAGACCGTCCCTCAGTTGCCGAATCTTATCGCGGTGCGCAATACAGCCCAATTAGAGGACAAGCCGCAGGAGGATCAGCTAGGTGCAGTCGGCATAACCTCAACGGCCGGCATGCCCTTGCACTCCGTAGGCAACTTCAGCCTCACGGTGACATATCGCGACCACAAGGAAGTGGTGGACGAGAAGGCATTGAAGCATGCTCCGAAGTCTGGAGGATTAGTCACCTCGGGAGAATTCGGGCCGCTCCTGGGCAGGGTTGTGGCCGATGCGCTTGCGGGCAAGATTACCTGGGCCCGCTGGGAGCAAGGCGCGAGTGGAAAAGAGGCGGTCTTCCACTACACCGTCCCCAGCGGGAAGTCACACTATAATGTGCAGTTTTGCTGCGTTGTAGACGGATACAACAGCGATGGGTCTCCGGTGATGCACGTCTTCAGCGAAAATGACGCTTATCATGGGGAAATTGCTTTTGATCCAGCGAGTGGAGCGATTCTGCGCATCTCCATGGAGGCAGAAATGCCGGAGGGCGGACTGGTCTCCCGGGCCGATATTCTGGTCGAATACAAGGCGACGGATATTGCGGGAAAGAGCTATATATGCCCGGCGAGAAGTGTCTCCGTTTTGATGGCGCATACGGCGCAGCAGACGGGGATTTATTCCAGGATGCATTACAAAGGCGCGGCAAAGACCTTTCTGAACGACGTTGCATTCGGGCAATACCGCCGCTTCGGTTCCGAGTCACGGATTCTGGCCGATGACAGCCCGGCTTCGAGCCTGCCGTCGGGTCCTGGCTCGGCGGAGGTGCCCACTTCCCCCGTGTCGAGGGCGCCAACGCACTAGCGATCGCTGAATAAGGCAACAGCGGGGGAGCCTCGAACAGTTCCCTTGCTGTTGCCTTGAGGGCTCGTTGGTTTACTTCTTGCCTTCCACTTCATCTGCAAGTGCACTGGCGCCGTAGAGCTTGCGCAAAGCCTCGATCATGCCTGCTGAATGAACTGCAACCGCACGGTTCTTGCTCCCGTCATAAACAAAATCGCCCGCGAGTGACTCGATGTTTCCATCAAAGATCAGACCCACCAGTTCCCCGTCGCGGTTGACTACCGGCGAACCGGAGTTACCGCCAATGATGTCTCCGGTCGAGACAAAGTCGAGCGGCGTTGCGAGGTCCAACTTGTCGCGACCGGCCGCTTCTTTGGGCGTCAGATCGAAGGGCGACTGGTTGCTAAAGCTCGCTGAGCGGTCGTAGAGCCCATAAAAAGTGGTGAAAGGCGGAGCGATTGTGCCGTTGTAGGGATAGCCGTCGACAGTGCCGTAACTCAGACGCAGAGTGAATGTGGCGTCGGGGTACGCGTCCTTGCCATAGACCGCAAAGCGGGCCTTGCCCAGCTTTTCGCCGGCCGGGGTGAGCGCGCTTTCGATCTCATCATGCTGCCAGCGGCGGTAATCGCGTGCCAGAGGGTCCGTGCGGCGAGCTGCCGCAATCATGGGATCGGTCGAGGCCGCAACGGCTGCCTCGCCGCCATCGAGCAGGGCCTTGCGCACCGCAACATCGGTCAGTTTGGTTCCATCCACGACTGAGTTGACGAAGGTGCTCACGTCGCTGCCTTGAAGCAGTTTGTTCAGGTACTCATCGTCTTTGCCCAGCTTCTCCTCCGCGAGATTGAGTGCCGTGGTCATGAAGAGCTTCTCAGTGGAGAGATAGATGGTTGCGGGCGAGAGAAGCTGGAATCGAAGAGATTCAAGTTGGGCGTCGTGGTATCCGTCAAGCCGCTCGCCGTCAGGCTTCTTCACCTCTGTGACGTACTGCACGATCTGGCGCGCAATGGTGAACAAGCGGCTATCGGTTCTTCGGAAGATCATTGCCCTTTGCCGCGGAGTGACCTTTTTTTCGATGGCGGCTATCGTATCCCAGGCGTCACCGTAGGCCTTTTTCCACTCAGGATTGGCTTCGACGCGGGCTCGAAAATCGCTCTCTTCGGCCTGCTTCTTCGCCATGATCGTCTTGTCATTGAGAGCTTCATATCGACCTTGATAGACCTTGAGCGAATTTTGCAAACCGAAGATGGTGGTGCCGACCAGACGGGCCTGTTCCGGGCCTTGAGAAGCGAAGGCCTGAGCTGCTGCGATGCGCCGGCTGAGATATTCGATATATGCCGGCTCGATCGAATTGTGTTCGAACGACAGTTCGTCCATGGTATCGTCGCGCTGGCTCGAGCCGGGATGACCGGAGATGAAGATCAGCTCGCCCGGTTTGGCCCCTTTGGCGCTCCACCTTAGATAGTTGTCTGTGTGGAGCGGCTTGCCATTGTCGTAAACGCGGAAGAGGGCCATGTCCAGGTCGTAGCGCGGATAAGTGAAGTTATCGGGATCGCCGCCAAAGAAGGCGGCTTGCTGCTCGGGCGCGAAGACCAGCCGTACATCGGTGTACCGCTTGTACTGGTAGAGCCAGTACTCGCCACCCTGGTAGAACGAAACCACGTCGGAACGCAGGCCTGTCTTATCCTTGCTTTCTTTTTCGATCGCTGCGATCTCGGCGTCTTGCGCTTTCAACGCCCTGGTCTGATCGGCAATACCCTTGGCCGCCCCTTGCACCCGCGCGGTCACGTCCTTAAGATCGACTAGCACATTCACCTCGAGGTCCGGTGAGGCCATCTCCGCGTCGGGCGTTGCAGCATAAAAGCCGTCGCGAACGTAGTCATGCTCCGCCGTCGAGTTTTTTTGCAGCTGGCCGCGTGCCACGTGGTGGTTCGTCAGTAGCAGGCCATTGGGGCTAACAAATGACCCTGACCCGCCGTCATTAAGCCGCACACTCGCGAGGCGCAGATGGTCCAGCCATGCCCGGGAGGGATGAAAGTCGTACTTGGCCGCCAACTGCTTCAGAGGCGGGTTGTCGAATGTCCACATGCCCTCTTCGGCGTGAAGCATGGGCGCGGCGAGAGGGAGCAAACCGGCCGAAAGCAGCAAAACGGAACGGAGATTACGAGCGAACATAGGGAGCCTCTCGGTTGCCAGAGTTAACGCAGTCGGCGAAACTCACCGTGATGGCGGGCCCGCGACAAGTTGCCGACTTCCCATCATAATCCTGCGGAGGCAAAACCAGCCCAATTCAAATTGAACCTGGCCTTGGGCTGGGCCAGTTTTCACTCCGTCGCAGGGGTGATCGTGTTCGTTCCAACATGGACCACGCAGCCCGCAGTCTGACAGACGATATTGCTATTACTTGGGTCGGCGTCGGTGAGTGCGGTCAGATATGAATCTGCAGTCACCACCCATCTGCTGGCCTCGTCCAGCGCAAGGCTCACCGCTGTGCTGCCGGAGTTGGCGGTATTGATTGCGCCGGTCAGCGTGGAGGGGTTGGGTGTAGCGGCCGCATCTACGTTCAGCGTCAAGGCGACCGCGCTATTAGTGTCGACAATCACATCGCCTGTCAATGTCTCGCCATAGGCGTTGAACGTGATGCTGCCTCCGTTCGAGCCGGCAATTCCCCACGTTCCACTGTTCAGCGTCGTCACTGTGATGCTCGAACCGGTCCTGGCCGAATACGAAGTTGTCGTTGAGGTCGTGGTGGCCGCGGTAATAGTAACAGTGACGGCGGCTGAGGTGCTGGTTGCAAAGGTTGAATCGCCGGAATAGGTTGCCGTGATTGAGTCCGAGCCAACGGCTAGAGAGGTTGTAGTCAGGGTCGCCGTTCCCGCACTCAGGGTTCCAGGGCCCAGCGCGGTCGCACCGCTAAAGAAAGTGACCGTTCCGGTCGCAGTTGAGGGCGAAACTGTTGCCGTCAGCGTCACGCTTGCACCCGCAGCAGCGGTCGTGGGCGACGCCATCAGTGTGGTGGTAGAGCCCGTTGTACCGGTGACATTGAGAGTGTCCGCACTGGATGTGCTCATTTCGTAAGTGGAGTCACCGCTGTAGACGGCGGTTAATGAATACGTTCCGGGACTGCTGAATGTGGGGTTGGGCGAAAGAGTGGCAGATCCCGAACTCAACGTTGCGGTGCCTAGCGATGTTTTGCCGTTATAGAAGGTGATTGTTCCGGTCCCCGTTGAGGGCGTGACGGTAGCCGTCAATGTGACGCTCATGCCGGTCACAAGTGATTGGACCGATTCGGTGAGGGTCGTCGTGCTGGGGGTGGCGCCCGTCACGGTAACTGTGACGGCGCTCGAAGTGCTTTTCGTATAGTTGGAATCGCCGGAGTAAACGGCGGTCAGCGACACCGGCTCGGCAGTGGCAAATGTTGGGTCAGGCGAAAGGGTCGCAGATCCTGAACTCAGCGTCGCCGTGCCGAGCGAAGTTGTGCCGTTATAGAAGGTGATTGTTCCAGTCGGCGTTCCGTTCCCTGTCGAGGGCGCAACGGTAGCCGTCAACGTGACGCTCGCGTTCGTCGCAACCGAAGTGGGCGTTGCCGTGAGGGTCGTGGTGGTGGCAGCGGTAGCGGCCGCAGTGACGGTAACAGTGACCGCGGCCGAGGTGCTTGTCGCATAGGTGGAATCGCCGGCGTACGTTGCCGTGATTGAGTCCGAGCCCGCTGCCAGAGACGTTGTGGACAGGGTTGCTGTTCCCGAACTCAGCGTCCCCGTCCCCAGCGAATTCCCGCCGCTGTAGAACGTGACCGTTCCAGTCGCGGCCGAGGGCGAAACTGTTGCCGTCAGCGTCACGCTCGCACCAGTTGCCGCGCTTGTCGGCGATGCAGTCAGCGTGGTAGTGCTCGCGGTGGTGCCGGTGGAGGTTGGAGCCTCCCAAAAGTCTCCGCAACCTGTCAGGAACGCGGCTCCCGCGAGCGCCAGGAGACCCAAAGCCAATCCGCTGCAAGCAAATCTAACGTTCTTCATCTCTACCTCATATTGGTCCTTGGGTCGGCATGAAAGATTGCCAAGGATGGATTTCCGATGAAACAGAACCAGAGGCGGCTCTGACAAGGGTCTCGTCTCATATTGTACGTGCGACCCCGGCGGGGCTTTCTCTTAGAACCAGACGCGCAGCCCCATTCTGATGCTCGGGTCCACGCGGAAGCCCAAGCTAACGGCCCTTCTGCTATATCGTCGGAGCGCGATCAACCCGACTCGCCGGCGCCCTCACCGGCGCTGCACCTAGCAGTCATGCTTTGATGAGTCACGGCAAAGAGTACCTTGTTGCAGCTCACGGTTTCGGCATCACCAGCACGTCCACGCCGCTGGCCGCATCTTTTTGGCGAAAGACCTGCTCAGTGGCCTTCTGAAACTCCTCCGGCCGCGCATTGGGAATGTCGGTAAAGGTCTGCGGATTGCGATCGGTCAACGGGAACCAGGAGCTCTGGACTTGCACCATAATGCGATGTCCGCGGCGGAAGGTGTGGAAGAGATCGGGCATGGTGAAGTTGAGATCGGCCTCTTTACCTGGCGTCAGAGGCTCCGGCTTCTCCCAACTGTTGCGAAATTTGGCACGGAAGGGTTCGCCGCGCAGCAGTTGCTGGTAGCCGCCCATGTGCACAGGCGGCGCGTCGGTGATCCGTTTGTTCCCGTGCGATGTCTCTTCCGCGTCGGGATAGTCCTCGGGATAGACGTCGATCAGCTTTACGTCGAAGTCAGAGTCCGTGCCTGAGCTCGAAATCCTCAGCCGTGGCGAGATCGGCCCGGCAATGGTAACGTCCTCTTCGAGCGGCTCAGTCTGGTAGACCAGCACATCCGGGCGATAACTCGCGAAGCGTTGGTCGTCCACCATGTAACGCTGGGGGACGGTGTCCGTGGTGTAGCCCACGAAAGGTACCGGATGATTCGGATCGCTGGGATACTCGTCGATGCCAGTTGTTTCCGGGGGCGGATCAAAGCTCAGCTTGCCGCCGGCGTGGAAATAAAGCGTCTTCGGCTGGGCGGCCTTGGGCGGCCACGAGTCAAAGTTGCGCCACACGTTCGTGCCCGTCTCAAACACCACCGCGTGCGGCAGTTCTTTCTCTTTTCCTTTCAGATAATGCTCGAAGAATGGAAACTGCAAATTAGTGCGGAAGTACTCGCTGGTCTTTGAATCGAACTCGACGTCGCCCAAGCGGCTACCATCGCTGCGTGCCCAGCCGCCATGAACCCAAGGGCCCTCGACCAGTGTTGTGGGCGTCTGCGGGTTAAAGCGGTTGATCGCGTAGTAGGTTTTGAGGGGGCCGCTCAGGTCCTCGGCGTCAAACCAGCCCCCCACCACGAGCACCGCGCAGTGAACGTTTTTCATGTGCCGTTCCAGATCCCGCGCTTGCCAGTAATCGTCATAAGTATCGTGGTAAGCCTGGTCGTTGAAGAGCCAGTTGGATCCCTTCAGATAGAGCTTGTCGAGGTTGGCGATATTCCCCGCTTGAAGATAAAACTTGTAACTGTCCGGCGTGCCGAAGTCGAAGGGAACTGTCGGTTTGGGAGTCTGCGGCTTGTCTTGCGGATAGAAGAATGGCGCGTAAAACTCAAAGTTAGCCGAGAGCATGAACGCTCCGCCATGGTAGGAGTCGTCGCCCAGGAACAGGTCGTTCATCGGCGCTTGCGGACTAGCTGCTACCAACGCGGGATGGGAATCGATGATCGACGCCGAGGTATAGAACCCCGGATAGGAGATGCCCCAAATGCCCGCCTTGCCGTTGTTGTTCGGCACGTGCTTGAGCAAGAATTCGAGAGTGTCATAGGTGTCGGAGGAGTCGTCAACGTCTTGCGGAGACTTCTTCTGGTCAATGTGGGGCGTCATCTCTACGAAACTTCCTTCGCTCATCCAGCGCCCACGCACGTCCTGATAGACAAAGATGTAGCCCGACCTCTCGAATTCCTCTGAAGGGCCCAGCGCCTTCCGATACTGGTCTTCACCGTAGGGTTCTACGCTGTATGGCGTGCGGTTGAGCAGAAACGGATAGGGGCCGGCGGCGCTATCCTTGGGCACATAAACCGAGGTAAACAACCGCTTCCCGTCTCGCATAGGAATGCGGAACTCGTACTTGGTGTAGTGGGCGCGAACGTAGTCCTCTTTGGGCGCCTCGGATGGGTGCTGCTGGGCGCGGAGTGGGGGAATCGCAAAGGCAACAATGGCTAGAACAACGAACGAAAGTCGATGCGGCTTGGACATCTTCTGCTTAGATCTCCTAATCAACCAGATTACTCCAGGAAGAAGGGTGTGCGGGAGGGGGAAGGCAAGGCGCATCAGCGATCAACGACTGTATGGCTCATTTCTGTTTTTCTGATGGATTCTTTATATCGGGTTTGCGAGATTATAGGTTGGCGCTAGCTTTTGAATCTTTTGCGAGTTCTCATGCATTTTTGATTTGTAAACAGTTTTTCTTGAGTGTTGAGCGAAGTTTGGACAAGATTGAGAGAGCTTGATCTTTGAGGCGCTTCACCCGATAACGCCTCGGTCAAGAACCTAAATTCCAGCCGGCGAGCTGGGCTTCGCGGAGGAGTTATCTTCCCCGCGAAGCGGACCTCAAGCGGGGAAGAGTTCTTCTGCCAGTAAAGAAAAATAGTGTGTTGCGGGCCTCGTGCTAAACCGCAGCGCAGAGCCGTACCCAAATACAGACAGAAGCAACGCAAGCCAAGACCTTTGGAGGAACTATCTGTGAACAGACTATGCGGAACCATCTTTTGCTGCATCCTCTCCGCCCCATTCCTATTATCTGCGCAGACCGCGACGACTTCACTCCGCGGCGTCGTCAAGGATCCCAGCGGCGCCCTGGTTGGTGGCGCCACGGTCAGCCTGTTGAATAATGCCAACGGCACGGCGCTCAGAGCCACGGCCGGCGACACCGGTTTCTATGTATTCTCGCAGATCCCGCCCGCTCGTTACTCCATTACGGTTTCGGCCGCGGGCTTTGCCAGCCAGACCAAGACGGCCGAATTGCTGGTCGACCAGCCGGCCACGATCGATTTCACACTCACGGTGCAAACCAGCGCGGAGACCGTAGACGTCAGCGATACAGCACAGACATTGAATACCACCGACGCCTCGTTGGGCAACTCCGCGAACAACGCGCTGATCCAGGCCCTTCCCAGCGAGACCCGAAATGTGCCGGACCTGCTCTCATTGCAACCCGGCGTGCTCTACCTGCCGAACACCTACGACAGCCGAAGCGGAGCCGTGAACGGGGGACGGTCGGATCAAGGCAACGTCACGCTGGATGGCGTAGACGACAACGACCAGGTGGCTGGATTTTCCTTTACAGGTGTCCTGCGCGAGACTCAGGACTCAATCGAAGAGTTCCGCGTGACCACCGGGGATGCCAATTCGGATGCCGGCCGTTCTTCGGGTGCGCAGATCAGCATGGTCACAAAGTCAGGGACCAACAGGTTTCATGGCGCGGCCTACGAATACAACCGGCCGACCTTTACCGTTGCCAACGACTGGTTCAACAAAGAAGCGCAGATCTCGGGCGGTCTGCCGAACGTTCCCGGAAAGCTTATTCGGAATATCTTTGGCGTTGCCGTGGGTGGGCCGATTCGGAAGGACAAGCTTTTCTTCTTCGCTAACTATGAAGGCCAACGCCAGGCGGAGAATTTGCAGGTGAGCCAGATCGCTCCTACTGCAAGCTATCAGGCGGGAAACATCGTTTTTCCTGGCGACACCGATCCGGGCCAGCCGGATAATCAGGTCGTCAATCAAACCCTGAGCGCCGCCCAGATCGCCGCGTTAGACGCAGGATGCCAGGTATGCAACACGAGCGCATATCCCTACGGCCCAGGGCCCGATCCGGCCGCGCTGGCTTACTTCAATTCCATGCCGACCGCCAATGGGACGAGCCTTGGCGACCAACTCAATGAGGGCTCCTATACCTTTTCCTCCCCCAACCCCAAGCGATTGAATACGACCATAGGAAGATTAGACTACGTGCCCACCGATCGGCATCGGATCTTCGTTCGCGGCAACCTGCAAGACGACAATACCCACGCCCCAGAGTATTTTCCCGGCCAGGGCCCGTCGAGCATTACCCAGGACAATAGCAAGGGAATTACCGCGGGAGAGACTTGGACGATCAGGCCAAATCTCATCAACGATCTCCGTTATGGTTTCGTCCGGCAGGGATTCGACCAGCGTGGCGTCGGTTCAGGCGACTACGTGGATTTTCGGTACCTGGCGACCACATCAGCCGAAACGCGCACGACCATTACAAGCGTGCCGGTGAACAATATTATCGACAACCTGACTTGGACAAAGGGCAAACATACCGTCCAGGTGGGGGCCAACTGGCGGCTGATTCACCAGAATCAAGGCCAAGATACAACGACCTTTCAGTTTGCCTCTTCCAACCCGACATGGCTTTCGACCAGTACTGGTCTTGTTCCTCAGCCAACAAGCGTGGGCGAGCTGCCGGTCGATGGCGGATTTAGTACCGCCTACGAACAAGCATTGGCGAACATGCTCGGAACGATTCCCGAACTTGAAAACTCGTTCAACTACCAAGTCACCAGCGCCACCACTGGAAGCCTGCTGCCCGACGGTGCATTTCTCAACCGGGCCTTCAAGGCCAATGAATATGAATGGTACGTGCAGGATGCGTGGCGTGCGCGGTCCAATCTCGTGGTGACCCTCGGCGTCCGCCATACCATCCTGCAGACCCCGTGGGAAACCAACGGCCAACAGGTAGCTCCTACGATCGATACCCATGCCTGGTATCTGGCCAGAGAAGCCGCCGCACAGGCCGGCCAGGTCAATGAGCCCAACCTCGCCTTCGCGCCTGCCGGTCCCGCCTATGGCAAACCGGGATTCTGGCCCAGGTCAAAGGACAACTTTGCTCCTCGCCTCGCGCTCGTCTATTCTCCTGATGGCAAAACATCGATACGCGCGGGAGCTGGAATCTACTATGACCACTACGGCGAGTCCCTGGTGAATGTCTTCGATCAGCAAGGGTCGTTCGGGATCAGTTCGATGATCACCAATCCCGGCGGAGTCTTTTCAATTGAAGGGACTGCGAACAACCCCGGCTCTCCACGGTTCACCGGGCGCAGGAACCTTCCGCCGATCGACAATGGCGGGGCGCCTACAACTCAAACTTACCCGTACACGCCCCCCGCTTCCGGGTTCGCTACAACCTGG
>Ga0187890_10002194_pt1 | contig 13709 bp, 10 predicted proteins | sample June2016WEW_21_1_FD_133005 | JGI IMG/M metagenome (GOLD analysis project Ga0187890, IMG submission 133005) | Peatland microbial communities from SPRUCE experiment site at the Marcell Experimental Forest, Minnesota, USA - June2016WEW_21_10 | ecosystem: Environmental > Terrestrial > Soil >... | reverse complement strand
GCGAAGCGCGCCTGGACTCGATGTCGGTGCCCGAGTGGCTCGACAGCACCGAGATCGGCACCGCGAGCCGCCTCGGCAAGCTGCTGCTCGCGAACACCGTCACCGAGAACGGCGGCGATCCCAGCGACCAGTCCGCGCTGGACCTGATCGAAATCACCGCCGGGAGCCCCCGCACACCGCTCGAACTGCTTCCCGGCGATGACGAGCGCTACCACGTCGTGGGCGGCAACGACCAGCTCGTCTCCGGCATGATCGCCGAGCTTCCCGCGGGCGCCGTGCGGCACGGCTACAAGCTCGTGGCGCTGCGCCAGAACGCCGATCTGACGAGCACGCTCAGCTTCGACACGGGTGCGAGCACCGTCGAAGTCGTCGCCGACTACGTCGTGCTGGCGCTGCCGTTCAGCACGCTGCGCGACGTCGAGCTGTCGCAGTCGGGTCTGTCGCAGGCCAAGCAGCAAGTGATCCAAACGCTCGGCATGGGATCGAACGCCAAGGTACACGTGGAGCTCGAGCGCAAGACCTGGCCGGCGCTCGGATTCGCGGGCGCAGCGTATGGCGAATGGGACCGCTTCTGCTGCGCGTGGGACGACTCCGTCCCACGCGGACCCGACGCCAGCCCCGCGCTGTTTGTCGGCTTCCCCGGCGCCGAGGTCGGCGCCAGCCAGCTCACCGGGGCCGCGCACGGGAGCGCGCCGGGCGCCGACGTCGACTGGTTCCTCGGTGAAATCGAGCCCGTGTACCCCGGCACGACCGCCGCCTACACGGGCCGCGCATACGAGGACCACTGGGCCGTGGACCCGTGGGTGATGGGCGCCTACTCCTACTACAGGGTCGGACAGGCCTCCACATATGGTCGGCTCGCCGCCGCGCCGGAAGGCCGCGTGCACTTCGCCGGCGAGCACACCTCGATCAAGTTCCAGGGGTTCCTCGAGGGCGCCGTCACCACCGGCGAACGCGCCGCGCGCCAGCTCGCGCACCACCTCGGCGGCGCGCGCCTTCACAGGTAGCGGAGAAACATCTCGGCGGTCCGTGCGCGCAGCAGCCTGCAACACATGTGACCGCTCTCACATCCTGCTGATGTGGCCCTTAGCCCCATGCGAGACACTCTGAGCCATGTCCGGGGCAGCAAAGCGACCGAACGCCCGACGGCTGGTGTTGCTCATCGCCGTCTTGGTCATCGCCGGCGTGATCATCGGCGCCACGCTCAATGCCGGCCCCGGCCCGACACCGCCCACAGCCGCGCGCCTGACCGCCGCAACGAGCCTCGAAACGGCGACGGCTGTCCCCGGCGCAGCATCCAGCGCCGCCGCTACGCCGTGCGCGGCCGCGAGCACAGCCACGATCGCGAGCGTCGACGCCACCGTCGCGCAGGGGATCTACGCGTCCGAGGTGCGCAGCAAGGAGGTGAGCGCTGACATCGCGCACATCACGAGCTCGCAGGCTCTGCTGAGCGCTCTGGCGAGCAACAACGAAGCGGCGGTGTACTCGGCTGTGCACACGATCGTCTACACCCCGCACTGGCACATCGTGCGGCTGCGCGTGGTGAAGGCGGGCCACGTCATGGCGGACGTCGGCGGACCGGACATCATCGCCCCTGTCTCCGGCGCGCTGCGGTCGAAGGGCAGGACGCTGGGGACCTACGTGATGTCGGTGCAGGACGACGCCGGCTACGTCAAGCTCGTCAGCCGGTTCATCGGCGTTCCGGTCGACCTCTACCGCAACGGCGCGTTCGTGATGGGAACGCTTCAACCCGCACCGTCCACCGTGAGCGCCGGTGCGCCGGTCCGCGTCCGCGGCGTCTCCTACCAGGTGCAGCTCGTGAGCGCCAGCGCGTTTCCCACCGGCCCGCTTCGTGTGGCGCTGTTCGTCCCAGTGCCCTCGAGCAGCGTCTCGGCCACGAGCTGTGCATCGGTGCGGCTCGGGGCGTGGGGCAGCTTCGCGATGCACATCGCGGCCCGCCTGCAGCCGCTGCAGACGCACTACCAGGCGCTCGTGGACGTGTTGCACGGCACGACCGGCGGCCCCGCCTACGTGCGCGCCGGCTCCAAGCGAATCGCGGGAGGTGCGGTGCCGGCGCACATCCCCAGCCGCGGGATCGTGAGCTACGGCGGGCGCTCATGGTCGGTCTTCTCCTGGGAACCGGTCCCGCCGGCGCGGATCTACTTCCTGACGCCCGTGTCCTGAGCGCGGCGGTCGAGATGCGCACTGCGGTGAACACGCGAAAGCTTGTGGGAGCGCTCGCCGCCGTCGCCGTGCTGGTCGCTGCGACAGCCATTCTCGGCCCAGCCCTCGGCCGATCCGAATCGAGCGGAGCGGACTCGGTGAGCGCCGCCGCCCGCTCCGCGCACGCGGCCGGACATGCCTCCACGCGCGGACATGCCTCGACGCTCAACGCTCCGCGCTCGGCGCCCGCGCGCCCGGTTCCGAGGCTGCTCGTGAGCGCGCCGACGCACGCGACGGTCGGCTGGAGGACGATCGTGAAGGTCCACGGGCAGCCCGCCGCGTGGCTCGCACAGCGCTCTGGGGTCACGCTCATGCGCTTCGACCAGAGATTCCTTCACCTCGACCTCCACGCCGGCTCGCTCGATGGCGGAGCGAGCGGCTGGAGGTATGGGAACCAGATCACGCCGCGCGAGATTCACCTCGTGGTTGCGGCGTTCAACGGCGGCTTCAAGCTCACCTACCCCAACACCGGGTTCATGTCCGGCGGCCACGTCGCGGCGCCGCTCAAGCCGGGACTCGCGTCGATCGTGACCTACACCGACGGGACCACCGACATCGGAGCCTGGGGCGCGGGCGTGCCGAGCGCTCACGAGGCGGTCTACTCCGCGCTGCAGAACCAGCAGCTGCTCGTCGATCACGGCCTCGCAGCCGTGAGCGCGGCGGGCTGCGTGACCGCATGCTGGGGAGGAACCGTCGGAGGGCGAACGGCGGTGCCTCGCTCCGGCCTCGGCATCACCTCAAACGGGCAGCTCGTGTGGGCAGCCGGTGAGCAGCTGCTGCCCAGCGAACTCGCCGCCGCGCTCCTCGATGCCGGCGCCGTGCGCGCGCTCGAGCTCGACATCAACCCCTTCTGGGTCGCCGGCTACGTGTACCTGCACCGCCCCGGCGGTCCCCTGCCCGTGCCGGTCGTGCCCGGACAGCACGGTATCGCCGGCGAGCTGCTCGAACCGTACACGCGCGACTTCTTGACGGTCGTGGCTGACTGAACTTCTGTGAGCGTAGTGCGCTTCGAACTACATTTCTGGCGTGGCGTCAGCTCCCCATCTGATCTCGCTGCGTCTCGGACGCGACGGGCTGAGCGCGCTCGACGAGATTGCAAGGCGACGAGGCTTGAGCCGTGCCGAGGCAGCGAGGCAGGCGATCACCGAGACAGCCGAGCGCGAGCGTAGGCACAGCGGGCTCGCAGCGGAGGCGAGGCGCCTCATGCAGGACGAGCGATACGTGCGAGAAGCGCGAGATGTCGCGGACCTCATGGAGACGCTGCGTGGTCCCTGGTGATGTCCACCGAATCAAGCTTCCCGGCAAGCGTGGTCACGTTCAGGAGGGCCGCCGCCACGCGGTGATAGTCCAAGCCCACGACCTGCTCGCCCTTTCCACCGTCGTCATCTGCCCGACGTCACGCTCAGCGTTCGCAGCCAGCTTTCATCCAGAGATCACGATTGCAGGCCAGCCAACGCAGGTGCTCTGCGAGATGGTCGGCGCCGTCGACGCCCGCGCGCTCGGCGAGCAGATCGAGCACCTGTCCCACGAGGAACTGCGCACCGTCGAGGATGCTCTGCTGTTGGTGCTCGACCTCCCTTGAGTGAAGACGTCCGGGAGCGAGCTGGCATGTCGCTCACTCGTGGGCGCGGAGCTCCCCCGCGTTGGCTAGTGCCCTTGCGTGATCGTCGCCTGCGACGCGGACCGAGGCGTCGGGGTGGGAGTGACGTTGTTGGCCCAGTTCTGAAGGAACGTCTCGGTGGCGGGCACGTCGAGGGGGTGGGCGAACAGGAAGCCCTGGCCGCTGTCGCAGTCCTCGTCTCTGAGTAGCGAGAGCTCGTGTTGTTGCTCGATGCCCTCGGCGAAGGTCTCGATCGAGAGTGCCTTGCCGAGTTGCACGAGGGTGTGGATGAGCGTCCCGCCCTCCTGGTTGTGTGCGAGCCCGGTGATGAAGGACCGGTCGATCTTGAGCGCGTCGACGGGGAAGCGTTGGAGGTGAGCGATGGATGAGTAGCCGGTGCCGAAGTCGTCGATCGCTATGCGTACGCCGAGCTGCTTGACCTGGGCGAGCCGGCGGGAGGTGTCCTCGATGTTGCGCATGAGCGTGGTCTCGGTGATCTCGATCGTCAGCGCCTGCGGGTCAAGACCGCTGTCGCAGAGCGCGCCTTCTATGTCGGTGAGGATCTGGTCGCTGTCGAGCTGGCGTGCGGAGACGTTGACGGCCATCGCGAGCGGGTACCCCGCCTGGCGCCACGTGGCGCCTTGAGCGCAGGCCTCTCGCAGGACCCACCTGCCGACGTCTGTGATCAGCCCTGTCTCCTCGAGCAGTGGGATGAAGTCGTTGGGTTGAACGACGCCGCGCAGTGGGTGGCGCCAGCGGATCAGGGCCTCCACTCCGGTGGGCGTCATGTCGCTCAGGTCGAATGTGGGCTGGTAGGCGAGGAAGAACTCGTCTTTCTCGAGTGCTTCGCGGAGGTCCATCTCGAGTTCCATGCGGTGCTGCATGGTGTCGTGCATGCCGGTCTCGAACACGGCGTAGCGATTCTTGCCGTCCCACTTCGCGCGATACATCGCGATGTCAGCCTCGCGCAGGAGCTCATCGGCCGACGCTCCGTCTGCGTCGGTCGAGGCTCCGTCCGCGGCTGCGATACCGATGCTGGCCGCGACGGTCACACGAGTCTGCTTGTCTGCCCCGAGCTTGAATGGCTGGGCGAGCGCGTCGAGCAGGCGCTCGGCGATCAGCTCGGGGCCCGCTGCCAGCGAGAGCTCCTCGGCGATCACGACGAACTCGTCCCCACCGAGGCGCCCCAGCGCGTCGATGTCGCGGACCACTCCCTCGAGCCTCGCGGCGACCGCCCGCAACAGTTCATCGCCGACCGCGTGGCCGAGCGTGTCGTTGATGCTCTTGAAGTTGTCCAAGTCGACGAACAGCGCCGCCACCGGCGTCTGGCTGCGACGCGAGCGCGCGAGCATCTGCTCGATGCGATCCAGGATCAACGTCCGATTCGGCAGGCCCGTCAACCCGTCGTGCGTCGCCAGGAACGCGAGCTCCTCCCCGCGCCGCGTGAGCTCCTCGTCATTTCGCTGGCGCTCAGCCTCATAGCACTCGCCCATCTGCACAAGGCTGAACTCGAGACTCAGCTGCAGTATGTTCACGGCTTCCGCGAGCGCCTCGGGCGAGACGTCCAGCTGCGTGGCGCTCTCGCGCAGCACCTCGGCCATCGAGTCGCGCCAGAACAAACAGCGCCTGGTCACCTCGTTCAGTGCCGCTGCGCGACGGGCCGCCAGCTCGCCGAAGATCTCCCACGTTTCCTGGCCGGCCTCCCGAACCACCGCCAGACTCTCCCCGGCCATCCACCCGGCTACCGTGATCGTAGAGCTCCTGCTGATCCGTTGGAAGCTGTCCTGAACCAGCGCGTCGACCTCATGGCCCGGACCTGCGGTTCGCGCGGCCGTCAGGCTGAGCACATCCTCAGCCCGCGCCTGCAGCGCCTCGCCGAGACGCCGCAGACCCTCCCCGGGCTGCCCCACATCAGGGGACGGCGGCACCGGGACTCGCATCTCATCCCTTCCCGAGCTCGGGCGTTGAACAGGCATCTCACCTCGACAGATCGGCTGTCAGCACCAATTCCATAAGTCCGACTACCTGCAGTAGACAAGGATCTGCGTGCCACGCGGTGTGGTGCTGCCGCTCGTTGGCCTGACCACGTGGCTGACTGCGCTGATCAAGCTCGATCGCTGAACGGCTCGCTTGACCTGAGCGAGTCAGCGCCGGGGGAGGAATTGCCAGCCATGTCGAGTGGCGCACGCGAGCACAGCGGCGAGGTCCGGCTCGCTGTCTGCTGTGGGCGCTCCGGCCTCCAGGAAGAAGCGCTCCATACCCGCCGGGCTGAAGAGCACGATCCGTCGCCCGGCTTTCTGGCCGACGTTGCCGCCGGAGTGCGCTACGCCTTGGGGGATATGGATGGTCTCGCCGGCGGATAGCTGGGTTGATGCGCCTTCCAGCTCCATCTCGAAGTCGCCTTCGACGATGTGGATGGTCTCGGCCTCGTTGGCGTGACGATGAGGCGGCAAAGACCAGCCCACCGGCGGCTGGTCAACGAGCAGGCAGAACGCGCCCGCGGTGTCTTGGCCAGCAAGGTGGATCTCGGTACGAACGCCACCCGGCATCCACACGACGCGAGGGCTGCCCGCCATACGCCGACGATACCGATGCTGCAGGCAAGCGCGTCGGCGGGCCGCGCTGCATTAGGAACGATTTGGGCCAATGAACCCTTGACGCCGACCACAACGATGACTATAATATTGGTCATGTCCGAGACTTTGCCCCTCTCCTCCGAAACGCAGAGGCTTACTGAGACGCCGAGGGTTGGATGCGATCGCGTCGAGTGTCTCGATGACTGCTGCGGCGACCGAGATGGGCAGGCGGTCGATCTGGCGACGCGCGGGTGGCATCACCAGCACCTTCCATGGTGCCTCGCTCACGCTGCTGCGTTGCGGCGGTTCTCGAGCCCGGCGCGAAGTTCGGCGAGTGTGGTGGCCTGCGCTCCATCCGCGAGTGCTTGCTCGCTCTCGTGGATCTGTTCCATGAGCGCAGGGTCGGACAGGATCGAGAGGGTTTCCTCGAGGCTCTCCAGGTCATCGTGGCTGATCAGGACGAAGAGGCGTTGCAGATCAGACCAAGAAGCCACTGCGCTAGTAATCACTCGAAAAGCCGTAGGCTGGCCGGCCCTTGTCACCTACAAGTGCCTGACCCCACAGTCCTTCGGGTACTATCATCCTTGAACCTGTGTCGATGGTGTGAGACGCCGGCAATACGCACGACCACGTAAGGGACGCCATGGTAACAGCCAGGCATGGGAGGAACTACATAAGAAAGCAGCACGAGGAGAGCGCATTATTTGCGTTGAGCCCTACCTGGTCACTATTGCCTGCCGGCGCGCAATTGACGAGCTGCGGCGCAACGGACCAGCCCGCCGGCTTGCCACTGACGTCGATCTCCTTGCGGCGAACGAGGAAGCAGATTGGGCGACGGCGATGGACAACAGGGCCCGCATCCACCACTACCTCGAGGCGATGCGCGAGTATCTGTCCGGTGTCGAGCTCGCCGCCGTCGCCCTGTGCCATGTTGAGGGCCTCAGCAGACCTGAAGCGGCGGTCATCCTCGGGGTCTCGGATCGACGCATCCAGAAGATCATGGATGGGGCAACCTCGAAGCTGGCCGGGCCAGTCGAGCTAATCATGGAGGATGAATGGTGCAGCCATCAGATGAGCAAGATCCGAGCTTTGGCTGCCGGCATGCTCGCGCGGGATGGTCATCGCTATGCGCTGGCGATGACGCATCTCGAGCGCTGTTCCGTGTGCCGCTCCTACTACCTTAAGAAACTACGAGGCTCCCAAGATTTGCCGTGCGACCCCGACGAAACAGCTAGGTAATCCGGACGAATAGGTCTGGCCGAGAGATGGAGGCTGCCATCCGGGCCTTGATGGGAGAGCCGTCGGGGTCACGGTTTTCGGTGGCGGTGGCGGTCGCGCGAGACATCCTCAACCCGGACCTACGGCTCGTGATCTCGGAAGCAAGCCACCTAGTCGGCTCGATCGTCTCCTCGATCACGATAATCAGGGACTCGAGTGCTATCGCTCGGGCCGATCATGAGCCTGCGCACATCGGGCTGACGCCGCTCCGGGCTACCGCACCGGCTTCTGATGATCACTTGGCGCTTCCATCTCGTCTGCTCCGCCTCGACTACAGAAATACCCCGAGCCCCGAGCTTGTCCAGAGTTCGAGCAACGACTTCATACAGGCCAAAAACGGAGGGGGGGAGATTCGAACTCTCGGTACGCCAATCAGGCGCACAACGGTTTTCGAGACCCTTAAGAATCCGCTCTAGCAAGCCAAAGATCGCTACTGTGCGCCCGTCTGTGCGCCCGTTGCCGCAGAATACTACTTGAGGGTTTGTGCGGTCTTGAACGCTCGCTGCGCGAACTGTCAATGCCGACGGGCAGCGGTCAGGACCCGGGACCCGACGTGGGGCGCCGCTCCACCCAGAGGGGCGCCTGCAGCGCGGGGTGGCCCGCTTCGTTGCCGCCAGCGAGCGCCACGCGCGAATTGTGGAACGCCCACAGAGCGGCATGGTTGCACGAGAGTAGGTGCTTTGTGCACGCGGTTCCTGGGTGGGCGCCGAGTAGCCCTCTCAGGCGCGGCTCGCCGCCGGTCGGGCGAGCCACGCACAGATGCGCGAATATCGCCGTTCAGCGATCTTCGGCTCCCGCCGACAGCCGAAGGGGAAGGCGAATCGCTTGCAACTCGCACAGCGCTCTTTGCTCCGCCGCCTGTGCCAGTCTCGCGTAGACGCCCGCGAGGACCTCGGCGAGGTTGCGCTCCCCGACCTCGACCGGGGCGGGGCCGAGCTGGCGCAGCAACGCATCGGGCACCTCGCCGGCGAGCGCGCTGACGTGGAAGGCCTCCAACTCGGGCCCGCACGACCAGAATGAGTCGAGCACGGTGGACAGTGACGCACTTGGCTCGGGCACATCAGTCGCCCCGGCCGAAGTCGTGCCCACCTTTGCGCCACGCCGAGCGCCTGCGCGCCGCGCGCGCAGGCGCTCCACGAGCTCGTCCTGGTCGCGACCTCTCCACGTGAAGATCAGGAACGGATCCTGGTCGAAGTGCTCGGCGAGAATGTAGTAGGCAGCTGCGATGTGCTTGCACGGGTTCACCCCGTCAGGGCAGGTGCAGGTCGCGGTCAACTCGCTCCTCGAGCGCGGAAACAGCGTGAGCTTGCACGAGTCAAACAGCTCCTCGATGTCGTGGGGCATCTCTCCCGCGAGCAGCTTCGCGAGCGGCAGCGCTTGCGAAGCCATCGCCTTCTCGACTCGACGCCACTGATGCTCGGTGAGCGCCTTGAAGCGGATGCGCACGCGATAGGGCGAGTAGCGCGACCCTTGAACCTTCGCCAGCACCACCCCGTGCTCGACATCGAGCTCGACGACCTGGCCAGAGCGGGCGTAGTTGCGCCCGCGCTTCAGCCGCGAGCCGACGCCGAAGGACTCGAGCAGCTCGATGAACCGCCTCGACCACCACGTCTCGCCGATCGCTCCGCGCCGGCTGCGCGCCTCGATGCCCTCCGCGGGCAGTGGCCGCGATGACTCATAGAAGGGGTAATGGTCGAACGAGGCCATCTTCAATCCGCCACCGCGCCAGCCGAGAGCGTCACCAGCTCGCGCAGTTGAGCCGTGTCGAGCTCGGTGATCCACGCCTCGCCGGTGCCCACGATGCGATCCGCCAGATCCTTCTTGCGGTTGATCAGAGTGTCGATTCGCTCCTCGAGCGTACCCACACACGTGAGCTTGCGCACCTGCACGTTCTTCTTCTGCCCGATGCGGAACGCGCGGTCGGTTGCCTGGTCCTCGACCGCGGGGTTCCACCAGCGGTCGAAGTGAACCACGTGGTTGGCGGCGGTCAGGTTGAGCCCGGTACCGCCCGCCTTCAGCGAGAGCACGAACACAGACGGGCCGTCGCCGGACTGAAACCGCTGCACCATCTCATCCCGAGCGCCCTTGGAGGTGCCGCCGTGCAGGAACATGACCTCACGGCCGAGGCGCTCCTGCAGGTGGGCGCGCAGCATGTGCCCGAACTCCGCGAACTGGGTGAAGCAGAGCGCGCGGTCGCCCTCGGCGAGCGCTTCGGCGAGAATCTCCTCCAAGCGCGCGAGCTTGCCCGAGCGCCCATCCAGATCGGAGCGGTCCTTGAGCAGGTGCGCGGGGTGGTTGCAGACCTGCTTGAGCTTCATCAGCGCCCCCAGGATCACCCCGGAGCGCTCGATCCCGTCGACCTGCGCCGCCTTCTGGAGCATCTCCTCGACGACCGCCTCATACAGACTCGCCTGCTCCTTGGTGAGATGGCAGTCGACACGCATCTCGATCTTCTCGGGCAGGTCGTCGATGATCTGCCTGTCGGTCTTCAGGCGACGCAAGATGAACGGGCCGGTCGCCCGGCGCAGACGCGCGGTGGCGCGCTCGTCGCGATAGCGCTCGATCGGCGTCGCGTAGCAACGCTTGAACGTCGCGGCCGGGCCGAGCAGGCCGGGATTGAGAAAGTCCATGATCGAGTGAAGCTCGCTCAGGCGATTCTCCACTGGCGTGCCCGTGAGCGCCACGCGGTGACGGGCCGGAAGCGAGCGGATCGCGCGCGTCTGCTTAGTGTCGATCGTCTTGATGTTCTGTGCCTCATCCAGAGCGATCCGCGCCCACTTCACTGCGGCGAGCGTGTCGCGGTCGCGGGTCGCGAGCGCGTATGTCGTGATCACGAGATCGCTCGCGCTTGCGGCGCGCGCGAACCGCTTGTCCGCCAGGCGTTCGGGACCGTGATGCATGTGAACTCGCAAGCCCGGCGCGAACCGCAGCGCCTCGCGCTCCCAGTTGCCGGCCACCGACATCGGACAGACAAGGAGCGTTGGCTCGAGGCGTTTGCGGCGATGTCTGCCGGCGCCGGATTGGACCTGGGTCGCAGTCCTTTGGGTTGACCCATCGGACTGTCCCCCGTTCGACTGCCGGTCGGCGTGCTCGCGCTCGGCGAGCAGGAGCGCCAGCATCTGCACGGTCTTGCCGAGGCCCATGTCGTCGGCCAGGCAAGCCCCGAGGCCGAGGCTCGACAGGAAGCACAGCCAAGCGAGCCCACGCTGCTGGTAGGGACGAAGCTCGCCCTCGAAGCTCGTCGGGGTGGAGACCTCCCGCAGCTTGCGATCGCCATTCGTGGAGAGCAACTCCTTCAGCCAACCCCCGCCCTCGATCTCGACAGGCGGCAAGTCGGCCTCGGCGCCGGCACCCAAGCCCTCACGGATGAGCTCCCCCGCCGGCGCCTGGCCTTGCTCGGCGCGGCGCTCGAAGAACGTGAGCGCCGCCTCGACGTCCTCCGGGCGCAGCACGATCCAGCGCCCGCGGGCCATCACCAGCGGCAACTTCAGCGCCGCCAGCTCGCGCAGCTCCGCCAGCGAGAGCGTCGCGTCGCCGACCGCGATCCTCCACTCGTACGCGCACAGGCCGCCCAGGCTGAACAGCCCGCTTCCTTCCTCGATCTCATCGAACGGCTCCACTTTCAGCTTGAGACGCAAACGCTTGTTCCACCACGGCGGCGCGAGCACCCCGAAGCCGGCCTGCTCGAGCGCCGGAGCGGCATCGCGCACGAAGGCGATCGCGTCCTGCGGCATCAGATCGACGCTGGTCGGGGCGGCCTCGCGCAGCGCCGGCTCGAGAGCGGGCCACAACCGCAAAGCATGACCGAGCCCGCCGAGCAACCGCTCCTGCGGATCGGCCAGTCGGTGGCCAAGCGCCTTCAGTCCGCTTCCGTTCGAGCTCCACACCTCCTCGGCCGGGACGAGCACACTTGGATCGTCCTTCGCCTGCAGCAGAAACTCGACACGCCAGGGATCGGCGGGCGGGCGCTCGCCGTCAATTCCCAGTGGGCCAGACCCGCCGTTGCACTCGCCATCGCCGTTTGCCCCGACCCCACCGTGGGAGTCGACATCGAGCTCGCCGCCAGGCCACTCCGCCGGCTCATCGGGCTCGCACAGACGGAAGCACGTCCGGAACATGCGGTGCTCCGCATAACGCTCCCCAGCCTGGCGCCACTCGTCGAGCTCCTCGGCGAGCACCGCCAGCTCCCGCTCGTTCCCATCGATGACCGGATCGGGGTGAGTCAACGCCGCGACCCACCCATCGACGACCGAATGTTGGCGCTTGGAACGTCGGCGCATTTGGCGCCCGGTCAGACCGCCCGCGAGAAAGCTCCGCGCGCAGGCATCGACGACTGCCCCCAGCAGGTCGCCCACGAGCACCTGGGCGGCGTTGCTCTGCTCTGAGAACGAGACCTCCGCGCGGGCCAGTGGCGGCATCGCCGCCACCAGTATCCCCACCCGCTCCAGATCCTCGGGATCGCCTGGCATCGCCCGCCACCATGCGACCCACTCCTGCTCGCGCCGCGCCAACCCGGGGAGCAGGCGACCGCGCGCGACCAGCTCGAGCGCGAGCTTGCCCGCCTCGGCGAAGAACCGCAATGAATCGCCGATCGCGACGCCCGCGCGCTGCCGGGAATCGTCCGCGCTGCCGGCGGCGGGAAGGCCGAGCAGCAGATCGAGCGCGGCCATTGGCCCCAGCCCGATCGACGGAACCACCCAGGGATCGAGCAGCTCCGGCCAGCCGGGGCGCCGCTCCTGCGCTCCCCGCAACAGCTGTGGGGAGCGTTGAGGACCCTCCTCGAATGAGGGCAGCATCAGGTGAAGATCGCGCTCGTAGGGCTCATCGGATTCGAGCGAAGCACCCAAGGCATCCAGCGCGCCGGTCAGGTCTGGCACCGCACAGGCAAACGGATGTTTGCGCGGCCGCGGCTTCGACGGCCTACCGCCACGACGCCTCGGAGCCCGCGCGGGCAAGGCCGAGCCCTCTCCCCACACGCAAAGTCTCGAGTCCCGCGACCAGACGGCGTGCAGAGCGATCACGAGCGCATCTTGCCGCTGGCGACGGACATCATCGATCTTGTCGTGACCGGCTCGCCGGCTCGGCCTCCGCGTACCGATCTCGACCTGAGATCGTCAACGAGATTCGACAGCACGAGCTCCTCGGGTACGGCGCATCCCCGGTCGGCGAGCGCGGCAGCGAGGATGTCGTCATCTGGGTGTACTACGGGGCGGCCTGGCGCACTTGCGGCGTAAAGCAGGACTGCTGTACCGCGCGTGCGTGTTTATGGTATTGTTCATGAATATGTCTACGTAGGGAGATGCCCGTGGCCAGCGCCGTAGCCAGCCGTCTTGACTCGATCCGCGACCGTGGCGGGGTCAAGTACCGTGAGGTCGCTCAGCTGCTCGATACGACCCCCCAGACCGTTTCGCGCTGGCGCACCGGCAAGGTCGAACCGCAACCTGACCGCCTGCAGCGGCTACTCACGCTCGAGTGGCTGCTCGGGGAGCTCGCCGAGTTCTACGAGCCCCAAGAGGCCCACCTGTGGCTGTTCGCTCCACACCGCCTGCTTGACGGTAAACGTCCCGCCGACTGCATCCAGCAGGGCAACCTCGATGACGTACTCGCGCTCATCGCCCAGCTACGCGACGGCGCGTTCGTCTGATAGCCGACACGAGCGCACGTGGTCTACCCGCCAGAGCTGCTCGATCGTCTGCAGGCGATCGCACCGGGCTCCTGGGCCGGTCAAGCATTCGGCTGTCTAGAGAGATCGAAGATCCTCGACCTGGCAAGGGCAATCTGCGAGACCGATTATCTCGGGATCTCCGGTGAGGAGGAGTAGATCGTGGGCCGCGGCGGTCGTAACCGCGAAGCAGTCCCCGAGCGCGATCGGTGCTCGGGTCTTCAGGCGCGCGACCTCAATCATCCTGGCTGTCCCTGGAAGGTCCAGCGCGAGCGCAGCCCGTAGGTCCCCCAGCGTCTCGTCGGCCGCGGCGCGCCCCTGATCGCGCGCTACCCGGTAGTAGACCTCCACGAGGTTGATCCAGCTCACG